>Ga0247735_1000020_pt1 | contig 187246 bp, 165 predicted proteins | sample UWRJL178409R2_FD_180934 | JGI IMG/M metagenome (GOLD analysis project Ga0247735, IMG submission 180934) | Plant litter microbial communities from Arlington Agricultural Research Station in Wisconsin, United States - UWRJ-L178-409R-2 | ecosystem: Environmental > Terrestrial > Plant litter >... | reverse complement strand
TTAGCCGCGCTGGGCCAGGGATGGCCCTTCGCGGCGGCCCGCCGAATCAATGTCGGATTACGGGCATGCCGAGCCTAGGCGAGGCACCGAGTGGTGGGGCAAGAGCCTTTTGCTTACTTTTGGGCTTCAAAAGTGAGGCGCCGTAAGGGCGCAACCATAAGCAGCCGTTACCGCAGGAATGGATATGTGCGCAATAAGGCGGTTGACGCCAGATCGCGTTCAACCTCATCGCGGGCAAGCACCGCCCCCACAGGGTTAGCGCCTTGCCCGACAATCCATCAATGCGGCAGGTAAACAGTCAATGTCTGGCCGGGCTTGAGTGCCGACCCGGTGCGCGGATTCCAGCGCTTGAGATGTTGCATCTCGACATTGAAGCGCTTGGCGACCAGATACATCGAGTCGCCTTTCTGGATCTTGTACTGCATGGACTTCTTGTCAGCAGCCTTGGCGCTGGCCGTCGCGGTACTTTTGGCCTTGACGGAGGTGTCTTCCATTACCAGGGTCTGGCCGACTTTCAGGTTTTGCCCGGAAAGCTTGTTCCAGTGCTGCAAATCCTTGACATCGACCTTGTTGCTCTTGGCAATGAGCGACAGATTGTCACCCGGTTTGACCGTGTAATTGCGGCTGCGAGCCGGTTTTACAGTGGTTGCCAGTTCTTCGAACACTGGTTGAGCAGGGCGCATGCCGGGATGGGTCGGGATGGTCAGAGACTGGCCAATGCTCAGGTTGTTGCCGGAAAGCTTGTTGCTACTCTTCAGCGAGCTAACCGACACCTGATAACGGCTGGCCAGACTGGCGAGGGTATCGCCCTTGCGAACCCGATATTGCTGCCAGTCCACCAGTTCCTGCGGCTTCATGTTCGACAGGCTGGCGGTGAGCAATTGCTTCTTCGACGTCGGCACCAGCAAATGCTGCGGGCCATCAATGGTCAGGCGCTTCTTGAAGGCCGGGTTGAGCTGGATCAGTTCGTCTTCGTCGATGTCGGCCATGGCTGCCACTTTGGACAGATCCATGCGCTGGTTCAGCTCGACGACTTCGAAGTATGGCTGGTTGGCAATCGGGTTGAGGTTGACGCCATAAGCCTCGGGGGCCAATACCACTTGCGACAACGCCAGCAGCTTGGGCACGTAATCCTTGGTTTCCTGCGGTAGCGGCAGGTTCCAGTAATCCGTCGGCAGGCCGAGCTTTTCGTTGCGCTCGATGGCGCGGCTCACGGTCCCTTCGCCGGCATTGTACGCCGCCAGGGCCAGCAGCCAGTCGCCGTTGAACATGTCGTGGAGGCGGCTAAGGTAGTCCATCGCCGCACCGGTGGACGCCTGAATGTCACGGCGGCCATCGTAAAAACTGGTCTGACGCAGGTTGAAATAGCGCCCGGTAGACGGAATGAACTGCCACAGGCCTACTGCATTGCTGCGCGAAACCGCCATTGGGTTATACGCGCTCTCGATGACTGGCAGCAGTGCCAGTTCCAGCGGCATATTGCGCTCTTCGAGACGCTCGACGATGTAATGCATATACAGACTGCCGCGCTCACCCGCGTTCTCCAGGAACGAAGGATTGTTGGCAAACCACAGACGTTGTTGGTCGATGCGCGGGTTCAGGTCGTTGCCTTGCTGCAACTGAAAGCCCTGGCGCATGCGCTCCCAGATATCAGTTGCTGGCGCCAGCGGGGCAGGTTTATGGCTCAGAAAGATCGGTTTTTGCTTGATCCCCGCTGCCAGATTGGGCGCGCGGTGGGTACTGCTCGGTTCGATATGGCTGGTGGTCTGACAGCCCGCGAGCGTAGCGCTCACGGCAACAGCGATAGCTTGTGCCAACCGAGTCAATGCGTCTGAATTGAGGGTGCTACGTATAGATGACGACATTGGCTGGGAGATAGTTCCAGGCGAAAATGTCGGGCGATTCTAGGAACAGCCCTGCCAATGGTCAACCTTTGAGAATTTTCGTGCTCATAAAGGGCCGGCTTAGAACTTGTCTTTCCATGCCCTCAGGGCTGCAAAAATCTCGCCTGGGGACTGATTAGAGGTTCCGGTCCGTTCGTCCGCTTTTTCTTTAACAGATGTTTCATTAGTACGAATGAACGGGTTCGTGAGACGTTCCAAGGCTAGATTTGAAGGCAGGCTGATCCGGTTTTCAGCGCGCCACTGCGTCACTTGGGCAAGGCGGTCGGCGATGTCCCGGTTGTGCGGTTCCACGGCCTGGGCAAAGCGCAGATTACTCAGGGTGTATTCGTGGGTGCAGTAAACCAGGGTGCTGTCCGGAAGTTTGTTCAGGCGGCTAAGCGAATCGTGCATTTGCGCCGGTGTGCCTTCGAACAGGCGACCGCAACCGGCTGCGAACAGGGTATCGCCGCAGAACAGCAGTGGCTTGGGCATGCCTGCGTGATAAAAGGCTATGTGTCCCAACGTATGGCCGGGTACGGCAAAGACTTCGAAGTCCAGCCCGAGAACACTGATTCGATCGTTATCGAGCAGATCGACATCCCGGGCGGGAATGTTCTCGTTGGCGGGGCCCGATACCCTGGCGCCGGTCTGCTGCTTGAGTTGGGCGACGCCCCCGACGTGGTCGTGGTGGTGGTGTGTCACCAGAATGTCGCTCAAGGTCCAGTCCGGGTGTTGTTGCAGCCAGTTGAGCACTGGCGCAGCATCACCGGGATCAACCACGGCGCAGTTTTTGCTCGAAGGATCTTGTAACAACCAGATGTAGTTGTCGGTAAAAGCGGGCAATGCATCGATCTGTATCATGGCGCAGTTCGCTTGGCTGGAAACAATAAGGCATCTTAGAGTCTGATGAGGCTCGATGCGAGGATCACACATGACCAATGAAGCATTCGCCCAGGCTGATCCCGAATGGCTCGCACTGATCAGTTCAGCACGCGAATGGTTGTCCGGGCCGCTGGGGCAGCTGTTGCTGCAGGAAGAACGCCGGGTGCTTGAAGAGGAACTCGGGCGTTTTTTTGGTGGTTATCTGGTTCACTACGGCCCGTCTGCGGAAACTCCTCCGGCGGCACAACAAGTCCAGCGCAATGTGCGTCTCGGCGCGCCGCTGCCGGGGGTGGAAATTGTCTGCGAAGAGCAGGCCTGGCCGCTGAGCGAGCACGCCGCCGACGTGGTGGTGATGCAGCACGGTCTGGATTTCTGTCTATCGCCTCACGGCTTGCTGCGCGAGGCTGCCAGCAGCGTACGTCCGGGCGGGCATCTGCTGATCGTCGGCATCAACCCCTGGAGTGCGTGGGGGTTGCGGCATGTGTTTGCCAAGGACGCGCTGCACAAAGCGCGCTGCATTTCGCCTTCGCGGGTTGCCGACTGGCTGAACCTGCTGGGCTTCGCGCTGGAGAAACGTCGCTTCGGATGCTATCGTCCGCCGCTTGCTTCAGCGAGCTGGCAAGCACGTCTTGCAGGTCTTGAACGTCTCGGTAATGGCTGGCAAAGCCCTGGCGGCGGCTTCTATTTGTTGGTTGCGCGCAAGCTGGTGGTAGGCCTGCGACCGTTGCGCGAGCAGCGTCGCGAACCGATGGGCAAGCTGATTCCACTGCCCATGGCCAAGGTCAATCGCAGCACCTGCGAGCCTGAACAGCGCTGAAGCCAACTAATTCTGGATGTCTGTACATGAGTGATAGCGTTGAACTGTTCACCGATGGTGCCTGTAAAGGCAATCCTGGCCCGGGTGGCTGGGGAGCCTTGCTGGTCTGCAAGGGTGTCGAGAAGGAATTGTGGGGTGGCGAAGCCAACACCACTAACAATCGCATGGAGCTGACCGGCGCCATCCGCGGCCTTGAAGAGCTCAAGCGTTCCTGCAATGTGACCCTGGTGACGGACTCGCAATACGTGATGAAAGGCATCACCGAGTGGATGGTCAACTGGAAGAAGCGCGGCTGGAAGACAGCCGCTAAAGAGCCGGTGAAGAACGCTGATCTCTGGCAACTGCTCGACGAACAAGTGAATCGCCACACCGTGACCTGGCAATGGGTCCGTGGGCACATCGGCCATCCGGGCAACGAGCGCGCGGACCAGTTGGCCAACCGCGGTGTGGATGAAGTGAGAGGCATCAAGCATGCGTAGTGTTGTACTGGATACCGAAACTACCGGTATGCCGGTCACCGATGGTCACCGGATCATCGAGATCGGTTGCGTTGAATTGATCGGCCGTCGCCTCACCGGGCGGCATTTCCACGTCTACCTGCAGCCGGATCGCGAGAGCGACGAGGGGGCGATTGGCGTTCACGGCATTACCAATGAATTTCTGGTGGGTAAGCCGCGCTTTGCTGAAGTGGCCGATGAGTTTTTCGAGTTCATCAAAGGCGCGCAGCTGATCATCCATAACGCGCCCTTCGACGTCGGCTTCATCAACAACGAATTCGCCCTGATCGGGCAGCGCGACAGAGCCACCATCACAGACCATTGCACGGTGCTCGACACCTTGCTCATGGCCCGTGAGCGTCATCCAGGTCAGCGCAACAGCCTCGATGCCTTGTGTAAGCGTTATGGCGTCGACAACTCGGGCCGCGAGCTGCACGGCGCTCTGCTTGACTCCGAGATTCTCGCCGACGTTTACCTGACCATGACGGGTGGCCAGACCAGTCTGTCCCTGGCGGGCAATGCCAGTGATGGCAATGGTTCCGGTGAAGGCTCGGGCAACACCGCCACCGAGATCCGCCGCCTGCCGGCTGACCGCCAGCGGTGCCGGGTCATACAGGCCAGCGAAAGCGAATTGGCCGAGCACGATGTACGCATGGCGGCCATCGCCAAGGCGGCAGGTGCGCCGGCGCTGTGGGTGCAGTTGCAAGAGGCCGCCGCGCAAGCCACGGCATGATCGAACGCTTCAGCCATTCAATGACAACGTAACGGGGTCACGATTTTGGCAAATCCGGCATTGAGCATTCGGGTTGCAGACGAATGCTTCGAGGATTACATCCTCAACAGTGAGTTCACCTTTACGGTCAGCGGCTATGCTCTGGCGCAGGTGGGGGAGCGCGTCGAATGCTGGCCGGTCGAGCCCGTGGAGCCTTATAGCAAGAACTACGGCATTGATTCGCAGGAGTTCTGCGATTATCGCGACGCTGCGGACAGCACGGTGCTGGTCGCCTGGCTGGGGACGCAAGCGGTCGGGCACATGGTGCTCAGCACTCACTGGAATGGGTTTGCCCACATTGACGAACTGGCGGTAGATGCCTCGGCGCGTCGCAAGGGCGTGGCTCGTTCATTGCTGGACGTGGCCCAGTTCTGGAGTCGCAAACGTAATTTGCCGGGGATCATGCTGGAAACCCAGAACAACAACCTGGCGGCTTGTCGGTTGTATGAGGGGTATGGATTCGTGGTCGGCGGTGTAGATCACATGCGCTATCGCGGGATCGATCCGCAGACCCGAGAGGCGGCGATTTTCTGGTATTTGATGTTTGGTTGATCTGGGTATCTGGGTCGTTGGGTTTTGTATACATATCCGGTGTTTAGGTAACGGCTGCTTAGGGTTGCGCTCTTACAGCGCCTCACTTTTGATAGAGCCGGAATGCCGGCCCAGTCATAAGTAAGCAAAACGCTCTTGCCCCACCACTCGGTCCCTCGCCTAGGGTCTTCCCGGCTAAAGCCGGTCCCACAGGAAAACGCGGTTGTCTGTGGGAGCGGAGCTTGGTCTGGGCGGCATTACGACATCGGTATTACAGACAGACCGCGTCATCGTTCTTCGCGGGCAAGCCTCGCTCCAACAGATGATCACGAACCTGTGGGCTGCGTGCCCGCGATAGGGGCGGCACGGTTCGACAGGTAGATCACGCCATCGTTCATCGCGAACAAATCTCGCTCCTGCAGTTGAAATGCGATCCTGTGGGAGCCGAGCTTGCTCGCGAATCAGGCGCTGCGGTGGGTCAGACACACCGCGTCATCCATCGTGAGCAAGCTCACTCCTACAGACGATCGCTAAACCCGTTGGAGCGAGGCTTGCCCGCGAATCAGGCAACTCGATTCGTCAGCAATACCGCGTCATCGTTCATCTCGGGCAAGCCTCGCTTCATCGCGTTGAAGGTCCTGCTGGCGCGAGTCATTCGCGACGATGGTGCAAACAACGAATAAAGTCCGCCAAGCACATACAAAAGCCAGGTCGGCTATCAGGAAGTACGCGTCATCGTCACGCCAGACTGGACCAGCTGAAAATCGTCCCCGCCCAAATGCGTGACCCGGTCACCGATTGCCAGGCGATAGGTTGAAACGGGCTCAGCGCCGCCAGTTTCGGTCTCGGTAAGTTGTGATTCCCGGAATTCATGCACGGAATACACACGACCTTCGGCGTCTCTTGCATGAAATTGTCCAACCAAAACTGAAGCCATTTGCTTTGTAACCTCTGGATGTAACCGTTTGTTTACGCTTGCATGCTAACACTGAGCGTCGAACGTCTGTGCTGGTATCCGGCACCGCGTGAGCAAATCTTTGTGGCCCGTGTGCACTCAAGCGGTGTAGACCGTTTTTTTCAAGGCGAGTTTGCCGCTGTTAAAAAAATAATCCCGCTCAGGCAGTGTTGCTTTTGTGCTTTTATTCCCGCTCTTGGGCTACGCAATCTGCACCTTGGCGCCAACTTAATCTATAACTATTGGCTCTTGTCATTTGCTGAAGGAAATCTCCATGAGTCAGGTGTATCAAATCGCGGTAGTTGTGGGCAGTTTGCGTGTGGATTCCATCAACCGGAAAATCGCCCTGGCCCTGGCTGCGCTGGCTCCCGCGAATCTGCAACTCAAGATTGTTGAAATCGGTGATTTGCCGCTCTACAACGAAGACATCGATACCGCCACCTCAACCCCGCCAGCTTACGCAGCTTTCCGCCAGCAGATCAGTGAAGCGGACGGGGTCCTGTTTGTTACTCCGGAATACAACCGTTCGGTGCCGGGCGCGCTGAAAAACGCCATCGACGTAGGTTCGCGGCCATATGGCAAAAGCTCCTGGAGCGGTAAGCCGGGCGCGGTGATCAGTGCTTCGCCGGGCGCCATTGGTGGTTTCGGCGCCAATCATCACCTGCGCCAGTCCCTGGTGTTCCTCAATGTTCCCTGCCTGCAACAGCCGGAAGCTTATCTGGGCAATGCCGGGACCTTCTTCGATGCCGCCGGTGCCTTGTCGGAACAGACCAAGCCGTTTCTGCAGACCTTCATCAATGCCTATGCGGCCTGGGTTGAGCAGAATAAAAAAGCCTGATTAAGGGGATCGGCCAACCCCTGCTTTATGTACCGTCTCTCGTGAGTAGCCGGTCGATAAGCTCTCGTTTTTCTTCTCGCTGTCGCAATGCGACGGCGAGAGTCAACCGGGAGTGCTTATGTCATCCGTTCTTGTTTCTACCCCCTATTTTTGCGCCGAGTCTCTCAAGTCGCGATTTACCGCCAGCCTCGCCAGCGCGTGGCATCGAGCGATTATCAGCGACGAAGAATACAGGCAGCTGAAAATCCTCCTCGACTCACCTGAGTCCGAAGCGTTCAAGAGCTCCGGGCTGCGTGTGGATCGTTTGGTCATCGAAGATGATTTGCTGATCTGTGATGAGCTGGCTGGTGCGTTGGTGATCAGTTCCGCTGAGTCCGGCGCCAGCGTCGTTTATCTCGATACCTTGCTCTACGGCCTTGAGCGATTCAGCGACCGCACCGCGCTGCTCGACGCACTTGAGAACTACACGCCATCCGATCTCAACCCAGCCTTTGAATGTGAATTGATCGAAGGCGACCTGTTCGAGCAGCGCATGGAGGCCATTACCGATCAGCAGGTGGCGCGCCTGCGTGATCTGGCTGCTCATCTGCAACGCATTCCTTCCCTGCAATCGGCATTGACGCAGGCTGTCCGGGAGCACATCGATACGTTATTGCCCGACGCCGCCATCGATCTGTCGTTGCCACGGGTGCAATGGTTCGCGGCCGATGCGGGCTCCTCAACCCTGAGTACTTGCAATCAGACGTTGGTCCAGGCCGCCATCGATGTCCTGGTCAAACAGCCTGCGCCGTTTTCTCGACGCTTATACCTGCGCAGTAATGGCCAGGTCGTCGATGGTACTCATGACAAACGCTACGACAAACTGCTGGCAGATGCTGTGAGCGGGTTGACCCCGGTCTACGAGGAGTTGCTGAGCAGTTATTGGCAGCAGCCGAACTTCTGGGGGCAGACGCGGCGAACGCTGGCGGCGCATGGCTTGGCAGGAGGTTTTCGTCAGGCGTTATTGAAGGGGCTCCACGATGGCAGCCTGCTGGCCGAGGAGTTCACTCATTTAAGTGGCGTGCTCGATCCCGTGGCCAGTCGTCGGCAACGCTCGGTCGTGGGCAAGCGTCTGGCGCTGGTAATCAAAGACCGATCCCCCGTGAAACTGGTGGGCCTGATATTACTGGTCGGTAGCCCGTTACCTGATCTGGTTCTCTACTGCGGGTTGCACGGCATCCGGCGTTTCACCACGTTCAAAGCATTGGCCGACCACTATGCAACAGCGGCGGGGCGCAAAGAGTTGCAATTCCACATGTCGCTTAATGATCAACTGCTGCCGGGCACCGATGGCGATCTGAAAATCGAGCCTTATGAAGTCGAGCAGCCACTGTTTACCGACGCTGTCGAGGCGATCATTGGGCTGCAAAAGCGCAACCTGGGCTTTGTCCTGGCAGGAGGGTTTTCCGATGCCGACTCAGCCGCCGCTAAAGTTGATGATGCACTGGACGTCCGTCACCTGATCGATTGCCGACTTGCATCGTTCGACACCAGTGGGCGTTGGCTGCAAGCGCCTGTGGCTTTCGCTCAGCAATGGCCGGCAGCGTCGCCGGTGGTCAAGGTGCTGACTCCATGGACTCCCCCGGCACCCGAGCTGACCTGGACGGCACGGATCGACCAACTGGAGAAAACCCTTCAGTGGCTTGAAGGTACCCATATCGATATGGGTGAGTGCGCGGCGCAAATGCTCGACGAATATCTGGCGATGTTTGCCGCGCCGTCGCTGAACGCGAAAAGTATCGGAGTGCATTGGCCTGATGCCGCTCCCCTAAACGAAGAAAACAATGAGGTTTTTCCCAGCGGCCAGGCCTCAAGTCTGCCCTCAACACCGCAGACACTGGTCGATCTGTTGCTGGACAAACTGGGCGGTTATCGTGCGCAACCGATTCCGCAATCGGCTGTCATTGTCAGGATGTCGACAGGGCGAGCAGAGCCTGGGGCGCTGCCCATGCTGGGGGTCGACTTTATCAATCTGATGCTGGAGCGTGTTTCTGCGCGGTTTGTCGGTGTTTTTCTGAGTCGGCTTCGGCAGCATTATTCGGGTCCCTTGCGTTCGGCCCATCAGCAGGCTATCCCGGTCAATGTTGCCAAGCGTTTTCTGGAAGACCTGTTGCGCCAGGAGTGTGAGCTCAGTCAGCGGGTGCACAAAGCCGAGCGGCCCTTCTTGAAGATGCTTGAGCAGGTGCTCAATTACCCCGTGCGCAGCATGCGCTTGCCGCAGGGAGATGAGCGGGTCGAGGTCTACAGCGTTTATCTGGGGCGCAATAGCGATCAAGCCCCGGCATTATTGAGCAACTGCTTTATCCTGCATCGTCCCCTGCATAGCCATGAGCATGTTTTGTACTGGTCGGCCTTGTCGGGCATCGAGATTCTCAAATCCTTTGGCGCCCTCAAGGTCCGTCTCAATAAACGCCTGGCTGCCGGTTCGAGCCGTGAGCATTGGCTGGGGCTACTCAGCGAACCGGAGCGTAGTCAGGTCCGGACTTATCTTGAGCAACCAGACCCTGTGCCCCTTGGGTTGCAGTTCAACCGAATCGACAACGATTTCGTCGACGCATTGCTACACATCGAATACCAACGTCAGCACACCAACGTTCAACAGGCGCTCAGCCGCGCAACCAGTGGTTCGATGTCCGCCCAAATGCTGAAGCGCTTTACCCGCATGGCTGTGGATGACGAGCGGATGAGCCGGGCCTTGAGCACAGTCTCGGTCGCTGCTCACAGTCAAATTCTGCAAAGCATGCTACCGCCCTGGCTGAGCGAGGCTTCGCTGAACGACTTGAGCACTTATGTCCGGCTATTGGAGCGTCATTACCAGAGTGATGATCCCAACAAGGTCTTTCTGCCGGGTCTTCCTTCGCTGCAGGCCTTCGCCCGGGCCCAGTTGATCAACCATCTGAACGCTGACTATCCCAATCAACTACCGGATCCAGACCGGATAACGGTGAACTTTACTCAGTATGTGCCCGCCCCGGTACCGACCGGCGAAACGCCCTCTTCGGTTGCGGCAGCGACCGTCGTCAACAGCGAAACCCTGACGGAGTTCGCTCTCAATCATTTCAGCAATGTGGCCGGAGCTGTTCTGGTCATAAGGTTGCCCGATGATTTGCCGATTCCACAGTTCATCCCGCCAGGCTATTTCAAATCGCTGATTCGTACCCTGGATGTGGGTCAGCAATATCGCGATCTACTCATGACCAAGACGGCTGCCGACAGCCCGGATTACCGGCTGGGCCGGGATCGTTTCATGGCTAAAATCCCGGCGCGCATGTTGCTGCTGGCGTTTGAAATGAAATTGCAAAAGCAACTCAGTGCTGATGCCTGGGGCTATCTGCAACGCCTTCTGGACATGCCGGACGGTCTTGCTCGACAGCCGATACTGGGTCAGCAGGCAACGCTGCGGCCCATGCTGTTGCTGGCTGCCAGCGGTTTGCAGCCTGACCCGGTACCGGGTGTTTACTTGATCGGCCCCAGGGATGAGAGCAGAGGGCCGATCATCGTGCATGCAGTGTTCAATGAAGCCTTCACGTTCAAGGAGTACGCCAGCAAAGCGCAGCTGCTGCTTGACCTGCAAACTCCTGGAGACCTGCAAACGCTGGTTTTGGGGCGCGTTGATCCAGCGCTGCGCAAGCGTTACGACAATGGCGGGTTTCGTGAGCCGCATATTCCCTGGAGTACCGAAGGTTACATGGATGGCCCGACTGAGACTCCAGCTCCTGCCCGTCTGGTGGGCGAGCCCGTATCCGGCAATGTCATGCAGTTTCTTTTCGATCAGACCCTGAAGGTGCTCGAGGATATCTGCCACAAGCAAACGGTAACCACCGCGGAAGATGACTGGAAATCGTTTGTCCGGTTGATGAGGCTGGGCGCTGAGCAAGTGCTCTCGTTTGTCCCCGGCAAGATCGGCCTGCTCCTGGCCGCCTGGCAGAGCCATACATTGTTCGAGGCCTCGGCGGGTTCGGCCTATGCCCGTAGCTGGGGAAAGGCGCTTTCAGAGTTTACTGCGGCGCTGGGCCTGTTAGTGGTCAGCCGCCGGAGCGTTGAATCAGAGCTGGCGATCCCCGTGCGCCCGTCGCAAGAGCAGCCGGTGGTCGAGCTGGGACAACAGGACTATTCATGGAGCAGCTTCTCATGGCGCAATCCCCCATTGACGCCTCAGCTCAGAGCGCGGCTGCGTGCTCTGGAGGTGGAGGCAATTGCATTGAGCGACCTGGAGCATGACGACTTGTATAACCTGTACAGGGATCCGCAGACCCTCAAGCAATATGCCGCGGTCGTCGGGCGGGTTTACGAGGTGAAGGCTGACAGCGGTCATTGGCAAATCGTTGGACCGAACGGCCAGCCGGGCCCGAAGATTGCGCTGGATGCCGAGCAGCGATGGCAACTTGATCTGCGGCTGGGCCTCGCGGGCGGGGGAGCGCAGGTAACACGCTTACAGGAATCCAGGAACAGTGTTGATGGAATCCTGATAGTCGAGGCCCAGGGCATGAGAGAAATACGCAGGATCTATCACGAGCGGGCCGGGATGATTGTCGAAGCCAACATACAGGCCAGGCGTTATCTGGAGAACTGCCTGTTCAATCTCATCCCTTCCAAGCGCGGCGGCCTGGTACAAGGGCGAGCCCACCACCTGCTTCGGGAGTTTTTTGGTTTGACGTGGCTTAATCCGGTCTTGCAGTCCATGGTCAGAAAAAAGGCGACGAAGCTATATTTGGCCATTACTGATCCTTCACTGGCATCCCTTTCTTCCCAACGCTATGTAGTGGGAACCAACAGGCCCGGGAACGAAACTACTGCCGCATTTATTTCAACTTCGGATCCGCAAAAGCGAATCTATCTGACTGAGCTCTTTTTTGAAGCGCCGGAATTCACGCTGAACGGCGATGCGCTTCGGGTAGGTTTCAACGCCGCCGCTCATTACCGGGCCGGTACGCTGATTCATGAACTGGCGCATCTGTCGGGCGATACCCACGACATTGCCGATCTGGACTCTTCGGCACCATTTGCGGATTTTCTGGATGACACCACGCCCGAAAAAGAGGCTATCCGGGATGAGCTGAGGAGTCTGCGAGCGACGGCACTGTCGCATAACACGCCGGCTGACAGGCTGTTTCGCAAATATGACCGAACGGGATGGCGAGATATTTCTGATAACGACGGCGCAATGAAGGAGACGATCCTGCGTATCACCGAGACCTCCAATCTGGCTGACGCGCGCCAGGTATTCTTGGCCAACCCGCAGAAACGTGCCGAGGTCATCCTGAGTAACGCCGATTCTGTAGCGGCACTGGTGATGGACTTGGGACGCACGCGGGTGTTGCCCGAAATGGGGGTTGATGAACCCCTCACCAGCTCACGCTGATCTGTTGCGTTATGTAGCGCAGCCCATCGCGCAAGGCTCGATAAGCTCCTTGGCTTCGTACGCCCATCGCCCCGTAGTGATGGGCTTTCATTGCAAAAGGAACTTGTCCATGTCAGCTACCGAATTACCCTGGTTTTTTTCCGAATCCCTCAGCGCCCGCTTCCGCCAGGACATCACGGACGCCCTTGCAGCCGGGCACATCAGCGCACCGCAGGCGCTATGGCTGGAGTCACTGCTTGGCGAGGTACGGGATGATGTCGCTGCGCCTCGAGTAGATCGACTGTTACGCGAGGATGGCGGGCTGATGAATGTCGAGTTGGCGGGAGCCTTATTGATCAGCGATGCAGCAGCGACTTCCGGCGAGATTTTTTTCAGCTCCGTAGTCAATGGTCTGCAACGTTTCGACAGCCGCGAGCAGCTATTGGCAGCGTTGACTAGCCGTTTTTCGCTGCCCTTCACTGAACTGAAAAGCGTCGAGTACGAACGGATCGAGGACGATTTTTTCCAACAGCGCATGCTGGCAATTGTCGATCAACAAGTGCGAAAGCTTCAGCACATGAAGCAGCGCCTGATGCGCTTGCCGTCTCTGCAAGCGGCGCTGGGCAGGGCATTGCAACTAAACATCGCTCACCAGTTGCCCGGTACCGAAATCAACGTATTCACTCATCTTGGGCAAATCAGGCAGCAAGACCTGACCCTGAGCACGCTGAGCCTGGCGGAGATGGCCTTGCAGACTTTCGCAGGTCAACCTCTGCCAGACGGGCTGCACCAGCAATGGCTCGACGCAGAAGGCTGGGAGTTGAACCCCGAACAGGCGGGCCCATGGCAGCAGGCGTTGGCGGACGTCAGAGGCGGGGTGGTCGCGGTCTACGAAACGCTGTTGGCAGACTACTGGTTCACGGTAGGCGAAGAGGGTGTGACCCATCGAGAATTTGCCGGACAGGTTTTAACTGAGGGCTTTGTTCAGCATCTGCTGGCTGGCCGACACGATGCCACGCTCACCGCGCAGCAATATGCGGCTCTGAAAACTCTGTGCCTTGCAGGGGAGGACTGGAAGCAGCAGGTTAAAGTTTTCCGGCTTTCAGTGGCTATAGGCAATCAGGAGCCGGTCAAGCTGGTCGGTATTTTTCTGATCGAAGTCATCTCCGCAGCGCAGCCAGCGCTGTTCCTGTACAGCTCAAAGCGTGGCCTGGGACGCTTTACCGACATCGACACGGTCACCAAGCACTTTGCCGGGATCCATGGGCGCGCGGAGATATTCGGCTATACCTCGGTCAACGATCATCCGTTGCTACGCGCCCATGGCCCTCAACATCAGAGCCTGCACCTGCGCCTGGACCCGGTAGCAGCAGCCCCGCTGAGAAATACTCTGGACTCGGTCATCGGCCTGCAGAAGCGCGATCTGTCCAGCGTCCTCAAGCGTTCATTCAATTCGCCAACCCAGGCGGCACTGGCGGTCAGCGATGCGTTGAATATGCTCGACCTGCTTGATGCTCGCCTTGCGCCTCTGGGTGGCTCAGGCCTCTGGAATGAGGCCATGGCGATCTCGGAGGGCAACTGGGCAGCGTTCAATTCGCCCGCGAAGATTGCTGGACTGAGGCTCACTATTGGCAAAGACTTCGACAAAGCGACGATCAAGCCCTGGAACGATTACCTGAGTGACGCGCGGGGTCGTCTCGATGCCGTTTCCGAGGCTCGACCAAGCCTTGCTGATTGTGCTCGCACGCTGTTGAACCGATACCTTCGCGTACTGCACGACGGTGATATCGATGCGCGGCGCATGTGGATTCGCGACGAAGACGGCGGCGTGGTCAGTCTGGCCGTGCTGTTGCTGGAGCGAGTCAGTGGACGTCGCGAAGCAAAGTTGCCACAGGATTGCCAGGCCTATATCGACCCTGTCGACTCTGCCTACGAACAGCATCTGCCATGGCTGACGCCGGACGTGCTCAATCATGTCATGGACCGTTCGCAGCAAGCCTTCGCCCAGGAGTATCGACGACTGAATCGCAAGGTTCGCAGCGGGCAACAGCAGATCAGCGCTTCTGCGGTGATACCGGCTCATGGGGCTCGCAGGATCAGCGAGGGATTACTCCGGCTGGAGCTGAGTATCCAGCGCATCAGCGGCAAGATCAGCGACCAAGGCTTGCAAATGCTTGAGCAGGTACTGGACCGGCCTGTTTTCGCCTTGCGTCAGGCATTTGGCTTCCAGGCTGCGGAGGTGTCTGTTCCGCTGCTGGTTTACGATAGCCGCCAGCCAGCGGTGGTCTTGAGCAATACCTTTGTGTTGCAGCAGCCGTTGTACGGTGACGGCAAGCCATTGCTGTGGTCAGCCATTGCGGGACTGCGCGAGTTCGACAGCTTCGCTGAACTAGAGCTTGATCTCAATGCGCGCCTGGCTTTCCCAGGGTCTCGCCAGCGATGGCTTAACTTGATGAGCCCGGTCGATCGAGTAAAAATCAGCCGCTATCTGACGCAAGGTACCGCGCAGCACTTGACCATCAGTCTGGCTCGCGTCGAAGGCCATTTTATTGAACACCTGGAAAGCGAGGAGGGGCACAGGCAGTTGCTGACTGTCGATGCTGCTTACGGGAGGGCGCTGGGATGGCAGGTCGATGCCGGACTGTTTGTAAACATGCTGACGCCCAGCGCGTTTGACGATACGGCACGCACGGCCATTGATACGATCAGCGTGCGGCTGGAGTTGATGGAAGTCTCCGGGCACATTCCGCAATGGCTGAGCAAAGCGACTAATCACGACCTTTGGAAGTTCAGGCAGCTGTTGGTGCGATTCGGCCAGCTCTACAGCTCGCGAAAATCGATACCAGTGGTCTCCAGCCTGGATGAATATGCCGTGGATCATTTACGGCAACGTCTGCTTCAGGACTTTCCAGACGTGCAGTTGGATCCGGACCAGATATCCATCACCCTTACACGCTATACCGCTGCCCCCACTGGCACCGGGGAGATCCCCTCGTCGATTCCCGGTGCGACCGTTGTGATCAGCGAATCACTGACCCGGTTCGCCATCAACCGGTTCTCACGTTTTCAGGATGCGACCTTGGGTGTCTCGTGCGACGACGGCGCCACTTTGCCGGACGCTCTGGATGCCGCCTATGTCCGTGAAATGGTCCGCACGCTGGACATCGGCGCTGGCTACGAGCAGTACCTGGGGGAAACTTTCAGCGAAAACGCTCCTGACTACGCCGCTCGCCTGAGCCAATTCACAGAGCAGGCGCCCTACGGACTGCTTCTCATGGCCTTCCGGCTCAAGCTGCAAGGCAAACTGAGCAGCACCGCGTATGACTTCGTCGAGAATGTGATCTGCATGCCTGACGGTCTGGCGCGTCTGCCGGTCAATGGCCGGGCCATTACCTTCAGCCCGCTGAAACTGGTTGCCGGCAACGATTCCGCTGCCGGTTTTGTGCGAGCGGTCTACCTGATCACGCCAGCCGACCAGACACAGGGACCGTGGATTCTGCATGCGCCTGCCGACGAGGAATTTTTCCTCAAGGAGTACGCTGGACAGACCGAGTTCTTGAATGCACTGCGTACCTCGACTGCCTTGCAGGCAATGCTCAACGATCGTCTCGATCCGGCCTTGCAGCTTGTCTATAAATGGGCAAGCACCCTGCAGCCGGTCCTGGTCTGGGGTACTGGCGGCCTGGCGGATTTGTCTGAATACCGTCCGGAACACGCCAAGCTGGTGATCGAGCCGCTGCAGGAAAATGTCCTGCACTGCCTGCTTCGTGCCTCGGAGCAGGTGATGATCATCAATGCTCGCAAGCGCAGCGTGAGTAATGCCCAGGACGACAGTGCGCAGACCCGATTCCTGTTGGGGTTGGGGGGTGAGCAAGTCTTGATGTTTTTGCCGGGTCGGATCGGTGGGGTCATTGGCCTGCTTCAGGCGCGAGATTTGTTGAATGCCTCGCTGGAATCGGCGACGGACAAGCACTGGGGTCAGGCGACCGCCGAGTTTACGACAGCACTCGCTGTGCTGATCGCTTCCCGCCAGCTACTGGAAGAGGGCGGTGGGCAGCGCTCAGCTGATTCGCCTGCTGGCGAGGATGTGGCTGCGCCGCGCTGGCATGACCCGCAGTTGCAAGTTGATCCGGGCGGCCGCTTGCAGCCCTTCGAAGCCCATGATGTCTCGCTGAGCAGCCTGCAGCATGACCGCGCACTGAATGTCTTTCAGGACAACATCAGGCTCAAACAATATGCGGCGGTGCTGGGTAAAGTCTATGAGGTAAAATCCACCCGCAGCGGCTGGTGCGTGGTTAAGGGGGATGAGGAGGGCCCGCAGATCAAACGCGATGCTGACAACCGGTGGGTCCTCGACTCAGACCTGGGTGAAAGGCATGACGGTTCACTCGTCACCCGCCTGAGAACCCATTCGGCGACACGTAGCGTCGAAGACGTTTTTGTCACCAGTGCCAGCGGCATTGCGGAAATCGAGCGTCTGTTTCCGCAAAAGGCCATGCAGATTCGCGAAGCCCATGCGCTTGCCAGGCTGTACCTGGAAAACGCCTTGAATAACCTGACCCTGACCACCCCGCAAAGCGAACTCGACCCTCGCACAGCACGCATCATCAGGGATTTCTTTGGCGTGCGATCGCTGGGTAACGTTTCGGTCATTCCCATCAAACAAACCCTGGCGGACATCTACGTGCATCTGGTGGACCCCAGCCTGTCGCCGCATTCTTCACGACGGTTTGTGACAGGCACCAACACGCCTGGCAATGAGCAGACCAACGCGTTCATTTTCGAAAGCGATCCGCAGATGAGGATATTCCTCAGTGAGCGGTTTTTCTCTAGGCCGCCAAATGTGCGGCTCAAGCCGCTGGTCTTCAGTCGCGGCAGCTTCAACCTGGGTACGCACTACCGCGCAGCTACTCTGATTCATGAAATATCACACGTTGCCAGCGGTACTCACGATATTGCCTATGTGGCGGCCAACGTGCCGTTTCTCGATCTGATCGAAGACATCGGTGCCTATCGCGCGCGCATGAAGCTGATGTACGAAAAGTCCCAGCAAAACCTGTCGCACCTGACCCTGCGCGAGGAGTTGTTCAGGATTGAAGATGACAATGGGTGGCGGGACTTTCAGGCAGTCGATGGCAACGTTAAAAGCGAGATTCTTAAAATCACCGGCGCCAGCAACCTTGAAGCGGCGCGTGACAGGTTCATACATGACCCCGGGACGCGGGCCAGGGTGATTTTGAACAATGCCGATTCCGTGGCGTTGTTGGCGACGTTGCTGGGACGGGAGCGGTTTTTGCCGAGGGCGTGACGCTGCGAATTCGCGATTTTTTCTGTAGGAGCTGCCGAAGGCTGCGAACAGCGGTGTGTCAGGCGCACCGCTTTCGTCGCCGTCGCACACTCCGAAAACTCCTACAGAACCGGGGCATGCCTGAATAACCGCGCCTACAGATCTTACGTTGCCGTCTCAAACCAGATAATGCTTGAGCTCCCGGGCTATCAGCAGGCGCTGGATTTCGCTGGAGCCTTCGTAGATCTGGGTGATGCGCGCATCCCGGTAGTAGCGTTCCACCGGGTAGTCTTCCAGATAGCCATAACCGCCATGAATCTGGATCGCTTTGGAACATACCGACTCGGCCATTTCCGAAGCAAACAGTTTGGCCTGTGAAGCTTCCGACAGACACGGCTGGCCCGCACTGCGCAGCCGCGCCGCGTGCAGGATCAACAGACGCGCTGCATTGATGCGGGTGTGCATGTCGGCCAGCAGGTTGGAGATGCTTTGATGTTCGATGATCGGCTTGTCGAACTGCACGCGCTCACGGGCGTATAGCAACGCGGCTTCAAACGCGGCGCGGGCGATGCCCAGGGCTTGGGCGGCAATGCCGATGCGACCGCCTTCAAGATTGGAGAGGGCGATGGCCAGGCCTTTGCCACGTTCGCCCAGCAGATTGGCGGCGGGAATGCGGCAATTGTTCAGGGTGACCGCGCACGTATCCGAAGCGCGGATCCCCATCTTGTGCTCGGAGCGATCCACCACATAACCGGGGTTTTCAGTGGGGACCAGAAAGGCCGACAAGCCTTTTTTGCCCAACTCAGGGTCGGTCACCGCGAACACGATCGCCAACTGCGCCCGCTTGCCATTGCTGACGAACTGCTTGGCGCCGTTGATGATCCACTCGCCGTCACGCAGCTCAGCGCGGGTGCGCAGATTGTGTGCTTCAGAGCCCGCATGGGGTTCGGTCAGGCAGAAACAGCCTATCGCCCGGCCGCTGGCCAGTTCCGCCAGCCAGGTCTGCTTCTGCTCCTGGCTGCCGTAATTGAGGATCGGCCCGCAACCTACCGAGCTGTGCACGCTCATCAGGGTGCCTGTGGCTGCGTCGGCTGCGGAGATTTCCTCCACCGCCAAGGCGTAAGCCACATAATCGATATACGTGCCGCCCCATTCTTCGGGCACCACCATGCCTAACAAACCCAGATCACCCATCTTGCTGACCAGCGCGTCGTCAATCCAGCCGGCTTTTTCCCAGGCCTGGGCGTGGGGTGCGATCTCGTGGCGGGCGAAGTCCCGGGCCATGTCGCGGATCATCACTTGTTCTTCGCTGAGTTCGATATCGTGCATCAGTCACTCTCCATGGCCGCTGAAAAAACTCCGCACATGCTCGGCGCTCAACGCCTGGACACTGGCTGGATTCCATTGCGGCTTCTTGTCTTTGTCGATGATCAGGGCGCGCACGCCTTCAATCAGGTCACCCCGTTCAAACCATTGGCGATCCAGATGCAACTCCAGCGCGAAGCAATCTTCCAGCATCAGATGACGACCGCAGCGCAGTGTCTCCAGGGTCACCGCCATGGCCAGCGGCGAGCGGCTTTCCATAAGTGCAGCGGTCGCCAGGGCCCAGCTGTGGCTGTCGATGACCGTGACCTCTTTTAGTTGCTCAATGATGCTGGGGATATCCGGCAGGGCAAAGAAGTGGTCGATGGCCGGGCGCAGTTTTTCCAGTGGTGGGTCTGGCAGGTGCTGGCTGGCGATTTTCGCCAGTACGCCTTGCAGGTCTTTGAGCGGATGCTTGCGCCATTGCAGGCGGTCCAGGCGTTGATCAAGCTCGGCGAGGGCTTCGCTTTTCAGGTACCAATCAGCGAGGCCGCAGTACAGCGCATCGGCCGCGCCGATCTGGACTCCGGTGACACCCAGATAGACCCCGAGCTCACCCGGGATGCGTGAAAGAAAGTAACTGCCGCCGACGTCAGGAAAATAACCGATGGCCACTTCCGGCATGGCCAGACGGCTGCGCTCGGTGACCACCCGCAAGTCAGCGCCCTGAGCCAGCCCCATGCCGCCGCCCAGGACGAATCCGTCCATCAGCGCGACTACCGGCTTGCGATAACGATGGATCGTCAGGTCCAGGGCATATTCTTCGACGAAGAACTCCTGGTGCAGGGTCTGGCCATTTTTGTGGCTGTCGTACAGCGATCGAATGTCTCCGCCGGCGCAGAAGGCCTTGTCCCCGGCTCCACGCAAGACCACCGCATATACCGTTTCATCCTGCGCCCAGGCATCCAGCTGCGCCTGAAGACTGCGCACCATCCCCAAGTCAATGGCGTTGTGGCCTGCCGGGCGGTTGAGGGTCAGATGGCCGATGTGATTGCGCACCTGGGCCAACACACTGCTGTCGGCCTGTTGCTGAAGGGCTTGCTGTTGGACAGATGAAGCCGATGCGGTCATTACAAACTCCCTGTTCATTATTATTTTCGAGGACTGCGAGATATGACGGGGTTGATCCTAGCAGTGCAAATTTGCCTGTGCCAACCGGCAAAAGCGGATCGTTGACCAGGTTCCGCCCGGTCTTCGACGCTGCGCTGTCGCGCAGCAACACGCCCACCTGTAGGAGCGAGCTTGCTCGCGATCGGCTGCAAAGCAGTCGTGAAAAAAACTGGACTCACCATCGCAGGAAAGTCGTTCCGACTTTATCCCGAGCAAGCTCACTCCTAGAGAAAAAGCATTTCAATTCAGGTAATTAATCTTTCTATGAATGCGCATTTGCCTCCTCGGGCCTGTTTACTCTGGATCCGGCGGCACCTCACCGTCCTGGCTGGTATCGATGCTGACTACCACCGACATGCCCGGCCGAAGATGTTGGGCCAGGGGTTGGTTGGCATCGACGATGATGCGTACCGGAATCCGTTGGGCAATTTTCACGAAGTTACCGGTGGCGTTGTCAGCGGGCAGCAGGCTGAACTCTGAGCCGGTCGCCGGGGAGATACGTTGCACCCGGCCGTGCAGTTTCTGATGGCCCAGGGCATCCACGGTGAACGTCACCGGTTGACCCAGGCGCACGTGCGCCATCTGAGTTTCTTTCAGGTTGGCCATGACCCACAGGCGTTTGGGCACCAGCGCCATCAACTGCGCTCCTGAATTGACGTAGGCACCCAGGCGCACGCCGATCTGCCCCAACTGGCCGTCACGTGGGGCGAGGATGCGGGTGTTGGTCAAGTCGATCCGTGCCAGCTCGATAGCCGCCTCCGCGTTGGCCACTGACGCTTCCAGCGAGCCTCGATTGACGATCACGGTTTGCAGGTCTTCCCGGGCGATATCCAGCGCGGCACGGGCTTCGGCCACAGCGGCGATGGCCTGGGCGTCGGCGGCGCGCGTCACGTCCAACTCGCTTTTGGACACCGAGCCGTCGGTGACCAACGCCTGATTGCGCCGCAGGTCGGCGCCGGACTTGCGGCTCTGGGCGATGCTGTTGTCCACCGCCGCCTTGCGTTGCGCGATGGTGGCTTCGGCGCTGCGGCGTTGTTGCAGGTTGTTGGCCAGGGCTGCTTTTTGGATGCCCAGTTGCGCCAGTGACTGATTCAGGTGCTGGCGGTAAATCCGATCGTCCAGACGAACCAGCAGGTCACCCGCTTTGACGAACTGGAAATCGTGCACCGGCACCTCAAACACATAACCGCTCAGCTGTGGGCTGATGATTGTGGTCTGGCCGCGAACCAGAGCATTTTCGGTGCTTTCGATGGGGCTGCTGAACGGGAACAGTTGCCAGGCGTAGAGCACTATCAGAATCCCGATCAGGGCCACAGTGGCAAAGATCGCCGAAGAAATGACCCGAGCCCGGGTCGAGCGCGGCCGGCTGCTGGCAGGCATGGATGCCGGCGCGGGCGGCGCCCCGGCGGAAGCCGGTTGATTGGGCGCGGAAGAGGGGGCGCTGTTGGGCGAAACGGAAGGCTTGGTCGGTTCGGTCATGAAGATTGAGCGCCGCTTGAAGTTGCAGAAGGAGTTGAAGAAGAGGTTACGGGAGTCGAATTAGCCGGTGCCGGGGTGAAGCCTGCAATCGGTCTGGTGGTCATTTTCAGCCAGGTGACGCGAAGCGAGATCCAGAGCATGGTCAGCACTGCCACCAGTGCGATCAGCATGAACACGTCGTTGTAGGCCAGGATGTTGGCTTCCCGGGTGGCCATACTGGCGATGCTGCGGATGCCCAGATTGGTTCGCGCCGACGGATCGGCAATGGCTGAAGCGTAGCTGGCGCTGCTGCTTTGCAATCGGGCCTGGACTTGCGGGTTGATCAGGGTCAGATGCTCGACCAGCACGCTGGAGTGGAATTTCTCCCGCACTATCTGGAAGGTGCCAAACACCGCCGAGCCGATCAGCCCGCCCAGGTTCTGAGTGATCCCGAACAGCACCGAGAAACTCACCATGTTGCGCGGATTGGCGATCACGCTGCTGATGCCCAGAACCAGGGTCGGACCGAGAAAGAAGGTGCCGCCGAAAGCTAGCAGGAACTGGCTCAGGTACATGTTCGATTGGCGTGTCAGGTTGGTGGAGCTGCTGTCCATCCAGGCGCCAGCGGCGATCATCGCCAGGGAAATCAGCAAGGGTTTGATCAAGTGCTGCGGGTGGATGGTCCAGGCGCTGACCGCCAGCCCGGCAATACTGCCCAGTAGCATCACCATGTACAGCGAGTGCAGCTGCTCTGAGCCCATGTTCAACGTTTGCAGGAAACCCACCGCACCAACGGATTGCTCGGACAGCACCACGCGAAACAGAATCACCGCCAGCCCCAGGCGCAGGATCGTGCCGCTGCCCAGCCAGCGGGTGATCAGCAACGGGTTGCTGCGATTGTGTTCGATCGCAAGTCCTGCGCAGATCAACGCGATGGACGCCGCCGAGGCCAGGCCAATCCAGGGTTCTTCCAGCCACCACTCGATACGGCCCAGGGAAAGCACGGCGCAGAGCAGGGCGAAACCGATGGACAGCAGGCCGAAGGTCAGGAAATCCAGTTTCTCGAAGGCTTTGAAGCGATCCCCCGGTGGCAGTTTGAGCAGCAGGACACAGCCCAGGGACAACAAAGCCATACCCAGTTCAAACAGGTACAGGCCGCGCCATTCGGCAATCTGCAACAAGTCCTCTGACACCAGCCGCGCCATGGGGATCGCCAACTGCGCGGTGCCCAGCCCAAGCACCAGCGCTTTCAATCGCCATTTCTGCGGGAAGGCCTGAATCATGTAGTACAGGCCCAGGGTCGACAGCGCCGCACCGACCATGCCGTGGGCCGCGCGAACGGCGATGGCTGAATTCAGGTCGTTGACGAACAGGTGGGCAAAGGTCACCAGTGCATACAGCACCAGGAACAGCTCGGTGAAGGCGCGCAGACCGAACTGCTGGCGAAATTTCACCAGCACAAGATTCATGGAAACGTTGGTCATCACGTAGGCCGCAGGCAACCAGGCGATTTCGGCGGTGGTGGCTGACAACGAACCTTGCAGATACGGCAGGTTGGCAACCACCAAGGCGTTGCCCAGCCCACCCGTCAACGCCACGATCATCCCGACCAGTGCAAACGCCCAGCGTTTCCCGGTGGAATGCAGAGGCGTCGAAGGCGAACCCGGCATGGTCGGCTTTTCGTGGGGTGCCCATTCGCGGGTGGGGTATTTACTGCTCATGAGCGGGACCTGGAGGGCAACAGAGTTTTCACAGACTTACTTCACCTGTGGGAGCAAGCTTGCTTGCGAAGGCGATCTGCCTGACGCAAAAAATGTATCGAATGTACCTGCCTCTTCGCGAGCAAGCTCGCTCCCACAGAATCGAGACTTCCCGTCTTGCCGGAAATGATCACGCCCCCATTTTCATCAACCCCGGCTCACCCGGCATGATCACATCCGCCGCATGAATGCTTGCTTCACGATGCTTGAGCATGCCGCCCTGACGCTGGTTCAGCACGGCGTTGATCTCGCCGAGGATCGACAGGGCCACACATTGTGGCGTGTCGCCGCCCAGATCCAGGCCTACCGGGTAGTGCAGTGCGGCGAAGGCGGGTGCATGACGTGGGTCGTCAGGTAGTTCATCCAGCAGGCGCTCGGTGCGGCTGCGTGGCCCTAACTGGCCGATATAACGCGGCTTCAGCGTGAGCACCTGGCCGAGCCAATGACGATCCTGAGTGAAGCTGTGAGTCATGACCACGACGGCGGCATCCTCCACAAGCGCCCGCAATCCGACAAACGGCTGCAGAGGCATTGCGGCGACATGGTCAGCGTCGGCGAAACGCTCCGGGCGGGCAAAATGCGTGCGCGCGTCAATGACTGTGGTGTGCCAGCCTTGCAGGCGGGCCATGCTGACCAGCGGTACTGCGTCATGGCCCGCGCCAAAGATCACCAGACGCCTGGGGGCAGGGATGTACTCCAGCAGCACCTGAACGCATCCGCCCCTGCCTTGATAGCTGCGAATCGCTGATTTGCCGGATTCCAGCACGATGTGCAAGTCGGCTGAAATCAGTTCACCCAGGTCCCGCTCCTGCAATTGCACATCGCACTGACCGTCAGGTCTGATCGCTGCCCGCTCACCGACGGCAGTGTGCTGTTCATCTTCGGAAAAAATCACCGTGGCCAAGGCTGCCGGGCGTGAAGTGTCTTGCACCTGTTGCAGGACACTGACTGCCAGCGACGGCGTACGCTCACTCGTGCGCTCGAACAGGATGTGCACAGTGCCGTTGCAGCCCAGGCCGAAGCTGAGTTCGGCGTCTTCCAGTTCGTCGTCATCTTCCCCGGTGCTGTAAGTACGAATCACCGGTTTGCCCGCGGCGGTCAGCCACCAGGCTTTCTTGCTGACATCGCTTTCCAGGCAGCCGCCGCTTACCGTGCCTGTCGCGCTGCCGAGCTGGGGAATCACCATGCGTGCGCCGGGACGTCGATAGGCCGAGCCTTCGACCTTGACCACGGTCGCGATCACTGCGTCCTGCCCATCGACCTGGGCCTGGGACAAGGCATCGAGCAGCCGGGATAAATCATTCATTACAAGCCCTCGGAAATCTTTGTGCACAGCATAAAGGGTTCGGATGCGGCACTGGTGAAAACGTTCCCTTCCAGCCCCGTCATTGCCTGCTTGCCAGGGCTGGCTAGACTTATCAACGAACCACTCTCGATACGCGGTCCAGGCACCGCACTGTCCTGCAGCAAACACGGAACCCTGTAGGAGCGCGCTTGCCCGCGATAGCGGTGGATCAGTCAAAAAATATCGCCTGGTCTGGCGCTATCGCGGGCAAGCGCGCTCCTACGGCTTCAGCTACAGGCGTTTCAATCTGAGAGACCTTCGACCATGAAAACCCCCGATCACTATCACCCCATCACCATCACACCCTGCAAGGGTCGCGTCAGCGTGTTGTGCCAAGGCGAGCTGGTAGCGCGCAGCGACTCCGCTCTCTTGCTGGCAGAGGCTAAATACCCGCCGGTTATCTACATACCCCGTTCGGATATACGGATTGAACATTACGTGCGCAGCGAACATCAAAGCCACTGCCCGTACAAAGGCGATGCCAATTATTTCAGCCTCGACATCCACGGACAGCGCATCCAGAACACGGTCTGGACCTATGAAAACCCTTACCGGGCGGTTGCGCAGATCAAGGGCCATGTGGCGTTTTACGCCGACAAAGTGACCTTTGAAACGAGGGAGACCTTCGATACCGAGATGTCCCAAAGCTGAAGATTGATATTTCGTCCGGGCGAGGCTTTGTAGTGCCGGCAGTGGGTTCTTCCGGCGCATGGACTAGAAAGCAATAGAAATGCTCGATGCCGCACTTACCTGACCAAACAGGCCGCGGCCATGCCGGAGATGAACACTGATGACCAGCCACTCACCTGAGCTGCGCCAAATCCCAGCAGCCAACGAACTGCTCAAGCGCTATCAGAGCGTACGCGGACGAACCCAAAGCCTCGCCGCGCCGCTGAGCGCCGAGGACATGGTGGTCCAGTCCATGCCCGATGCCAGCCCGGCGAAATGGCATATGGCACACACCACCTGGTTCTTCGAGACCTTCCTGCTCAGTGAAAACCTCAGCGGTTACACGCATTTCGACCCGACCTTCGGTTATCTCTTCAACTCTTATTACGAAGCCGTCGGGCCGCGCCACCCTCGGCCGCAGCGTGGCTTGATGACCCGGCCCGGCGTCGATCAGGTTCTGGCCTACCGCGACTACGTGGACCAGCACATGGAACGCCTGCTCCAAAGTGCGTTGCCAGCAGAGCTGAGCAGTCTGATCGAGCTTGGCCTGGCTCATGAAGAGCAGCATCAGGAATTGCTGTTAATGGACATCCTGCATCTGTTCAGCACTTCCTCACTCAAGCCGGCTTATGACGCCCAGTGGCCCAAGGATCTGCCCGGGCGGCGCGGCCAGTACAAACCGCTCAAGGGCGGCCTGACTGAAATCGGTCACCGGGGCGCGGATTTCGCCTTCGACAATGAGGGCCCGCGCCACACCACTTACCTGCAATCTTTCGAGATCAGCGACCGGCTAGTGACCAACGGCGAGTGGCTGAAATTCATCAATGCCGGAGGCTATGGTCAGGCGGGTCTTTGGTTGTCGGAAGGCTGGAGCGTGGTGCAGGAAAATGGCTGGAATGCGCCGATGTACTGGCAGCACGACGAGGCCCACGGCTGGCGGCAGATGACCTTGCGCGGCCTGGAGGCTATCGATCCCAACGCGCCGGTTACCCACATCAGCTATTACGAAGCCGCAGCCTACGCCCATTGGGCGGACGCGCGTCTGCCCACTGAGGCAGAGTGGGAAGCGGCAGTGGTCGCAGGTTTGCTGGAACAGGTGGACGACGTGGCCTGGCAATGGACGCAAAGTTCTTACAGCGCCTACCCGGGGTTTCGCCCGGCCGCCAGCGCAGTGGGGGAGTACAACGGCAAGTTCATGATCAACCAGATGGTGTTGCGTGGCGGTGCCAGCGTGACTTCGCCGAGCCATTCCCGGGCCACGTATCGCAACTTCTTCCATCCGGAAAAACGCTGGGTGGTATCCGGCCTGCGTCTGGCCCGTGACAGCCGCCAGCCAGAAATGGTCAACCCCTACGAAAGCGAGTTCGCCCGTGATGTGATTGCCGGGTTGTCGTCGCCGGTGAAGAATCTGTCACCCAAGTATTTTTACGACGCGGCAGGTTCCGAGCTGTTTGAAGGGATTTGTCACACGCCCGAATACTACCCAACCCGGGCCGAGACCCGTTTGCTGACCGAGGTGGTTGAGCAAATGGCAGCGTCGATTCCAGAGGGCGCAGCACTGGTGGAATTTGGCAGCGGGGCCAGCGAAAAAACCTGCCTGCTGCTGGACGCCGCGCCGCAGATTGCGGTTTACGTACCCATCGATATCAGCGCCAACGCCTTGAACAAGGCTGCGCATCAGCTCAACCTCAAGTACCCGCATTTGACTGTGGCGCCGCAGATTGACGATTTTACTCGCGCCCTGAAACTGCCACGGGCTGCCGACGGTTTGACTCGGGTCGGCTTCTTCCCGGGCTCCACCATTGGCAATTTCACCCCGGAGCAGGCGGTGAAGTTCCTGCGCTCAGCGCGCACGTTACTGGGTGAAAACGCCCACTTCATTGTTGGGGTCGATCTGGTCAAGGACCCGCAAATCCTGGTCGCCGCCTACGACGATGCCCAAGGCGTTACTGGCCGTTTCAACAAGAACCTGCTGACCCGGATCAACCGCGAACTGGACGGCACGTTTAAAGTGGACGGCTTTGAGCATCTGGCGCTTTGGAACGAAGAGCCGCAGCGCATGGAAATGCATCTGGTCAGTCGCCGTGAGCAAACCGCGTCGGTGGCCGGGCAAACTTTCCACTTCAGCCAGGGCGAGCGTCTGCACACGGAGAACTCTCACAAGTTCACCCCTGAGTCGTTTGCTGCCCTGGCGGCGGCTGCTGGCTGGAGCGTCAGCCAGCAGTGGGTCAGTGATGCGCCGGAAGTAGCGTTGTTCGCGCTTCAGGCTTGACGCTGTCGGGTGGCCGGAAAGCCAGCGCGATGGGCGCTGGCGCTGATCAGCAGCGCGACGATCAGCAGCAAGGCCACCAGCCAGTTGAAGGACTGCACACCGTAGCCCTGAAGGAGCAGACCGCCGATCAGGCCGCCACCAGCAATGCCCAGATTCCACACGGTGACGATCATGGATTGGCTTACGTCGGCTGCCTCTGCACCGGTGATCGCCGATGCGGTCTGGAACAGGGTCGCCGCGCCACCGAAGGCTATGCCCCAGAGCATCACATACAGATAAATCAGTTGCCCATTCTCGCCATTTAGCGCCCAGGCGATGGCCGTCAGCAGGAACAGCCCGATGCTGATCAGCACCAGCTCCCGCAGCCAGCGGTCGATCAAAATCCCCACCAGCCAGATCCCCAGCAACGCCGCGACGCCAAAGGCCAGTAATACCCGATCCACCTGCGCTGCCAGGCCGGCAGGCTCAAGCAACGGTGCGATGTAGGTATAGAGAATGTTATGCGCCAGAACGAACGTCAGCGTGGTCAGCAACACTGGCCGGATACCGGGCATGACGAACACCTGGCGAATCGACTGGCGCTGCTGTTGGTGCTGGCCTGGAAAGTCCGCCAGGCTGAGTCGCGCCCAGATCACCAGGATCAGGCTCAGGACGCTCATGATGGCGAATGTCCAGCGCCAGCCAATGGCCGAACCCAACAGCGTCCCGGCAGGAATGCCGATGGACAACGCCAGCGGCGTACCGACCATGGCCACGGCTATCGCACGACCCCGCAAATGCTCAGGCACCAGCCGGCTGGCGTACCCGGCCAGCAACGACCAGAGCAGCCCGGCGAAGATCCCGGCGCAAAATCGCGAAGCCAGGGTCAGCCAATAGTCGGTCGACCAGGCCGTGATGCTGTTGACCACCGCGAAACCACCAATGGCGATTAATAAAAGCGGTCTTCGACGCCAATGCCGAGTTGCTGCGGTCAAGGGGATGGCGGCCAGCAGTGAACCCACCGCATAAGCCGTGACCAACTGGCCAACCAGCGTGGGGGAGACCTGCAAGTCGGCGCTCATCAGCGGCAGCAGCCCAGCAGGCAGCGCTTCGGTAAGGATGGTCAGAAAGCCCGCCATGGCCAAGGCCAGCAGAGCCATGAGCGGCAGACGATTTGCCGGGGTTTGTTCAGTGAGGTCCAGCGAGTTATCAGTCATCTGCAATCAGCCCAAATCAGAAGCGTGCAGAGTAATGAGCTGTGGTTGGCGGAAAAACAGGCTAAGGTTCCGGACATGGCGGACACATATGTCCGTAATTGGGCGAAATGCTGTGGGAGCGGTGTATCAGGTCCATCGCGTCATCGTTTTTCGCGGGCAAGCCTCGCTCCAACAGAACACCTCGACCCCCGTTGGAGCGAGGCTTGCCCGCGAATCAGGCGACGCGGTCTATCAGGCGAACCGAGGTGTTCTTATCGCGGGCAAGCACCGCTCCCACAGGCTATTGCCAACCTTGAATAGAGTATTGAAATGGACAGCCTCAGCGGCATCGGAATTTTCGTACAGGTCGCCGAAACCCGCAGTTTCACGGCGGCGGCGCGGGTGCTTGAGGTGTCGTCCTCGGCGGTTGGCAAGAGCATCGCCCGGCTCGAGAAGCGCCTGGGTGTGCGCTTGTTTCATCGCAGTACTCGCAGCATCACGCTGACTGCGGAGGGTGCACTGTTTCTGGAGCGCTGTCGGCGGATATTGGGTGAGGTCGAAGCGGCGGAGCTGGAGCTGTCCCACCTGAGCGGCGAGCCCAGGGGCAAGTTGCACATCAGCGTGCCTTTGCAGGATGGCTTGATGATGCCGGTGTTGACCGAGTTCATGCGCCGCTATCCGGATATCGAACTGGATATCGACCTGTCAGACCGCATGGTGGACATCATCGAGGAAGGCTTCGATGCCGTGATTCGCACCGGTACCTTGCAGGATTCACGACTGGCGTCGCGCCATCTGGGGGACTTTCGCCTGATGCTGGTGGCTTCGCCGGATTACTTGAAAACCCACGGCGTGCCGTCGACGCCCGGCGAGCTGGAAGGGCATATCGGCCTGCTGCACAAGTTTCCCGCTACCGGAAAAATCGAACCCTGGCCATTGCGTACCGTTGATGGCGTGCCCCTCCCGAGCCTGAAAAGAGCCGCCACCTGCACCACCACTCAATCCCTGTACTACATGGCCAGACAAGGGCTGGGGATCGCCTACCTGGCAGATTTCGTCGTCAATCAGGCCCTGCAACGAGGCGAGCTGCAAATCGTGCTGGAAGACTTCACTCTGAGTCACGGCACCCTGTGGATGCTCTGGCCCACCAGTCAGCATGCATCGCCGAAGTTGCGCGCCCTGATCGATTTTCTCAAGGCGCATCTGTTACCGGCAGCTGTCATGAAAACAGCTGAATGAACAGCCAATACAACGATCCGGACAACAGAATCGCAGCGGGCAGGGTCAGCACCCAGGCCATGGCCAGGTTACGCAAGGTCCGCAGTTGCAGGCCGGAGCCATTGGCGACCATGGACCCCGCAACCCCGGAAGACAGCACGTGGGTAGTGGACACCGGCAAGCCGTACATGTCGGCCGCGCCAATGGTCATCATCGCCACCACTTCAGCGGATGCACCCTGAGCGTAAGTCATGTGGGTTTTACCGATCTTCTCACCCACCGTCACCACGATGCGCCGCCAGCCCACCAGCGTGCCCAGGCCCAAAGCGATGGCCACGGCGATTTTTACCCAGGTGGGGATGAAGCGGGTGGCGCTGTCGATCTGGTCCTTGAACAGCTTTAGCTTGTCCTGGGTATCCGCATCGAAGTTGCCGACCTTGTTTTTCTCCATCAGGCGGATGGTTTCCGAGGTCAGGTACATGTCGTTACGCACGTTGGCGACCGCTTCAGCGGGGACTTTCGATAATGAGCCGTAGCCTTTGACCTGAATGCCGATCTTGCCAGCCATCACCGCCAGAGCCGGGATCAGCTCGGGCGTGGCCTGTTTGCTGACCAGATAGGCCGACAAGGTTTGTCGCGGATCAGCCGGGGCGGGCAGTGGCGCGCTGCGGGTCAGCGCCTGCTGAGTCACTTCGGCCACGGCGGCAAACTGTACGGATTGATCGGCGGGCATGGTCCGGTTCAGGGCGTAAGCCATGGGCAGAGTGCCGACCAGTATCAGCATGATCAGCCCCATGCCTTTCTGCCCGTCGTTGGAACCATGGGCGAATGACACGCCAGTACAGGTAACGATTAGCATGCCGCGAATCCACCATGGCGGAGGCGAATTACCTTTCGGCGCTTTGTACAGGGCACGGTTCTTGATGAAAAAGCGCATGGCCAGCAACAGCAACGCCGCACAGCCGAACCCCACCAGAGGCGACAACAGCAGCGAGTAGCCGATTTTCGTAGCCTGGGACCAGTCCACGCCGCTGGTGCCGTCGCGCCCGTGCATCAAGGCGTTGGCGATGCCGACACCGATGATCGAGCCGATCAGGGTATGGGAAGACGAAGCCGGCAGGCCCAGCCACCATGTCCCGAGGTTCCAGATGATTGCAGCGATCAGCAGGGCAAATATCATGGCAAAGCCAGCACCGGAACCGACTTGCAGAATCAGCTCTACGGGCAACAGGGCGATGATGCCGAATGCCACCGCACCGCTGGAAAACAACACCCCCAGGAAGTTGAAAACGCCCGACCATACCACTGCAAAACCCGGCGGCAACGAGTGGGTGTAGATCACCGTGGCGACCGCATTGGCGGTGTCATGGAAGCCGTTGACGAATTCGAAACCCAGCGCAATCAACAGCGCGACGCCCAACAGCAGAAACGGCGTCCAGGTCGTGACCACCGTGCCCATGTTGTCCACATCCTGTTTCAGGCTGTAGGCGGTAAACAACAGACCCATGGCCAGAATGGCGAAGAACGCCACCATGGTGAGCGTGCTGGGTTTGCGGGTGAGGTGGGGTCTTGAATCGCTGGCCTGGGCAATGGAGTCCGGGGCCAAAGTGCTGGTAGCCATGGTGCGCAATCCTGTTGGCGAAGGTATTGCACCTATGTTCATTACAAAATGTTACCGGGTTACGACATAGATCAATGAATAGGGTTTTTCAGATGGTTGGCAGCTGTTGGGTTGGAATGCGTTTTATGTGGGAGCGGTGCTTGCCCGCGATAAGTTCGGACACGATTCATTTCAGATCGCGTGTACCTTTTCGCGGGCAAGCACCGCTCCCACAGGTGTGTGCAATTCTTACCCTTGATCGCGGTTTTTGCGAAACGCCCAGCGCCCGGCGATGAAGGTGAAGGTCGCGACCAACGCCACCAGCACCCAGAACCCATGCGGGTTGCTGGCCAGCGGGATGCCGCCGACGTTCATGCCAAAGAAACCGGCGACGATGTTGATCGGCAAGGCCAGCACCGTGACCACGGTCAGGGTGAACAGGGTGCGACTGCTTTGCTCGTTGAGGTTGGCGGCAATTTCTTCCTGCAACAGTTTGATGCGCTCACCCAGCGCCACCAGATCGCTGATCACCAAGGCCGACTCCTCGGTGGACTGGCGCAGCTCCTGAACGTCTTCCTCCAGCAACCACTGGGGCGGGCGATGCAACAGGCGCATCAGGGAGCCAGGCTCCAGCGCCAACAGACGTTGCAGACGTACCAGAACCCGACGCATGGCGCCCAGTTCCGAGCGGTTATTACTCAGGCGTTGTGACAGCAACTGGTCCTCGATCTTGTCGACGCTCAGGCTGGTCTTGCGCAGAAACTGGGTCAGCACTTCGCCCTGATCGCGCAGCAGATGCGCCAACAACTCCAGCGGCGAGCGAAATTGCTCACCGCGTTTGACCGACGAACGCAGCTTGTCCACCGAGCGCAAAGGGTGCAGCCGGGCAGTGATCAGCAGGTTGCTGTGGGTGCAGACCCATAAGGTCGAGATGTCGGTGGACAACATGTTGAAGTCGAACACCACGTCGTTGACCACTGCCAGCAGCGCGGCATCCACATGTTCGATCCGGGTGGAGCGTGAGCCTTCGTGCAACGCCTCGAAGAACTCGTCAGGCAGACGCAGATGGGTTTTCATCCAGCGTTCACAGGCAGCGTGGGCCAGATTCAGGTGCAGCCAGATGAATTCATCGCTGGTTTCCGGGGCGTCCAGGCGCTGCAGTGCGGCCGCAGATCCGATCTCCTGACCCGCTTCTCCGGGCTTGAAGCTGAAACCGTAAAGCAGGCCGAAGAGGTCTGAATCCTGATGGTTCTGCACGATGCTTTGATTCATGACTGCTCGCTGGCCGTGATGCGCCTGGTCCGTGGCAAAAGGACGAAGTGCGCATCATGACAAGCGGATATTTCAGTTTTGTTGCGGCTTTTCGGGTCGCGGGATGTGCGACCCCGGGGGTTCACAGCCTCAAACCATCGCCAGTGGCAACTTGCGGGTCGGTATCGGCCAGGCACGATCAAGAACAGCCAGATCGTCGGCAGTGAGGGTCATTTCGGCAGCCGCCGCATTCAGCTTCACGTGATCCGGATTTACCGCCTTGGGGATGGCGATCATATTGTTGCGGCGCAATACCCAGGCGAGGCTGATCTGCGCCGGGGTCGCGTTATGTCGGGCGGCCACTTCATGCAGGGCAGGGTGGTGCAGCAGATTACCTGCCTGGCCCTGGCCGATAGGACAGTAGGCCATGATCGGCAGATTCTGCGCTTCAGCCCAAGGCAGCAGGTCGAATTCGATGCCACGGTCTTCCGGGTTGTAGAGCACTTGGTTGGTGGCGCAGTTCGGGTTGTTCAATTCCAGCAGATCGGCGACGTCGAAGTTAGACACGCCCCAACGGCCGATCTTGCCTTCTTCGCGCAGGCGTTCGAAGGCTTCGACGGTTTCTTCCAGCGGATAGGAGCCGGGCCAGTGCAGCAGATAGAGGTCGATGTAGTCGGTTTTCAGACGGCCGAGGCTACGTTCGCAGGCGGCCGGGATGCCTTTGCGGCTGGCGTTGTGCGGGTAGACCTTGCTGACCACGAATACCGAATCACGCTGGCCGACGAGGGCCTCGCCGACGATTTTCTCGGCTTCACCATCGGCGTACATCTCGGCGGTGTCGATCAGGTTCATGCCCAGTTCGATGCCCTGACACAGCGCGCGGATCTCGGCCGAGCGCTGGTCCTGGCGTTCGCCCATGTGCCAGGTGCCCTGACCAATGACCGGAACCGTTTTGCCCGCAAGTTCGAGAGTGCGCATAGGGAGTGCCTGCAATTGGAGAAATGATGAGGAATGAGGCAGTGGATTGGGGGAAGGGTTCAGTGGGTGTAGCAAACATTGTGGTTTTAGGGTGGGACGCTATTGGCCTTGTTTAGGTGTACATATCCATTATTTATGGGGGCTGGGATTATGGATGCGTCCTACCTTATGGGTGCATATCCATTATTTGTGTGCTCTGGAATTATGGTTCCGCTCTTACAGCGGGTCACTTTTGGCAAACGCCCGGAATGCCGGCCCAGCCAAAAGTAACCAAAAGGTCCTTGCCCCACCACTCGGTCCCTCGCTGGTGCTCGGCATGCCCGTAATCCTACATTGATTCGGCGGGCCGCCGCGAAGGGCCATGCCTGGCCCAGCGCGGCTAAACCGGCATTCATGCCTGCTTTTCAATCAAGGGCACCCCGCCGAATCAATATCGGATTACGGCCAGCGTGGTTTGACGGGGCGCCTGAGATCAACAGCCAGATCAACAGCAAGATCAACAGCCATATCAACAGCAGAACCCGATCCCTGTAGGAGCCAACTTGTTGGCGAGGGCGATGGACCTGCGTGCACAGCAATATCGCCTCGCGAACAAGTTCGCTCCTACAGTTGAAATGCATTTTCTGTTGGAACGAGTGGGCGGCATTCCGACTTGCCCGCGAAGAACGATGATGCGGTGTGTCTGCGCAACCGTGGCGCCCCTATCGCGGGCAAGCGCCGCTCCCACAGGGATTGCCGGTCACCTCTTGGAGCCGGGCTTGTCCGCGAAGAACGCTGGCGCGGTATGCCTGACGGACCGCGTCGACTGATTCGCGGGCAAGTCGGAATGCCGCCCACTCGCTCCAACAGGCAAACGTAATAAGTCCACCCAAACGCGATGGCGGGCGTGGCGCGGATGATGTTGTAGGAGCTGCCGAAGGCTGCGAAGGCGGCTACCGATTCGCAGCCTTCGGCAGCTCCTACAGAGATCTCCGCACGCCATCGGTTCTGTGGGAATTCATTCGCGAAGGCAATGGCACAAACAACGAATAACGCGAGACAAGCACAGACAAAACGCAGGTCGGCTATCGGGCCGCCTCGCGCGCTTTTGATTTGGCTTTTGATCTGAGGCGCCCCGTCAAACCACGCTGGCCGGAAGCCGATATTAAATCGGGGGGTAAACCGGCAGGACGCCGGTTTAGCCGCGCTGGGCCATGGATGGCCCTTCGCGGCGGCCCCCCGATTTAATGTCGGATTACGGGCATGCCGAGCCTAGGCGAGGGACCGAGTGGTGGGGCAAGAGCGTTTTGCTTACTTTTGCGCTTCTCAAAAGTGAGGCGCCGTAAGGGCGCAACCTTAATCCCAGAACACCCAAATATTGGATATGTAACTTGTAACTAGCGCTACACGATATGCACCCCCAAAACCACTATTTCCCCTCCCAACCCCCACCCAACGCCAGAAACAAATCAATCTGCCCCATCGCCACCTGCGTATTCGCCGTCGCCAACTGCCCACGCACATCGGTATAGGTCCGGGTGGCCTGCAAGTCAGCCAAAAACGAAGCCCGACCGGCCTGGAAGAATCGGTGAGTCTGGTCAGCCGCCTGTTCAGCCGACTGCGCCGCGTCAGTCAAAGCGTCGCGGCGTTGCAGCAGAGCGGTGTACTGCGCAAGGCTGGTCTGGGTCTCGCGGATGGCATTGAGCACCACGCCATCGAACCGCGCCAGCGCCCCTTGGGTCGTCGCTTCAGCTTGATGAATACGCGCCCGCGAACCGTTGGACGGCACGGTCCAGCTGATCAGCGGCCCGAAGCCCCAGCGGTTGGCCGAGGGTTTGCCAAGGTTTTCCAACAAACCTACCGTGCCCACGGTCGCACCAATGCTGATGTCCGGGTACAACTCGCCGGTGGCCACACCAATTTCCGCGGTTGCGGCTGCCAGCCTACGCTCGGCCTGGCGCACGTCCGGGCGGCGTTTGAGCAGGGCTGCGCCGTCACCCACCGGCATCTCCTGGGCGATGTGCGGCAGTTCATTGCAGGTACTGACGCCCGCTGGTAATTGATCCAGCGGCTTGGCCAGCAGCATCGACAGACGGAACAGCCCGGTCTGGCGCAGGGCCTCGAAGCGCGGCAGTTCAGCGCTCAGGGATTTGAACTGGGTTTCTGAACGAGTCACCTGGGTTTCATCACCACGCCCGGCATCGCGCAGGCGCTGTACCAGGGTCACGCCCTGTTTTTGCAGGTTCAGGGATTGCATCGCGATGTCATGTTCTTCGTTGGCCGAGCAGATTTGCGTGTAAGCCCGGACCACATCGGCGACCAGAGTAATCCGCGCGGTGTCGGCAGCGGCCTGGGCGGCTTCGACGTTGGCGTTGGACGCCTCGATACCGCGTTGCAAGGTGCCGAACAGGTCGAACTGATACGACGTCGAAATGCCCACATCGCCGACGTTGGCCACGGGGACTTTTTCAGTCAGCAAGAAGGCTTCGCCGGACTCCTGCAAACGCTGCGCACCGGCCTTGGCGCCGGTGGTGAAACCGCCGGCCGCCTGGGCTTCTGCAGTCTGGTAGCGGGCGCGCTGCAGGTTGGCGGCGGCGACGCGCAGGTCGGTATTGGATGCCAGGGCCTGCTGCACCAGTTGGTCCAGGCGCGGGTCCTGATACAGGCGCCACCAATCGGCGGGCACTGGCGCGGACACGGTATTGACCGATTGCCCGGCGATTTCGCCCTGCAGATCCGGGCGATTGACCGCCGCGTCTTTGGGCAGCGTGTAATCCGGGCCGACCACCTGACACGCCGACAACAGCAAGCCAAGCCCGACCGTTGCCGTCAGGCGCGTGAGGTGTGTCATTGACCGGACTCCTGCACGCTGGATGTCTGGGCATCCTCCATGATCGATACGGTAGCGGTGCGCCCGGCGATCATGCGGAAGTTGTCGGGTACTTCATCAAAGGCGATACGCACCGGGATCCGCTGGGCCAGCCGCACCCAGCTGAACGCCGGATTGACGTTGGGCAGCAGGTTCGAGCCGCTGCTGCGGTCGCGGTCTTCGATGCCCGCGACGATGCTCACCACGTGCCCGCGCAATCGTGCGTTGTCGCCGATGACCCGGATGTCCACGCTTTGGCCAATGTGGATGCCATCGAGCTTGGTCTCTTCAAAATAACCGTCGATATGGAACGACGCGCCGTCGACCACCGACAGGATTGGGCGGCCCGCCGTGACGAACTCGTGATCACGGGGCGCACGGTCGTTCAGGTAGCCGTCCACCGGGCTGCGGATCACCGAGCGGTCGAGGTTCAGTTGCGCGGCATCCACCGCCACTTGCGCTTCGTTCAGGGCGGAGAGGGCACGGGCCTCCCGGGACTGGCTTTCTTCCAGCTGTTCGCGAGCCACCAGGTTACCCAGGCTACGGTTACGTTTGTTCTCGCGGCGCGCCTGTTCCCAGCTTTCCTGACGTTCGGCTACGGTCGCCTGAGCCTGACGCAGGGCGAGACGGAAACGGTCCTGATCGATGGTGAACAACACCTGGCCTTTGCTGACCAGTTGGTTATCGCGCACTTCCACCTTCTGAATCAGCCCGGAAACGTCCGGAGCAATCTGGATGACGTCGGCACGGATATGCCCGTCGCGGGTCCATGGGGCGTACATGTAATACATGACCATGCGCCACACGACGATGGCGGCGAAGGTCACAACCAGCAGAGTCAGGACCACGCGGCCCAGGGTAAGCAGAGGTTTTTTCATTTCATCAGGTATCGACTGAGAGTATCCACGGCGCCGAGCAGCAAAGCGTATAGACCTGTATTGAACAATGCCCGGTGCCAGACCAGACGATAAAAGTGGGCTCGCGATAACACCGCGTGGACGCCCAGAAACAGCACATAGGTGATGCCCATCAGCGCCAGAAAAGTGGGCACGAAGACCCCGCTGATGTCCAGATCGCCAATCATAGAGACGCTCCGTCGAGGCCGTAGGGGGGATGAGATTCAGTTTCGATGGCTGTCGCGTTGACGATTTCCACGCCGGGCAGCAGCGCCAGACGCAGACCACTCAAGGCGTGCAGCAAATGGATACGCACGTCGTCGTCAATCTGCGACTGGGCATTCAGAGCACGTCGCGCACGGTCCATGGTCATCAGGGTGGCGTTGGGCGCTGGCAGGCGTCGCCCGGCTTTCAGGCAGGCCTGGAAATGAGCGCCGACTTCATCGATCACCTGACGCAGCAGGAGTTGTTGCGAGGCATGCGCCCTTGGCAGCCACGCCAGGGTGTCCAGCAGATTCAGGGCAACACGCAGTTCGCGCACCGCCACGCCGGTGTCTTGTGCGGTGGCCGCCAGACGCGGCAAATGCTGCATGAGGCGATCGAGCATTTTCACGCCCATGGCTCGGCGCTCAACCAGCGTGGCGGGTTGGGTCAGCGCCACGATGTCACGCCAGCCAAAGCGGGTCAGGCGTTTGGACGCCAGTTCAACGCCGAACGGACGCATGATCAGGGTCCAGACAAAGGCGAACAGCAGGCCCACGGGACCGGCCAGGTTGGAATTGATGAAGTTCAGGAAGTCAGCGTCGTAGGCGCTCTGGATGCTGATGAAGGACGAGGTATTGACGATTGTCAGCAGGGTGCCGAGATAGAAGCGCGGCTGCAAGGTCAGGGTGCCGACACAAATGAACGGCACCGCGAAGGCCAGCACCAGCATCGGGAAGTCATGCAGGTTGGGCAGCACCACGAACAGATAAAGGCTGGCAAACAGCACCGAGAGCATGGTCCAGAAGAAGAACCGATAAATTTGCGGGGCCGGGTCGTCCATGGCGGCGAAGAAACTGCACGACACCGCGGCCAGCGCCACTGCAGCAGCGCCATCGGTCCAGCCCAGCAGAATCCAGAGCACCGACGCGACGATGATCGCCAGCACTGAAGTCATGACCGAATAGAGCATCAGGCCGCGATCCAGAAACGGCTTGATCTGCGCCAGCCGCCAGTGGCGATAGACCGCACGCCATGGGGATTGATCATCAGTCTTGATCGCGTGTTGCAGGGAGCGGCAGTCCTGCCACAGATCAATCCATTCCCTCAGGCGATACAGCGCGTTGGACAGCAATAACTGCTGGCGATCATCAAGTTGCTCCGGGCTCGGCTCCAGACGTTCAAGGTGACGATGCAGAGCTTGCCACTGTTCGGTTTGCAGTCCGCTGGCGGTGTTGTCCAGCCAGTCTCGGATTTCCATAAGCAGCGGCGTGATGTCGTCAATCGAATGCGCTGAGCGCCGTTCCAGTGCCCACAAGGCATCATCCAGTGCGTCGATTACCGGCAATAGATGGATCATTCTGCCGCGCAGTTCTTTGGCATTGCGTACGGTCTGGGTGCGGGCACCTTCGTGGGGCAACTGGCCAATCATCGGTTCCAGCGTATTGAAAGTGGCCGCCATCGAGACCCGCAGCGCGCGCACTTCCTCAGCTGATACAGCGCGGGCCAGAAACTGACTGCTGTAAGCCGACGCATCGCTGAACCATTTATCCGCAGCGCCCTGCATCACTGGCGCCAGGCGACGCGGCCAGAACATGCTGCCGACCACCGCCGCGCAGACGATGCCGAGGAAGATTTCTTCAGTGCGTGATACCGCGATTTCGAACACTGCCTGGGGGTTATCCACTACCGGAAAGGAAATCAGCGGCATGGTGTAACCGGCGAGCATCAAGGCATAGCTGTTCGCGGTGCGCAGGTGCAGGGACAGGAACAGCAGAGTGCCGGTCCAGAGGGCAATGACCACTGCCAGCAGAAACGGCGTCTGGACGAACATCGGCACGATAAACACCGATGCAGCGGCGCCGGTCAGAGTGCCGAACGCGCGATACAGCGCCTTGGAGCTGGTCGGGCCGACAAAGGGGCTGGAAACGATGTAAACGGTGGCCATCGCCCAGTACGGGCGCGGCATTTCCATCAGCAGTGCGATGTACAGCGCCAGCATTGACGCGCCGAAAGTGCGTACCCCATAAAACCAGTCGCGTGCGGGAGGGACGCCAGCAAAGAAATCTTTCAAATGGCCCCCGTATGGTCTTGGTTGGCGGCGTCGGCGAAGGCCTTGAACACCCGCAAGGTGGCTTCAAGGTCTTGCGTCGCTACGCCCTTGAGCACTTCCCGACGCAAACGCACCAGTTCATCTTCGATGGCCAGCGCCACCACCCGGCCATTTTTGGTAAGGCTCAAGGATTTGGCGCGACGGTCAGTGGGGTCTTCCGTGCGGCAGACGATGTCGGCGTTGCACAGCTGATCGAGCAGTCGCACCAGGGTCGGGCTTTCCATGCCAGCGGCGTGCGCCACGGTGACCTGATTCACGCCATCGCCCAGACGCAGGATCATCAGCAGCGGCGCGGCGCAGGCTTCGGACACGCCGTAGTGCAGCAGGGTGGTCTGGCAGATGCGTCGCCATTGGCGGGACGCAGCGACCATGCCACTGCTGATGCTCATCTGCAGGGAATCGAGGGACATGAAAAGACCAGTTGCGGATAGGTGTGGTTGATATTGTTCGTAACAATATAATTAGCTTGCTAACTATAATCCTGTAACAAAGTCTTACAGTCAACCCGTAAACGCTAAACGGGCGCTTTAAGAAGGGAGGTCGGCTTTGGCCGTCGTGAGGAAGCGTCAAGGACAGCCTTTCTTGAGAAAAGTGCCGGAACGTGAAAATTAATTGCTACCACTGGTCGGCAAAAAAACAGCTTTTGCTCATTAAAGATGAGAACGGATCGTCAATCCCTCCAAAAAAATGACGTCAGTAAATTATCCCAGCGTCATGTTTTTTAACGATTGGGCCGGCGCTGAGGTTTTAAGCCAGTCGTTTCTCGTAATGTCTAAATAGTGGCCTTCGCTTAGTGCCGATGGTTTATTGGCGCTTTGCTCACAGGGTGCGCCCTTAATAAATAAATCGATTCAGCCGATATGCCAGACGAAGCAAACAGGCGGCGCTAACGCCCGTTCTAGACACCTTTGTCGGTGCGCTCGTCGCACCTTGTGAGCATGCAATGATCGATCTCGCCATGTGGAATCTATCCGTTCCTGTAGGCACTCCAGCCATCATCGTCGATACCCCCAAACTGGTGGGTGGTTATCAGGATGGTTATTTTCGTTCTGGCAATACGCTGTTCTTCTGGGCGCCGGTGACGGGTTCGCGAACCGAAAACGCGATCTACCCGCGAACGGAATTGCGCGAGACCAAGGCTGACGGCAGCGTCAACAACTGGACCTACTCTCAGGCGGACAATTTCCTGCGCGCCTCGCTGGTGGTCAATCAGGTGCCGTCCACCGGCAAGATCGTGATTGGCCAGATCCACGCTTTCCAGAGCCAGGAGCCGCTGCTCAAAGTGGAGTATCAATTCAAGGAGAAACTGCAGACTGGCAACATCGTCGCCAAGTTTCGCCGCAGCCCGGATGCCGAGATCGAAGTGATCATGATTGCCCAGGGTGTGCCGTTGAACACGCGGTTCAGCTACAGCATCCACCTCACGCCTGCGGGCAACCTGTCAGTCAACGCCGCGGATTATGTCTGGAACGCCAAGTTGGATGCAGGCTGGAAAGACAAATTGCTGTACTTCAAGGCCGGGGTTTATACCCAGGACAACACCGGGTATGCCACCGAAGGCGGGGCTGCGACGTTCTATAAGCTGACCATCAATCACGATAAAAAAGCGTGATCGGGGGTTGATCCTGACCCTGTGGGAGCGAGCTTGCTCGCGAAGAGGCCAGTACATCCGATGCATGTTTATCGGCTTGAATGCCGCCTTCGCAAGCAAGCTTGCTCCCACGGTTTGGTGTTCGTTCTGTAGATAACAGCCCTGCACCGACCTGCCTCCGTGATCGGGCGGCTGGTTCCGATTCTGACCCTGACATTGACCCTGTGGGAGCGAGCTTGCTCGCGAAGAGGCCAGTACATCCGATGCATCTTTATCGGTTTGAATACCGCCTTCGCAAGCAAGCTTGCTCCCACGGTTTGGTGTTCGTTCGGTAGATAACAGCCCTGCACCGACCTGCCTCTGTGATCGGGCGGCTGGTTCCGATTCTGACCCTGACATTGACCCTGTGGGAGCGAGCTTGCTCGCGAAGAGGCCAGTACATCCGATGCATCTTTATCGGCTTGAATACCGCCTTCGCAAGCAAGCTTGCTCCCACGGTTTGATGTTCGTTCGGTAGATAACAGCCCTGCACCGACCTGCCTCTGTGATCGGGCGGCTGGTTCCGATTCTGACCCTGACATTGACCCTGTGGGAGCGAGCTTGCTCGCGAAGAGGCCAGTTCGTCCGATGGATCTTTATCGGTTTGAATACCGCCTTCGCAAGCAAGCTTGCTCCCACGGTTTGGTGTTCGTTCGGTAGATAACAGTCCTGCACCGACCTGCCTCTGTGATCGGGCGGCTGGTTCCGATTCTGACCCTGACATTGACCCTGTGGGAGCGAGCTTGCTCGCGAAGAGGCCGGGACATCCGATGCATTTTTATCGGTTTGAATACCGCTTTCGCAAGCAAGCTTGCTCCCACAGGATTTGTGTTTTGCGACCCAGGCGGGCGCTGACACATTCCTGTAGGAGCTGCCGAAGGCTGCGAATGGCGGTGTGTCAGGGTTACCGTTTTCGCAGCCTTCGGCAGCTCCTACAAGTGTCCGGCCCGAGGCTCAAACCGGAAACGCCAGGGTAAAGCAGATCTTCCCCGGTACCGGCTGGGCCACGCTCACCCGGCCATTGTGCAAATGCATGATTGCCGCGACGATGGCCAGGCCCAGGCCATTGGAATCCGAGCTCTGGTGGCGTGACGCGTCGCCGCGGTAGAAACGGTCAAACAGTTTGCTCAGGGCTGACTCGTCCAGTGCCTGGCCTTGGTTTTCAACGTCCACCCGCCACTCACCGTCCCGCTGATTGACCCGCACCTGGATCTCGCTGGCTTCGTCGGCATAGCGGATCGCGTTGGCCACCAGATTGCTCAATGCCCGGCGCAACAGGATCGGATCGGCCTGCAATGTCCCGTCGCCCGAGGTGCTGATGCTCAACTGACGCTCTTCGGCCAGGCCTTCGAAATACCCGGCCACTCGCTGCAACTCGTCCTGCAAACTCAGCGGCTGACGCTCCAGCACTGCTTGGGCTTCATCGGCGCGGGCCAGAAACAGGATGCTTTCCACCAGCCGTGAGATGCGCTCCAGTTCTTCCAGATTCGAAGCCACTAACGCCTGGTACTCATCGGCGCTGCGGGTCTGGCGCAGAGCGACCTGGCAGTGACCCATCAACGAGCCCACAGGCGTGCGAATCTCGTGGGCCAGGTCAGCGGAGAACTGAGTCAGACGTCGATAGCCGTCATCCAGCCGCTCCAACATGGCGTTCAGGGCGTTGCCCAGCGGCTGTAATTCGACCGGTGCATCGGCGCTGTCGAGGCGGATATGCAAACGGGCCGGCGTGATGTTGGCGGCGTGGTCGGTCATCCGTAGCAAAGGACGCAAGCCTCGGCGCAGCAAGACATAGCCGAGCAGGGCGGTGACGATGAATGCCAGGGCCACCGCGAAATAGATGCGCTGCCGAAAACTGCTCAGCATGGCCATTTCCTTGACCATCACGTGGGCGGCCTGCAAGCGCACTTCAACACCCCCGGACAACGCCAGCACCGAGGCCGCTCGCAGCGGCACGCCTTGCAGGCTCATGCCGCTGCGCAGATCGGCGTCACGCAACGTGGCATCGACCGCCACGGTGGGCATTTGCGGCAGCGGGGCGCGTGATGGATTGACCGAAATCACCGGCGTCTTGCCAGGTTCGCCGATGATGAAAATGTCTTCTTCGCTGTCGAGCATGTTCTCGAACAGTTGCGGGCTGCCTTTGAGGTGATCCAGGGTCAGGTCGTAGCTGAGCAGCTTGCGAAAATGATCCAGACGCGCCAAAACCGCATGATCAGTGCGCTGCATCACCGAGCTTTTCATCGACTCGTACAGATACCAGCCCGCGCCCGCCACGGTAAACATTGCCACCAGAGCGAAAGCCAGGGTCGAGCGCAGTGTCAGGGAGTGTCGGGCGCGCATGGCCGGACCTCGCAGACGTAGCCAATGCCGCGCACGGTATGGATGAGTTTGACCGGGTAGGGCTGGTCGATTTTGCTGCGCAAGCGTTTGATGGCGACATCGACGACGTTGGTGTCGCTGTCGAAATTCATATCCCAGACCTCCGAAGCGATTTGCGCTCGGGACAGCACGTCGCCTTCCCGGCGCAGCAACAGATGCAGCAGGGCAAACTCTTTGTTGGTCAGCACGATGACCTGTTGCTGACGCGTCACCCGGCGGCGCAGCAGGTCCAGCTCCAGATCGGCCAAATGGAAGTGGTCGGCCTCGCGAACCACCCCACGGCGCAGAATCGTGCGGATACGCAGCAACAGCTCGGTGAAGGAAAACGGCTTGACCAGATAGTCGTCGGCCCCCAGCTCCAGGCCGCGAATCCGGTCCTGCAATTGATCCCGGGCAGTCAGGAACAGCACCGGCACATCCTGTCTGGCGCGCAGCACTTCAATGATCTGCCAGCCATCGATACCGGGCAGCATCACATCGAGCACGATCAAGTCGTAGCGGTTTTCCAGGGCCAAGTGCAGGCCATCGGTGCCGTGCTGGGTCCAGTCGACCTTGTAGCCGGATTCGCCGAGGCCCTTCTTCAGGTACTCGCCGGTCTTGGTGTCGTCTTCGATCAGCAGGATATGCATCGTTAAGCTCGGGCGCGGTACGCCGGCAGGGTGGCAAAAGTGCGCAGTGGGCCAAGTTTAACCAAGTGCTTGTTCGGTGTCGGTTACATCTTTGTCATTAGGGGCTTTACTGATGAGGGCACCCCAATGCAGTGGCGGCGTTTATGACAAAGATGTCATTCGCCGGTCATGGTCCAGTGCCGGTAGCGGGGTGAATATGGTTACGAATTCACCTGCCAAGGAATCACTCATGAAGACTGCATTGTCCACCACGTTCGGCCTGTTGCTGCTCAGCGCCGCTGTCATGACTCAGGCTGCCGACATGCCAGTGGTCAAACCGATGCGCGGCACGGTTGACAGCGTTCAGGCCGACACCTTGAACTACACCACCCGCAGCGGTCAGCACCAGAGCATCATGCTGACTGACAAAACCGGTATTCGCCTGGTCTCCAAGGCCGATCTGGATTCGATCAAGGCAGACAGCTTTGTCGGTTCCGCCGCGATCCCGCAAGCTGACGGCACGTTGAAAGCCCTGGAAGTGACGGTATTCGAAGCCAGCCTAAAAGGCAGCGGCGAAGGTCACTACGGCTGGGAAAATGCCGACGGCAGCACCGGCACCATGACCAACGGCACTGTGGGCACCCTGTCCAAGGCCAACGGCCGGACGCTGACCGTGTTGTACAAAGGCGGCGAGAAACAACTGGTCGTGCCACAGGACGTACCTATCGCCTACGTTGAGCCCGGCAAGCGTGATGAGCTGAAAGCTGGCGCGAAGATCGTCCTGTTCCCGGCTGACGACGGTAAATCGGCTCGCGGTGTAGCGGTCGGCAAGGATGGTTTTACTCCGCCGATGTAACCGAGTGAAGCCATTCGCGAGCAAGCTCGCTCCCGCAGGTTTAGCGTAGATCTTGTGGGAGCGAGCTTGCTCGCGAAGGCGTCAGTTCACGCAATCAGGTCTGACAGGTGGCGCCTGACTGGCGATCACAGGAGAGCCCTATGAAAACCCGCACCATCCACCCCTGGCCCGTGCGCCTGACCCACTGGCTCAACGCCGCCGGTATGGTCGGCATGTTCATGAGCGGCTGGGCGATCTATAACGCATCGCCGCTGTTCGGCTTCACCTTTCCCAGACAACTCACCCTGGGCGGTTGGCTCGGTGGCTCCATCGCCTGGCATTTTGCGGTGATGTGGCTGCTGGTGATCAACGGCCTGGCCTACGTGCTGTACGGCGTGTTCAGCCGCCACTTCAAGCGCGATCTGCTGCCGGTGCATGCCAGCGCAGTGAAACGCGATGTAGTGGACGCTTTGCGTTTTCGACTGGCTCACGAGCATGGGCGCTACAACTCGGTTCAGCGGCTGATGTACTGGCTGGTGTTGCTGATGGGCGTACTGATTGTGCTGTCCGGCCTGGCCATCTGGAAGCCGGTGCAGTTTCAGGAACTGGCCAGTCTGTTGGGCGGCTATGACACTGCCCGCTATGTGCACTTTGCCGCGATGGCCGCCATTGGCGCGTTCGTCGTGGTGCATCTGGCGCTGGTGCTGATTGTGCCGCGCACACTGTTACCCATGATTACCGGGGGCAAGCGCACGCTTGAAGACGCTCATGAATAAACCACCCTCACTCAAGGATCTGCGCCGCCAGCAGCGCATCCGCCTGGAGCCGGCACAGCAAACCCAATTGATCAATATTCAGCGTCGCACCTTCCTGCGCGCCGGTTTGACCGTGGGTGCGATGTCGATGCTCACGGGCTGCAACCTGCAGGACGGCGATCAGGTCGACAAGGCGCTGTGGGCCATGTCGCGCTGGAATGACCGGGTGCAGGCCTGGTTGTTCAGCGGCCAGAAACTCGCGCCGGTGTACAGCAAGGCGCAGCTGACCAATCCGTTCCCGTTCAATGCGTTTTACCCCGAGTACAACGTGCCGGAAGTGGACCTGTCCGATTACCGTCTGGGGGTTTCTGGGCTGGTGCGGGACAAGCAGGAGTGGACGCTGGAAGGGCTGCGCAAACTGCCTCAGCGTTCGGACATCACGCGCTTGATCTGTATTGAAGGCTGGAGCGCCATCGGTCAGTGGGGCGGGGTGCCGCTGCGGACTTTTCTGGAGCACATCGGCGCAGACACCACGGCGAAATTCGTCGGCTTCAAGTGTGCCGACCGCTACTACTCAAGCCTGGACATGCCCACCGCGCTGCATCCGCAAACGCTGTTGGCGCTGGATTTCGGTGAGGTCGCCTTGCCGCCTGACTACGGTTACCCGCTGCGGGTGCGGGTTCCGACCAAGCTGGGCTTCAAGAACCCCAAACACATCGTCGAGATATTCGTGACCAACGAGAACCCTGGCGGGTATTGGGAGGATCAGGGGTATAACTGGTTTAGCGGGATTTGATTCGATCGGATTGATGGGCTCTGTTGGAGCGAGGCTTGCCCGCGAATCAGGCGACGCGGTGTAACAGATATTTCGCGTGATCGTTCTTCGCGGGCAAGCCTCGCTCCAACAGGTATGGGTCGCCTGCTGGAGCGGAGCTACTCAGTTCAAACCCAACTTGCCACGCAAAGTGGACAGGTCTTCAGCCAGGGTATTGACCGGGCCAACCAGCGCCTTGCGGTCGTTTTCCTTCACTTTGTCATAGGTCTCGAAACCGCCATCCTTGGTTTTGTACTTGGCCAGGATCTTGTCCACGGTGGCGAAGTTCTTGTCGACCTTGGCGGCAAAGACTTTGTCGGACTTCTCGATTTGCGGGCGGAACAGGTCGACGATTTTCTTCGCGCCGTCGATGTTGCCCTGGAAGTCGTACAGATCTGTGTGGCTGTAACGGTCTTCTTCACCGGAGATCTTGGTGGCCGCGACTTCTTCAAGCAGCGCAGCAGCACCGCCGACTACTTTTTCAGGCGGGAAGGTCAGGCCAGTCACACGGGCTTCCAGATCTTTCACGTCAGCCATCAGCTTGTCAGCAATCGGGCCCTGATCCTTGGTGCTGTTCTGGGCGAACAGGGCGTATTCCAGGCGATGGAAGCCGGTGAAATCTTCAGCGTTCACGCCTTGTTCGTGGTCATCGACACGGGAGTCAATGGACGCGTCCAGGTCACTGAACAACTCAGCCATCGGCTCGATTTCTTCGTAGAACACGCGGGTTGGTGCATAGAGTTTCTTGGCCGTTGCCAGGTCGCCTTTCTTCACTGCGTCGGTGAATTTCTGGGTGTGGCTGACCAACTCACTGATCTGCTCGGACACATAGATTTTGTAATCCGAAACCGGGCCAACCAGATCCAGTGGCGCAGTGGCGGCGAAGGCTGGGGTCTGGAGCAAACCAACGGTGAGCAGCAAAGCAAAAGGCAACTTTTTCATGGGACTCTTCCTGTTGAGGTGGCTTTTAGCGGACTAAACGGTTTTGGTGTCGGCCTTGGCCGAAGCCTGGAGCAACGAACGGCCGAGAAAATCCTGATCGTTGATCACCCCCGGCAAGGTGAAGAAGTAACCACCGCCGATGGGCTTGAGGTATTCCTCCAGCGGCTCGCCATTGAGGCGGGTCTGGACGGTGATGAAGCCTTTCTCCAGATCGGACTGGTAACAGATGAACAGCAGGCCCATGTCCAATTGGCCGTTCTTGTTCACGCCATTGGAGTAATTGAAAGGGCGGCGCAGGATCAGGTTGCGCTGGCTTTCAGCGGTGCGCGGGTTGGCCAGGCGGATGTGGGAATCCATTTTGGTCTTCTTGCCGTGGGGGTCGGCCGCGTAGTTCGGCACGTCGGTTTCGAGCTTGCCGTCCATGGGCGCGCCGGTGGTTTTGACCCGGCCGAAGATGGCTTCCTGTTCCTGCAGCGGCGTGCGGTCCCAGCGTTCGACGAAGTTGCGGATGATCCGCACCGCCTGGTAACTGCCATTGGCGGCCCAGCTCGGCTCGTCGCTGCCCGGCTGGACCCACACCAGTTCGTTCATGGTTTTCTGGTTGTTGGAATCAGGGTTGGCCGAACCGTCACGAAAGCCCAGGAAGTTGCGCGCGCTTTCTGGTGGCTGACCAGGTTTCTTTGGTGCTTGCGGCGGCACGGTGCCTTCCTGCTTCCAGCGCACCAGCAGCAAGTCCGGCAGGTTTTTCACGATGTCGCGCAGGGCGTGAATGTTGCTGTCGGCGGTGTTGGCGCAGAACTGGATGCTCAGATCGCCGTGGCAGCAGTCGGCATCCAAAGCGTCATTGGGGAAGCCGACCATGCGGCTCAGGCGCTTGGGTTTTACCGCTTCCAGACCGAAGCGCTCGTCGAACAGCGATTCGCCCACTGACACGGTGATGGTCAGGTTGTCCGGGGTGACCACCGGGCCCAGAATTCCTGAATCCACGGGCGGCAGTTTCGGATCGACCTGAGGCACGCTGCCGCCGGTCATCAGGAACGCGATGCGCTCGTTCAAGGTGCGGAACAGACGCTCCAGGTCTTCACGATCAGCGGCCAGCACATCGAAGGCCACCAACATGCCCGACGCCGGACGCGGGTTGACGATGCCGGTCTGGTGGGTGCCGTGGAAGTCGTTGTGGTCGGCGGTCTTTTCGCTTTTCGGCGCTTCCGTGACTTGCGCTGGCGCGGCGGCCAACACGTTGCCGCTCAGGCTGCTGCCCGCCAACGCCGCACCCGCTGCGCCCAGGCCAAGCAGCACGCGCCGGCGCTGGGCTGATTGTGGGGCGTTGTTTGTGTCTGAGTCGTTCATGATTAGTGGTCTTTCTCAAAGTCTGCGCGTATTGACCCGTGGGAGCGACCGGGGTGGCGCTCCACCTTGCTCGCGAATGCATTTGTTTGGTCGCAGAAGACGTGACAGACGTAACGGCCTCTTCGCGAGCAAGCTCGCTCCCACAGGAATGCATTTCAATTCAGAGGATCGCGATCATTCATCAAAGGCCTGAAAGCCCCAGCGCCGCATCAATCCCATCCAGCGCATCGGCCAATGTCTTGGCTTTGTCGGCGATCAACTTGCGTTGTACGGCATCAACCTGGTCGTAAGGGCGGTAGCCGCTGTCGGTTTTCAGGCCATTGAGTTCAGTGTCCAGCCCGGCGCTGGCCGCATCGATTTTCTCCAGCAGCGGGCCAGAGCTCTTGCTCAGCAACGGGCGCAGCAGGTCGATGACTTTGCGGGTGCCTTCCAGATTGGCGGCAAAACCGTTCAGGTCGCTGTGGCTGTAGCGTTCTTCTTCGCCGTTGCTGCGGATTTCTGCGAGGCTGCGCATGTTGCGCACAACGATGGCGGCCAGTTGCTCGGGGGCCATGTTCTGCGCCAGCAACTGTTGTTTCAGAGAAGTGACATCGGTTTGCAGACGCTGGGCAATCGGGTTCAGCCCTTCGACGCTGTGCTGGTCGAACAGCCCGTACTCGATGCGATGGAAGCCACTGAAGGCCGCATCCTGCTCACGTTTTTCGTAATAGTCGGCGCGGGCGTTGATGGCGTTGTCCAGCTCCGCCAGACGCTGCGCAGCAGGAGCGATCCGTTGATACGCGGCGCGGGCCGGCACATAAGCGGCCTGCGCAGCGCTTAAATCGCCAGCCTCGATAGCCTGCTGCAATGCCGTCACGGCCTTGATCAGCGCCGAACCTTGCAGGCTCAGGTAGACCCGGTATTCAGACAGCGGGCCGATGAACGCGACCATCGACGGCCGCGCCTTGGCGTTGGCCTCGGATTCTGCCGTCGGCGTGACATGCAAGGTGCCGCGCGGGTTGCTCAGCAAGCCGCAGGTAATGGCGTAGTCGCCGGGTTGCAGATTGGCGTTGATCACCTGGCTCAGGCCGGGCGCGATGTTTTCCCGTTCTTCTATCACCAGCACGCCGTCGAGGATTTCCCATTCAACGGCCCGCTCGGAGCGGTTGACGATGCGGAAAGCGTTCTTGCCGGCAGGTACTGTCAGGGCGTTGGGTTCACAGGCATGGGCGTGAATGGTGACCACGGTTTCCGCGCTGTTATTGGCCGCACGTTTCTTCATGGCGGTCTGGGAAGCGTAATAAAACAGCCCGCCGGCAGCGATCATGATCACCACGGAGCCCGCGACTGCCAATTGCAAGGCGCGGGGAGGCTTGGCTTTCTCTGAAAGCCGGTTAGGACGATTCGACATGGATGCCCTTATTCGTTCGTAGCTGAAGATGGGTGCGAGTGCGCCGGTCGGCTGGACTGGCCGGCGTGGGGCATGAAGAACAATGCCAGGGCGAACAGCAGATAAATCAGGTAGACGCTCAGCGTGCTCACGGTCGGCGCATCCTGGTAACCGAACATGCCCGCCAGAACCGAACCGGTCGGCCCGTCCATTGGCAATGTGGCACTGATGTCGAAGACCACACCCTGCAGGTGATTCCACACCCCGGCTTCATGCAGGGCCTGCACCGAGTTTGCAAGAATCCCGGCGGCAACCACCAGAATGAACAGCCCGGTCCAACGGAAGAACAGGCTCAGATTCAGGCGCATGCTGCCGCTGTAGATAGCGAAACCCACAGCGACCGCAAGGACCAGACCGAGCAGGGCGCCCATCGGCGCACCAGCGCCTTCGCTCTGCTGGAACACGGCCAGCAGGAAGAACACGGTCTCCAGACCTTCGCGGGCCACGGCAAAAAACACCATGGCAATCAGCGCGTAGGTCTGGTTTTTCGAACCGGCGAGGGCGGCGTCCAGGGATTCATGCAGCGCGTGCTTGATCGAGCGGGAGACCTTGCGCATCCAGAACACCATGGAGCTGAGGATCACCACGGCGACCAGTCCGACGATACCTTCGAACAGTTCCTGCTGCTTCTGGGGGAATTCGGCACTGACCAGTTCCAGACCGCCGCCGACGAACAGCGCCAGAGCGACGGCGAGGAAAACCCCGATCCACACAGCAGGCATCCACTCGCCGCGGCCGGTCTGTTTCAAATAACTGGCGATGATGCCAACGATAAGCGCGGCTTCAATCCCTTCGCGCAGCATGATCAAAAAAGGAACGAGCATGTTTCACCAGGGTTAAATCGGAAATCTGATCTGCTTCGGAGCGAGGGAAATCGAGTGCATCCGAAACAATGCGTAACATAATGATACTCATTATTGAATGCGTATAGTTGTTTTTTTGTTTTGGATCAGATTCGCAATCGTGTTCAGGCGGGGTTCAGGTGGGGGCGCGTGCGTCATATGTCTGTGGGAGCGAGCTTGCTCGCGAAGAGGGCGTGACATTCGCCACATTTTTCGAACCTTCGAAATTGCCTTCGCAAGCAAGCTTGCTCCCACAGGGATCTTGGCCTTAATCCAACTCGCCAAGGATTTGATACGCCAATTTCACCCGCGCTTCATTCGGGTAATTCTTGTTGGCGAGGATGACAATGCCCAGTTTCTTCTGCGGGATGAACGCTACATAACCGCCGAAGCCATTGGTGGAGCCGGTCTTGTTGATCCAGGTGTTCTGCTGCGCAGCCAGCGGCGCAGTGATCGCCTGGGCGGGTTGGGTTTCAAGCACCATCTTCGCGGAATTGCCCTCCAGCAGCGTCTCCAGTTTCACCGGGTACGCGTATTGCTCCCAGATCAAGTCCTGAGTGATGGCGCCTGCTTTGAAGTAAGCCACCTGTGTGGCTGCAACCGCCCGTGCCAGGGCAGTGTCGAGCTTGGTCGGGGCGATGTTGGCTTCGACAAAGTGAATCAGGTCCTTGCTGCTGGTTTTCATGCCATAGGCTTCGTCACCGAGCACGCCACCGTTCAGCCGGACGGGCGCATCTTTTTTGTCGTACCCCTGTGCATACAGCGGCAGTTTATTGGCCGGTACCTTCAGGTAGCTGTTGGTCAACCCAAGCTTCGGATACAGCTGCTGTTGCATCGCCTCGACGAAGGGCATGTTCATGGCTTTGGCCGTGATCATCCCCAGCATGCCGATACTGGGGTTGGCATAAGTTCGGGCAGTTCCGGGGGCGTATTCTGGCTGCCAGTTTTTCAGATAAGTCAGCAACTGGTCATTGGTCTGCACTTCGTCCGGTACTTGCAGAGGGAAACCTCCAGCGGTGTGCGTGGCCAGATTCAGGAGGGTGACTTTGTCGAACGCCGTGCCTTTGAGCGTGGGCAGGTATTGGCCAGGATGATCGTTGAGCGATAGCTGGCCGTTAGCCTGGGCATAGGTCGCCAGTGTTGCGGTGAGGGTTTTGCTGATTGAACCGACCTCGAACAGCGTCTCGTCGCTGACCTGTTTTGGAGCCTCTCTGGACGTCACCCCAAAGTTATAAAAGGACTGATGCCCGTTGGCTGTGACCGCGATTGCCATGCCCGGAACCTTGTATTCCTGCATGACTTGCTCGGCGGCGGCGCGAACTTTGGCCTCGATGTTCGGTGTTGGCTGTGCCGCCGTGGCGAGGTGGGGAAACGAGAAGCTACAGGTCATGAGCAGCAGGCGTGGAATAGTCAACATTGGATGTCCTTCCGATTGATTCGGAGCCCGGAAACGATCCCCATGGGAGATCGACTCTAATAAACGTTGTGTCTCATAGCGTTTGCCGGTGATGACCAAACCATCAGGCGTCCGGTGGCGCGAATAATACGCCCCCCGGAGGTTAAGGCCCCGACCAGCGTCGCCTCATTGCCAGATCAGTTCAGCCGTGCTGTACATCATTGCGCTTGAGCAACTGTTTGCAGCGGTCCGACAGGTGTACCACGCGCAGATGCTTGCCCGCTTTGGCATAGCGTTCGCGCAGGGTGGTCAGCGCCGATACCGCCGAGTAGTCGACAAAGATCAAGTGGCGGCAGTCCAGGGTGGTGTGCGCAGGGTCTTCCCCAGGGGTGAACTGGTTGAGAAAGCGTGTGGTAGAGGCAAAGAACAGCGTGCCGTGCACGGTATAGATTTTTTGCCCGTCGGCTTCGATATGGCTGTCGGCGTAAAGTTCTCGGGCGTGCTGCCAGGCGAAATTGAGCGCAGCGATGACAATGCCGAACATGACGGCGGTCGCCAGGTCAGTGAGTACGGTGACGATGGTGACGGCGATGATCGCCAGCAGGTCGTTGACCGGTACTTTGTGCAGAATCCGCAGCGAGGCCCAGGCGAACGTCTGTTGAGCGACCACGAACATCACGCCAACCAGTGCCGCCAAAGGAATCTCTTCAATCAGTGGCGACAGGAACAGCACGAATAGCAAGATCATCAGCCCCGCAACTACGCCGGACAGTCGACCTCGGCCACCGGAGCTGAGGTTGATCACCGTCTGGCCGATCATCGCGCAACCGCCCATGCCGCCGCATGCACCAGACACCATGTTGGAAACGCCCAATGCCACACACTCACGGTCCGGATTGCCTCGGCTTTCGGTGATTTCGTCAGTCAGGTTCAGGGTCAGCAGGGTTTCCAGCAAGCCCACCAGCGCCATGAGAATGGCGTACGGGGCGATGATGCGCAGCGTGTCGAAATTCCACGGGATATCCGGCAACGCCAGCATCGGCAGGCCACCGGCGATGTGCGCCATGTCACCCAGGGTATGAGTGGGCAGGTCCAGTAGATAGACCAGCAGCCCGACGCCGAGGATGGCGATCAATGCCGGTGGCACCGCCCGGGTCAGACGCGGCAGTAGATAGACAATCGCCATGGTCAGCACCACCAGCCCGAGCATCAGGTACAGCGGCTTGCCCGACAACCAGGCGTCGCCCACCTTGAAGTGCTCCAGTTGCGCCATGGCAATGACGATCGCCAGGCCGTTGACGAAGCCGAGCATCACCGAATACGGCACCATGCGCACCAGCTTGCCCAGACGCAACACGCCAAACAGGATCATCAACAAACCGCCCAGCAGCACCGTGGCCAGCAGGTACTGCACCCCGTGTTGCACCACCAGCGCGACGATCACCACGGCCATGGACCCTGCGGCCCCGGAAATCATCCCCGGCCGACCGCCGAACAGCGCGGTCAGGGTGCAAATGACGAATGCTCCGTACAAACCCATTAAAGGATTGAGGTGAGCCACCAGCGCGAAGGCAATGCATTCCGGCACGAGGGCGAAAGCGGTGGTGAGGCCTGCCAGAACATCGGCGCGTATACGGGCTGGTTTCATGAACTACCTGACTGCGGGAAGCGTAAAAAGGAGGGGATGTTACTGAATGTGATGCACGGCGGCCAGCGACCCGTTGGAGCGAGGCTTGCCCGCGAACGAGCCGTTGAAGTGTTTCAGGTACATCGCGTAGTCGTCCTTCGCGGGCAAGCCTCGCTCCAACAGGTTTGGTGATCGTCAGTAGGAGCGCTTGCCCGCGAACGAGGTGATGAGGTGTTTCAGGTACGTCGCGTAATCGTTCATCGCGGGCAAGCACCGCTCCCACAGGTTCGGTGATCGTCAGTAGGAGCGCGCTTGCCCGCGATACAGGCGGCGCGGTTTATCAGGCAAACCGCGAAATCGTTCATCGCGGGCAAGCACCGCTCCCACAGATTCGGTGATCGTCAGTAGGAGCGCTTGCCCGCGAACGAGGTGATGAGGTGTTTCAGGTACATCGCGTAGTCGTCCTTCGCGGGCAAGCCTCGCTCCAACAGGTTTGGTGATCGTCAGTAGGAGCGCGCTTGCCCGCGATATAGGCGGCGCGGTTTATCAGGCACACCGCGTAATGGTTCATCGCGGGCAAGCACCGCTCCCACAGATTCGGTGATCGTCAGTAGGAGCGCTTGCCCGCGAACGAGGTGATGAGGTGTTTCAGGTACGTCGCGTAATCGTTCATCGCGGGCAAGCACCGCTTCCACAGGTTCGGTGATCGTCAGTAGGAGCGCGCTTGCCCGCGATACAGGCGACGCGGTTTATCAGGCACACCGCGTAATCGTTCATCGCGGGCAAGCACCGCTCCAACAGGTTCGGTGATCGTCAGTAGGAGCGCGCTTGCCCGCGATAAAGGCGGCGCGGTTTATCAGGCACATCGCGTAATCGTTCATCGCGGGCAAGCACCGCTCCCACAGGTTCGGTGATCGTCAGTAGGAGCGCGCTTGCCCGAGAACGAGGTGATGAGGTGTTTCAGGCACACCGCGTAATCGTCCTTCGCGGGCAAGCCTCGCTCCAACAGGTTCGGTGATCGTCAGTAGGAGCGCGCTTGCCCGAGAACGAGGTGATGAGGTGTTTCAGGTACGTCGCGTAATCGTTCATCGCGGGCAAGCCTCGCTCCCACAGGTTCGGTGATCGTCAGTAGGAGCGCGCTTGCCCGCGATATAGGCGACGCGGTTTATCAGGCACACCGCGTAATCGTTCATCGCGGGCAAGCACCGCTCCCACAGGTTCGGTGATCGTCAGTAGGAGCGCGCTTGCCTGCGATATAGGCGGCGCGGTTTATCAGGCACACCGCGTAATGGTTCATCGCGGGCAAGCACCGCTCCCACAGATTCGGTGATCGTCAGTAGGAGCGCGCTTGCCCGCGATATAGGCGGCGCGGTTTATCAGGCAAACTGCGTAATCGTTCATCGCGGGCAAGCACCGCTCCCACAGGTTCTGTTGCTCATATATGCTTGCGCCCCTCATTCCAAACGAGCGATGCCGTACTGATGAATGCCGTGTCTCCCTTGCAGGCCTACGAGCGCGCTGTCGACCAGTTGGGTTTCCAGCCGGACGCCGCGCAGTTGCAGGCCGTTCAACAGCTGCAAGCTTGCTGGCAGGCACTGAGCGACCACCCGCAACGTGCGCAGGGCGTCTATTTGTGGGGGCCGGTGGGGCGGGGCAAAACCTGGTTGATGGACCGTTTTTACGAAAGCCTGAAGGTGCCTGCCCGACGTCAGCATTTTCATCACTTCATGCGCTGGGTTCACAAGCGCATGTTCGAACTGATCGGCACGTCCAACCCGTTGAAGGTGGTGGCCCAGGAGTTGGGCCGCGACGTGCGGGTCATGTGTTTCGATGAACTGTTCGTGACTGACATCGGCGATGCGGTGATTCTCGGCGGGCTTTTGCAGGCGATGTTCGAAGCAGGGGTGGTGCTGGTCTGCACCTCCAATCAGCCCCCGGAGCAACTCTACAGTCATGGTCACAACCGTGAGCGATTCCTGCCCGCTATTGCTGCCATCCAGCGGTACATGCAAGTGGTTGCGGTGGACGGGGGTGAAGATCACCGCCTGCATCCAGGGCTGTTGCATCAGCGTTATTTCGTTACTCAGGCCGGACAACCCAACCCGCTGGCCGCGGTGTTTGACCATCTCAACGGCGAACAGTCAGTGGCCAGTGGCGCCGTGGCGGTGGGGCATCGGAGCATCAACAGCGTGCAGTACAGCGAATCAGTCCTGTGGTGCCGTTATGCAGAACTGTGCGAGCAACCCCTGGCGGCCATGGACTTCATCGAATTGTGCGACCGCTTTTCGGTGATCCTGCTCAGCGAAGTCCCGGCCCTCAGTGCACCCCAGCGTGAGGGGCGGATTGCCCGTGGCACCGAAGATGCGGTTGAGCAAGTGGTGGCCGGTGATCGCGAACTGCCGCAGCTGTCGCCTCATGACGATGGCGTTCGTCGGTTCATCGCTTTGGTGGATGAATGCTACGACCGGCGTGTGCCTTTATATGTCGAGGCGGCGGTGCCGATGCCTGAGTTGTACACCCAGGGTTACCTGTCGTTTGCGTTCCGCCGCACTTTGAGCCGATTGCAGGAAATGCAGTTGGAGCGCTTCATTCAGTAAGCCGGTGCATTGATCAGGTGCGACGTTGCACCAGCACGTGTTTGCAGCCTTCGAAAACCAGCACCAGCACCGCCAGCCAGATCGGCAGATAAGTCGCCCACTCATCCCGGGCGATGCTTTCTCCCAGCAGCAGGGCCACGCCCACCAGCAGTATGGGCTCGACGTAGCTCAGCAGCCCGAACAGGCTGAAGGGCAACAGGCGGCTGGCGACGATGTAGCTGACCAATGCCGACGCGCTGATAAGGCCCAGAACGGGGATCAGCAGGTACAACAGCGGGAACTGCTCGACCACCGCTGCGTTGCCGTTGACGATGAACCAGAGGCTGATGGGCAGCATGAAGGTCATGTCGAACCACAGGCCTCCGAGGTTATCGATCGCCAGTTTGCGCCGCACCACGAAATACAGCGGGTAGCCCACTGCGACCACCAGGGTTTCCCAAGCGAAACTGCCTGCTCGCAGCAATTCATTGAGCACGCCGACCATGGCGCAGAACGCCGCAATTTTCTGCAACCGAGACAGCCGCTCGCCATAGACGATGCGCCCGGTGATGACCATGGTCAGCGGCAACAGGAAGTAGCCCATGGACACCTGGAGGCTACGGCCATGCAGCGGAGCCCACATGAACATCAGCAGTTGCACACCCAACAACAGCGAACACAGGGCAATGCCGAGAACGAGAGCTGGAGCCTGACGAACTCGGGTGACGATTTTTCTGACCAGATGCCAGTCGCCGCTGAGGCATAGAAACACCGTCACACATGGCACCGTGAGCAGCATGCGCCAGCCAAAAATCTCTTCACCGGTCAGGGGTTTGAGCAACGAGGTATAGAAATACATCACTCCGAAAAGCACGGAAGCCAGCACCGACAACACCACACCTTTATACACAGCAGCCTCTGTCAGTCGTGGGCGATTATGGGGCGGCCCGGGTCAGAATGGTGCGTAGTCTATCTGTACCGCCGAGCAGGAGCGAGCGGGATAGCGACCACGACACAGGTAGGAGCGAACTTGTTCGCGAGGCGCTGATACAGACAAAAGATAAGCGTCGGTTGGGAGAGTCTCGCCAACAAGTTGGCTCCTACCGGTACCGCGATACAGCGAATCGCTATCTTCCAAAGCGATTTTGGTTCCCCGCCCGACTTTGCTAGGCTGCCCGACTACCGGACCTTATGGTCCGCTGTATTCCAAGGAGCCTGCATGACGTCCATCAGCACTTCGGCACCGGTTGTGCCGGGCCGACTGGAGCAATTTTCTACCCGCGTGGCCTTCTTCATTGCCGGCTTCAGCCTCGCCGCATGGGCGCCTCTGGTGCCTTATGCCAAGGCTCGGGTGGGCCTGGACGAAGGGACGCTGGGACTGTTGCTGCTTTGCCTGGGTGTCGGTTCGATCATTGCCATGCCCCTGGCGGGTGCGCTGGCAGCGCGTGTGGGTTGTCGGCGCGTGTTACTGCTGTCCTCGGCAATTATCTGCCTTTGTCTGCCTTTGCTGGCGACGGTCTCCAGCTTGCCTTTGCTGGTCGCCGTGCTGTTTGTCTTCGGCGCGAGCATGGGCGCTCTGGACTGTGCGGTGAATGTGCAGGCGATCATCGTCGAACGGGCCAGCGGCAACACCATGATGTCCGGCTTTCATGGTCTCTTCAGCCTCGGCGGGATCGTTGGCGCTGCGGGAGTTGCGGGTTTATTGAGCCTTGGGGCGTCGCCGCTGATGGCGATGTTCGTGGTGGTGGCAATTGTCCTATTCGCGCTACTCAAGGCTGCTCCGCATTTTCTCACCTACGCCAGTGAAAGCGACGGGCCGGCCTTTGCGGTACCTCGGGGCGTGGTGCTGTTTCTGGGCTTGCTGTGCTTTACGGTCTTTCTGTCTGAAGGAGCGATGCTGGACTGGAGCGCGGTATTCCTCAGCGAGTTGCGCGGCGTTGAAACTTCTTATGCCGGGCTGGGTTACGCAGTGTTCGCCTTTACCATGACGCTGGGCCGCTTGTTCGGCGACCCAGTGGTGCGCCGTGTCGGCCCGCGGCGGGTGGTCATTCTCGGCGGCCTGTGCGCTGCGGCCGGGCTGGCGCTGGCGACGCTGCTGCCAACCTGGCAAGCCGCACTGCTGGGCTACGCCTTGGTAGGGGCGGGGTGCTCGAATATCGTGCCGATCTGCTACAGCGCATTGGGCCGGCAGAAAAGCATGCCGGAAAACGTGGCGGTCCCGGCGCTCACCACCTTGGGCTATGCCGGGATTCTGATCGGTCCTGCCGCGATTGGCTTTATCGCTCACGCCAGCAGCCTGGAACTGGCATTCATGATCGTCGCCGGCATGTTGCTGGCGGTGGCGGCAGCGGGCACCCGGCTCAAGGTTTAGAGTTTGCGCGCCATGCCGGAGATACGGATGGAGCTGCCTTTGTGTTCGGTAATCTCTGCCCGCAATCGCGAACGACTGCCCATGTCCTCGCCTTGCACGATGTCGATCAGTCCGCCGTGGGGCCATTCAAGGTCCCGCAGGTAGCCGGCGAATGCCGCAGTGGCTGCACCCGTGGCCGGGTCTTCATAGACCCCGCCCCAGGCAAACGCATTGCGGGTATGGAAAAACTGCAGGTTCTCAACGTACACAAGCAGCACCGTGACCCAGCCTTCCTGGGTCATTAATGCGTGGCCGGCCTGCTGGTCGTAGTGCATTGCCTTGAGTTTTTCCCGGGTGTTCAACGCCAGCACCAGATGCTGAGCACCGCCGTTGATAACAGCTGGGGGAATGCGCGCATCCAGATCGTTCTGGTTATAACCGAACAACTCCAGCGCCTGCTCCAGTGCCAATGGGTCCACAGGGGAACTGTGGGTGGGCGGAGACTGTAACGCCGCAGAAATCAGCTCACCCTGGGCATGACCTTCAACGGTAATCTGCGCCTGATTAAGGGTCAGGTTGAACACGCCGTCGCCAAAACGCCCAGCCAGTGCGGCGCCCAGGGCGATGGTGGCGTGGCCGCAAAAAGGCACTTCAGCCTGCGGGGAAAAATAACGCACCCGAAAACCACCCTCGATCGACGCCGCGAACGCCGTCTCGGAAAACCCCACTTCGGCAGCAATACGCTGCATGGTCGCCTCGTCCGGCAATTGATCGCCGATCCACACGCCCGCCGGATTGCCGCCCTGATCGCCGTCACTGAAGGCGGCCAGTTTGAGGATGTCTGTTGTCATTTCATTCAAGCCTGAGTTGGAAAACGCCCGCGAGTTTCCTCGATTGCGGGGTGGTACTCCAACCAATAGTCGTTATGGGGAGGATCTGCAAATTTGATGGGTCATCCGCTCCCGCGCTTTGTCATACAGCAGGTTAAACACCAGCGTATACGGCAGGAACAGCAGCAACAGGCCGATATCCAGCCAGAAGGCTTCCAGCAAGCTTATCGACAGCCACCAGGCGGCAAGTGGGACGATCACCAGAATCAGGCCGCCTTCAAAGAGCAGCGCATGGCCGATGCGTGCGCCGATGGAAAGGTTGAAGCGCCACTTGCGGCGCAGGCTGTCGAACATCGCGTTGAAGAGCATGTTCCAGAGCATGGCCACGGTGGAGATCATCACGGTCATGGCACCCATTTTTGCCAGCGAGTGGCCCATCAGCCAGGCGAGCAGGGGGGCAAATAGCAGAACGCCGATGATTTCGAAGAGCAACGCGTGGAAAGCGCGCTCCTTGATGGATTTAGTAGGCATGGTGTGGACCTCAATGAATCCGGTAAGAGCTGCCGCAGGCTGCGAAAGGGGGGTGTCGTTGAAAGCGCTTCGCAGCCTGCGGCAGCTCCTACAGTGGATGCGTTGCGTGCATTCTCATCGGTCATTGCGCTAAAGTGAAAATCGTTTCCATCGGTAAAACCGATACGATAATCCCATGAGTTATTCACCCGAAGCCCTTGAGGCGTTTGCGCAGACGGTCGCCTCCGGCTCTTTTAGCGCGGCGGCGCGACGTTTGGGCAAGAGCCAGTCGACGGTCAGCGAAGCCATTTCCCGTCTGGAAATCGATCTTGGCCTTGAGTTGTTTGATCGCTCTTCAAAACACCCGGTCCTGACTGAAGCGGGCAGGGCGATGCTGGGGCGGATCGAAGATGTGCTGGCGGCGTCAGATAAACTGCGTCGGGCCGCTGGCCGCCTGGCCGGGGGAATGGAGCCGCGTCTGACCCTGGTGCTGTCTGATGCCAATCAGTTTGCGGATTTTGAAACCCGCATGGCGGAGCTGGATGAACGCTTTCCCGAGCTGGAGCTGGAATGTGTTTTTGCTGAACACGGCGATGCCATCAGCCTGATCCAATCCGGCCGCGCCTCTTTGGGGCTGTTGTCGGCGCAGGCCAGTTACCCACCGGAAGTCGGTTTCGCCACCATTGCGGAGCGCGCTGATTTCGGTTTGTTCGTCGCGCACAAGCATCCGTTGGCGCAGTTGCCCAAGGTGGATTACCTGCAACTGGCCGCATGGCGTGCGTTGCGTCTGAACACCCTGGTGGACCAGAGCGTACCCACCGATGACTTGCCCATCAGCGGTCACCGGCCTTGGTCCGCGCCCAATTATTTGCTGTTGATGGACATGGCCGGGTTTGGTTTTGGCTGGGCAGCGCTACCTCGCTGGCTGGTGTCGAACTATGCCGGTGGCAAGCTCAAGGAATTGCAGGTGCCGGGCTGGCCGCGCAGTTCTGCCGTGGACGTGATCTGGTCTCGCCAGCGCAGCCTTGGGCCAGCCGGCGCCTGGCTATTGGAGACCTTCACCGGGCATCGCGGAGAATGACGCACAGCAAACCCGCAGAATCTATCGGCTGATATCGGCTAACCATGGGCCTGGCGACGTTTTTTTGCCGGTGGTGAAATTTCCTGTGTGGTTTTGTTTCTGAATACTTCAGATTCGCGAGATGATGGGCGCGCTAATGGACCCCTCACTCCCGGCGGTTGGTGAACCTTATCGCTCGATGGCCGGTCGATAGTGCGTTCAACCAGGTTGACACTGGTCCGCTTTATTCTTTGGAGAACTCCCCCTGTGATATCGACTCAACGCATGGCCTGGCTTAAAGCCTGGGGTGCCCATGGTTTTACCGCCACCGGCGTGGTCATTGCATTCATGGCTACCATCGCCTTGTTCGACGACTCACCCAAGGCTTGTCTGCTCTGGCTGGGGCTGGCGCTCGCGGTGGATGGGGTCGATGGCTCAGTGGCGCGAAAATTCAATGTGCAGACGGTATTGCCAAGTTTTGACGGCTCAGTGCTGGACCTGGTTATCGACTACCTGACCTACGTGTTCATCCCGGCGCTGTTTATCTACAGCTATGTAGAACTGCCGCCGTACACCTTGCTGTTGAGCACCGCGATCATCCTGATCTCATCGCTGTTCTGCTTCTGCAACCTTGAGATGAAGAGCAAAGATAACTACTTCCAGGGGTTTCCCGCTGCCTGGAACGTTGTCGCGCTGTGCCTCTATATCATTCAACCGTCGCCTTGGCTGACGTTGCTGACCATCATTGGTCTGGCACTGTTGACCCTGACCCGGATGAAGTTCCTCCACCCGTTTCGCGTGCGTCGTTTCATGCCTATCAATATTGCGGTGACTACCGTCTGGCTGATCTGCAGTGCCTTGCTGATCATTAACCACCCCGACAATGGCCCGTTCGTGATGGGTTTGTGGCTGGCCATGTCGGCTTATTTCCTGGGGATTTGTCTGTGGCGTACGTCGCTGGAGTATTGGGGTAAGTGGCGGGCTTGAGGGACGCAGCACACACCACCTGTAGGAACGCACGAGCACCGCGAGGCCGCGATTGCGGAATGGCAGGCAGAGCGCAATTGCGGCCTCGCGGTGCTCGTGCGCTTCTACAGAAAAGCTTTGAATTCAGTCAGCTATTCAATTGCTTCTGTCCACATCACGACTTTTCTGAATAGGACTGACCTGTGTCACAACGTCAGATCATCATCCCCGCCTCAATGTCCAACATCGTCGAACGTGCCGGTTACGTGCCCGCTGTCAAAGTGGGCAGCACGGTCTACTGCGCAGGACAGATTGGCCGTACGCCGCAACTCGAAGTGATCCACGACCCTGAGCAGCAATTCATCGCCTGCTGGGAAAACCTGCGCATCGTCCTCGCCGAGGCTGGCTGCACCTTTGAAGATGTGGTGGAGATGACCACTTTCCACGTGGAAATGAGTCGGCACATGGACGTCTTCAGAGTGGTAAAGGACCGCCTGTTCCCACGCGGCACCTGCGCCTGGACGACGATAGGTGTGTCCGAGCTGGCGGTGCCGGGGTTGTTGTTGGAGATCAAGTGCGTGGCAGTCACGCCTGATTAATCGTGTCGTTCAGCGCCTCCATCCAGCACCATCCATCCAGCACCATCTATCCAGAAGCACCGAACTCCCGTCTGCGTGCTGCCTCAAAACAGGGTCATTCATTCAATGATCCTGTGAGGTGAAATCATGAGCCCATCCCCTGTAGACAGCCAGGCAGCACAATCTCCCGGCCCGCATCCCAGCCCATCGGAGTCCGACGGCAAGTCGACCTCTGACAACGATGTTCGGGAGGCGGATATCAACGAAGTCGAGCCTGATGATCCGGATGTCTCCGGCGATGATGCTTCGGATAAGCCGAGCTGATCTGCGTCAGCTCAGTTCATGCAGCAGCAGGTTACGGGTCAACGGGCTGCTGTTGCCAAGCGGTCAGCCCGGAGACGGGCTTGGGGGTTGCTCGTTGGACGAGGGTTTGCCCGTCTGGGCTTGAGCCGATGACGCGCTGGATTTGAGCAGTGCGTCAATGGCCTGGCTGTAGGCCCGTTTACCCAGGCTCATGCTGTTGTTGTGATTGCCGCCCGGGACCAGCAAGAGGTTCTTGGGCTCCTGTGCGGCGGCGAACAATTGTTCGCTGAAGCGTGGGGGCACGAAACCATCAGCGGTGCCGTGAACGATCAGCACGGGCATATGGATCTCGCCAATTTTGTCGATGGAATCGAATTTCTGCGACAGCAGCCAACGCACCGGCAGCGAGGTATAGCGATCAGCGACCGCTGTGGCAACGTCGGCCAGGTTGGTGAACGTGGATTCGATGATCAGTCCGCGAGCTTGAGCTGGAAGATCACCGCTCTGGCTGTCCCGGCCAAGCTCCGCCGCCAGATCAATGGCCACTGCACCGCCCAGTGAGTGACCGTAAAGCAGACGTCGGCTCGGGTCCGGTTGCAGGGTTTTCAGGCGCTCCCAGGCCACGCGGGCGTCTTCATAGACGGTAGCCTCCGAGGGCAGGGCGCCTTTACTCTGGCCGAAGCCGCGATAGTCGATGGCCAGCACCGAGAAGCCCAGCGCATGCAACTGCTCAATGCGAAACAGCTGGCCAGTCAGGTTCCAGCGCGAGCCATGCAGATAGAGAATGGCCGGGGCGTCCTTGCGATTTGCCGGCCACCACCAGGCATGGATATTTTGCGCCAGGCCGAAATCTGCGGCCTTGAGTTCCAGCTCCTGCACATCGTCAGGCAGGCCGCTGTACCAGCTGGCGGTGCCGGGCTCGATACGGAATACCAGTTCGCGCTCTGTGTGTTGCAGCACCGAGCAACCCACGGGCAAGCCGACGATCACCACGAACATAAAGGTCCAGGTCAACCAGCGAGCTTTAAAGCGAGCCAGAGAAAATACGGCCATTTACTTGGTTTCCCCCAACTGGAAAGCGAAAGGCTGCCTGTCACGGCGTTGTCATGATACCCATTGATGAATCAGTTACAGCGCATTGCGCGCGCAGTTGGTCAGAAAAACGCGGTAATGACTGTGATAGAGCGGTTCGCCTGACTGTCAGAACTGCTTGAAATGATCGCCAATCAACCGGATTAGGATCTCGCAAGCGGCGCTTGGCTCGCCTGCAGCCTTGACCAGATGCAGCTCGTGCAGCGGTAGAGCGGGCAGACCTTCTTCAGGGTCGAGAATGCGCATCTGCGAGGTGACGCGCCCACGATCAATGATTCCGATGGCCATGCCGGCACAAATCGTGGTCTCAAGTGCACTGACGCCTGCGGTCATGACCACCGTGCGCCAGGCTCGGCCTGCGGTGGTCAGCGCATCAATGGCAACGCCGCGATAAGGGCAACCTCTACCATGCAATGCGAGGGGCACAGCTTTGTTCGGCGTCAGTTGATAACCCACTGCTGCAACCCATACCGGCTCGGTGGTACCGAAGGTTCGAAGTGGCGGATCGATCTTTCGGGCGCCGGCTATCTCCACCAGAAATGCGAGATCCAGCCGACCGCACAGCAGGCGTTCGTTCAGTCGCCCGCTGGAGCCGGTTTCGATTTCCAGCTCTATCTGTGGGTATGCGCTGTTGAGCGGACCCAGAATACTTTGCAGCAGGGCCCCGGCGTACTCCTCGGAGATACCCAGTCGGACCCGGCCGCTGACCGCCGGAGTAATGAACCCGGCCAGCATCCGGTCATGCATCTGCAGTAACTCGGCGCTCTGTAGTGCAAAACGCCGTCCCAGCGGCGTCAGGATCACAGCCTGATTGTCCCGCTCCAGCAACCGCCCACCGGCAATATCTTCCAGCCGCCGAATATGCAGGCTCACAGCCGACGGGCTGCGATTAAGGTAGGTCGACGCCGCGAGAAATTGCTCGAAACGCACCACAGCCTGAAAAGTACGCAACAGGTCGATGTCCAGCGTTGAGTTCATGGTTGAGAAATCCTGCATCAGTGGTGCTGATCTTTTCGTTTGATTGAACGACCGGGTCATTCATACCATCAAGTTCATGCTGCATAACAGAGGTGTCAGATGAACGGAGAACAGGTCGAATCGATAGCGCGGGCGCAGCCGCTCACCAGGTCAACCCTCTGGATCAGTGGTTTGCTGCTGGGGCTTATGGTGCTGAGTTGGAGTTCGGGCTTCATCGGCTATCGCTACGCCTCGGAGCACAGTGGCGTGATGGTGGTGACCTTCTGGCGCTTCGTGGCGGCGACGTTGTTGCTGTTGCCGCTGGTGGCTCGCACGCTGCGGCAGTTGAGCCGCAAAGATATACGCCACCATGTGCTGGTAGGGCTGTTTGGCATCGCTGGGTATATCGCCGCCATTGCGGGCTCAATTGGATTGGGTGTCGCCCCCGGCACCAGCGCCCTGATCGCTAACCTTTTACCGGTGACCATTGTGTTCTCGGCGGGCCTGGTGCCCGGCCAACGCACCCGCGGCAGCCAATGGTGGGGCGTTGCCTTGTGTGCGGCGGGGATGTTGATTGCCAGCGGTGCCAGCGTCGAGTTTACCAAGGCGTCTGTCTGGGCCTACAGCTTGCCTGTCCTTGCAGTGGCATTTTTAACGGCGGCGACCCTGTATCAGAAACGCTGTGTATCACGACCTGTACCAGCGCTGACCGCGTTATTCATTCAGATCTGCGCGGCTTTACCGGTTTTCGCCGCGCTAGCACTGCTGGAAGGCAGTATCAAGCCGGTCATGTCCACCGGATTTGCTATCGGCATTGTATGGCTGGTGGTGTTTTCGACCCTGGGAGGCTACGGCTTCTACTGGTTGTGCCTGCAACGCTTCAATGTGCAAAGCACCAGTGGCGCGCTGTTTCTGATTCCGCCGGTCACCATGATCTGGGCATACCTGCAGTTTGGTGACCCATTGAGCATCACTGCGCTGGTGGGCGTGGTGTTGACGTTGCTGGGCTTACCGCTTCTGCGCAGAGGCGAGCAGGCATGAAAAAGCCGCCCTCTCGACGGAGAGGGCGGCTTGGTCAATCTTCAGCAGTAGCGGTTATCAATGCATGAACAGCGCGATCAGGATGATGATTGGGATCGGCACGCCGAGGAACAATAGAAGTAATGAGCGCATTGTAGTTCTCCTGGCTTATCGAGCCGTTGTTGTAGTGGTGGTGTAAGGACGTGCTTCAAGGTAGGTGACCGCATCACGACGACGACCGCCGTAGATCGCAGCCAGGCTGGCGAAGAAGGCACCGCAGAGCAGGGCAACGAACGTCCAGAGAGAGGTCATGGCCGCGATTTTGGCGGCAGTTTCAGCAGCGTTTTTCGCAGCAAGCTTGGCGTCTTCGTACGATTGACGAGCCTGGCCATACACTTGATCCACGCGACGCTCGGCATCAGCCTGGCTAAGGTTGGTACGTTGGGCGATCAGTTGCGCCAGGTAGGTGCGGTCTTCTGCGCTCAGCTGACCACCGTTATTGATGGTTCGGGCGAAGATGCGCACTACCACGGCATGGGCTGCGTCATCGCTGACGGCCGCTGGGCGGTCATCGCGAAACAGGCTGTCCACAAAGTAGCCGTAGTCCTGCCCGCTGGCGTTGCTGTTACTGGCAGCGCTGCCAGCCACTTGGGTCGCTGCACTGGCCGCGCCGGAAGCCATGCTCGCGCCTGCTTTCACACCGCCACCGACAATGCTGCTGACCGAACCAACGATGAGCATCGCGGCGACCAGCGTGGCGATCGCCCAAGACAGGAAGCCATGGGCTGTGTCACGGAAATACACTTCATCCCCGTGCAGGTTCGCCCACTTGACGCGCAGTCTGCCGGCGATATAGCCGCCCAGACCGGAGGCGATGATTTGCGTGAATGCCAACCAGACGATCGTCGAGATGCCGATGCCTTTGGCGCTCATACCGCTATCTTCCCAAGGCGAAACGGCGGAGAAGCCAAGGCCAGCGCCGAGCAACAGCAGGATTAACGAAAGCGCGGCGGCACCAGCGGCACCGGCAAAGATTGCACCCCAGGAAACTCCTGAGTGGTTAGTGGATTCTTGCGCGGCAGCTGGGTAAGTGTCAGGGGATGAAATCATTATTTTTCTACTCCGTGAATAAAGTTGTTACATCTCACGGGGGTCATTGCAGCCGCTGTGCCAAATATCTGCATCTAATAAATGCATTTAAAATCAATGACTTATTTAAATTACTTAAGAATTCGGTCATGCATTTTGCAAGGAGCGGCTTACAACTACAGGCGTTCTGCATGAGCCCATGCTCGTTAGCGATTAAGCCGGGTGGGTCATCAAGCGAAATGCGTTGTCTGATCATTTCCGAGCAAGTGTGCGACTACAAACGTTTGCGTCGTGCGAATTGCTCGACTTCGCATATAGTGTCTAAGCGCTTGTTATCCCTTTCTTCAAGAGGTTACTACTCCATGTTTCTGAATCGCCCCCTGGAAGAAAAAGACATCCCCGTCGTGTGCTCACTGCCACAGAATGTCGACGAGCTGTTTTATATGTTCCCCCGAGCGACTTGGCCATTGACGCCGCCGCAGCTCGTAGACGCCCTGGATAATCATTCCGATTCGACGGTGATCGAGATGAATGGCGAGGTTGTGGGTTATGCCAATTTCTCTCGCAGCGATTTTCGTGGTCGGTGTTCTCTGGGCAACGTCATCATTGCGCCCAAGGCCCGTTCCCGAGGCGTTGGGAGATACCTCATCGGTTGCATGATGGATCTGGCGTTTGATAAACACGAGGCCAGTGAGATGACCGCGTCGTGCTACAACCATAACGTTCCGGGTCTGCTGTTTTACCCCAAGCTGGGTTTCCGGCCGTACGCCATCGACGAACGTCGAGACAAACACGGCGGTCGCGTTGCTTTGATCCACTTACGCCTTCCCCGTAGCGTCGAATAATGGATCCACTCATGACCGTCAGTCGGCCGTAACGGCTGGCGAGTCATTGACCAGGCACTGTTTTGATTCAGGTCAGTTAAACACTTCGAGGAAAGTTGTTAAGTGAATCGATTCTTCTAATTGTTTATATAAGAATTTGTTTAATGCCCAGGTTGGAGCCTATAAATGGAGATTGCTTCAATAGAGTGCGTGGCGTATAACAAATTATGCCTCCGGATTGATGGCGACGTTTACCTGGCTGGCAAAGGAAATTCAATAGGCAGTATCTATCAGTCGTACATATAACAAGCGCAGTCCGCTGTAGTGGGGTTGTGGGCACGCAAGACAAGGAGAAACACATGATTGCGTACAGACTTTCCACCCTCGAGTTACGGAGCATTGTCGAGGGAGCTTTTCTGCCTTTACGTTGTACCTGTAGCGTGGCACCTGATTCTTCGATGACGGTGCAAATAACTGATCCGAATTCCGAGCGCGTCGAGTTATTCGTGACCGGAATCTCTCTGGAGCGCCTCAACACCACCCGGGAAATTTCCGAACTGGTAGCAGAGTTGCGCTACGATCTGGCTCACACGCGGCAACTGCATGGCCGGCAGTCCTCTTACCGCGGGGTCAGCGGGATCAACTGAGTGGCCGATGGTAATCCGCAACAGTAATTCGCAATTGTTCAAGGCGTTATGACCAGCCGCTGTGCTTGATTGCATCGCGGCTTTTGTTTGCCTGGCGGGCGTACGTCTCTATTGGTGTGCAATTGATGCCTGGCTGGAACTTGATACCGGGTCATACGAACCTGTTGGGATGATTTAGCCGACCACCTGGATGAGCATGTCGGGTAATCTGGCAAGTTTGAAATACCAAGTAATAAAATACCATCGCAGTTGCGAAGGTTATATAAACGCGCGGAATGTTTATATAACCAGACGCACATACCCTGGTTTCAGAGTTGTCGGTTGTACGACCTCTTAATGCATTGAGCGTCTACGTTCGTTTTCGAACAATAACTTGAACGCTTGCTCATTGGCCTCGGCGGCGGTGTAGTGATCGCGGATCGGCCCTGCTTCAATCTGACCTTCCAGGGCGACACGGATCACTGCTGATTTAGGCAGATAGTCCGGCACTTCACCCAGAATGGTCAGTTCCCGTAGCCGATGACCATCCTGCTCGACCGTCGCCAGTCTGACTCGGCAGGTGGCTTGCATGGGAATCGGTCCGAACAACGTATCCCGGGAATAATCGATCTCGGCGATGCCAGATCGGGAGTCTTTCTCAAAATTCATGTCTGCGACCTCTGCATCCATTCGAGTTTTAATTGCTTCTATAGACATGGATGATCGATCCATTCAAATAGTTCTGGAGAACAGGCGAACGGTCATCACCGTTCATCGGCGAAGCTACGCCCGGGCGTCCTTGGCGCATTTTCCATCTCCAGACGCTGTCCATTGCTTATCGTTGTTGAGGATCGAGCCATGAAATCAGCACAGCCCCTTATCGCCGCATCTTTCGCGTTCCTGGTATCGGGCAGCCCGAATGCCGGCGAACTGAGTAACCCTCTTGTGGTGGAGCGTTGGCAGACCCGTCCGCTGGTAGTGATTGTGCCGAATGCTCAGGACCCGATCCTGGTCAGTTTGAAACGAGCACTGCAGGAACCTGCCAATCGTGAAGCATTCATTGAGCGGGAAATGGTCCTTTACACCGTTGTGGGCGGCGTAGGCACCCGCAATGACGAGCCTTTAGGTGAGCCTGAAACAGCAGGGTTGCTTAAGACCCTGGGGGTGCAAAATTCAGGTCGTGGCATTGTCATACTGGTGGGTAAGGACGGCGGTAAAAAGCTGGAGCGAACAGGGCAGGTTTTGCCCAAGGACCTGTTTGCTTTGATCGATAAAATGCCGATGCGCCAAAGACCTTGATTCCAAATCACCTCAGCGGTGATCACGCAGCGCAAAAAAAAGCCGTGAAAGCTATACAAGCAATCACGGCTAAATAAAGGGAGCGAAGCGTTTGAATCAAACAACAGTGATGAAACGATCAACCATTAACGCGTGTGATAAGTCGGCAGATCAAAGCGGTGCTGGCTTTGCAGCATCGAAATGGCTGGCAGTTCACTGGCCTGTGCAGCCAGGTCGCGGCGGATCGCGCTGATCACCCATTCCAACTGAACCGGAGTATGGAGCTGGGCATAGGACACGGAGCGACGGATCTGTTTGCCTTCGCCATTACGCAAGGACAGCAGCACACCACCATCTGGACGGGCCTGAGTGGTTACGTCGAATTCGGAAAATACGGAAGCGAATTTTTCTTGAATAAAAGTCATGTCTAGCGGCTCCATTGCTCATGGGATAACAAGCTTGGTAGTACTAGTGCAGTGACTGTGCCAGTATTTGCTTTCTTATAAAATCGTTATAAATCAGTAGCTTACGTAATTATGAAAAATCCTGTTTCGTGCAATCTGCATGAATGGCCATCGGGCATCCTGCATTTTGCGGGTTTTTACAGGTTTTTTTGCATCGCATGGGGAACTTTGCGCACTGCGCTATGAGTCGCGGGTGGCTCAAGGTGCGGGGAAGGGCAAACACTGAGACAGCCATTTCCCACTTTTATTCGACTGGTCAAACAATCTCATCAGCGAATGCGCGTTGTTGGCCAGTGGCCTGAGGCGATGTTGGCATTGCGCCTTGACCTGCGGCGAACCGCTCGGGAGACTTGCGGTCATTTGATTGTGCAAGGCTGCTTCAGCCTTTGCTAAGTCTTGAATAACAGGAGTCAACATGTCAGACCAGAACACCACGCACGGCCAAGGGCCTGTGGCCATGACCGACGATGAAGCGCTGGAGTTTGCCGAGCAGGTGTTCGACGTTGCCCGTCGTGGCGATGCGGTCATGCTGGATAAGTTATTGGAGAAGGGCCTTACCCCGAATTTGCGCAACCATAAGGGCGATACCCTGCTGATGCTCGCCAGCTACCACGGCCATCAAGACGCTGTACGGACGTTGCTCAAATATCAGGCCGACCCGGAAATTCGCAATGACAACGGTCAAAGCCCGATTGCCGGCGCTGCGTTCAAGGGGGATCTGGCGGTGGTCAAACTGCTGGTCGAGGCCGGCGCAGAGGTCGAGGGCGCTTCGGCTGACGGGCGTACGGCATTGATGATGGCGGCGATGTTCAATCGTACCGAGATCGTTGACTATCTGATTGGCAAGGGCGCAAACCCGCAAGCCCGGGATGCCAAGGGGGTTACACCTTTGGCGGCAGCCCAAACCATGTGCGCTGCCGATACAGCTGAGCAGTTAAGCAAACTGGCTGGCTGATGAATGCATAGACTCGTGAATGCATAGATAGAGGCGCAAAGGATTTGTCGGTATCCTTCGCGCCTTATTTTTTGCTCGGCATCAGGATGACCCCCATGAAAAACCAACTCATCGAATTAATCAGCAAAATCAGTTCGGGTTGCATGGGCGAGCAGGATATCGAGCGCATTGCCGATGAAGCAGCCCAGGCCTACGTTGATCCTCAAGCCTTTCTGCAAGCCAACCCGGACATCAACTACGACGAAACCTTTCCGATTGCCCTCGGTGAGTGGGTCGTGGTCGGGAGCCTCCCGGACACCGTGCTGTTTCAGGCCGATAACTATATGGACTTGTTTGCTCAGATCGTCGAATCCTTTGGGCCGGACGTCGCCTTCAATATCAAGCCTAAGCAGTTGGCCAAGGTCGAGGCGCTGACGGCGCTCAACCGGATTCAGATCCAGTTAGGCAGCATGAACAAGGAAATGGGTGGCTACGTGCTGATGAATTTCAGCCAGCCGCTGGATGACGAGCTCCAGGCGGTACTGGTTTACGGCAACGATCAGGCACGGGTCATCGAACTCTGTGCTGGCTTGGGAATTCACGCAGCGCCCGCCCTTGAAGCGCTGCGTAACGCTTAACCCAAGGCAGTATCGAGGAACATCATCACTGCAAAGCCGCCCATCAGGCCCAGGGTTGCAGACGTCTGGTGGCCATTGCGATGGGTTTCAGGGATGACTTCGTGGGAAACCACGAAGATCATCGCCCCGGCCGCCAGCCCCAGGCTGATGGGATAGGCGATGGCAAAACCGCTGGAAATACCCAGGCCGATCAGCGCGCCGATGGGCTCCATCAAGCCTGAGCCAATCGCCACCAGCATCGCTTTGAGCGTGGACAGGCCAGTGACCCGAAGCGCAAGGGCGATGGCCAGGCCTTCCGGAATATCTTGAATAGCGATGGCGCTGGCTAAAGGCACGCCCACATTCATATCGCCATTGGCAAACCCGACACCAATTGCCATGCCCTCGGGAAGGTTGTGCAGGGTGATCGCCAGCACGAACAGCCACACTCTATTGATTCGTTCCGATAGCGGCCCCTGACGCCCGACGCTTTCGTGTTCGTGAGGGGTGAACTTGTCCAGACCGAGCATCAGCAGCACACCCAGGCCCAGTCCCAGCACTACTGTCGCGGCGGCAAACGGTCCGCTGCCGGTAATTTCCCGAGCCGCAGCAAGGCCCGGCAGTATCAGGGAAAACGAACTGGCAGCGAGCATCATTCCGGCCGCGAACCCCAGCATCACGTCCTGGGCCCGTTGCGAGACTTCCCGCAGCGCAACCGCCAGCACCGCACCCAATGCCGTGGCCGCAAAGCCAGCCGTGCCGCCCAGCAAGGCGTAATGCAAGTTGGCTTGGTTCGCACCATAGATAGCGTTGTAACCGCTGGCGATCACCAGACCGAGCACCACCAGCAGCACAAGCAGCAGCCCGGCGCTGAGCAAAGGCGCGGCCTGTGCCTGAGCGTACCAGGAGGACCAAATCGTTCGGGCTTGTAATGGGGTTTGCATGACTTCGTGACCTCTTGCCTGAATTTAAGAACACCTCAAGCGCCGCCGCTCGAAAATGAAGGTGCCCAGATTCGGAACCCGCAAATATGCCGTAGGTTCAACGGAACCCTGTAACGTTGCCATCATCTTAACCAGTAACATTCATTCAGGAGCAACACCATGGGTTCCACTTTCAATGGTTTGGTAGGGCTGATCATCCTCGCCCTCGATATCTGGGCCATCATCAACGTGCTGAAAAGTGGTGCCGAAACCGGGATGAAAATCCTTTGGGTTCTGCTGATCGCGCTGCTGCCAGTACTGGGCCTGATCATCTGGGCTATTGCAGGGCCGCGGGGCAATGTGCGGATTTGAGCGTTATCTGATATCCGCAGCCAAGCATTAATAGAAACGCCTGATCGCGCTGAGCTTTCAGGCGTTTTTTATGTGAACTGCGTCTTGAACGAACCTGAAGCGTGACGCGGGGTTAAACATCTCCACCAATTGTTACCTATGTGTAACATTTCGAGTGCCTCAACAAAATTTTCACACCCCGTCCCTGAAAATCCCGCGCGCCTTTTCTTGTGATGCTGGGCGCGTGGTGCCGGCTGGGCGAGGTGGACGAAAGGTGCTTTTCGAGAGTCATCTGATCAACAAACTTCGCACTGCGCTGCTAAATAGCGGGCGATCACGTAATATTTGCGCCCCCGTCGTTCTGCCATGCCCTGCGCATCGCCGGACGCATCAGTTTTCCAAACCCTATTTTTGAAACCAACGGATCCCACAACAACATGGCCACAACGGACGCTATGAGTCATAAGCCCGCGTCGTCGCGCTCGCTGCAACCCTCCGTCAAATCGCATTTGGCCTACACCCTGCTCAGCGCACTGGTGCTGATGGTGATGTACACGCTGTTGCGAATTGCCTTGCTGGTTTACAACCGCGAGATGATCGGCGACAGCCCGGCCTCGACTTTTGTCGAGGCGCTGTTCAACGGCATGCGATTTGATTTGCGTCTGACGGTTTACCTGATGATTCCCCTGTTGCTGGCTTTGTTCAGCGCTCGGGCCATGGCGGCTCGCGGTTTCTTCCGTTTCTGGCTGACTCTGGTTGCCAGTATCACGCTGTTCTTCGGCCTGATGGAGATGGACTTCTACCGGGAGTTTCACCAGCGCCTTAACGGGCTGGTGTTCCAGTATGTGAAGGAAGACCCGAAAACCGTTCTGAGCATGTTGTGGTACGGCTTCCCGGTGGTTCGCTATCTGTTGGCGTGGGCCGTTGTCACCTGGCTGCTGAGCCTGGTGTTCAAAGGCGTTGACCGTCTGACTCGTCCGCGCCGTGAGTTCAATGTCAGCAACACCAGCAACCGCGCTGTTGCGCCGTGGTATGCGCGCATCGGCGTATTTGTGGTTTGTCTGCTGATCGCTGTCGTCGCCGCCCGCGGGACCTTGCGCCAAGGTCCGCCGCTGCGTTGGGGTGATGCTTACACCACCGAATCGAATTTCGCCAACACCCTGGGTCTGAACGGCACCTTGACGCTGATCGCGGCTGCCAAGAGCCGGATGTCCGAAGATCGCGACAATATCTGGAAAGCGACACTGCCCCAGCCACAAGCCCAGCAAACCGTTCGCGACATGCTGTTGACCGCTAACGACAAGCTGGTTGAACCGAATCTGGCTGCCGTTCGCCGCGATTTCACGCCGCCTGTGCAGAACACGCTGCCGATCAAGAACGTGGTCGTGATCCTGATGGAGAGCTTTGCCGGGCACTCCGTCGGTGCCCTGGGTGACGACGCCAACATCACGCCTTATTTCGACAAGCTGTCCAAGGAAGGTCTGCTGTTCGACCGTTTCTTTTCCAACGGTACCCATACCCACCAAGGCATGTTCGCCACCATGGCGTGCTTCCCGAACCTGCCGGGTTTCGAATACCTGATGCAGACGCCTGAGGGCGCGCACAAGCTGTCTGGTTTGCCGCAACTGCTCAGTGCTCGTGGCTATGACGACGTGTATGTCTACAACGGTAATTTCGCCTGGGATAACCAGTCAGGCTTTTTCAGCAATCAGGGCATGACTACCTTCATCGGTCGCGGCGATTACGTTGATCCTGTGTTCTCGGATCCGACCTGGGGTGTTTCCGATCAGGACATGTTTGACCGTGGCGCTCAGGAATTGCAGGCCCGTGGCAAGAACGGCAAACCGTTCTATGCCTTGTTGCAGACGCTGTCCAACCATACGCCGTATGCCTTGCCGCCGAAGCTGCCGATGGAAGCTGTCACCGGCCACGGCACGCTGGACGAACATTTGACCGCCATGCGTTATTCGGACTGGGCATTGGGTCAGTTCTTCGAGAAAGCCAAGAAAGAGCCGTACTACAAGGAAACCCTGTTCGTGGTGGTCGGCGATCACGGTTTCGGCAACAACCAGCAGATCACTGAAATGGACCTCGGGCGCTTCAACGTTCCGCTGCTGCTCATTGCGCCGGGCATGCAGGAGAAGTTCGGTCAGCGCAGCAGCATTGTGGGTACGCAAATCGACATCGTGCCGACCATCATGGGTCGCCTGGGCGGCGAAACCCGCCACCAGTGCTGGGGTCGCGACCTGCTGAATCTGCCGGAAGGGGACAAGGGCTTCGGGGTCATCAAGCCGTCTGGTAGCGAGCAGACCGTTGCGTTGGTCACCGGCGACCGGATCCTGATCGAACCCAAGGAAATGGAACCCAAGGTTCTGTCCTACACCTTGGGTCGTACGCCACATGCCGAAGTGATTCCGGACGCGCCGGACACTCAGGCGTTGCGCGAGAAGCTGGACAGCTTCCTGCAAACGGCCACCAAGAGCCTGCTGGATAACACTGCCGGGGTGGAAGCCAGTAAAAACTGATTCATCATCGCTTTGAATAAAAAGCCCCTCTTTGCAGGGGCTTTTTGTTGTCTGTGGTGGCGTTATTTCAGGCCGCGTCACTGTCCTGTAGGAGCCGCCGAAGGCTGCGAACATTGGCTTGCCTGACACACCGCTGTTCGCAGCCTTCGGCAGCTCGTACAGGTTGTATGTTTTTTCATGGGAAACCCAGGCTGCTGACCACTACTCATGTGAACGAATCCCCGCGCAAAAAGGTCAAGATCAAGTGAGCCGCGTTCTCGGCTGCTGAGGAGACATTGATGAAACAGTGGACCATTTCCTATCTCGACAAAGATGGTGTGCAACAAAGCGTTGTTTTTGACTCAGAGCAGCGTCCCAGTGAGGAGGAGGCCGCTATTCAACTTCGTCCCAAGCTGTTTCCGGTGGCTACTGAGCTTGATATGAACGACCTCGAAGGTCGTACTCCCGAGCCAACGGTGAAAACCCTGAAAGAACAGAACGCCGTTCAAATCGTCTCTATCACCGAAGCGTCATGATCGTGTGCAGTTAAAAAATGCTTCGGCGGGTCATTGGCAGAACGCCGGAGATAGGGTTACTCTGAAATTGAGGCTGGCGAAGTGATTCTCCAGTCTCTTCCATGTCGATGCCTGTCTGGAGCCCGCTATATGGCTTGCGCCTCATAGCCCGGACATGGCCTTGTCAGCTACATGCTTGATCCCCTGCGTCAGAGCAACTGGCGCTTGGCAGCCTTTGCAGAAAGGCTGCTTCAGGAATGTTGAAACTCTATCTATCGTTGCATAGGAGGACGTTTCATGAGCACAGCCTATCAAGAGGACATCAGCAGTAACGTACTGCGCCGCATGAAAGAAGGCGGTTTCGATTTTGCACGCATCTATCCGATCGAGTTCTACGCCGTTTTCCCGGATGAGGAACGGGCGCGGCAAGCAGCAGAACAGTACCGCGGCGAGTCACTCAATACCCAGATCAACATCCGCGACGATGGTGCATGGCACCTTCAGTTGAGTAAGGTCATGCACGCGACCTACGACGGTATTGGTGATTTTGAACAAGACTTCCAGGCCGCCATTACGCCATTGGATGGCGAGGTTGAGGGTTGGGGTGTGACCCAGGAGATCAGACGTTTCCATTCCTGATGCAGTTTGTAGATGTTGAACAGCCGGTCAATTCTGGGGTATGCGTCCTGCGAATTGGCCGGTTTTAGTTTGTGGGTTCTAAAGGTTGCCGCGACTATTCGCAGGCTCAGTTGCCGAGCAGCAGACAAAAAAAAGCCACTCGGCAAGAGTGGCTCAAAGGGAAGTTCGTCAGTTCAGCGTCACGGTCGATTTCAGTCGCGACTTGAAAAGGGGCAGTTAAATCAGTGTTTGCCCGGATGTCGTTGATTATGTGGAAACAATATGGCCTCGTGAAATCAACTCTGACTATGCTAATCATAGATTTTGCAGCGTTAGGACGCTTCCGAATGAGGCGTAGGAGAATTGGTTGAGAAGCTTCTTGCACAGGAATGGTGCGATGAGTTCTTGGTATTTATATAACCAGTTGATATTTAAGCGTTTATGCCGATGGCACGGGCCTTGCGAAGGCCCTTGGTGTCCGTGGTGACAAGGAGTACGGCATGATCCGCACCTTTTATGATGAGATGTACGATGCTGGCGGCCTGGTCCGCCCGCATTATCGGGAATTTGCCCGCTGGCTTGGCGAGACGCCGCCTGAGCTCCTGGCTCAGCGCAGACGCGAAGCCGACCTTTTGTTTCATCGCGCCGGGATTACCTTCACCTTGTACGGTGATGAGCAGGGGACCGAGCGCCTGATCCCGTTCGATACCATTCCTCGCAGCATTCCTGCCAGTGAATGGCGGGTGGTCGAGCGCGGCTGCATCCAGCGTGTCAAAGCGCTGAACATGTTCCTCGCCGATCTGTATCACGAGCAGCGCATCATCAAGGCTGGGGTTATCCCGGCAGAGCAGGTGCTGGCCAACGAGCAGTATCAGTTGGCGATGCAAGGGCTCAATCTTCATCGTGATCTGTATTCGCATATCTCCGGGGTCGACCTGGTGCGTGATGGCGACGGCACCTATTACGTGCTCGAAGACAACCTGCGTACGCCAAGCGGCGTGAGCTATATGCTCGAAGACCGCAAAATGATGATGCGTCTCTTCCCTGAGCTGTTTGCGGCTCAGCGTATTGCGCCCATCGATCATTACCCGAATCTGCTCCTCGATACGCTCAAAAGCTCCAGCCCGCTGGATAACCCGAGCGTGGTCGTGCTGACGCCTGGTCGCTTCAACAGCGCATTTTTCGAGCATGCTTTTCTTGCTCGGGAAATGGGTGTCGAGCTGGTTGAAGGTGCCGACCTGTTTGTGCGTGATGACCGGGTGTTCATGCGCACCACTGACGGGCCCAAAGCGGTAGATGTGATCTACCGTCGTCTGGATGATGCGTTTCTCGACCCGCTGGCGTTCAATCCTGATTCCATGCTCGGCGTGCCTGGTCTGCTGTCGGCCTATCGTTCGGGCAATGTGGTGTTGGCCAACGCCATCGGCACCGGGGTCGCGGATGACAAGTCTATCTACCCGTACGTCACGGACATGATTCGCTTCTATCTGGATGAAGAACCCATCCTCAAGAACGTACCGACCTGGCAATGCCGCAAGCCTGCCGACTTGTCCCACGTACTGGCCAACCTGTCGCAACTGGTGGTGAAGGAAACCCAGGGCTCTGGCGGTTATGGCATGTTGGTCGGCCCTGCGGCCAGCGCTGCGGAGATCGAGTCGTTCCGCGCCCGCCTGAAGGCCAAGCCCCACGCGTATATCGCGCAACCCACGCTGTGCCTGTCGACGTGCCCGACTTTTGTCGAAAACGGCATCGCGCCGCGGCACATTGATTTGCGCCCGTTTGTCCTTTCTGGTCGAGAAACCCGCGTTGTACCCGGTGGGCTCACCCGCGTTGCGCTCCGCGAAGGATCGCTGGTGGTGAACTCGTCTCAAGGTGGCGGAACAAAAGACACCTGGGTGGTCGAGGATTAAGGATGCCTGCCAATGCTAAGTAGAACTGCCTCGGATTTATATTGGATGTCGCGTTATCTGGAACGAGCGGAAAACCTCGCCCGGATGCTGGACGTCAGTTATTCGCTGTCTTTAATGCCTCAGGATGGACGCGGTGACGGCCTCGACGAGCTGGCGATGCCGCTATTGATCACCGGCACGCTGGATCATTATCTGGAGCGCCACGGCGAGCTGCATGCCGAACGCCTGCTGCATTTTTTTGCCCTCGACGCCAGCAACCCGGCGAGCATCTACAGCTGCCTCGGTGCGGCACGGGCCAGCGCCCATGCGGTGCGTGGGCGAATCACCGCTGACATGTGGGAAAACATCAACGCCACATGGCTGGAAATTCGGGGCATCGCCGAACAGGGCCTCAGTCGTTACGGCATGAGCCGTTTCTGTGAGTGGGTCAAAGAGCGTTCGCATCTGTTTCGTGGCGCGACCTACGGCACGATCATGCGACACGATGCGTTCCGGTTCATTCGTCTTGGGACGTTTATCGAGCGCGCGGACAACACGTTGCGCCTGCTCGATGCCCGTTACGAAATGCTCGAACTGCGCGGTCGCGATACCCATCAGGTTTCGGACAGCTCGGCCCATGGTTATTACCAGTGGAGCGCCTTGCTGCGCGCGCTGTCGTCGTTCGAGGCCTACACCGAGTTGTACCGCGACGCGCCAGGGGCACGTCAGGTAGCCGAATTGTTGCTGTTGCGTCCTGATATCCCACGCTCCCTGAGTGCCTGCCTCGAAGAACTGGATCAGATCCTTGCCAGCCTGCCCGGCGCCAACGGGCGTCCTGCCCAGCGTCTGGCGGCAGAGCTGGATGCACGCCTGCGCTACACCGGGATCGATGAAATCCTGGAGGAGGGCCTGCACGAGTGGTTGAACGAATTCATCCCATTGGTAGCCCAACTGGGTAACGCAATTCACACTTCTTATCTGGAGGCTGCATGAGACTCTCAATTAGCCACGAGACGACCTATCACTACGAGGATCAGGTACGCGCCAGCATCCAGTATTTGCGTCTGACACCCCATGACAGCGAGCGCCAACAAGTGCTCAGCTGGCAACTGAATCTGCCGCGTCCAGTGCGTGCGCAAATCGATCCGTTCGGGAATATCCTGCACGTGCTGACCATGGATGAGCCCCACGAAGCGATCATCATCGGTGCCCGCGGCCAAGTGGAAATTGATGAAAAACGTGAATCCGAACACGAAAGCCAGTCACCTCTGCCGTTTCTGCGTTTCACTCGTTTGACCGAACCTGACGAAGCGATTCGTGCGTTCGCTACCAAACAGTGTCGCAAGCGCAAGGATCGCAGTGGCTTGATCGACCTGATGCACGCTTTGAATCAGCACATCACTTACACGCCCGGCTCAACCGAGGTTGATACCAGCGCCGCTCAGGCTTTTGCCGGGCGCTCCGGTGTTTGTCAGGATCACGCCCACGCGTTTATCGCCTGTGCCCGTAGTCTGGGCATTCCGGCGCGGTATGTGTCGGGTTACCTGTACAGCGAAGACAGCGAACATCTGGCCAGCCACGCCTGGGCGGAAGCATGGGTCGACGAGGCCTGGTACAGCTTTGACGTGACTAACCAGTTGGCTATTCCCGAGCGCCATTTGAAACTGGCAGTCGGTCTGGATTATCTGGACGCCTGCCCGGTCCGCGGCATGCGTCGTGGCGGCGGCTGCGAGCAGATGCACGCCAAGGTCCTGGTCGCACCTATGCCAGGCGCGCCGAAAGTCTTGATGCAGGTGCAGCATCAGTAATCTTGCAAGCCCCTGCCTGTAGGAGCTGCCGAAGGCTGCGAACAGCGGTGTGGCTGACACACCGCTGTTCGCAGCCTTCGGCAGCTCCTACAGGGCGTTCAATCTCCACGGCGCTCAGCCATGTGCTCCAGATAATCCAATACCTTATCCAGATCTGAATCCGAAAGAACCTGCTCGGGGATCGCGGGCATTTTGCCTTGGGGCCATGAGCGCAGGCTTTGAGGGTTGCGGATGTACTGCCGCAGGTAACCCGCGCTGAAGTACTCGGTTGGGCTGTGGGGCTCGTTCAGGTCAGGACCCAGCTGTGAGTCTCCGCCACCGTTGAGACGATGACAGGCCAGACAGTTCTTTTGAAAAAGCGTGAAGCCCTGATTCACCGGATCGTCAGCTGCCAGTTTTGAATCGGGCAACATGGCGGGGAAGCGTGCGCCAACCGGCGCCAGCACGCGAATTTTGCTTATCGCGTAAGGCCACTCTTCACGATGGATATCGTCGATTTGCGGGTCGGTCCAAACCAGATAAAACGGTCCAGCGCTGTGCGAGCTGTTATTAACGGCAGGCCACGGGTGCCCGGGATCTTCGATGGCCAGCCAGGCTCTGGAACCTCTGGTGTGCAGCAGTGGAGCCGCTGCCAGTTCTGCGGCGAACCCGTCGGTGGCCACGGCCTGCACATGATCCTGGGCACTCACGCCCTCAAGCAATGCGGCAAGCGGAACGGCGCGATAGGTCATGGTGCGCTTGTACGCCACGTCGTCGCTGATTGTCAGGGTCTGGATTTGCGGATGATGGAGTAGTTGGCTGGTTTCCCAGGTCCTGGCGCCATCTGCCCGTTCGATCGTCAAAGTAGCTGCATGCAGGGGAGCGGCCAACGCCGCTGTCAGTGCCAGCCAGGCCAAGGTCAAAATAAACCGCAAAACGCTACTCCGCAGGATCGTCGGTAATGTCGTACAGGGCGTTATGCAGTTCTTCGTAATTACCGCCATTGATGACGCTGTAGTAACCAGCCTTGTTCAGTTTGTCCTGGGCCTTGCTGGCTTTTTCATCACTGCTGCTGAACACGACAAACACCACATTACGGTCGTTGAGCACCTGCTTGATCTGAGGCACCAGCCGTTGTTCTTCGATGCGTACTGCATTGAGCACAGTGCCCGCGTCGTAATCCGTCTGGTTGCGAACATCCACGGCGAGCTTGCCTTCCTTCAAAGCTGCGACAGCCACAGCCTGCTCGACGTCGCCTGCCACAGCCGATCCGCAGATCATCATCAATACCAGTGCTGACCACTTGCTCATACCTGCACCTCCCTGAAACACGAGTGCAGAGATTGGCATAGATGAGAGCTGCCCGGAAGCGCGGCGGAGCCAACAGGCTTCGTAGGATAAGTCGGCGATCAGCCGAACAATCTGGTCAGATTGGGCAAAATCAGTAACAGAGTGGTGGCGAACACAATAAGTCCGGCCTGACGTACTTTCGAACGTTTGAACATGGCGGTCTGCCTTTTTTTGTTATTCCTGAGCGACAAAAGCTCACCGAATTCATCATGAATGTCGGGCAGCTGGCAAAGGTGATTCTATGAGCATAAGTGACCCGGCAAAGCCTGCCGTTATCCGCGCGTTGCAAGTAATTATTATCGCGCCGCTAATGCTACAGACTTAACCTTAGAGTCCACGTGCCCTGCCATTTAGACCTCTTTCGTATTAATACCGATTTTTAAGGCATATCCGGTTCTAAGCGGGACGGCTTGGTCGCTGACATTCCCCTGCTAGACGCCTTCAAGCACTGTGGACTATCGAGGAGGATGGGGCGCCGTTCGTCCGGGTCGGATTTTTCCTACAATCGGTATTGGCCGTAAAGCCGGGTTGAAAATTGAATCCCGACGGGATGCAGCTAAGGTGTTAGCACGCATCACCCGAGAACAATAAAAATTCAGGGGACTTCATGATCGAAGCTTTGATTTTCGACGCGGTACGCACCCCACGCGGCAGAGGCAAGCCCGATGGTGCGTTGTACAGCATCAAACCGGTGAACCTGATGGCCGGCTTGCTGACCGCATTGCAGGTGCGCAACCAGTTGGACACTGCGCAGGTTGACGACATTGTCCTGGGGTGTGTGACGCCGGTGGGCGATCAGGGTGCCGATATTGCCAAGACTGCCGCTTTGGTTGCCGACTGGCATGTCAGTGTTGCGGGTGTGCAGATCAATCGGTTTTGCGCGTCAGGTCTGGAGGCGGTGAATCTCGGGGCGATGAAGATTCGCTCGGGTTTCGAAGAGCTGGTCGTGGTGGGAGGGGTGGAATCCATGTCCCGAGTGCCCATGGGCAGCGACGGCGGAGCCTGGGTTCTGGATCCGCAGACCAACCTGCATTGCCATTTCACCCCTCAGGGTATCGGGGCCGATCTGATCGCGACCCTGGAGGGCTTTACCCGGCAGGATGTGGACGCCTATGCCCTGGAGTCCCAGATCAAGGCGGCACGAGCCCGGCAAGACGGTTCATTCAAGAAGTCCCTGATCCCCGTGCGTGACCAGAACGGCTTGCTGCTGTTGGATCACGATGAGTTCATCCGCGCCGACTCTACGCTGGAAGGGCTGGGCAAACTCAAGCCTAGTTTCGAATCGATTGGTCAGATGGGTTTCGATGCCACGGCATTGCGGGTTTACAGTCACGTCGAGCGCATCCATCACGTGCATACGCCGGGCAACAGTTCCGGCATCGTCGACGGGGCCGCCGCCATGCTGCTCGGTTCGGAGGCCAAGGGCAACGCCTTGGGTCTGCGAGCACGTGGTCGTATTGTCGCCACGGCCGTGACCGGTACTGACCCGACCATCATGCTGACAGGTCCTGCGCCGGCCACTCGCAAGGCACTGATCAAGGCGGGCCTCAGGATAGAGGACATCGACCTGTTTGAGGTCAATGAAGCGTTTGCGTCCGTGGTGCTCAAATTCATCAAGGATCTGCAGGTTGACCCTGCCAGGGTTAACGTCAACGGCGGCTCCATCGCCATGGGTCATCCGCTGGGCGCTACCGGCTGCATGATCCTCGGCACTTTGCTCGATGAACTGGAAGCGCGGCAGTTGCGCTACGGCCTGGCGACCCTGTGTGTCGGCGGCGGCATGGGTATCGCTACCATCGTCGAGCGTTGCTGAGCCCACTCTCCGATTGCAGAGACTATTTCATGACCGACTCTATCAAGTACGTAAAGGGACAGGACCACATCGTGGTCCTGACCATCGATATGCCTGGGCACAGCGCCAATATCATGAACACGAGCTGGCGCGAAGCGATGGCCGCAACCCTTGTCAGATTGACTGAAGACAAAGACTCGATTGCCGGGGTGATCCTGACCTCAAGTAAAAAAACCTTCTTTGCCGGGGGGGATCTCAACGAATTGATCCAGGTGGGCAAGGACCAGGCCCAGTGGTTTCAGGCGATGATCCAGAGTCTCAAGCAACAATTACGTGGCCTGGAGACCTTGGGCAAACCTGTGGTGGCTGCAATCAACGGCTCAGCATTGGGGGGCGGTTTCGAGTTGTGTCTGGCCTGTCATCACCGCATTGCCCTGGATATTCCCGGCATGCAAATTGGCTTGCCGGAAGTGACATTGGGCCTGCTTCCCGGGGGCGGCGGGATTGTGCGGATGGTCCGCCTGCTGGGGTTGGAGCGCGCGCTGCCGCATCTGCTGGAAGGTAAGAGCCTCAGTGCCCGGGATGCGCTGGCCGGCGGGCTGATTGACGACATCGCCAATGATCGCGATGACATGCTGCATCGGGCACGGGCCTGGATCACTACCCATCCGGCGATCACCCAACCATGGGACAGGCCGGGGTATCAGATCCCCGGTGGTACGCCCGCCCATCCCAAAGTAGCGCAGATGCTCGCCATCGCGCCGTCCATTCTACGCAGCAAGACTCAAGGATGTTTTCCTGCGCCGGAGAAGATTTTGTGCGCAGCCGTCGAGGGCGCGCAGGTGGATTTCGAGACTGCGCAATTGATTGAGACCCGCTATTTCACTGAGCTGGTGATCGGTCAGGTGGCGAAGAACATGATTGGCAGCTTCTGGTTTCAGCTCAATGAAATCAAACAGGGCAGCTCGCGTCCGAAGCATTTCCCAGTGGTGCCCACCCGCAAGCTCGGCGTACTGGGCGCAGGCATGATGGGCGCGGGGATTGCTTACGTCAGCGCCTGTGCGGGGATCAACGTGGTGCTGAAAGATCTCAATCTGGCGACGGCGCAAAAGGGCCGTGAGCAATCGGCACGGTTACTGGCCCGGCAAGTTGCCAGCGGCAGGATGAGCGCTGAGCAAAGTGAAGTCATTCTGGCGCGAATTCACAGCACGGGCCGTGACTCCGATCTGCAGGGGTGTGATCTGATCATCGAGGCGGTGTTCGAGGATCGTGAGCTCAAAGCAAAGGTCAGTGTGGCAGCGGAGAAATTGGCGCTGAAAAATGCTGTGATTGCGTCTAACACTTCGACACTGCCCATCACCAGTCTTGCGACGGCGATTCCCGACCCGCAACGCTTCATCGGACTGCATTTTTTCAGCCCCGTGGAAAAGATGCAGTTGGTGGAAATCATCAAGGGGGCGCAGACCAGTGAAGCCACACTGGCCCGTGCCTTTGACTTCGTGCAGCAGATCAAAAAAATCCCGATCGTGGTCAGTGACAGTCGTGGTTTCTTCACTTCACGGGTGTTTGCCACCTTCACCAACGAAGGCATTGCCATGCTCGGCGAAGGGGTTCCTGCGCCCATGATCGAAACCGAGGCGCGCAAGGCGGGCATGCCCGTGGGGCCGTTGGCGGTGTCTGATGAAGTGTCGTTGAGTCTGATGAGCCACATCCGCCGCCAGGCCATCAGAGACCTTGCCGCTGAGGGTCAACCTGCGCTGCAGCATCCAGCGACTGCATTGATTGATCTGATGGTCGACGAGTTCAAACGCTGCGGGAAGGCCTCAGGGGCTGGCTTCTACGATTATCCGGAAGGCGCGCCCAAGCGTCTTTGGCCGGAACTCCAAAAGCACTTTGGAAAGCCTGACAAGCACATCCCGGCTCAGGATGTCCGTGATCGACTGCTGTTCATTCAGGCGATTGAAACCGTGCGCTGCCTGGAGGAGGGGGTATTGCATTCGGTAGCCGACGCCAATATTGGCTCGATCTTTGGCATTGGCTTCGCAGGCTGGACCGGTGGCGCGCTGCAGTTCATCAATCAATACGGCCTGGCGGGTTTCATCGCCCGGGCGCAGCATCTGGCTGAGCAGTACGGCGACCGTTTCCAGCCACCGTCGCTGTTGCTGCACAAGGCACTCAAGGGGGAGGCATTCTAACTCGCAACCGGTTCAGCGCCCGTTAAGGCAATCCTGAGCAAACCCGCAAATGCCCCCTTGCCTTGAAGTGTCGGTTCAAGGCAGGCTTTATCGCAGCACTATCGCCTTTACCGCTTCAGGTACTTTTTATGCCGCTACGCATCTGCATTCTGGAAACCGACGTCCTGCGCCCGGAACTGGTCGATCAATATCAGGGATACGGGAGAATGTTCGAGCGGCTTTTTGCCCGCCAGCCAATCGCCGCGGAGTTTGTGGTCTACAACGTGATGCAAGGTGTTTACCCGCCGGAAGGCGAGCGCTTCGATGCTTATCTGGTAACCGGCAGCAAGGCAGATTCGTTTGGTACTGATCCCTGGATCGAAACCCTGAAGGTGTACTTGCTGGAGCTGTATCAGCGCGGCGACAAGTTGTTGGGTATCTGCTTTGGCCACCAGTTGCTGGCGTTATTGCTGGGCGGCAAAAGTGAGCGCGCCAGCAAGGGTTGGGGCGTTGGTATCCATCACTACAACCTGGCGCCCGCGACACCGTGGATGAGCCCGGCGATGGACAACCTGACCTTGTTGATCAGCCACCAGGATCAGGTCACCGCGTTACCCGAAAACGCGACGGTGATTGCTTCGAGCGACTTCTGTCCGTTCGCGGCGTATCACATCAACGATCAGGTGCTGTGCTTCCAGGGCCATCCAGAATTCATCCACGATTACTCCCGGACCTTGCTCGACATTCGCCAGCAAAGCCTTGGTGAGCAGGTTTACCAGAGCGGCGTCGCCAGCCTGGACCACGACCACCACGGCCTGACAGTAGCGGAATGGATGATGCGGTTTGTGGCTCATAAGGCAGCGGTTTAGCATCTGAGCTGCAAGCTGCAAGCTGCAAGCTGCAAGCTGCAAGCTAAAAGCTAAAAGCTAAAAGCTAAAAGCTAAAAGCTAAAAGCTAAAAGCTAAAAGCTAAAAGCGGATTAGCGTCTATCTTGCCGCTTGCCGCTGCCTCAAAGCCATCCCGACCGCTTGAAGCTGGCAAACAACGCGCTGCACCCGCCGACAATAACTCCAAGCACCACGTAATACCCGTAATGCCAGGTCAGCTCCGGCATGTTCTCGAAGTTCATGCCATAGATGCCGGCAATGGCCGTCGGGAAGGCGAGGATGGCCGCCCAGGCAGCAAACTTGCGCTGCACGATGCTTTGTCGCGACGACTCCAGCAGCAGTCCGATTTCGATGGTCTGGCTGGCGATGTCCCGCAGGTTGCCAAGGTCTTCCATTTGCCGTTTGACGTGGATCTCCACATCGCGAAAGTACGGCCGCATGTTTTTGTCGATGAAGGGGAAGTTGAGTTTCTGCAGCTCCTCGCCGACTTCAACCATGGGCGCCACGTAGCGCCACAAACGTAACAGATCCCTGCGCAGGCTGTGGATGCGCTGGATATCGGTCTCCCTCAGCGCCCCGGTAAGTACGCTGTGCTCCAACTCTTCAAGTTCGCAGTGAATGGCTTCGGTCACCGGCTGATAGTTTTCCGTGACGAAATCCAACAGGGCATACAGCACGAAATCTTCGCCATGCTCCAGCAACAGCGGGCGCGCCTCGCAACGCTGGCGAACCAGGCCGTAGGACTTGGAGTGGCCATTGCGCGAAGTGATGATGTAGCCCTTGCCGGCGAAGATATGAGTCTCGATGAACTCCAGCTTGCCGTTCTCCCGGACCGGCGCATAAGTGACGATAAACAGCGCGTCGCCGAAGGTTTCCAGCTTGGGGCGGCTGTGGACTTCCAGCGCGTCCTCAAGCGCCAGCTCGTGCAGGTTGAATTGCTCCTTCAAGCTGGCCAGTTCGCTGGCGCTAGGTTGCTCCAGGCCGATCCACACAAAATGACCTGGCTTGGCGGCCCAGGCGGCGCCTTCTTCGAGGCTGATATTGGTTATTTTTTTACCTGCGCTATAAACCGCAGCGGCGACGACTCGGCCCATGTTGGCTTCACTTCTTATGATTGCGTTCGCCCGAATGCCGGGCTTTTTGTTCAGAGTCGGTAAAGCGCCGCGAGTTCGCAAGCTAACAGCCCGTGGAGGCGGGCTGTGCATCCCCGGGCAGGGATCAACTCAGGCCGTGATGCTGGTCCGCTTCGATCGCAGCGTCGAGGGTCTCGAGCAAGGCCTTACGGACTTTCCATTTAGTGTGCTTATGCGCGCTCATGTTGATTTTCTTCAACTGCAGCGCTACATCGCGGGCGGCTTGTGGCAGTTCTTCCACGCTCACCAGTTTGTCAAGGAAGCCGGCATCCACTGCACCTTTGGGGTCGAACATTTCGCCATTGATCACCGAGCGATGAAATGCCGATTTGCGCAGGCGATCACGTGCCAGCTCGATGCCCACGTGATGCATGGTCATGCCGATCTGCACTTCGTTCAGGCCAATGCTGAACGGGCCTTCGACACCGATCCGATAGTCGACGGACAGCAACAGAAATGCGCCTTTGGCGACGGCGTGCCCAGGGCAGGCGATGACGATAGGGAAGGGATGAGCGAGCAGGCGCCGTGCCAGAGTCGAGCCTTCCTTGACGAGACTGATGGCTGCCTCGGCGCTGGACGTCATGACTTTAAGGTCATAGCCGCCGGACAAAATGCCGGGCTGGCCTGTGATGATCACCACCGCACGATCTTTTTCAGCTTGATCCAGCGCGCTGTTGAACGCCGCCACTACTGCGGGTGAAATCGCGTTGACCTTGCCATTGCTCAAGGTCAGGGTGGCGATGCCGTCGTCCAGTTGGTAAGAGATCAGATCACTCATGGCAGGATTCCTTGTTATTGAAGTGAGCAGACGTTACTCACCCCTAACAAAGACGTAAAGCGATGACTGCCGAGTCAGATTTTCTCTGTGGGTAAATCGACTGTCGGCGGTTTACTCAATGGGTGACCGGCCACTGAACAGCGCGACTTTTCCCACCACCTCTATGTGAACGTCAGCGAAGTGCGCGGCGAGGGCGCTGCGCAAACCCTCCACCGTATCGCTGCGATTACCGAAAATGCCCTTGTTGTTGTAGACATCCATCAGTTTGCGCCCGAAGCCGTTATGCGCTGCCGCGTCGCCAAGAATCGTCGCGCCGAACAAAACGCCATCGCCTTTGAGGCAAGGTTTCAGATTGGCAAACACTTTGGCTTTGTCGGGCATGGCTCCCGGCAGGCAATGCAGCAGATAGAACAGGGAGATGGAGTCGTAACGCCCGGCCTGCTCTGCTCCCAACGGCAGAAACACATCATGTTGCAGGGTTTGGGTGTCGTTGCGGCCGAACCGCTGTCTGGCGGCTTGCAGGCTGCTGGGGTTGAGGTCCAGCAGCGTCACCTGGGTTGTGTCGGGCAGGTTGGCATTCGCCAGGTAGTAACCGGTGCCAACGCCCACATCAAGATGGTGTCGGCCTACGTGGCGGTCGAAAAAAGGCTGTAATACCTCTCGGGTCGGGCACTGCCAGGCAAACCGATTGGAGATGCCCAGCACCCAGGCGTCATAGAGCTTCAAGGTCAGGGGTGAGTAAACGGCGGCTCCAGCTTCTGACGACGCATTCATGACGAGTATTACTCCTCTATTTCATTCAGCTCGCAGTATTCGGTCCAGTCCATCCCCAATGTCTCGGCAACTTGCTGATGAGCTTCCAGGCGCATGGCCTTGAGCTGCTCCGGCGTTTCGGCAATCAACTCAAGGGCCAGCTCCCAAGGCTCAATGCCCTGATCTTCGGCTTCATCCTCAAATGCCCACTTGGTCTGATCCAGTTGCTCCTTGGCGCTCAGATCCTTGATCTCTTCGCGCAACCCGGGGTTGGTTTCCAGGTATTTCGCCAGGGCAACATCGTTCCATTCGAGCAGGTTCATGTGGTTCTCCGGCAGATGTGGAGCAAGGTGAATCATCTCTGCACCCTTGGGTAACAGGACAACAAGAGGCGCGATTGTGCGTGATTGGCGGGGCAGGTGCCAGTGCCGCTGGGTGCATGGGGTTGTGAGACTTTTCTGATTTCTTGAGCGCTTCGGGCTATTCAGCCGCCAGAGCCATCCTCAAGGCCACCGCTGCATCGAGCAGCCTGTTTGCCTGCAGAGCCACGCTGGATGACAGCTCTTCGTCGCCAGCCTCCTTGAGCATGACCACCAGATCCAGCAGCTTGCCCACCTCGATCTCAATGCTGCGAACCGAGTCCGTAATCTGATATCGGGCCGAATGTGCCATGGTCTGCTTCTCCGCTGCGTCAGCCGTGCCCAATATAGAACAATCGGCAAGGACGTAGAACGCCGATGACATCAAAGTGACATATCTACCTCAGAGCGCACGGAGATCAGAACGACCGCCATCACAGGCCGGAGAACGGCAAGCCAGAGACTTTTGCTTAACCGCATGAAAATTCTGAAAAAAACCTTTGCGTTCGATAAAGCTTTGAACTACATTAGCGCGCCTCGACAGACCAACGGTGTGACGAGATACGGTGAAGTGTCCGAGTGGCTTAAGGAGCACGCCTGGAAAGTGTGTATACAAGAAATTGTATCGAGAGTTCGAATCTCTCCTTCACCGCCAAATTCGATGTAAACGAAACCCCTGAGATTCCTCGTGAATGTCAGGGGTTTTTCGTTTCTGGGGCTGAATTGCAAAGCCGGCTAGAGATTGGCGCATCCCTGGAGCGCGCTGCCCGCGCAGAATAAAGACGCGATGTTCCTGATCCACCGCAGCGCCTGAATCGCGGGCAAGCATCGCTCTCACAGGGGTTCAGTCTCTGTTGGAGCCGGGCTTGCCCGCGAAGAATGATGACGCTGTATCGCGGCAAGCACTGCTGTTTGCCGAGCCCTGAAGTTCTCATGATCAGGTGAGGAGGTTTGAAAGGCGGCAAACTTCAGGTGGTAATGCGCGCCCTGTAAGCCTTGATTGCGCTAGGCTGCGCAAATCCAGAGTTCAGAATCCAGACCATGGAAAACTTCAGCAGCATCGAATGCTTTGTCCGCAGCGCCGAGGTCGGCAGTTTTGCCGAGGCCGCACGACGACTGGGTTTGACCCCCGCCGCAGTGGGCAAAAGTGTTGCCAAACTGGAGGCTCGCCTCGGGGTACGTCTGTTTCAGCGGAGTACCCGGCGCCTGACGCTGACTGAAGCCGGGCAACGTTTTCTGGGCGAAGTGGCGGGTAGCCTGAACACTATCCAGAATGCCGTGGCTAATCTGGTCAGCACCCAAGGGCAGCCCAGTGGCACGCTGAAGGTGAGCATGGGCACGGTTTTCGGGCGGCTTTATATCGTGCCGCTGCTAGCCGAATTCTTGCGGCGTTATCCAGCCATCACGCCGGATTGGCATTTCGATAATCGCCAGGTGGATTTGATAGGTGAAGGCTTCGATGCGGCCATCGGTGGTGGATTTGATTTGCCGCAAGGGGTGGTGGCCCGAAAACTGGCGCCTGCGCATCGGATCCTGGTGGCATCGCCGGACTATCTCGCCGCGCGAGCGGAGATTCGCAATCCTGATGACTTGCAGGCCCATGAAGGCATCCTGATTCGTTCTCCCCAGACGGGTCGCGTGCGCACTTGGCCCTTGACCAATCGCGCGCGCGAACACAGTCCGATGAGTCTCAAAGGGCGTATGACCATGAGCGATCCCGATGCAGCTTGTGGTGCGGCGGAGCAGGGGCTGGGCATTGCTTTGGTCAGCGTCGCATTCGCTGTGCCGTATTTGCGCCGAGGCAGCTTATTGCGCGTGTTGCCTGATTGGTATGTTGATGACGGCATCCTGTCGCTTTATTACAGCGAACACAAAATGCTGCCAGGCAAGAGTCGGGCCTTTGTCGATTTTGTAATCGAGCAGTTTGCCGAGCAGGATTTGGCCCGTTTATTCAGTGCGATCTAGGTAGTTTTCGTTTAGCAAACAGGGTTGCTGTAAAAGCTCGAGCAACGCGAGACAGCGATAGCGTATCTGCCTGGTACATCGCCATCGTGGCCTCGCGTTGCTCGTGCGCTCCTACAGAAAACACATTTCACATTGAGCTGCCTGCCTCAAGCCCCGAAGCCGCCATCAATGGTCAGGCTGGCGCCGGTGATGTAGCCGGCTTCCGGGCCGGCCAGATAGGCGACAAAGCTGGCGATTTCTTCGGCGTGACCGTAGCGCCCAATAGCCATCAAGGGGATCAGCGATTCGGCGAAGTCGCCGGTTGCCGGATTCATATCGGTATCGACCGGGCCAGGTTGCACGTTGTTGATGGTAATGCCCCTTGGGCCGAGGTCGCGGGCGAGGCCCTTGGTCAGGCCTACCAGCGCAGACTTGCTCATGGCGTAGACACCGCCGCCAGCGAAGGGCATACGATCAGCATTAGTGCTGCCGATATTGATAATCCTGCCGCCTTCGCCCATGTGTCGGGCAGCCGCCTGGGAGGCGATGAACACGCTGCGCACGTTGATATTCAGAGTCCTGTCAAAGTCTTCGAGGCTGAACTCTTCAAGCGGACCGACCGCCAGCACGCCCGCGTTGTTGACCAGAATGTCGACGCCACCGAGCTGCTCGACCGTGCGAGCCACCGCCTGTTGAATCGCCTGCGCGTCAGCACTGTCGGCCTTGATCGCCAGGGCTTTGCCGCCGTTTGAGGTGATGCTGTCCTGCAGTTCCTGCGCTTTGGCGTCGGAGCTGACGTAGGTAAAGGCAACCGCGGCGCCTTCTGAGGCTAGACGTTTGACGATGGCTGCGCCGATACCACGGGAGCCGCCCTGAACGAGTGCCACTTTGCCGCTGAGAGTAAATTGCTGAGTCATGCTGTTCTCCAGAGTCGTGAGTGAAGCCGTTGATGGGGGGCAGTATCCGGGGTGGATTGCATGCCTTGTAGCCCGTAATCGAGATGGTCTGTGTAAACCAGAAGTTTAGGATCCGTATCCCACCAGGCGGATGGCCAGTCGCCAAGTTGTCGGGCGTGTGATGGCTTACAGACATTTCCAGCCTGTGTGGCCTACACCATCCGTTTGACGGTATTGTCCTTGCGCACGAAGTGATGCCAGATCGCTGCAACGACATGCAGGCCGATCACGTAATAAAAGATAGTGCCAAGCAGTTTATGGACGTCTTCCAGGTTTTCGGCAAATCGATCAGAAACAGGGAAGGGTGACGGTATCAATAGCTGCGTCAGCGGGATCGGCAGCGAGCCTTTTTCGATCAGCACGGTGAACAGGCCCAGCAATGGCTGCGCAAACAAAAACGCATAGAGCAGGTAGTGCGACAGTGTTGCCGCCGTTCGAAGGACACCCTCCAGAGGTGGAGTGATGCCCGGCGGCGTGTGGCGCCGACGCTCTGCAACCCTGAAAAATGCCATGACCAATACGAGGATGCCGACCCAGTAATGGCTCTGGACGACCAGGATCCGTACGTCGGAGCCCCGGGTAAACTGCGATCTACTGAGAATCAGCACGTAAGCCAGTAAGATCAGGCCTGCCATCCCCCAGTGAAACCAGCGGGCCTTGGAGCTGTAGCGTTCAGAGGTAGGTGAATTCACGGTTAATTCCTTTGCTGTTCTTTATAGTTTTCGAGCCAGTCCGTACGTCTGCGCAGTAGCAGTAGCAGTAGCAGTAGCAGAGCGAGGGCGAGGGCGACCAGCTATGCCTGTCTGACACATGGCGGTGCCTATTCGCTCCAACGCGATGCTCTATCTGTGGCACTCGTGCGGCGCCTTCGTGCCGAAACGTCTGCCTCGCCTGTTTTAGCAAGCTCCATGTCCCAGCGCCATCATTTTGAGCTTAGCTGTGTGCTCAACCTATCGAGTCGGGAAACTGATCTTTGTTCGGCAGTCTACCCAATGAGTTCAAGGATAAGCACAAGCATTAATAACCTGCGCAATTAAAATGATGGTGTTTATATCCAACCGGCCTGATGAAGTAGCCAAACATGGTTTGACAGTTTCTATTCTTGGATCCATCTTTGCCCCATGCTATTCCGAAACGAGTGACAGGCCGGTGAGAAAGTGACCGTGTGAAGGTATGGCTGTGCTAAAAACATGAGGGTATGAACGTGCAGTTAATAGCACGATAACATTACCAGAAAGTCTCATAGATCCATTAAACCAGAGTGAGTACAAGAAAATTCATATAACTTGCCGAGAGGAAATCTATAACTTAATTCCAACTTTTGCCTTGAACGCCTTGTGAATCATTGCGTTTTTATGGTCCGCGGCTGCGTGCTCGCGGGTCTCTGTCTGCGTGCGAAGCATTACTGATCTCAGCTTGGCTGAGGAGAAATCTGATGGATACCAAGAAATTGCTGATTGTTGGCGGGGGAGATCTGTGCATGCAGCTTCTCAAATTATTGATGCCGAGTTGCCAGTTTGTTTTTTATCTAGCCGGGCGTGATATGGAGAAACTCATACGCATCTGTAATATGTTGCGCGTTGGATGCTTGCAGTTAGGCAAGACTTGTACCATTTATCCGGTAGTGATGGATTTAGCGGAAGGGAATGTAGAAGAAAACTCGGCCACTCTTTCACGTATTCGACCGGACATCATTTTTAACGGTGCGGCCCTACAATCCTGGCGAGCCATTACCCAGCTCTCGGACGATAACTTTAAGGCGCTTGAACAAGCCCGTTTTGGTCCTTGGCTGCCGATGCAACTTGCGCCCGCCTATGAGCTCATGCGCGCGGTCAAACATTCGGGCGTCAGAGTGATGACCGTTAACGCGGCGTTTCCTGATGCGGTCAATGCAGTGCTCTACAAAGTTGGCATGGCCCCGGACACTGGCTCGGGGGGTATCGCCAATCTCATTCCAGCGCTCAGGCTGTCTATTGCCAGGCTGGCAATGGTGCCTCCGGAAAAGGTGCAAGTGAGGCTGGTTGCGCAACAGTATTTCGCCCATCACGTCGCGAAGGCTGCTTTGCCGCCTTGGGCGCCTTACCGTCTGAGCTATTCGGTCAATGGCGTGGATTACACCGGCGAATTTCAGGATGCGCTGATTTTCCGTTCGGTCTGTACCCACTTCCGCAGCCTCGGCGGCATCAATATCAACTTTCTCAATGCCATTTCCGCGGCTCAGATACTGAAAAATCTGCACAGCGCAGAAGACCTCATCACCCATGCGCCGGGGCCCAACGGTTTGCCCGGCGGTTATCCGGTGCGTGTTGGAATGGGGCACGTCTTGTTGGCACTGCCTTACGAGGTGTCTCGGGCCGAAGCGATCAGCGTCAATCAAATGGGTCTGCGCGAGGATGGGATTGACACCCTGCACGCCGACGGCAGTGTCACATTTGACGCCCGCAAGATGGCCATCATGGAAGAATTGATGGGCTTTTATGTCGGGCGCATGCCCTTGGCCGACGTCCATCAGTGTGCCCATGAGCTTAATTGCAAGTTCCGGGAGTTTACCCAGTCAAGCCTGCAAAAGGCCTGAAAGAAGGTTGTTGAACAGTCGCAGCGCAGGGCTCCGGACATAAAGTCACGGAACCTGTGCCGGTACCAGGATTCATATGACGTGACTCCTCAAGTTTGATCTCGGACGTAATCCAGGCCCGCAACCTGTCTGAACGTCCCGGATGACTGAGGCACACGCATTGCACTGGACTGAGACTTTTCCCATGAGCGATATCCGCATAGGCATTTCCGGCTGGCGTTATGTCCCGTGGCGAGGGGATTTCTATCCGGAAAAGCTGACTCAGAAGAATGAGCTGAAATTTGCCTCGCGGGCCGTCAACAGCATCGAAATCAATGGCTCGTTCTATTCCTTGCAGTCGCCTGAGCTCTACGCTCGATGGGCCGCCGATACGCCGGATGATTTCGTCTTCAGCGTCAAAGCCCCGCGCTTCATCACCCACGTGCGGCGCCTGAATGACATAGAAAAACCGATGGCTAACTTCTTCGCTTCAGGCATCTTCCAGCTTGGCCGCAAACTCGGGCCAATACTCTGGCAGTTCCCGCCGAGCTTCAAATTCGACGAGGAAAAATTCGAGCACTTTCTGAGCCTGCTGGCGCACAACATGAAACAGGCCAAGGCGTGTGCGAAAACCTGCGATGACCGTATGGAAAAGCCCGGCTATCTGGATATGCCCAAGACCGGCAAGATTCGCCATGCCGTAGAGATCCGTCATGCGAGCTTTTGTGTCCCCGCGTTCATAGCCCTATTGCGCAAGTACAAGGTCGCGCTGGTGGTTGCAGATACCGCGGGTAAATGGCCCTACGTCGAAGACCTCACCAGCGACTTTGTCTATATGCGCCTGCATGGCGATAAAAAACTTTATGCCAGTGGCTACAGCGATGCCGCCATTGAGCGGTGGGCTGAGCGTATTGATGCATGGCGCCGGGGCGCTCAGCCTGCGGATGCACATTTGATCGCAAAAAAACAGAAATCCCCCAGCCGTAAATCCCGCGACATATTTTGCTATTTCGATAACGACATCAAAGTCCGGGCGCCTTATGACGCCCGCAAGCTGTTGGAGCGTTTTGACCTGGCCAGGACGCTGCAAGTAGCGCCTGGTGACCTGCAAGGAGTTGAGTTTTGACCAGTGCCACAGCGCCGATAGGCGTGCGAACGGCGACGCCCGCCAGGGTTAGCTTGAATGTGCTGACCATGAACATGCACATGGGGTTCGGCTTCTTCAACCGGCGCTTTATCCTGCCGGAACTGCGCGATGCAGTGCGCAACGTGTCGGCTGATATCGTCTTTCTTCAGGAAGTGCACGGCGAGCATCAGAACCATGCGCAGCGGGTTAAAGGCTGGCCCACCACCTCGCAGTATGAGTTCCTTGCCGACAGCATGTGGACCGATTTTGCCTACGGCCGCAACGCGGTCTACCCCCACGGCCATCATGGCAACGCGCTGTTGTCCAAATACCCGATCGTCCATCACGAGAACCTCGATATCTCGATCCACGGTACCGAAGAGCGGGGGCTGTTGCATTGCGTGCTCGAAGTGCCGCATTTCGGTCAGTTACATGCCATTTGTGTGCACTTGGGGTTGCGCGAACATCACCGTAGCCAGCAATTGAAACTCCTGGCTGAGCTGCTGGCGCGGCTGCCTGAGTCGGCACCGGTGATTGTCGCTGGTGATTTCAACGACTGGCGTAAGCGCGCCGATGACTTGCTGGCCGGAACCGGTCTGCACGAGGTGTTCGTCCAGCGTTTCGGCGTTCCCGCAAAAAGCTTTCCGGCACGCTGGCCGCTGTTGTGCCTGGATCGAATTTACGTGCGCAACGCGACGACCGAACGGCCCAAAGTGTTGTCGAACCGGCCATGGTCACACCTTTCGGACCATGCACCACTGGCAGTTGAGGTGACCTTATGAACGATCAGGCCCATAGCCATGGCCGATGGCAGGAAGGCAACTCGGTGGAGTTGCTGATCAACGGCGAAGATTATTTCAGCCGAGTGTTTGAGTGCATCCGCGCTGCACGCAAGGAAGTGTTGCTGGAAACCTTCATCATTTTCGAGGATCGCGTGGGCGAGGCACTGCAACAGGCGCTGATCCACGCGGCTGGCAATGGTGTACGGGTGGTGGTCACGGTCGATGACTACGGAACCAGTGATCTGAGCTCATCTTTTGTCGCACGCATGCTGGCGGCCGGGGTTCACATTCAGCTGTTCGATCCTCGACCGCGTGTGATGGGGATGCGCACCAATCTGTTCCGCCGCCTGCATCGCAAGGTCGTGGTGGTAGATGGTGAACTGGCGTTCATTGGCGGCATCAACTACAGCGTCGACCACATGAGCGATACAGGCCTGACCGCGAAGCAGGATTATGCCGTGCTCGTGCAGGGGCCGATTGTGGCTGACATCCACCGATCCGCCATGCGTATGCTGGGTGCTGATCTGCGTGCCAAATTCCAGCCATTGCGGGTCGAGACCCATCACGCGGGCAGTGCCCGGATGCTGCTGTGTGAGCGGGACAACGCTGAACACACCACGGATATTGAAGAGCAGTACTTGCTGGCGATCCGCAATGCTACCCAGCGGATCACCATTGCTAATGCCTATTTCTTCCCCAGCTATCGATTCCTCAGGGAGCTGCGCAACGCCGCTCGGCGTGGGGTCAAAGTCACGCTGATCCTTCAGGGTCAGCCGGACATGCCGTTCGTGCGAGTCTGTTCACGGCTGACCTACACCTATCTGCTGCGCGATGGTGTCGTTATTCATGAGTACACCCAGCGGGCTTTGCACGGCAAAGTTGCGCTGATTGACCGCGAATGGTCCACCGTTGGCTCCAGCAATCTGGACCCCTTGAGCCTGGCGCTGAACCTCGAAGTCAATCTGTTCATCCGCGATCAGCAGCTTAACCAGCACCTGCACGAGCATCTGCGGGACCTGGCAGCCACCCATAGCAAGCAGATCAGCCTCAAAGGTGCCGCGCGGGGCCAGTGGTGGCGCGCGCCGATGATTTTCCTGAGCTTCCACTTTCTGCGTCACTTTCCGGCAATTGCCGGTCTGTTCCCGGCGCACGGTATGCGCCTCAAACCCATACGTGCCGCCGACGTGATCCCTCAGGCCAGTGTGGTCGAGCGCGAACAGAACAGTGTCAATCAGGACCTGCAAGCCAGCCTGCAACCAGACCAGGAAAAGTCGTTATGAGCCACGCCGCTGAAGCCTCCTCAGAAAAAACGGCTGATAAGCCCAGCAATAAATGGAAGTGGGCCAAGCGCGCCTTCAACCTGTTTTTCTTTATCGCCGTGCCGGTGTTGCTGTTCCTGTTGGTGAAAAATCTCGATTGGCAGGAAGTGAAGCAAGCATTGCAGTCCTACAAGCTGAGCACCCTGGCAATCGGGGTTGCCATCGCCCTGTGCAGTTACCTGACCTATTGCTGCTTCGACGTACTCGCCCGGTTCTATACCGGTCACAAACTGGCCATCAAGCAGATCGTGCCGGTGGCCTTTGTCTGCTACGCCTTCAACCTGAATCTCAGTTCCTGGGTAGGCGGCATTGCCTTGCGTTACCGCCTGTATTCCCGATTGGGTCTGGATGTGCCGACCATTACGCGGATTTTGAGCCTGAGCCTGGTGACGAACTGGCTGGGTTACATGCTGCTCGCCGGGTTTGTTTTCGCGATGGGCTTTCTGGAGCTGCCCAAAGACTGGGCGGTGGGCGCCACTTCATTGCGTTTGATTGGTTTCGCGCTGCTGGCGGTATCGATTGCGTATCTGCTGGCCTGCCAATTCTCGACCCGGCGCTCGTGGACGATTCGCAATCAGGAAATCACCTTGCCCTCGCTTAAACAGGCGCTACTGCAAGCCAGCCTGGGTGCATTGAACTGGTCGTTGATGGCACTGGTGATCTACACCCTGCTGCCGGACAAGGCTTTTTATCCTGCGATTCTTGGTGTGTTGCTGATCAGCAGCATCGCCGGAGTGATCACCCATATTCCTGCGGGGCTGGGGGTGCTGGAGACGGTGTTCATCACATTGCTGCAGGATGAGTTTTCCAAGGGCACCTTGTTGGCTGCGCTTATTGGCTATCGGGCGATTTACTTCCTGCTGCCGTTGACCATTGCCCTGGTGGTTTATCTGGTGCTTGAGAAGCGCAGTAAGAAGATGGGGGAGAGGAATCAGAACCTGTAGGAGCCGTCGGAGGTTACGACGGCCGCGAAGCGGTGTGTCAGGCAAAGCGCCATTCGCAGCCTACGGCAGCTCCTACAGGGCGTTTTGCCAATTGCAGCCACATCACGATGCACAACCTATTAGCGGCCTGTAGGAGCCGTCGGAGGTTACGACGGCCGCGAAGCGGTGTGTTAGGCAAAGCGCCATTAGCAGCCTTCGGCAGCTCCTACAAGTTGCTGTTTCTATCGCGCCGATTCTTGCGCAAACATCCGCACGGCATTAACCGCGTTGTTCGTCCCTTCACTGATTTTGACGATCGCCAAACCGGCCTGATCCGCGAGGTCTACGCCTTTGCTGGCATTGCTGCGGGTGGCGCCCATGCTGGTGATTGCCTGTTGGGTTTCGCTTTGGATCATGCCGATCATTTCCGAGATCTCGGCCGTCGAGCGGCTGGTTCGGCCCGCCAGCTGGCGCACTTCATCTGCGACAACAGCGAAGCCACGGCCCTGATCGCCAGCTCGGGCGGCTTCAATGGCGGCGTTGAGCGCCAGCAGGTTGGTTTGCTCAGCGATGCTGCGGATGGTGTTGACGATGGCGGTGATTTGTTCGGAGCGTTCACCCAGTTGAGCAATGATCCGTGAAGAATCGTCGATGCTTGAAGAAATCTGGCGCATCTCGGTTGCCGCCTGATGAATAACTTCAGTGCCTTGTTCAGCAACTTTCTGCGTTTCGACAGAGATGTGGTAGGCCTGTGCAGCACTTTGCGCGTCGCGTTCGTGGCGTTCAACGCGCTCGGTGATGTCCGAAGCGAACTTCACTATCTTGAATAGCTTGCCGTTAGCGTCATACACCGGGTTATAGCTGGCTTCCAGCCATAGCGTCTTGCCATGGCGGCTAATCCGCTTGAATTGGCCGGTGAAGAACTCGCCCTTGTTCAAACGACGCCAGAAGTCGCCGTATTCGCTGCTGTTGACCAGCTCTGGAGGGCACAGGGTGCTGTGGTTTTTGCCGATGATCTCGGTGCTGTTGTAACCCAGCAGGCGGAGGAGGTTGTCGTTGGCGCACAAGATACGCCCATCCAGATCAAACTCGATCACCGCCATGGCCCGGTCCAGAGCAGTCAGTTTGCTTTTGGCTTCGCTTTCCGCTTCGATTTTGGCGGTGACGTCCATGGCATATTTGATAATTTTGGATACGTTGCCCGCGCAATCCTTGACCGGGTTGTAGCTCGCTTCCAGCCAGACCCGTTCGCCTTTGGCTGTTACCCGCAAAAACGTAGCGGAAACGAACTCTCCGGCACGCAAGCGTGTCCATAGCTGGCTGTATTCGGCACTACGGGAAAATTCGTCGGGGCAGAATAGCTTGTGCGACTTGCCAATAACTTCTTCAGGCCGATAACCCATGGTCCTGGCAAAGTTTTCGTTGGCGTTCAGCACATTGCCATGCAGGTCGAACTCAATGATTGCCATTGATCGGTCGATGGCCTGTAACAGGCTGGACTGCTGGTCGATGATGCTTTGAAGGGCAATCAGTTCTTTTTTATTGGAGTTGAATAGCATGGTGGCTGGCTCGGATAGGGCAGTGTAAGGACCCGATCCATGGCCGACAGGGGTGTATTTCCCTCATGCTCATCCGTAGGCAACGATGCAATCATAATGGCATTACTCATCTTGTACAATTACTTGTACAAGAAATAAATTTGTATAAGTTTTTGAACGAATTGTTGAATGGGTTGCCTTTAAAAGCTGGCGTCTCAGAATCACCGATCTACTAAAGGAGCAAACATGCGTATTGGACTCGTCGGCTACGGCAAAGGAGGGCGCTTTTTTCATGCGCCGTTTATCGCGAGCCTGCCAGATGCGACTTTTGTCGGCGTAGTGACCCGTTCGGCAGAGCGACGGCTGGAGCTGGCTCAGGATCATCCCCAGGCGGTGGCATTCGACAGTCTGGCGGACATGGTCGCTGCGGGCGTGGATGCAGTCGCCATCTCGACTCCCATGGACTCCCGACCGGCGTTGATCCTCCAAGCCATTGAGCTTGGTGTGGCGGTGGTCAGTGACAAGCCATTTGCTGCGGATGCCGAACAGGCGCAGGCATTGGTGGATGCCGCAGAGCGCAAGGGCGTGCTGCTCAGCGTTTACCAGAATCGTCGTTGGGATTCTGATTTTCTGACCGTGCGCAAGCTGATCGACGATGGAGTACTGGGTGAAGTGACTCGGTTCGAGTCTCGCGTCGAACGCTACTCACCGCGGTCGGTCGGTAAAACCGCCGGCGGGGGAATGTTGCGCGATCTGGGCAGCCATCTGGTGGATCAGGCTCTTCAGCTGTTTGGTCCGGTGACCAGCGTGTATGCCGAAATGGATTACCTGACCCCGGAACAGCCAGTGGATCACGGTTTTTTTGTTGCCCTGACCCACGCAAACGGTGTGATCTCGCATCTGGTGGGGCATTGTCTGCAGAATATTCCGGGGCCGCGTTTCCGGATCAGCGGTTCCAAGGGCAGTTACAGTGTCGAAGGCCTGGACGGCCAGGAAGCCGCCTCGCTCGCAGGGCTAACGCCCAGATCCGAAGGCGAGCGTTGGGGTGTCGAGTCCCAGGATCGCTGGGGTCGCTTCGAACAGGGAGAGCAGCGTGAAACCGTGGCTTCTGAGCGCGGCTGCTGGCCGCAGTTCTATCAACAGTTGCAGGAAGCCTTGGCTGGATACGCATCCAACCCGGTAGATCCTCATGATGCCGTCGCCGCCGCAAAAGTGCTGGATGCGGCGCGGTTGAGCGCTACCGAGGGTAAGGTCGTACGGTTGTAACGGGATGTACATCCCGGTCAATCGGCACTTGTTGAGCAAATAAGTTGCCGACTGCCGAAGGCGGCCTTAGACTGCCGCCCCTCGTAAATTGAGTGCCAGGTGGCGCTTGGAGACTATGGCGCTTTTACGGCAACGCAGAGCCGCTCCTTAATTCGCCTTAATGCACGTTTTTTTTATAGAGAAATCAATGACAAAGGAAAAGTTGCTGGCCATGCCGGCCGATGACTACATGAATGCCGAGCAGCATGCTTTCTTCGTCGAGCTGTTGCAGGGTATGAAGGTAGAAATCCACGAGCGCATCGAGCAGAGCCGTATCGCTATCGAAAGCCTGGACACGCCTGCCGATCCTGCCGACGCTGCTTCGGTCGAGGAAGAGCGTCACTGGCTCGTCAATGTGATCGATCGTGATCAGCGTATGCTGCCTCAGCTCGAAATGGCCTTGTCGCGCATTGCCGATGACAGCTTTGGCTGGTGTGATGACAGCGGCGAGCCTATCGGCCTCAAGCGTCTGCTGATCAGCCCGACCACCAAGTACTGCATCGAAGCGCAAGAGCGCCACGAGCAGATCGACAAGCATCAGCGTCAAGCCTGATTCATCAGCCAGCGCGGAGTCAGGCTCCGCGCTGGCTGATTTGCTCAAAGCATCTCGCGGATTTTTGCCGTCAGTTCGGCAAGGGTGAAGGGCTTGGTCAGCAGATCCATGCCTTGCTCCTGAAAGCCGCCCGCAAGGGCCGCGTTTTCCGCATAGCCGGTCATCAGCAGGATGGGTAGCTCCGGGCGCGTCAATCGCGCCGCCTCTGCCAGTTGTCTGCCATTCAGGCCGGGCAAGCCAATGTCACTGATCAACAGGTCCACTGGCTTGCCACTGTTGAGAATTGCCAGACCTTCCATGCCATCCGCCGCCTGCAGCGTGATGCATTCGAAATCCTGCAGCACTTCGATCACCAGCTCACGGACCGTCCGCTCATCCTCGACGACCAGTACCGTCATGCCGCCCGCCGGCCGTGAATGGACAACGCTGGCCTGCATTTCGAGCTTGTCTTCGATCTGTCGATGGCGTGGCAGATAAAGCTTCACTTGGGTGCCTTGCCCTGGTGTCGACTCGATGCGCACGTAGCCTTCGGACTGTCTGGCAAATCCATAGACCATGGAAAGTCCCAGTCCGGTGCCCTGGCCCAGGGGCTTGGTGGTATAGAACGGCTCGAACGCATGCTCCAGGACATCAGCCGACATACCGCAGCCGGTGTCTTCGATACAGATGCAGATGTAGTCACCCGGCACCGCCTCAACCTTTTCCGCAATGGCGTCCTGGTTCAGTGTGGCGTTTGAGACACTAAGGGTCAGTTGACCGTCGTCGCCCATGGCGTCTCGGGCATTGATGACCAGATTCAGCAGGGCGCTTTCCAGTTGATGCGGGTCGCACAGCGTCAGCCATAACTCATCGTGGGCAAACAGGTGCATGCGGGTGTTTTCTCGCAGGGAGCGACGCAACAAGTCTTCCATGGAGAGCATCAGCAGGTTTACGTCAGTGGGGCGCGGGTTCAAGGGTTGGCGTCGGGCGAAGGCCAGCAAACGATGGGTCAATGTCGCAGCGCGATTGGCAGACTGCGTGGCGGCGTCGATATAGCGCTGGGTATCGAGCGGTTTACCGCTGGCACTGCGCCGGCTGATCATGTCCAGCGAACCGATGATGCCCGTCAGCAGGTTGTTGAAGTCATGGGCGATACCCCCGGTCAGTTGCCCCAAGGCCTCCATTTTCTGGGATTGGCGTAAAGCTTCCTGCATTGCTTCACGCTCGCGAGCTTCTTCGCTCAGCTTGGCGAGCGCTTCGTCGAGGGCCTGGTTACGCTGTTCAACTTCAGCGCTCAGCTGCCGGTTGGCTTCATACAGCACCTCGGCCGCCGCCTGTCGCATCTGCAACGCCTCGGCCAATGCTTCAGCGCGTTGATGTTCTTCCTCATAGACATCCACCCGTACCAGGCTGGAAGCGACCTGGCCGCTGATCAGCTCGATGAAGCTCAGGTAGTCTGCATCCCTGGGCCGGTTAGGGTTCAAACCCACCAGCATGAAGCCATTGAGCAGCAGCCCGTCGGCACCTTTGAGCGGGGCCATGACCAGAGTGTTTGGCGGCCGGTCCCACGCACCGCGAGGCAGCACCTCGGTGAGATTGCTCAGGTCATGCAGAACCAGGCCGTCCACGCCCTCGGGCAGACACTGCCCGCTGTTTGGGTGACCAAGCTGGCACAGTTGGCTGATGACCGGGTCCTGGCTGGAATCGAAGCCACTGCTACAGGCCAGTTCTGCCACGCCATTGGCGTCCAGCGTGAAGGTCAGAGTGAATGGCAGGTCACGGTTCTCGGAGCAGAGCGCGTCCTGCAGTTGGCTGAATACACTCTTCCGGTCTCGGGTGCTGACCATGCCGCTGGACACCGTGCGCAGTAGCGCCAGACGGCGTTCATTCAGGACCCGCGCGGTGTCTTCGATCACCGCACAGAACACGCCTTCAATCGCCTCCTGATCACCAAGCAATGGACTGTAGGAAAAGCTGTGGTAGGTCTCTTCCGGCTGCTCGTTGCGCAGCAGGATCAGCAGCAGCGACTGGTCCCAGGTCGAGACCCCGCGCTGATAAACCTCATCGATGCGCGGTTTGATCTCTGGCCAGATTTCCGACCAGAGTTCGCCGGCTGGCATGCCCAGCGCGTAAGCGTCCTTTTGCCCCAGGGTCGGTCGATAGGCATCGTTGTAGAAGAAATGCACCTGCTCGCCCCAGCCCAGCCACATGTCGAAGCGCGAGGTCAGCAAGATGCGCAGTGCCATCTTGAGGGACTGCGGCCAGTGCTCGGCAGGGCCCAAGGGAGTGGACGCCCAGTCATGAGCTCTCATGCGCTGCGCCATCGTGCTTTCGCCGATGAAAATGTCCGCATTGGAACAAGAGGATTCAGAACGCAAGGCATCCCTCAACATCATTTGAATGGGCGATAACGCAGCCCCGTAAACGGACTACACAGCATATGCGACAGGGTCCATGCTTGTGAGTTCTGCCAGCGCGCTTATTACAACTAATGCCGCATGGCTAAAAGCCTTTATTCGGCGTTTAATGCAGACAAAATAACGATAAGCACAAACGGGGTAAAGGAAATGGTCGCAAATGGATCTGTGGTCGATAAACCTTCCAGTGCCGGGTCCGTGGAGGCTGCGCTCGTCCCTGTTGCAAAGTGGTGGGTAGTGGCGCTGCAAAGCCTTGTAGTCGCCGGCTTGTTCATCGCCTTGCCTTGGCTCCAGCTATCGCTCTACGTGGTGTTGCCGTTGGCGTTGCTTGCGCTCTGGCTGCCACGGCTGTTCCCTTCGCGGTCTGCTGCACGCCCCGCAGAGCAGGGCGATGGTGGTATCAGCCGGCTGACCCGCGATTTGTCCCGCACGACCAGCCACAACGCCTTATCGGCGGCCGCAGTGGCGTTTTCCGTTAAACAGCTGGCCGGTAAAGTGCAATCCCAGCTAGGCGCGGCAGAACAAATCGTCAGCAGCGCCGATGTGATGATCGCTACCGAGCAGCAGACCGCACAACTGAGTCAGCTGGCGCTGGCGGCATCAGCCGAAGCCAGGCAACGCAGCGATGAAGGCCTTGGCGTACTGGGCGAGTCCATCAGCCGTATGCACGTACTCAGTAAACGAGCCGTTGACAGTCGCCATTTGATTGAAGCCCTGAGCCAGCGGAGCGAGGAGATTCAGCAAGTCGCCCTGGTGATCCAGTCGATAGCCAGCCAGACCAACCTGCTGGCACTCAATGCCGCTATCGAAGCGGCCAGAGCGGGGGAGCACGGGCGCGGCTTTGCCGTGGTGGCTGATGAGGTCCGTGGCCTTGCGGGGCGAACCGCCACTGCAACGCAAGAGGTTGGGCAAATGGTGGCGGACATTCAGCAGCGCACTGGCCAGGTGGTGGAGCAGATTCGTCAGCTCTCGGCGGATCTGGATACCGGTGTGGAGCAGGTTGAACTCACCGGTCAGCATTTGCAGAACATCGCCCGCCTGACGGCAGGTGTGGAAACTCAGGTCAGCGAGATTGCCCAGGGCGCCGAGACCAATCAGCAGCATCTGGCTGGCCTGTTCGTAGCGGTGCAGCAGATGCGCAGCGACTTGGCCGTCAGCGATGAGCAGACCCGAAAACTGGCCCAGGCCGCGGTGCAAATGGAAGGCCAGGCAGAAACCATCAGCGAGCGTCTGGCCGAGGTTGGCCTGGATGATTACCACCAGCGTATCTACGACCTTGCCCGCTCCGGCGCGAGTCAGATTGCCGCCAGGTTTGAACTGGACATAGATGAGCGCAAGATTGCCATCGATGACCTGTTTGATCGTCGGTATCAGCCAGTTGCCAACACCAGTCCAGCCAAGTTCCAGACCCGCTTCGATCGTTATACCGATCAAGTGTTACCGGCTATTCAGGAGCCATTGCTGTCGCAACACGACGGGCTGGTATTTGTCATCGCCTGTACACCGGAAGGCTACGTGCCCACGCATAACAGCGCTTTCAGTCATCCGCCGACCGGAGAGTTGAGTGTCGATATGGTACGCAGTCGCAGTAAGCGCAAGTTCGACGACCGCACCGGTATCCGCTGTGGCAGTCATCAGAAGGCCGTGCTGTTGCAAACCTATACCCGCGACACCGGCGAGCTTATGCACGATCTATCAGTGCCGATTATGGTCAAAGGTCGTCATTGGGGTGGTCTGCGTCTGGGCTATAAACCTCAAAGCCAGGCTTAATCGCAACACCCTGTTCAGGCTTCTTAGCCCGATAAAATGACCCATTCGATTGTTCATGCATTTGATGAATGGATGGGAGCGGGGTGGGGCGTACTTGTAGTACTTATATGTATTTTGTCCTCAAGCTCTGTGGGATAAGTCTGAAAGTCTTGTCCCTAACTTGACGGATGTATATCGCTGAGCAAGCTGCAGATATCAATGAAATTTATTGAATCAAAGCAGCTGGCTTAACAGCTGCGCCAATCGGCGGATATACGAATGAAAAATACATGGAAAGTAGACCAAGCAAGAGTGCAAGCCAGCACTGCACGGCTGGAAGTCACGGCACGGATCGGCATATTCTTCGACGGAACGGGGAACAATCGATTCAATACTCAAATCGCAGCGGATTGCCGCGCCATGAGTGAAATCAATGGTGGCAAGCATATTTCGGAGTGCAAGGGTCGACATGATGACCCGTCGAGCAGCTACAGCAATGATTTCAGCAATGTGGCGTTATTGGCACAGCTTTATCGATGCCAGCCGGTGGCGAGTAACGACGGGGGAGGGCTTAAAGTTTACTGGCCGGTTTATGTCAGCGGCATAGGCACTACGTCAGGACGCAGGGATTCGGTCTGGTCGGGGCAAAGCTTCGGACGGGGCGCAACCGGTGTGATTGCCAAAGTAGCCCATGCTTTCAAGAAACTGGGCGCTCGCCTGGAAACCTTTGCCAGTGAAAATCCTGGCTGCGTGATCAATTGCCTGGAGCTGGATGTCTTCGGCTTCAGTCGTGGCGCTGCCGCGGCCCGGCACTTTGTCAATGAAGTGCTCAAACAGGATAAAGGCGTACTTGAAGCCTCCCTCAACCGTAGATGCGTGCCCCTGAGCCCGAGCTTTTCCTGGAGCAATGGCGGTGTCAAAGTCAAGGTGATCGGTTTATTCGACACAGTTGCTGCCGTAGGCAGTATCAGAGACATGGGAAGCGTCCACGACGCCAGTAATGACCGGGTCAACCTCTACCTGCCACCGGGGTGCGCTGAGCAAGTGTTGCATCTGGTTGCCCGGGATGAAGAGCGGCGTAATTTTGCGCTGAACAGCATTACCCCTCCCTGGACCCGAGAAATAGCGTTGCCCGGTTCTCATTCGGATATCGGCGGCGGTTATCACCCACAGATGCTGGAGCGCGTGCTGATCACCCGGCCGCGCTGGAGTGTAGTGACGGGCGACGAGCCATGGGAGTCGACCTCGGCGTGGCAGGACACCTTTGCCGAGATGCAGGCCATGCAGCCTGACCTATGGTTTGACAGCGCGGATCAGCATGCTTCGCTCTCGGTGGCGTGTGAGACGCGGTCGCTTAAAGCAGGTCGCAACAGATTTGGCGGCACGTCGGTCATGGCCGCGGTCTGCCTGCAACGCCAGGTCTTCGGGCATCTTTCGAGAGTCAATCTGCGGGTCATGCATGCACTGGCTTGCGATGAAGGGGTGCCGTTTCTGCCGGTCCCCGTCAGCCAGGAACTGATGCTTCACCCTGAGTTGCAGGTTATCGCTCAGAAGCTGATCGCCTATGCCAGAGGCGCTCCGTATAACCTTGATCCTCACGAGGAGCGGATATTGCGCCACCGTTACATCCATCGCTCAGCTCACTGGAGTGCGCTCATCGGCAACCGCCGCAATCTGGCAGACGCCTGGTTTGTGCATGCTCCGCAACAAGGTGGACGAGTGTTGCATCCCAATAGCGCGGTGGCAGGTTAGCGGTCTGCAGAGCACCGCCACCTCTGTGCGACGGCCTGAAGATTCAGGCCGTCGTAGTTATCACTCTGCAGGCTTGTGCAGTAGCGCATTCAACTCGTCAACAACCGGTGCCCATTCGGCGTCTACACGCAGTTCTTCCTTGAGGAAGCGTGCCTGTTGCGGTGTCCAGAAATCAGCATCGATCAGTTTTACGTCGTCTGGCAGCGAATGGGCGGCGACGAACGCATCAATACTCTCATCGTCCGAGGCCAGACCTAGCTGTTCGAACAAAGTGGCGAGGGTAGGTGTAGTCAATTCCATGGTAGCTCCTGGGTGCGGGACCCGATTGTGGTTTACACGCTACAAGCTGCGTAAAGCATCAGAGCATGGAGGCGGCGCAGAGTTCGCGGGAATTGAGGATGTGCACGCCGCGAGAAATCATCTGTGACTGCACTGGCGCCATCGCGAACGAGGTGGCGCTTCACCTTGCTCGCGATAGCGATGTAAGAGGCGATAGCGGCTCTTGATTAAATATTCAGCCCCCCTGCATCCACCGCGTTCTTCAACTCCTGGGCCTGTTCCCTGCCAGCTTGAGCGGCAAGTTCGGCGGTTTTGAACCAGCGGTCCTTCTCTACCTGGTGATAACTGACAGGAACACCGGGCTGTTTGGCGCGCATGACGATGACAGCCTGAAACTCACCCTCTACCTCCCTGCATTCACCCCAGACAAAAAACTCGCCAATATCAAATTCAGTCACTACTACCTTCCCCTGGATGAAAACTGGCTTCTGACCGGAACATGCAACACCGTGTCAGGCTTTTTTGATTTGCGCGAGTATGGCAGTTGTTGACGCCCATCGGCATGATTTAGTCCTCAACGGTGTAGGAAACTAGCCAGAAGTTGTGCACCAGAAGGCGGCATCGTTGTCAGAATTGGCGATGAATGCCACTACGGACGAAAGGCATATAGGCGACAGGCCATGGCAACCGGTAGAATCGCTCTCGTGCCGACGCTGATTGCGTATCGCGTTTCCGGCACCGTCGACTTCTCTTCACACATGACTTCCCCGAACAACCGGCGTAGTGATGCAGTGTGCCTGCATTGGGTTGTATCTGGCTGTATGTGTTCAAGAGGGGCGTAACGGCAGTCCACTTTCGATCGTCCGCCTTGTCGGGCGAAATCATATTCAGGTTGGGGGTTTGCACTTTGGCAGTAAGTAATCTGGAGACGCACGCGTTGTTCGTGCTGGGTGACCTGCGAGCCAAGTTGGTCAAGCAGTTCCAGTCTCGCTTTGTGTACGTATGCGAGCAATCGGCTGAAGACATTTACATCGCCGAAATCGACACCGATACAGCACTGGTAGTGGATGACAAACCACGCCTTGAGCTAAAGGTGGGCGATCATTTTCGTGCTGCGGTATTGCCCAGTCGTGAAGGTGGCAAGTTCGAGATCAAGTTCCGGGATATCAAAATAACGGTGTATGGCCTGGGCGAATACGCTTACGTCGACATACCCGAAGGCCATGGCATCGTGTTCAAGGAAGGCCAGGGCATCATGATGGTCTTTGCCGCCCATGAGCAGTTGCAGGGCGGGCTGACCAAAATATTGAAAACCGCGACCACCAAAGCCGCCAAGTGGCGCAAGGGCGAGCTGACGTTCAAGGCTAGCGAGTAACAAGCTCAGGCAGCTGTTGGCCTCAGCTGCCGCCTGAATCCCCCTGACCATTACCGCTGCTGACTTCCGGCGGGACATCGTCACCGGCCATACGCTTGCGAAACAGCCCGGTGCGGGCCAGTAGCAAGGTGGTGACCGGGACCGTGATCGAGAGCAGGATCGGGATCAGCCAGGCGTGTATCACAGGCTCTGACTTGAGCGCGGAAAAATACACAATCGACGCCAGTGCCACGCACCAGGCACCCAGCGTCGAGGCGAGTGCGGGCGGATGCATGCGCTGGAAGAACTCCTTCATGCGCAGGATGCCCAGCGCGCCAGTCAGCACAAACAGGCTGCTGGCGAGCAGCAGGGCAGCGGTCAGAACCTCGACCCAGAAGGGCAGGACCTCGGACGAATTCATTCGATCACCTCTCCGCGCAGCAGAAATTTAGCCAGGGCAAACGAGCCGACAAAACCGAACAACGCGATCAGCAGGGCCGCTTCGAAGTAGGTGTCACTGGCGTAACGGATGCCCAGCACCAGCATCATCAACATGGCGATGATGTACAGGTAATCCAGTGCCAGAACCCGGTCCTGGGCCGAGGGGCCTTTGAGCAGGCGCACCAGGGTCAGAACCATGGCCATGGCGAAGATCAGCAGGCTGGCCAGAATGGCGTTGCTGAGCAAGGCAGTCATTCGAAAATCTCCATCAGCGGGCGCTCGTAGGTGTGCTTGAAGTGCTGGATGAATTGCGCTTCATCTTCAAGATCGAACACGTGCATCAGCAATACGCTGCGATCCAGTGCCAGTTCGGACCACACAGTGCCAGGTATCACGGTGGTGATCATTGACAGCGCTGCCAGTCCGTTGGCATCGCGCAGGTCCAGTGGCACTTTGACGAACGCCGAGCGGGGTGGATGACGTCTGGCGTTCCAGACGGTCCAGGCCACGGCCAGATTGGAAATCACCACCTCTTTACCGACCAGCAAGAACAGCCGCAGGATGACCCCCGGATTGCGGATGCTGACCGGTAAGGGTCGCAGCGGCGCCATCAGTAATGGCGCAAGAAAACCCAGCAGTATGGCGAGCAGGAGGTTGCCGGGGCTCAGTGACAGGTTGAGCACCAGCCAAAGCACCGCCAGTGCCAGGGAAAACCAGGGAGCTGGAAAATAACGTTTCATGGCTGCACCGCCGAGATTCCGGTATCACTCACAGGCCCGGGCAGCGGCCGGGTCGCCATGACTGACTGGATATATTGCTTGGGTTCATGCAACGCCGCCGCCGTGTCGCGGGTGTAACGCAGCAGAGGTTCGGCCTGGAAAGTCAGCGCGATGCTCAGCCCCAGCAGAATCACGATGGGCAAACATTCGTAACGACGCAGCAGCGGAGAAGGCCGCTCCTGCGGCGTCCAGAAGCGCTTGATACCCACTCTTGAAAATGTCAGCAGTGAGGCCATACCCGAGAAAATCAGCAAGGCAACCAACATCCAGCCCTGGCTGGAGATGGGTTCGTCCTGTGCGACGTCCAGCCCGAGCGGATTTAGCAGCGCGCTGAGCAGGCTCAGCTTGCCGATAAAGCCGGAAAGCGGTGGCATGCCAATGATCAGCAGGGCGCAGATGATGAAGCTCAAGCCCAGGAAGGCCATGGTCATGGGAATGACCTGGCCAACCACGGCTTTTTGCTCATCGTCCAGGTTGGTGCCCGGTGGCGGATTCAAGGATTCCATAGTGCGCGGCAGCTGGTCAGGGTCGTCTTCCATTGCCATGTCATTGACAGAGCGTGAGCGTTCGATCAATTCCGCCAGCAGGAACATGGCGCTCAGCGCCAGGGTGGAGCTGACCAGGTAGAACAAGGCGCCAGCGGTCAGGCTGGGCTGGGCAAAACCGATCGCTGACAGCAGGATGCCCGCCGACACCAGAATGCTCAGGCTGGCCATGCGTTCCAGACGCTGCGCCGCCAGGATTGCCACTGCTGCGGTGACGATGGTCGCCATGCCGCCGTAAATCAGCCAGTCAGCGCCGAAGAATGCGGATGGACCTGCCTGCACTGAAAACAACAGCGTCCAGAGCCTCAGCAAGGTATAGAAGCCGACTTTGGTCATGATCGCGAATATCGCCGCAACCGGTGCGCTTGCGGCGGAGTAGGCCGGGGCAAGCCAGAAATTCAGCGGCCACATGCCCGCCTTGGTGAGAAAAGCCACGGCCAGAATGGCGGCTCCCGCATGCAGCAAGCCAAGATCAGCCTCCGGCACTTGAGGAATCTTGATAGCCAGATCGGCCATGTTCAGTGTGCCGGTGACGCCATAAATCAACGCTGCACCGATCAGGAATAGCGAAGAAGCCAGCAAGTTGATCGCGATGTAATGCAAACCCGCCGAGACCCTGGCGCGTCCGGAGCCATGCAGCATCAGCCCGTAGGACGCCGCCAGCATCACTTCAAAGAAGACGAACAGGTTGAACAGGTCAGCAGTGAGAAACGCGCCGTACAAGCCCATCAGTTGAATCTGGAACAGTGCATGGAAGCTGGCGCCTGCGCGGTCCCAGCGAGCCAGTGCGAACAACAGCGCACAGACGCCGACAATGCCGGTCAGCACCAGCATCATCGCTGACAGGTGATCCACCACTAGCACGATACCGAACGGCACTTCCCAGTTGCCGGGCAAATACACGCCAATTGAACCGGTGGTGCCGGTTGTCTGCACCCACATGAACAAGCTGATGGAAATTCCCAGGCCGAGGATGCTGGACCACAGATTGATTTGCGCCTTGAGCGGGCGATGTTTTTCGCCAAGCCACAGCATGATTGCGGCCGTCAGCAACGGCAGCAGGATTGGCGCAACGATCAGTTGATTCATCCACGTCATTCTTTGGGTTCCCGGCCGTCTACATGGTCGGTGCCGGTCAGACCCCGGGAGGCCAGCAGCAGTACGAGAAACAATGCGGTCATGGCAAAGCTGATGACGATTGCAGTGAGGACCAGCGCCTGAGGCAGCGGGTCGGTGTAGTGCAGCAGATCCTGCGGCACGCCGTCCTTGATGATGGGTTCGCGGCCGATAAACAGGCTGCCCATGCTGAAAATGAACAGGTTCACGCCATAGGACAGCAAGCACAGGCCCATGACCACCTGAAAAGTCCGTGGCCGCAGGATTAACCACACGCCAGAGGCGGCCAGTACTCCGATGGCAATTGCGATGACTTCTTCCATCAGCTGGCTCCTTTTTCGGCCATGAGGTCGGCTATGGGGGTGGGCACTGGCTTGGGCAGTGACGTCGGGCGATGGCTACGGACTGACTGGTGCGCCAGAGCCGTAAGGATCAGCAGGGTTGAGCCCACGACCACTGCATAGACGCCAACATCAAAGAACAAGGCGCTGGCCACATGAATATCACCCAGCAGCGGCAGCGCGAAATGCGCGGTGTGGGTGGTCATGAACGGATAGCCGAAGAACATCGAACCCAGCCCGGTGCCTATGGCGAACAACAGCCCGGTGCCCATCCAGCGCAGCGGGCGCAGCCGCATCTGGGCTTCGACCCACTGAGTGCCTGCGACCATGTATTGCAGAATGAACGCCACCGACATTACAAGGCCGGCGACAAATCCGCCGCCCGGCTGATTGTGGCCGCGCATGAACAAATACATGGAAACCACCACCGCAATCGGCAGCAGCAAACGAACCAGCACTGCCGGGACCATCATGAAGCCCAATGCCGTGTCGCTGGCGCTTCGCGGGTTGACCAGATCGGTGACCACATCCCTTGCCAGCAGGCGTTGCTGGGCGGGCAGGGCGATGCTTTCTTTCGGTGGACGGAAGCGGCGCAACAGCGCGAACACGGTCAGTGCTACCGCAGCCAGCACGGTGATCTCGCCAAAGGTGTCGAAGCCGCGGAAGTCCACCAGCATCACATTGACCACGTTGCTGCCGCCGCCTTCGGGAATGGCCCGGCTGAGGTAGAACGACGATATGGTGTTGGGTGTCGCGCGAGTCAGCATCGCGTAGGACAGCAAGGCCATGCCGCCGCCCACCAGGATCGACAGGATCAGATCGCGAACCCGGCGAGTTCTGGCGCGCAGGCGCGTGCTGACTGATGGCGCGACATCTTCGTTGCGTCGTGGCAGCCAGCGCAGGCCGAGGAGGATCAGCACCGAAGTGACCACTTCGACCACCAGCTGAGTCAGGGCCAGATCCGGAGCGGAGAACCAGACAAACGTCACACAGGTCATCAGCCCGCACACGCTGACCATGATCACTGCCGCGAGCCGGTGATACTTACCTTGCCATGCGGCGCCCAGAGCGCAGGCAATGGCGATAATCCACAAGGTCACGAACACGCCGGACCCCGGGATCTTCGGTCGATCACCCCAGGTCAGACCGCTGAAATACATCGGAATGAACCCGCCAATCAGCGCAGCGAGGACCACCATGAACAGCTGAGGCTGTAAGCGCCGGGTGCTGATGTTCCTTTCGATACGCCGTGCCAGGCGGGTCAGGACCATCAGTGAGCGTTCAAAGAAACGCTTGCCATTGAGGCGATTCACCAGGGGTGGTCCAGCGAAACGGTGCTGCTTGAAGGGCTTGCGCAGCAGCAGATACAACAGAATGCCGCCTGCCATGGCGATCAGGCTCATGATCATTGGCGCATTCCAGCCGTGCCAGACCGCGAGACTGTACTCAGGCAGCGTGCCGCCCACCACCGGCTGAGCGGCGGCTGCCAGCAAGGGCGCCACCGACTGCGCCGGGAAAATCCCGACGATCACGCAGGCAATCACCAGAAACTCGACCGGGGCGCGCATCCACCGGGGCGGCTCATGGGGGGTATGAGGCAGGTCGGTCGCTTTCGGGCCAAAGAACACATCCACGGTGAAGCGCAGCGAGTAGGCGACGCTGAAAGTCCCGGCAATGGTCGCGATCACCGGCAGTGCCATTTCGACCCAGGCCGATGACGAGATAAACACCGTTTCCGCGAAAAACATTTCCTTGGACAGGAAGCCGTTGAGCAGCGGAACCCCGGCCATGGACGCGCTGGCAACCATCGCCAGCGTTGCCGTATAGGGCATCAGCTTTATCAGCCCGCTGAGCTTGCGAATATCTCGGGTGCCGCTTTCGTGGTCGATGATCCCGGCCGCCATGAACAGCGAAGCCTTGAACGTCGCATGGTTAAGGATGTGAAAGACCGCAGCGACTGCAGCCAGAGGGCTGTTAAGGCCAAGCAGCAGGGTGATCAGGCCGAGATGGCTGATGGTGGAGTACGCCAGAAGACCTTTGAGGTCATTCTGGAAAATCGCGGCATAGGCGCCAATGATCAGCGTGCAGGCTCCTGCGCCACTGACCATCCAGAACCATTGCTCGGTACCGGACAAAGCCGGCCAGAATCGCGCCAGCAAAAATACCCCGGCCTTGACCATGGTCGCCGAGTGCAAGTAAGCGGATACCGGGGTCGGGGCCGCCATCGCGTGGGGCAGCCAGAAGTGAAACGGGAACTGTGCGCTCTTGCTCAAGGCGCCAATCAGAATCAGGGTCAGTAATACCGGGTACAGAGCATGGGCGCGGATCGCTTCGCCGGAGGCCAAGACCCGATCCAGGTCGTAACTGCCGACCACGTGCCCGAGCAGCATCACCCCCACCAGCAACGCCAAGCCACCTGTACCGGTGACCATTAAAGCCATGTAGGCACCTCGGCGCGCGTCAGCCCGGTGGTGCCAATAGCCAATTAGCAGGAACGAGAAAACGCTGGTCAGCTCCCAGAAGAACACGATCTGGATCAGGTTGCCGGAGATCACCAGCCCGAGCATTGCGCCCATGAAGGCCAGGAAGAAGGCGAAAAACCTCGGCACCGGATCATCAGGCGACATGTAATAACGGGCGTACAGCGCAACCAATGCACCGATGCCCAGCACCAGCATGGAAAACAGCCAGGCAAAGCCGTCCATGCGCAGGACGAAATTCAGTCCCAGGCTGGGCAGCCAGAAATATTCTTCGCGAATCACCCCGCCGTCGACAATCTGCGGGTACCACAAGGCAACCTGAATCGCGCCGGTTACGGCCACGAGGCCTGCGAGAATGGATTCAGCGTTACGCGCATTGTGCGGCAAAAAAGCCGCTAGACAGCTGCCGATGAAAGGCAGAAGCAGTAGAACTATCAGGGACATAGGCTTCTAATCTGCAGGGAAATGTCAAGGATCATACGTGGTGGGCTGTTGATCACCAACCGCCAAGGTGTCGCAGAATCCTACAGACCTTGTAGGAAGATGGTTGGTTCTCTGTAGTTAAGCGCCGATTTAGCGTGTCGTCAGTCTGCTTCTTTAAACGCTTGGGGGTTTTCTTTACAGGACTCTACAGTCTCATCAGCGAGTTTACGGCGGCCCTTCATTTCGCTGACGATCACCCCGGCCACGATTAACGCGGCGCCCACCAACGCGATACCCGGCAGGCGTTCGCCCGCAAGGCGCCCAGCAATCCCGGCCCATACCGGTTCACCGGCGTAAATAACTGTGGCGCGGGTCGGTGAGACGGTTTTCTGCGCCCAGTTCATCGCCACCTGAATCACTGCGCTCATCGCCCCCAATCCCACGGCGGTAACCACCAGCAGCCAGGAAAAGTCCGGCAACTGCTCCCCGGTGGGCATGATCATCAGAAACGACAGCAGCGAAGCGGTGGCCAACTGAATCACTGTTACCCGGCGCACATCCACCTTGCCCGCATAAGCGCTGATCAGAATGATTTCAGCGGCGATTGCGACCGCGCTGACCACCGTGGCAATTTCGCCTGAGCTGAACTGCAAGGTGGCACCTTCGGGACCTGCCAGCAGCATCAGCCCGGCAAACGCCAGACCGATGCCCAGGCTTGGCATCAACCCTGGCCGGCGGCCCAGCACCAGCCACTGCAACAGCGGCACGAAAGGTACATAGAGCGCCGTGATGAAGGCCGATTGACTGCTGGGGATGGTTTGCAGGCCGATGGTCTGCAAGCCGTAACCGAACATGATGGCTGCGCCGATGGCGACCCCGGCCTTCATTTCCAGCAAGGTAAACCCGCGCAGAACCTTGATAGAGCACAAGGCAACGAAGATTGCTGCGGCGGCAAAGCGCAGGCCGACGAAAAACATCGGTCCGCTGAACGTCATCGCATGCTGCACGATCAGAAAAGTACCGCCCCACAGGACCGTGATAAAAATAAGAACGGCTTCGGCTTTGCTGACGCGGGGCGTTATAGAGGTAGACTTCATACTTCTCACTGGCTTTAGCGTGTGTCACACGAGCGCACGGTACGGAAAGCTGGGCAGTATACTGCGCAATTGTTTTGAGAGAGATAAATATTGAGCAATGACAATTTGCAGCGTGCGCCAGTGTTGCAGCACGTCAGCCAGAATGTGCGCCGCTTGCGTAACGCGCTGGACATGAGCCAGACCGCGTTGGCGGAAAAGTCCGGCGTGAGTCGAAGGATGCTGGTGGCGATTGAAGCCGGAGAAAAGAACGTCAGCCTCGCCACTCTCGACCGGGTCGCCGAAGCGCTGGAAGTCGCGTTCAGTGACCTGATCCAGGCTCCCGAGCATCGCGATTCCAGCCGCATCAATGAAGTGGCCTGGGCGGGTTCGATCCCCGGCAGCCGCGCGGTCTTGCTTGCCAAGGCCACGGCCCGCCGCGAAGTGGAGCTGTGGGAGTTCAGCCTGGAGCCAGGGGAAGCCTATGTTTCCGAAGCCGACCCTGACGGCTGGAGCGAACAGGTATATGTGGTGGCTGGGCATCTGACGGTCAATTTGCTGGAAGAAGTCCATCAGGTCGGCCCCGGCGGGTTTTTCATGTTTGCCAGCAACCAGGCCCACAGTTATGAAAATCAGGGTGAAGTGAGCGTGCGCTTTGTGCGTAATGTGGTGTTGTAACGCAGAACCTGTGGGCGCTTTCGCACAGCAAGCGGTGGGTCCGTGGGAGCGAGCTTGCTCGCGAAGGCGGTGTCCAGGTTTAAGACGATTCCTGGAAGTAACGACCCCTTCGCGAGCAAGCTCGCTCCCACGGAAATCAGCTTAATCCAGTGATTTATGTGCTGTTTGAAGGAGCAAGCTTGAATCATGAATTCCCCACGCGACCCTCACATCAAGAACGCCGACATCCTGATCGTCGGCGGCGGCCTCAGCGGCAGCATGCTGGCTGTGCAACTGCTGCGCCTGCCCGGCAAGCGGCGCATTCTGATTATCGAACCGCGGCACGAACTGGGCAGGGGCGAGGCCTATAGCGCCACGGAGTTGGGGCATACCCTTAATGGCAACGCTGCACGTATGAGTGTTGATCCGGACAACGCCGATGACCTCACTCAATGGCTCACTGACTTTATCGCCGCTGGTGGCTGGCCCGAGGCTCATGAGCAAGACGTGCCGGTCGCCGAGTTGTTTCCACCCCGAGGCCTGTTTGGCGTGTATGTCCAGCAGCGCCTGGCTGAAGCTCGGGCGATAGGTGCCACGCGAGGCTCCAGCGCCGAGCATGTGCGGGGCGAGGTGGTGGATCTTCAGGTGAATGACTCAAGTGTCGACATCAAATTGGGTGATGGGCAGACGCTGCACGGGCAATTTGCCGTATTGGCTACGGGCATGTACGCCGCGTCCCGTACTCCCCAGCGCCAGTCCAGCGGGCTGAATGCGGCAGCCGTTGACCCGTGGAATGTCGCCGCGATGCGCGAACTGGATCCGCAGGCCCGGGTGTTGATCATCGGTTCCGGGTTGACCATGGTCGATGCCGTGGTCTCGTTGCAGCAGGCGGGGCATCGCGGCCCGGTGGACATATTCTCCCGGCATGGATTGCTGCCCCATGTTCGTCGCCAGCCTCCCGCCTGGCCGGATTTCCTCGGCGAAGATCACAGCATCCGCAGCACCCGGCAATTGCTGCGCGCAGTGCGCGAGCAATGCCAGTTGGCAATTGAGCGCGGCATCGACTGGCAAGCACCGCTGGATACCGTACGCGTCAACATCGGCCGTTTGTGGAACCAGGCTTCAGATATGCAGCGTCGCCAGTTCGTGCGTCACGTGCGGCCCTGGTGGGAAAGTCATCACCATCGTTCACCACCCCTGAGCGCAGCGCTGCTTGCCCAGTTGATCGACAAGGGTCGGGTAACGATTCATGCCGCGTCATTGCAGAGCTTCGAAAGCTTGCCGACGGGCCAACTGCAAATCCGCATCCGACGCCGGGGTGAAACGCTGTCCACAACGGTTGTGGGCGATGCGCTGATTAATTCCACTGGCATCGAATACGACTGGCGGCGGGTTGACCGGCCACTGCCGAAACAGTTGCTGGAACGCGGCCTGATTAAGCCCGGACCACTGGCCTTGGGTATCGCCGCTGATGCGGGAGGCGCGGTGCTCGATGCCCAGGGCCAGGTTTCAGAGCGGCTCTTTGCCATGGGGCCGCCGCTGCGCGGCATGTGGTGGGAAAGCACCGCCGTCACCGACGTGGCGCTGCAGGCCAAGGCGTTGGCGATGAGGCTGGCAAATCGTTGAACGACGACCTGAGACCTGTAGGAGCGCGCTTGCCCGCGATGGCGGTATGTCAGCGAAAATTATGTTTCCTGACCTGACGCTATCGCGGGCAAGCGCGCTCCTACGGGTCATATTCGCTGTGTCAGAAAATCACGGGTCCAACAACACCGCCCCAGACCCTTGCTCACTCAACTGATCCCCCCAATTGCGCAGCGGGCAAGCCTGCATCGACAGGCATCCGCAACCTATGCAGCCCGTTAACTGGTCGCGCAGTTCTGTAAGGCGGGCGATGCGTTCGTCCAGCTCGGTTTTCCACTTCGCTGACAGTTTGTTCCAGTCTGCCGCCGTCGGCGTCCGGTTCTCCGGCAGGGTCTGCAGGGCGGCGTGGATATTGGCCAGCGGTATGCCCAGACGCTGGGCAACCTTGATCAGTGCGACCCTGCGCAGCATTTCCCTGGGGTAGCGGCGCTGATTGCCGGCGTTACGCTGGCTGCTGATAAGCCCCTTGGTTTCATAAAAATGCAGGGCCGTTACTGTCACGCCGCTGCGTGCCGCCAGTTGGCCGACACTCAATTGCTGAGCGGGATGGGGCGTTTTAGTGGTGTTTGCCATGCTGTTTTCCGAAGCGATCGCTTGACCTCAAGTTAAGTAGAGGTTTTACCCTGCGAGCCTTCGCAAATGCAACACCTGCATGGAACAGTCACTGGAGGTCAATCATGGGGTCAGCACAAGAGCATCGGGGGTTTAATCAGTTGGTTGAATTCGTCGTCAATCCTTCTCAGCAAAGTCAGCTTGTAGCGGCATTGATCGAGCAGATCGAGCGCCATACGTGCACCTATCCCGGATTCATCGGCGCCAGCGTTGAAGCCAGCGGCGACGGCTGCAGGGTGCTTGAGCAGATTCTCTGGCAATCCAGACAAACCAGCGAACAGGCAATGCTCAATGCCGAATCCGGTCCGCAGCATTTCACTGCAATGCTTTTCCAGCACGGCGTCAAGGCTGTGACTTTTCGTACGTTTCAGGTGGCCGGGACCATCAGTCCCAGAGTTTGAGAGAGCCTGATCACTCAGACCGAGAGTTTCATTACCCGACCACCTTGCACATGCTCCCCAGCGCGTCGCTTGTTCACCGCCAGCTCGCCAATCCTGATCAGGTGCGTGCGGGTGACGTTGCGGGTCAGGCCCAGCAGGGCGGCGGTATGCACTTGGTTGCCATGGCTGAAACGATAGGCGGCACGCAACAGGGCATCTTCTACCTTCTCATGCAGTGCGCCGGCCTGTTCTTCGAAGAGCTTCTGGAAAGCGCGCTGTAGCAGGGTTTCTGCATTTTCATCACTTGCATGCAAATCATCGCGCTCGATACGCAGATTGGAGAGGCGCAAGTCGTCACGCTGGATCACGCCATCGCGGCAGATCAGCAAAGTGTGGTGAATGACGTTTTCCAGTTCGCGAATATTGCCCGGCCAACTGTACTGGGCAAGTTTCCGCTCGGCCTCGGCAGTGATTCGAATCGCGCCGTAACCCAGGCGTTGGCTGTAGACGGCGATGAAGTGTCGGACCAGGGGCAGAATGTCACCGGGCCGTTCGCGTAACGGTTGCAGCTCCAGATTGACCACGTCCAGGCGGTAATAAAGGTCTTCGCGAAAGTGCCCCGCGTTGATCGCTTTTTCCAGTTGCACATTGGTGGCAGCCAGCACCCGGACATTGATAGGAATGCTTTTCCGCGAGCCCAGACGTACGACTTCCCGCTCCTGAAGTACGCGCAACAGCTTGACCTGAATCGGCATGGGCAGATCACCGATTTCGTCCAGAAACAACGTGCCGCCACTGGCTTCCTCGAACCATCCCGCCTTGGCGCCGATGGCCCCGGTAAAGGCCCCTTTTTCGTGGCCGAACAGTTCGGCTTCCACTAGAGACTCTGAGAATGCCCCGCAATTGACCGCTACAAAAGGCTGATCGCGACGTTCACTCAGGCTGTGAATGTGCCGCGCCACCAGCTCTTTGCCGGTACCTGTTTCACCAATGATCAGCACGCTGGCATCGCTGGGCGCGACCTGTTTGAGATGCGCAAGCAATGCTCTGGATTTGGGGTCCTCAAACACCTGGGCGGTGGCGCGAATCGAAGTCGCCAGCGCGGGGTTGGGGGGGAGGGTCAGTAGCTGCATGGGGATCACTTGTTGTTTGAGGTCAATTTGCACTTTGTAGGAGCTGCCGCAGGCTGCGAAAGCGGTGGTTCAGACAAATCGCCTTCGCAGCCTTCGGCAGCTCCTACAGGAGACCACTTCAGAACTATTTCTGCGGGGGCAAATCGTTGGCGATCATTTCCCCGAAAGGTCCGGTGAGGTTGGTGATGCCACGCCCGGCCAGGCTGCGGTATGGCTCTGGTAGCAGGGGGAAGACCAGTTCGGCAAAGCGATAGGCCTCCTCAAGGTGCGGATAGCCGGAAAAGATGAAGCTCTCGATGCCCAGGTCGGCGTATTCCTTTATGCGCGCAGCAACCTCCTGGGGGTTGCCCACCAACGCTGTCCCGGCACCGCCACGGACCAGACCCACTCCGGCCCAGAGATTGGGGGCAATTTCCAGATTGTCCCGGCGGCCGTCATGCAGGGCCGCCATGCGGCGCTGGCCTTCGGAGTCGAAACGGGAGAAAGATTTCTGCGCCGCCGCGATGGTTTCGTCGCTGATGTGCTCGATCAAGGTGTCGGCGGCTTTCCAGGCTTGCTCGCTGGTTTCGCGCACGATCACATGCAGGCGAATACCGAATTTCACCGTGCGGCCTTTGCGGGCGGCGCGCTCGCGCACGTCAGCCAGTTTTTCCGCAACTGCCGCGGGCGGCTCGCCCCAGGTCAGGTAGACGTCCACCTGATCCGCCGCCAGCTCATGGGCCGCCTCCGAAGACCCGCCGAAATACAGCGGCGGGTAAGGCTTCTGAATCGGTGGATACAGTGCCTTGGCGTTTTGCACACGCAAATGCTTGCCTTCAAAATCCACGGCTTCGCCTTGCAATACGCGACGCCAGATCTGCAGGAACTCATCGGTGACTTCATAGCGTTCGCTGTGATCGAGAAAGCTGCCATCGCCACGGTTTTCGTCAGGATCACCGCCCGTGACGACATTGATCAACACACGCCCGCCGGACAGCCGGTCCAGAGTTGCCGCCATACGTGCTGAGACAGTAGGTGAAATGATCCCTGGCCGAATCGCCACCAGATACTTCAATTTCTCGGTCAGCGGCACCAGCGCCGAAGCGATCACCCAGGAGTCTTCACAAGAGCGGCCGGTTGGGATCAGCACACCGTGGTACCCAAGATCGTCTGCGGCTTGCGCCACTTGCTTGAGGTAGTTCAAGGTCACCGGCCTTGCACCTTTGCTGGTGCCCAGGTAATGACCGTCGCCGTGAGTGGGAAGAAACCAGAAAACATCCATGAAAATTCCTTGAGCCTGGTAGGGCAGCGGTGCGTGTGTTGAATGGCTGTCGCTCAGCCAGCAGTTGCCCACCGTTATAAAGGCTCAGGTTTAGAACTCAAAAGAACGTATATCCATATTTTTATATCTTAAATGCATATGTGTCGGTGCTTTCTGAAATGAGGTCGGGTTGACAGTTTGGCAACCGGTTATTAGAGTTGCCAAAAATTCACCAGGGACGATGAATGCGGATATTCAAGAAAATCGCGTTTGATGAAGCTGCGAGGCGCCATCCGAACGATGCCGCAAACATTGATGCGACTTACCGATTGCTCAGCCGATCTGTCGCTGAAACTTCAAGTGAACTCAAGTGCACTTTCAATTCCCTGGATCGGTTTACCTATCGCGATAGCTGGTACGTCATCGATATCGGTGGAAACAACTTGCGGTTGATCGCAGCCATTGAATTCAGCAAACAGCTGGTTTTTGTTAAACATATCTACGCGCACGCCGAATACACCAAGGCCAACAAGTGGTACCAGACGCAGAAAACGGGGATCAGACCATGAGTGCTGCATTAGCCGAAAGAACAGTCGATAACGCTGCCATTCGCGAACTGGCGCAGCGTATGGAAACCCTGCGTCTGGATATGGACCGGCTGGGCGCACATTTCATACATCACATCGACTCGCCTGAAGATTATCAACAGGCCCTGAAGGTCATTGATGAGCTCACTGATGGTCAGGAGCTGACATCCGTAGAAAGTAATTTGCTCGAGATTTTGTGCGACACCGTCGAGCGCTACGAGAGCAAAGCGCCGGAGTTCTCAGCCTTCAATGCCCGGATCGAAGGGCTTTCAGAAGTCGATGTGCTCAAAGCCTTGATGCTGCAAAACAAACTCACAGGGGCAGAGCTTCCTGAAATCGGTGACAAAAGTGTGGTTTCGCGAATTCTCAGCGGGCAGCGACGTTTGACCATCGAGATGGTGTCCCGGCTTGCAGCGCGATTCAATGTGGAGCCCGGCATCTTCGTTCCTCGAACTGTCTGAGCTCCCTTTCCCGGCCTGGACTGTCTGCATACCCATCCCCTTCGTCATCCCTCCGAAACTTTCCCCCCGTCGCCCCGGTCACTTTCATACAACTCAGACAGGGAATCAGGCGATGGCTAGGGCAATCTGGAAGGGCGCGATCAGTTTTGGGCTGGTGCATATCCCCGTCGCGCTGGTGTCGGCGACGTCATCTCAAGGGGTGGATTTTGACTGGCTGGATAAGCGCAGCATGGACCCAGTGGGGTACAAACGGATCAACAAGGTCACCGGCAAGGAGATGACCAAGGAGAATATCGTCAAGGGTGTGCAATACGAGAAAGGTCGTTACGTCGTTCTCAGCGAGGAAGAAATCCGCGCCGCGCATCCCAAGTCGACCCAGACTATCGAAATCTTTGGCTTCGTCGACAGTCAGCAGATCCCTCTGCAAAACATCGAAACCCCTTACTACCTGGCACCGGATAAACGCGGTGAGAAGGTTTATGCGTTGCTGCGCGAAACCCTCGTACAGACCAAAAAAGTCGCCTTGGCCAACGTGGTGCTGCATACCAAGCAGCACCTGGCAGCGGTGATGCCCATTGAGTCCGCTATGGTGCTGGTGCTGTTGCGCTGGCCTTCGGAGGTTCGCGGCCTGGACACCCTTGAACTGACCGAAGCGGTAACCGATGTGAAGCTCAACAAAAGCGAGCTGACCATGGCCAAGCGTCTGGTCGAAGACATGAGCGCCGACTGGTCGCCTGACGAGTACCGTGACACCTTCCAGGAACAGATCATGCACCTGGTGGAAACCAAGGCCCGGGAAGGCAAGATCGAGAGCGTCGAGACTGAAACCGACGAAGGCGAACGCAAAAGCGCCGATGTCATCGACCTTACCGAGCTGCTCAAACGTAGCCTGGCGGGTAAAGGATCAGTCAGTAAAAAACCGGCAAAACCGGCGGCTGCCAGCAAGACCGAAGCTGAGAAAGCCCCTGCCAAACGCCGGACACCACCACGCAAGAAGACCACCAAGGCGTCATGAGGTTTTTTGAGATACAGCAATAACTGTAGGAGCTGCCGAAGGCTGCGAAAAGCGCTGGGTCAGACAACCGCCTTCGCAGCCTTCGGCAGCTCCTACAGGGCTTCATCGTGATTGATGAGTATCCACATCCTCGGCCGGATAAAACTCACCCTCCATACCCATTTTTTCCAGGCGCTCACGCACGATGACTTCGACGTTGGCAACGGCCGCTTGATCATCAGGGTTGACCAGTTGCAGGCATAGGCGGCGGGCATTCTGGTCGTGGGTGCCTTCGCTCATCATGTCGTGACTGAACACCTGTTCGCCACGCCACAGGCAGAGCTGGGTATGAGTTCCCCCGAGCCATATCTCATTGATTGATCTAAGGTCAGTGGTAGCCAGTTGGTCTACGGTGATCGTCTTGTCCATTGTGATGTGCCCTTGAGTGAGTCGTTACAGGTCAGACGTGCCGACGCAAGCGGTCGTTCCAACCTTGTGACCTGCAATCACCCCAACGGTTGTGAACCGGCCCGGCAAATCAGGGTCGATCTTTCATCACTTGCAAAGGGCTCGCACGAACAGGCAAGGGGAATTCCATGACTCACCCGACTGTTTTTACACGCAGACGAATACTCACCCTGGCTGCCGGCGTTTCGGCAGTTTTCACTCTCGACTCGGCAGCCGCGCAGGCCAGGCCGCCCACCATCCCCTCGCCGACAGCGCCGTCGGTATTGGGCACAGGAGGCAAGACCATGCTGACCAGGGCCATTCCTTCCAGCAACGAGCCACTGCCTGTGGTCGGGCTGGGGACTTATCGCGGTTTTGATGTCGCGACCTCCAGCGCGGCCTATAAAAATCTACCCGGCGTGCTGGATGCTCTTTTCGAGAAGGGCGGCACGGTGATCGACAGCTCGCCTATGTATGGTCGTGCGGAGCAGACCACCGGTGAATTGCTCTCTATCCACAAGCCTCGTTCGCCCGCGTTCCTCGCGACCAAAGTCTGGACCAGAGGACGCAAGGAAGGTATCGAGCAGATGGAGCAGTCGTTCAAGCTGCTGCAAACCGACCGTATCGATCTGATGCAGATTCATAACCTGCTGGACTGGAAAACCCATCTACCGACCCTGCGCAAATGGAAAGAGGAAGGGCGTATCCGCTACGTCGGCATTACCCACTACACCTCATCGGCTTACGATGAGGTCGAAGCGGTGCTCAAGGCCGAGCAGATGGATTTTCTGCAGATCAACTATGCGCTGGATGACCGGGCGGTGGAGAAGCGCATTCTGCCGCTGTGCCGTGAAAGGGGTGTGGCGGTGATCTGCAATCGCCCGTTTGGCGGCGGCGGGTTGCTGGGGCGTTTGAAAGACAAGCCATTACCGGGCTGGGCCGCACAGGTCCAGGTCAATAGTTGGGCCCAGTTGGCGCTGAAATTTCTGCTGGCCCACCCGGCTGTCACCTGCGTGATCCCCGGGACGGGTAACCCGCGCTACATGCTGGATAACGCGGGCGCGGGTTTCGGGCCGATGCTGACCGATGCACAGCGTGAGCAACTGATAGATTTGGTGGGGTAGCAGTACTTGCAGGCGATTGGGCACGGTCTAGCAGTCAACATGGAACCCTGTAGGAGCGAGCTTGCTCGCGATGCGATCTGTCTATTTATGAATTAACAGTCTCGACTGCCGCTATCGCGAGCAAGCTCGCTCCTACAGTAGATCCGCGGTCTCCACGGCTCAGCGGTTGACCAGCTTCGCCGGCAATGCAATCACCAGGAAACAACTGAGGATCAGGCAGCCGGCAAAGAACCACATCGCTCCCGCGCTGCTGCCTGTGACGTCAATGGCGATGCCCATCAGTGAATTGCTCACCAGCCCGGCGATGTTGGCCAGGGAGCAAGCCAGGGCGAAGCCGGTGGCGGCGGCGCGGCCTTTGAGGAAGGTTGCCGGAAGGCTGAAGAAGACAGGGACTGCGCCAATGATGGCGGCTGACGCAATGGCAAAGAGCGTCACGGTCGCCACCACGTCATGGATAAAGAAGGTGCTGGCCGCCATGGCCGCAGAGCCGACAAGAAACGGCACGATGATATGCCAGCGTCGTTCGCGATGGCGGTCCGAACTGGCGCCGATCAGTAACATACCGAGCAATGCCGCGATGCTCGGAAGGGCAGTCAGGACGCCGATATGGAAGGTGTCCACCACGCCAGCGTTGCGGATGAAGGTCGGCATCCAGAAGCCCATGGCGTAGGCACTGAGCAGAATCGAGAAATCGATCCCACCGAGCATCCACACTTTCACATCGAAGAAGCCGTCGCGAAAGCTCTGCTTGCTGGACTTGCCGCCAGCCTCATCCTGTTGCAGCTCTTGCTCCAGCAGGACGCTGTCAGCCGCGCTCATCCACCGCGCTTCTTTATGATTATTGGGCAACGCCCAGAACGCCAGAATGCCCAGTAGCACGCTTGGCACCGCCTCCAGCAGAAACAGCCACTGCCAGCCACGCAGGCCTGCACTGTGATCGAACTGGCTCATGATCCAGCCGGACAGTGGGCCACCGATCACGCTCGACAGTGGCAGGCCGATCATGAACAGCGCAATGATGCGCCCGCGCCGATAGGTGGGGAACCAGGTGGTCAGGTAAAACAAAACGCCAGGCAAGAAGCCGGCCTCGGCTACGCCCAGGAAAAATCGCACCAGATAGAACTGCATGGGTGTGGTGAGCAGCATCGTGCAGGCCGAGAGCAGCCCCCAGGTGATCATGATCCGGGCAATCCAGAGGCGCGCGCCAACCCGTTCCAGGACCAGATTGCTCGGGACTTCAAACAGGATATAGCCGACAAAGAACAGTCCTGCACCGAGGCCGAACGCCGTTTCACTGAAGTGCAGATGGTCGAGCATCTGCAGCTTGGCGAAACCGATATTGATCCGATCCAGATAGGCCGCCAGATAGCAGAAACACAGAAACGGGATTAGCTTCCAAGTGATCTTGCGGTACATCGCGTTGATGGGCGGGGCACTTTCGGGATTCGCAGCCGCTGGATTCGCAGAGGGCATAGAGGGGTTCCTGGGGTGGCAATCAGGCTCACTCCCATCAAACTGAATTGGAATGCTTTTTCTGTAGGAGCGCGCTTGCCCGCGATGGCGTGAGGTCAGTCAGCACCGTTTTCGCTGACACACCGTATCGCGGGCAAGCGCGCTCCTACAGAGTCCCGTGTTTGTAGGCCGACGGGGGCGTTTTACTCACAGAATCCGATACAACAACCGCTCCGCCCGTACCCGACTGACCCGACGCAGGAACGTGCGAACTGCCACAGGATACTCGTTGAGCGTGTCCAGTTCGTCGTATTTGCCGACCCGCTGGGTATTGAGCATCAACTGATCGAGTTCTGCTTCCCGTGGTGCGATCCATTCACCTTTGGGGTCATCGATGAGCAGGCCGTTTTCCAGGTCCAGATTGAACGCCCTGGGGTTCAGGTTATTGCCAGTCAGCAAGGTATAGCGGTCATCGATCCACATGCCCTTGAGGTGGAAGGTATTGTCGCCTTCCTTCCACAGATGCAGGTTCAGCTTGTGACGGGCGATGTCGGTCTGATGCTTCTGGGCGAAGCGGCGCAGGCTGATTTCGTACAGATACGGCAATGCCGATATCACTTTGAACGGCTCATCGGCGGGGATGAAGAAGTCGTTGGCGGTCTTGTCGCCAATAATGATGTCTACCCGTACGCCGCGCTTGAGGGCGCGATTGATCTCGCGTTTGACCGCCAGAGGCACGTTGAAATACGGGGTGCAGATGGTCAGCCGGGTTTTGCTGGCCGCGATCAGCTCGATGATGGTCCGGTTGAGGGGATTGCGCGGGCCGACGCCCAGTAGCGGAATAACCCGCATCTCACCGTTTTGCGCCACACCTTCCGGGGTGTCGTAGGTGGTGCGCTTGAGCTGATTGCGAAATGCGCGGATTTCACTGCGCAGGCTGCGCGAGGAGGGCGGCGACGGCAGGTCCAGGCGATGCACCGCGCTGGACGGCAATACTTCCCGTTGCAGCATGGTCTGGAAGCTATCAGCCAACGCTTTGCTTTGCAGCACGTGGTAGCGATCCAGACGGTATTTATCCAGCTTGTGCAGATACACGTTGTTGATGCTGGCACCGCTATAGATCACGCAGTCATCAATCACGCTGCCCTTCAAATGCAGTACGCCAAATAGCTCCCGGGTCTGAACCGGCACACCGTAGACCGGCACTTCCTCGTCGTATTCCAGATTCTGCGCCTGGTACCAGGTGGAGTTACCCGGTTGACGCCCGGCTCCGATCAGGCCGCGTTGTGCCCGGAACCAGTCCACCAGCACCACTACATCCAGCGCCGGATTGGCAGCTTTGGCGGCATACAGAGCGTCGAGAATTTCCTGGCCGGCTTCATCTTGCTGCAGATACAGCGCCACCACGTAAATGCGCTGGGTCGCTGAAGCGATTTTCTCCAGCAGGCAACGGCGATAATCCGCAGCGCTGGGCAGGATGGTGATCGCATCGCCGGGCAAGGCAAAACCGCGCAGCGCTGCAAGGGTGGAGCGTCGGAAGTTGGACCGCATAAGCCTCTCGAGGGGTTAAACCAACAGCGGCTGAGCTTACACGGTAGAAACGGATTTGACCTGAGCTTTAGGAGATCCCACCTGTGGGAGTTTTCCGCGATATTGCCAAATTTTTCACTTTTTCTTAACGAAACGATAAACATTACCAATTACACCTGATAGCATTTCGCAACTCTTCCCTTGGCTCACCAGGCCTTCGTCAACAGGAAATATCATGCGCAGCATCGGCTCCCACCCGGTTCCCTATCGTTTAACCCTGCTAGCCCTGTGCTGCTCGCTCAGTTTTCCACTGCTGGCGGCTACCCCGAGCACAGCAACTCAGTCGGGTGCATTGGTGCTGGGCGAGACGGATATCAATGCGCAGAAAGTTGACGAACATGCACTCCCTCCGGTGTTCAGCGGCGGCCAGGTTGCTCGGGGCGGGCAGTTGGGTGTGTTGGGCAATGCCGACATCATGGACGTGCCTTTCACCATGAGCAGCTACACCGAGCAACTGATCGAAGATCAGCAAGCCGAGGACATCGGTGATGTATTGGCCAATGACTCCTCAGTGCGCGAGTCGTTTGGATATGGCAACTCGGCTCAAGTGTTCACGATTCGCGGTTTGCCTCTGGCGGGCGAGGATATTTCCTATAACGGTCTGTATGGCGTTTTGCCGCGTCAGATCATCTCCACCGACGCGCTGGAGCGGGTCGAGGTGTTCAAAGGGCCTAATGCGTTCATCAACGGCGTGACCCCGACCGGTTCAGGCATTGGCGGCGGGGTCAACCTGCAACCCAAGCGTGCCCAGGACACTCCGACGCGCCGCTTCACCACGGATATCAGCACGGATGGCCGGGTGGGCGAGCACCTGGACCTGGGCCAGCGTTTCGGTGAAGACAATCGTTTTGGTGCGCGGCTCAACCTGGCCCAACGTGAAGGCGAGACGGGCATTGAAGACGAACAACACCGCAGCAAGTTATTCGCTCTGGGCCTTGATTATCGCGGCGATGATCTGCGCCTTTCGGGTGATATTGCTTACCAGAAACAAAGGATCAATCACGGCCGCAACAGTGTGCGACTTGGCGCTGGAGTGACGCAGGTTCCTGATGCGCCCGACGCCGATACCAATTACGCACCGAAGTGGTACTCCACCGAGACCGAAGACACGTTCGGCATGCTGCGCAGTGAATACGACCTCAATGAAAACTGGACGGTGTATGCCGCCGGCGGCGCGGTCCACACCCGTGAAGTGGGCAATTACGGTACCCCTGTGCTGAGTGACAACCTGGGTAATGCCACCGTCGCCAGCTCGTTCATTCCCCATGATGAAGACAACATCTCCACCATGGCCGGGATCAACGGCAAGCTGCAGACCGGTCCCGTCAGCCACAAGCTGAATCTGGGCCTGGCGGGTATCTGGACTGAGCAGCGCAATGCTTATGACTTTGGCGGCAGTTACAACACCAATATCTACGACCCGGTATCCGCGCCGCGCCCGGCTGGCGGTCGTCTGCTGGGCGGTGACCTGAGCGATCCCGGCATCACCGGCAAGACCCGCAATCGCAGCGTGGCGATTTCTGACACCCTGGGCTTCTTTGACGATCGCCTGTTGCTGACTGCCGGCCTGCGTCGCCAGCAATTGCGGGTGCAAGGTTTCGCCTATGGCACCGGCACCCGTACTTCCGTCTATGACGAAGCGATTACCACGCCAGTCTACGGTCTGGTGTTCAAGCCATGGCAGCACGTGGCTTTTTACGCTAACCGCATTGAAGGGCTGGCCAAGGGCGCGACGGCACCGAGCACTGCTGGCCTGTTGAACCCGGGCGAGATGTTTGCACCGGCGCGTTCCAAACAACTTGAAGCTGGCGTCAAGGTGGACATGGGCACTTATGGCGCCAGCCTGGGTGTGTACCGCATCGAGAAGGTCAGCGATGGTTTTACTCAGCCATTGAGTAACGGGACGTCTGTTTACGTGGTTGATGGCAAGCAGATTAACCGTGGCGTTGAGACCAATATCTTCGGCGAGCCTATTGCTGGCTTGCGCCTGATTGCTGGTGTCACGTTGATGGACACTGAATTGAAGGGCACGCTGAACGGTGCCAACGATGGCAACAACGCGGTGGGTGTGCCGACCTTTCAGTTCAACGCCAGCGCCGACTGGGACATCCCGGGTATCGAAGGTGCCGCGCTGAACGCCCGCATGTTGCGTACCGGCGGTCAGTACCTTGATCCGGCCAACAACTTGAGCATCCCGACCTGGAACCGTTTCGATCTGGGCGCGCGTTACACATTCAATGTGTCAGAGAAAGACATCACCCTGCGTGCGAATGTGGAAAACGTTGCCAACAAAGATTACTGGGCATCGACCAACGGTGGCTATCTGACCCAGGGCGAACCACGCACCGTGAAGTTCTCTGGGACGATTGATTTCTAAAACTGCCTGATGCACCGCGTCGACTGATTCGCGGGCAAGCCTCGCTCCAACGGATACGCATTGTCTGTTGGAGCGAGGCTTGCCCGCGAAGAACGATAACGCGGAGTGCCTGTCAAAACGCTTCGCCAATATCGCGGGCAAGCGCGCTCCCACAGGTTCGGTGATCGTCTGTGCCTGTTAAACCGAGGCGTCAGATTCGCGGGCAAGCCTCGCTCCAACGGGAGATGCGGTGTTCTGTGGGAGCGGTGCTTGCCCGCGATGAACGATAACGCGGAGTGCCTGCCAAACCGGGTCGCCTATATCGCGGGCAAGCACCGCTCCCACTTCAATCGCGTATCCCTGTTGGAGCGAGGCTTGCCCGCGAAGAGCGCTAAGGCGGTGTGCCTGTCAAAACGCGTCGCCAATATCGCGGGCAAGCGCGCTCCCACAGGTTCGGTGATCGTCTTTGTCTGCCAAACCGAGGCGTCAGATTCGCGGGCAAGCCTCCTCCAACGGGAGATGCGATGTTCTGTTGGAGCGGTGCTTGCCCGCGATGAACGATAACGCGGAGTGCCTGCCAAACCGCGCCGGCTATATCGCGGGGTTATCCAGCATTCACCGCCGCAACACCGGCTTTAGCCACCTGCGCGTCTTGCGCAGCTTGAACCCCGGACACACCCACGGCGCCGATCACCTGACCGTCGACGATTACCGGCACGCCACCTTCCAACGATGTCAGCAGCGGAGCGGAAAGGAATGCGGTGCGTCCGCCGTTGACCGACTCTTCATAGCTCTTCGATTCACGGCGGCCCAGTGCGGCGGTGCGAGCCTTTTCGATGCCGATGTAGCTGCTGATGGGTGATGCACCGTCCAGGCGTTCGAACCCCAACAGGTGACCGCCGTCATCGACCACGGCAATGGAAACAGCCCAGTTGTTGCTGATGGCTTCCTGACGCGCGGCGGCGAGAATCTGTGTGACTTCGGTCTGGGTCAATACAGCTTTGGTTTTCATCGAATGCTCCATCGTTCATAAGAAGATCAGGTCGTAAAGGTTCAAGGCAATGCTTCTTCGATCAATTCGATCCAGTGCCGTACCGGCATGCGCCCGGCACCGCTCAAGTGGGTCTGGCAACCGATATTTGCCGTGGCAATGACTTGCGGCTTGCCGCTTTCAAGGGCGTTCATTTTGTTGTCACGCAACTGCCGGGCAAGCACCGGCTGAGTGATGGAGTAAGTCCCCGCCGAACCGCAACATAAATGACTGTCGGGCACGGCGCTGAGATTGAATCCAAGGCGCAACAATACACTTTCTACTGCACCGGCGAGTTTCTGCGCGTGCTGCAATGTACAGGGGCAGTGAAAGGCCAGGCGCAGATCACCATGGATATTCAGGCTTTCCAGCGGCTCATCGCGCAGCACCTCCACCAGGTCTTTGGCCAGCTCGCTGACCCGTTGCGCCTTGGCGGCGTAGGCCGGATCAGCCCTGAGCAGGTGACCATAATCCTTGACGAAGGCCCCACAACCACTGGCCGTCTGGACGATGGCCAGCGCGCCGCTTTCGATGCCCGGCCACCACGCATCGATATTGCGCCGGGCACGATCTAACCCGGCGTCCTGGGCGTCGAGATGGTAATCCACCGCACCGCAGCAACCGGCTTCGGCAATGGGCTTGACGCTGATGCCCAATCGATCCAGCACCCGCGCCGTCGCTGCGTTGGTGTTGGGTGACAAACCAGGTTGCACGCAGCCTTCGAGCAGTAATACCTGACGGGCATGACGCACGGCCGGGCGGGGTTTTGCCGGTGTGATAGTGGCTGGCAGTTTGTTTTTCAGGCTGTCAGGCAGTAGCGGCCTGAAGGTATTACCCAACTGCGTCAGGGATTTGAACAAGGTCGCGTTGGGCACCACCTTGCGCAGCCCTTCACGCAGCAGACGTTGCCCGTGGGAACGCGGCACGGCGGCGTCCACCACGGCGCGGCCGATGTCCAGCAGGTTGTGATAATCGACCCCGGAAGGGCAGGTGGTTTCGCAGTTACGACAGGACAGGCAGCGATCCAGATGTAACTGGGTTTTCTCGGTGACCTCGTTGCCTTCCAGTACTTGCTTGATCAAGTAGATACGCCCGCGCGGGCCGTCCAGTTCATCGCCAAGCAATTGATAGGTGGGGCAGGTGGCGTTGCAGAATCCGCAGTGCACGCAACTGCGCAAAATGCTTTCCGCTTCTTCGGCGCGGGGCAGTTGCCGGGCCTGGTGACTCAAGGTGGTCTGCATGGTCAGATCTCCGCGTGCATCCGCCCAGGGTTGAAGATGGCCTGGGGATCGAGTTGGGCCTTGAGCTGGCGGTGGTAGCGCAACAGCGGTGCAGGCAACGGCTGGAAAGGACTGTCGTGCTGGCCAGGGCTGTAACAGGTCGCATGACCGCCTGCAGCGCTGATCAACTCACGAATCGTTGCGCCATCGGCGGTGGACTTCAGCCAGCGTTGCGCGCCGGCCCAATCGATCAGCTGTTCACCTGGCAGATCCAGCACAGCGGTGTTGTTCGGCACTGACAGTCGCCATAGCGGCGCTTCATCACGGAAGAACTCCAGCTGCTGTTCGTTCAGTTCCTGCCAATAGCTGGGGTCGATTCGCTCGCCTCCCAGCCGGTCATGGGCTGCTGCCACAGAGCCCTCACCACCCTCCAGACGCAGGCGCAATATGCCGTTTTCAAAGCTGGCGGCGCTGATGGGCAGTGGTTGCTGGCCCCATTCAGCAAGACGGGCCAGGGCGCGAGCGTCGTCCATCTCAAGCGCAATGCTGGCGCATAGACGGGGTTTGGGCAGGACCTTGAGGGAGACTTCAGTCAAAACCCCGAGACAGCCAAAACTGCCCGCCATCAAACGTGAAACATCGTAACCGGCGACGTTTTTCATCACTTCGCCACCAAAACGCAGGTGCTTGCCCTGGCCGGTAATCACCCGTGTGCCGAGGACGAAATCCCGCACCGATCCGGCCCACGGACGTCGCGGGCCGGACAGCCCGGCAGCGATCATCCCGCCCACCGTAGCCTCACCGAAATGCGGCGGCTCGCACGGCAGCATTTGTCCGGCCGCGTCCAGCGTCGCGCACAATTCCCGCAGGGGCGTGCCAGCGCGGGCGGTGATCACCAACTCCGTGGGGTCGTAACTGACGATGCCGGTGTGCACGCGGGTATCGAGGACTTCACCGGCCACTTCGCGGCCGAGGAAAGCCTTGCTGTTGCCGCCCTGAATGCGCAGCGGCGTCCCGCTGTCCAGCGCCTGATTGACCTGTTCCAGCAACGCAGCGCTGGCGTCGTGGTCGGGAGCATGACGCTCAAGTGAATTGGCAATCATCAGAAACGCTCCAGTTCCGGAAAAGGCAGTTTGCCCATGTGCACATGCATGGCGCCGAATTCAGCACAGCGATGCAGCGTCGGGATGTTCTTGCCGGGGTTAAGCATGCCGCCGGGGTCGAATGCTGCTTTCACGGCATGGAACAAGGTCAGTTCGTCGCTGTTGAACTGGGCGCACATCTGATTGATTTTCTCCCGGCCCACGCCATGCTCGCCGGTGATGCTGCCGCCGACTTTCACGCACAATTCAAGAATCCTGCCCCCCAGGGCTTCGGCACGTTCAAGTTCGCCGGGCTGGTTGGCGTCGAAGAGGATCAGCGGGTGCATATTGCCGTCACCGGCATGAAAGACATTGGCGACCCGCAGGTCATATTCGGTGGAAAGCGCAGCAATCCCTTGCAGCACGCCGGGCAGCTCGCGACGTGGAATGGTGCCGTCCATGCAGTAGTAATCCGGAGACAACCGGCCGACAGCGGGGAAGGCGTTCTTGCGCCCGGCCCAGAAGCGAACGCGCTCGGCTTCGTCTTTTGCCTGGCGCAGTTCGGTGGCGCCGGCATTGGTCAGCACGGCGCGGACTCGCTCGCAATCGTCATGAACATCGGCTTCAACGCCATCCAGTTCGCAGAGCAGAATGGCTTCGGCGTCCACCGGATAACCGGCGTGGATGAAGTCCTCGGCGGCGCGAATGGCCAGGTTGTCCATCATCTCCAGACCACCGGGGATGATCCCCGCAGCAATGATATCGGCGACCGCGCGGCCGGCCTTTTCCACCGAGTCGAAGGCCGCCAGCAGCACTTTCGCCACCTGGGGTTTAGGCAGTAATTTCACCGTCACTTCAGTGATGACGCCGAGCATGCCTTCGGAACCGGTAAACAGTGCCAGCAGGTCGAAACCGGGGGAATCAAGCGCCTCGGAACCCAGGGTCAGACGTTCGCCTTCGACCGTGAGAATTTCCAGCTTGAGCAAGTTGTGCACGGTCAGACCGTATTTCAGGCAATGCACGCCGCCAGCGTTTTCCGCGACGTTGCCGCCAATGGAACAGGCGATTTGCGAGGAGGGGTCCGGCGCGTAATACAGATCGTAAGGCGCCGCTGCCTGGGATATCGCCAGGTTGCGCACCCCGGGCTGGACTCTGGCAATGCGCGCCGCCGGATCGATTTCGATGATCTTGTTGAAGCGCGCCATCACCAGCAGCACGCCTTGCTCTAGAGGCAGCGCGCCCCCGGACAAGCCAGTGCCAGCCCCGCGTGTGACCACCGGGACGCGACGCTGATGGCAGATCTTCAGTAGGGTCTGGACTTCTTCGAGATGGCGAGGCAGGGCGACCAGCATGGGCGTGGTGCGATAAGCCGACAGCCCGTCGCACTCGTAGGGCCGCAGTTCTTCCGGACGATGAAGCACATCCAGGTCGGGCAGCTGGCGATGCAAGTCATCCAGCAACTGTTGTTTGTCGACCACAGGCAGGACGCCATCGACACGTTCGTCGTAGAGAATATTCATGATGTCATGGTGATCCCATGTTGTTTTTATTGGGACAGTGCTGGTACATCAGGCAACTTGCATCTTTAGGCGTTCCCGCCAGTTATGTCCATGTTTTCGGTTCAGTCTTTGGTTGTAGGTGCGATTGACAGCGACTGTGCAATCGCGCAACTTACGCATTGCGTAAGCCGGTTATGAAAATAACCAAAAAATAATAATAGCGATGCTGCCCATGGACCTCTTCACCTATTACCGTTCGACCTCCAGTTACCGGGTTCGAACTGCTCTGGCCTTGAAGGGCCTGGATTACCAGGCGATTCCGGTCAATCTGTTGGATAAGGAGCATCTCCAGCCTGAGTATCAAGCGATCAATCCCCAGTGTCGGGTGCCGGCATTGCGCATCGATTCAGGGCTCATCATTACGCAATCCACGGCGATCCTCGAATACTTGGAGGACCGCTATCCAGCCAGCCCGCTGTTATCGACAAACCTTGAAATTCGCGCTTCGCAGCGCGCGGTCGCTTCGTTGATTGCCTGCGATATTCACCCGCTGCACAACGTTTCGGTGCTCAACCGATTACGGGGGCTGGGACACAGTGAGAATGAGGTCAATCAGTGGATCGGCCATTGGATCAGTGAAGGTCTGGCGGCCGTGGAGCAGATGATTGGCAAGACAGGTTATTGCTTTGACGAGATTCTGCCGAGCATGGCAGATGTGTATTTATTGCCTCAGGTCTACGGCGCCCACCGTTTCAAGGTTGACCTGACCCCATACCCACGCATTCTGCGCGTCGAAAAGCTCGCGTTGGACCATTGGGCATTTCAGGCCGCGCATCCCGATGCGCAACCTGACAAGCCGGAGTAGTCTGGTCGTTATGAAAATTCTTGGCCTGCAACTGATATTTGGTGATTTCCTGGCTCGCAGTGTGCGCGGGATTCCCTGTGCGCCCCCCGCAGAAAAGTGATCGCGCGCCCCGCTAATCCACTTTCCTGCAAGGAGCCAGACCATGGCTGATCTTCACAACGCTAGCTACGAAAACCCGATGGGCCTCATGGGCTTTGAATTCATCGAATTCGCCTCACCAACCCCTAATACCCTTGAGCCCGTGTTCCAGATCATGGGCTTTACCAAGGTGGCGGTGCACCGCTCCAAGGACGTTGTGCTGTATCGCCAGGGTGGCATCAACATCATCCTCAACAACGAGCCCAATAGCCTGGCGTCATACTTCGCGGCCGAGCACGGGCCTTCGGTGTGCGGCATGGCGTTCCGGGTCAAGGATTCCCACAAGGCTTACCAGCGCGCCCTTGAACTGGGTGCGCAACCGGTGGAAATTGCCACCGGGCCCATGGAACTGCGCTTGCCGGCCATCAAGGGCATTGGCGGCGCGCCGCTGTACCTCATCGACCGGTTCGGCGAGGGCACTTCAATCTATGACATCGACTTCAACTTCATCGAAGGCGTGGACCGCCATCCCGAAGGGGCAGGGCTCAAATTCATCGATCACCTGACCCACAACGTCTATCGCGGGCGCATGGCCTACTGGGCCAGCTTCTACGAGAAGCTGTTCAACTTTCGCGAGATTCGTTATTTCGACATCAAGGGCGAATACACCGGCCTGACCTCCAAAGCCATGACCGCTCCGGATGGCATGATCCGCATTCCCCTGAACGAGGAATCGTCCAAAGGCGCCGGGCAGATCGAAGAGTTCCTGATGAAGTTCAATGGCGAAGGGATCCAGCATGTGGCGTTCTTCACCGATGACTTGATAAAAAGCTGGGACGCGCTCAAGGCCATGGGCATGCGCTTCATGACCGCGCCACCGGACACTTACTATGAAATGCTCGAAGGCCGTTTGCCGAACCACGGCGAGCCTGAGGCTGAGCTGAAAAGCCGGGGCATCCTGCTCGACGGTTCATCCGATGGCGGCGAGCGTCGGCTTTTACTGCAGATATTCTCGGAAACCCTGATGGGCCCGGTGTTCTTCGAATTCATCCAGCGCAAAGGCGATGATGGGTTTGGCGAGGGTAACTTCAAGGCGCTGTTTGAATCGATTGAGCGCGATCAGGTCAAGCGTGGGGTTTTGGCGGTGGAATAAGCCTTTCACGAAGCTGATTTTGGAATGCGGTTGGAATGTGGGAGCGGTGCTTGCCCGCGATTGGGTTTACAAATTATCGCGGGCAAGCACCGCTCCCACAGGTAGGCCCTGTTTCAATTAAGGATTTGCATCAATCCTCAAAAACCGCCACATCCCCGCCCATCCGTGCACTGATCACCCTGGCCGTGGCCCGCAATCTTCGCGCTGCCTCGGCCTGACGTTCATCGGTGAACACCGACGCCGACCCGACCATGGTGATGACCCCGGCCAGCTTGTTGCCGACGCTGAACACCGGTGACGACACAGCATTGACACCCGCCATCAACAATCCGCGAATCTGATGCACGCCCGAGCTGCGAATGTCCTTGAGGTGTTGCTCGACCTCCTGCAACTGAATGGCGTTCAAGCGCGTTGCTTCCTGGCTCCGCAACTCGGCGCTTTCATTGGCACTCAAGAAGGCATCGAACACCAGGCCCGTGGATGAACTCAGCAGCGGCAGCACCGACCCCACCTGGGTAACCAGCGTCACCGCGCCGCTTGACGGCTCGACATAAACCACAGTCGGACCCTTATTGGCCCATACCGCCAGAAAGCAGGTTTCATTGAGTTCGTCGCGCAGTACCGCGAGGTGCGGCGCAGTGAGCTTCAGCACATCCAGATGACCTACCGCAGCCAGCCCGACATACAGCGCCTCTCGGCCCAGACCATAGTGATTGGTGACCGCATCCTGCTCGGCGAAACCGCTGGCAATCAGCGCCTGGAGATAGCGGTGCACCTTGCTGGCCGGCATGTCGAGGTGTTCCGCGAGCTTGGACAGCGAAGTCGAGGGCGCTAGTTCTGCCAAGGCCTTGAGAACGCCCATGCCGACCTCAGCGGACTGAACCTTTTGCTGGCGCGGGCCTGTAGGGCTTTCTGAATCTGTGTTGGTTGTGGTCATGAAGGGAGGCTGCGCCGGTCTGAGAAGGCTGCTTTATAGCTTGACCGTCTTCCAAACTCAAATTACGTTACACGTAATCATGTTCTGTTAAGTGTAATTTCTACGGCGTCATCCCTTATAAAAACAAGAGGTCGAGATGGTCACTCATCAGCCTGCCGATTCGCTGGTTTACCAGTCCGGTTTCGGCAACCAGTTCAGCAGTGAAGCGTTGCCCGGCGCGTTGCCCGTTGGGCAGAACTCTCCTCAGCGGCATACTCTGGGCCTGTACGCAGAACAGCTTTCGGGCACCGCGTTCACCGTTCCCCGGGCTGAAGCAAGGCGCACCTGGCTGTACCGCATCAAACCTTCTGCCGCGCACCCGCGATACCAGCGTCTGGATCGGCAGCTCACCGGCCAGCAAATGGGTCCGATTACACCTAACCGCCTGCGCTGGAATGCCTTTGAGTTCCCGACTGAAGCGACTGACTTCATTGATGGTCTGCACGTCATGGCCAGCACCGCTACGGCGGATCAGGCCGAAGGTGTGACGGTCTACAACTACTGCGCCACGGCCTCCATGCAGCGCGCGTTTTTCAACGCCGACGGCGAATGGCTGATCGTGCCCCAGATGGGACGCTTGCGGATCCTGACCGAGCTGGGCCTGCTGGATCTGGCCCCGCAGGAAATTGCTGTCTTGCCCAGGGGCATGAAGTTCAGCGTGCAACTGCTGGACGCCACTGCCCGGGGTTATGTCTGTGAGAACCATGGCAGCGCCTTGCGCTTGCCGGATCTGGGGCCGATTGGCAGCAATGGTCTGGCCAACCCCCGAGACTTCCTGGCCCCTAGCGCATGGTTCGAGGAGCGGGATGAGCCGGTGATCCTGGTGCAGAAATTCCTCGGCGAATTGTGGGCCGCCGAGCTGGATCACTCACCTTTTGACGTGGTGGGCTGGCATGGCAACAACGTGCCGTACAAATATGACCTGCGCCGTTTCAATACCTTGGGAACCGTGAGTTTCGACCATCCGGATCCGTCGATTTTTACTGTGCTGACTTCACCAGGCAGCGTTCACGGACAAGCCAATGTGGACTTCGTGATCTTTCCGCCGCGCTGGATGGTGGCGGAAAACACCTTCAGACCGCCGTGGTTCCATCGCAACTTGATGAATGAATTCATGGGCCTGATCGACGGCGCCTACGATGCCAAGGCCGAGGGTTTCATGCCCGGTGGCGCATCGTTGCACAACTGCATGAGCGCCCACGGGCCTGACAATGTCACTGCGCAAAATGCCATCGCGGCAACTCTGCAACCGCACAAGATCGATAACACCATGGCTTTCATGTTCGAGACTGGCAAAGTGCTGCGCCCGAGCCTGCATGCCTTGCAGTGCCCCGAGCTGCAGAGCGATTACGACGCCTGCTGGGGTGGTATGGCCAGGACTTTTAAATCGCCGTTGAAAAAGGAAAATCTTTAATGAACGCGCCAGCACACAGCCGCAGCTGGATTTCATCCGCCAATGGCCACGCTGATTTTCCATTGCAGAACCTGCCGCTGGGCGTTTTCAGCCGTGGCAATTCGCCCAGGCGCGGAGGCGTCGCGATAGGCGACTCGATCTTCGACCTGCGAGCCGCGCTGGCTGCAGGCTTTTTCAACGGTGCTGCACGGGACGCAGCCGAAGCGGCCAGTCGCGATCAGCTCAATGATTTCTTTGCTCTGGGTGCCCATGGCCGTCAGGCACTGCGCAGTGAACTGCTGCATCTGCTGGATGAACACAGCCCGCAACGCGCGCGCCTGCAGGCCTCGGCTGAGTCGTTGCTACACCCCATGCACGAGTGCCAGATGCACATGCCTGCTCGAGTCGGGGATTACACGGATTTCTACGTGGGCATTCATCACGCGACCAACGTTGGCAAGCTGTTCCGGCCGGATAATCCCTTGCTGCCCAATTACAAATATGTGCCGATTGCGTATCACGGTCGGGCCTCGACCTTGTGTATTTCCGGTACGCCGGTCAAACGCCCCAACGGCCAGACCCTGCCGCCGGGCCAGGAAATACCGCAGTTCGGGCCCAGCAAACGGCTGGATTACGAGCTGGAAATGGGCGTCTGGGTCGGGCCGGGCAATAGCGATGGCGAGCCCATCGGGATTACTGACGCGGCTCAGCATATCGCCGGTCTGTGCCTGCTCAACGATTGGTCGGCCCGGGACCTGCAAGCCTGGGAATACCAGCCGTTGGGGCCATTTCTGTCCAAGAGCTTTGCCACGACGATTTCCCCATGGGTGGTAACCGCCGAAGCGCTGGCACCGTTTCGCAGTCCGCAACCTGCGCGTCCCGCAGGCGACCCTGAACCGTTGGCGTACCTGTGGGATGAAGCGGATCAGCACGGCGGTGCACTGGATATCCAGCTGGAGGTTTTGTTGCGGACCCGGCAGATGAAGGAAAAGGGCGCGCCCGCCTGTCTACTGGCTAACAGCAACACCTGGAATATGTACTGGACGATGGCCCAGATGCTGACCCACCACAGCGTCAATGGCTGCAAACTGCAACCCGGTGATCTACTCGGTACCGGCACCTTGTCCGGGCCTGAAGTCGGGCAGCTGGGCAGCCTGCTGGAAATGACCGAAGGAGGCAAAGTCGCCGTGGAACTGCCTGGAGGCGAGACCCGACGTTTTCTGGAGGATGGTGACGAAGTGATCCTGCGCGCCCGGTGTCAGCGGGAAGGGCATGTGTCGATCGGGTTTGGGGAGTGTCGGGGTGTGGTGAATGGGTAGTCTGTTGGAGCGAGGCTTGCCCGCGAAGAACGATGGCGCGGTGTATCTGTATGACCGCACCGTTCAATTCGCGGGCAAGCCTCGCTCCAACAGGGTTACACAAACCCATCCACCAACGACCCGCTCCTCGGCAGAAACTTCCCTTGCCGATCACCTTGAGCCTTGCCATCGGCATAGCTCAGTTGCCCATTGACCCATACCCCATCGATGCCCTCGGCAGCTTGTTTCGGGTCTTTGAAGTCAGCTACGTCGCGCACGGTCTCGGGGTTGAACAACACCAGATCCGCCCAGTAACCCTCGCGAATCAGCCCGCGCTCGTGCAAACCAAAGCGCGCCGCTGACAGGCCCGTCATTTTGTGCACCGCGGTATGCAGCGGGAACAGACCCAGGTCGCGGCTGAAATGGCCGAGCACTCTGGGAAAAGCACCCCACAGGCGCGGATGGGGAAACGGGTCTTCCGGCAGGCCATCGGAGCCGATCATCGACAGCGGATGGCTCATGATCCGCTCGACGTCTTTCTCGTCCATGCCGTAATACACCGCACCTGCCGGTTGCAGTTTGCGAGCGGCGTCCAGCAGTGACAATTGCCACTCAGCGGCGATGTCTTTCAGATCACGGCCGCCTTGATCAGGGTGCGGTGTCGACCAGGTGATGGTGATGCGAAACGCGTCGGTGACCTGTTTGAGATCCAGCGTTGATGAGCTGGCGGCGTAGGGATAGCAGTCGCAGCCCACCGGGTGATTTTCTGCGGCCTTTTCCAGCGACGCCAACAATTGCGGACTGCGCCCCCAGTTACCGGCGCCGGCGCATTTCATGTGCGAGATCACCACCGGCGCCTTGGCGTGACGTCCAATATCGAAGGCTTCGTCCATGGCCTCCAGTACCGGCTCGAATTCGCTGCGCAGATGGGTGGTGTATACCGCGCCAAATGCCGTCAATTCTTCGGCCAGTTGCTTGACCTCACTAGTCTTCGCAGAAAACGCCGAGGCGTAGGCCAGCCCGGTGGACAAACCCAAGGCGCCTGACTCCAGGCTGTCGCGCAGCTGAGCGCGCATGGCAGTGATTTCGTCCGGGGTTGCGCTGCGCTGCAGATCGTCCATGTGATTGCTGCGCAATGCTGTATGGCCAATCAACGCGGCGACGTTGACCGCAGGGCGCGCCTTGTCCACCGCATTGCGATAGTCGCTGAAACGCGGATAGACAAAAGCCGCCGAGGTGCCCAGCAGGTTCATCGGATCCGGTGGATCGCCTGCCAGGGACACCGGCGAGGCGCTGATCCCGCAGTTGCCGACGATCACTGTGGTCACGCCCTGGCTGATCTTGGGCAGCATCTGCGGCTTGCGGATCACCACTGTGTCGTCATGGGTATGCACGTCGATGAACCCCGGTGCCAGGACCCGGCCTGCGGCGTTGATTTCGTTAATTGCCGAGACGCCGTCCAGACTGCCGATCCGCTGGATGCGACCCTCGCGAATCGCCACGTCGGCGCGAAACCCCGGCTGGTCGCTACCGTCAATCACCAGTGCGTCGCGAATGATCAGGTCATAAAGCATGGTTCAGTCTCCCAGCGGCAGGCCGTCTTCACCGCCGCGATAGTCATCGAGGGCCAGCTTGATCCGCCGCAGCCGTTCCTGATTGTCCTCAGGTGCCAGCAGCGCCAGTTCAGTGGCGAGCACGTCGATGGTCAGCAGCATGCCGTAGCGCGCTGCCGTAGGTTTGTAGATGAAATTGGTCTCGGCGATCTGCAGCGGCAGAACCACATCAGCCAGTTGGCCCAATGGCGAGTCGGGCAGGGTGATGGCGAGAATTTTCGCGCCGTAGCTGCGGGCCAGTTTTACCGCGTCAAGCAGCTCTGGTGTGCGGCCGCTGAGGGAGCAGGCGATCAGGCTGTTGTCCGGGCCGAGAGTAGCCGCGATCAGGCGCATCATCACCGGATCCCGGGAGGCGGCGATGGGAAAGCCCAGGCGCACCAGCCGGGTTTGCAATTCTTCGCTGCACAGGCTGGAGCAGCCACCCATGCCAAAGGCGTGGATCATTCGCGCCCCGCCCAAGGTCGCCACCGCAGCAGCGAAGCGGGATTCGTCGAAGCCCGCCAGATGCTGACGTAACGTCGATTCGATGTCGCTGACGATCTGCGAGAAAAACGCCGATTGCTCGGGGGCCTGCTCCGGATTGAGAAAACGGCTGCCCACGCCACTGGCCTGAGCCAGTTGCAGGCGCAAGTCACGCAGGTCCCGACAACCGATACTGCGGGCGAAGCGCGACAGGGTCGCGCTGCTGACCTCGGCCCGGCTGGCGAGCTCATCAAGACTTGCACTGGCAGCAAACGCCACGTCACTGAGGATCAGTTTCGCGATACGCGCTTCACCGGCGCTGAACGAGTCCTGGCGAGCGCGGATCTGGTAAAGAATGTCCACTCAGAGCACCTGCGCCAGACCCAGCGTCAGCGCGAACGCCACCACGGAAATCAAGGTCTCCAGCACCGTCCAGGTCTTGAAGGTTTGTGCCACGGTCATATTGAAATACTCCTTGATAAGCCAGAAACCACCGTCGTTGACGTGGGAAAAAATCACCGAGCCTGCGCCGGTGGCCAGCACCAGCAGCTCCGGATGCGGATAGCCCAGGCCCAGGGCGACGGGGGCGACGATACCGGAAGCAGTCGTCATCGCCACCGTTGCCGAGCCGGTTGCGACACGCATCAGTGCGGCGAACAACCAACCCATGAGCAGTGGCGACAGGTGGAAATCCTGGGCCAGACCGACGATTTCGTTGGTTACACCGCTGTCGACCAGAATCTTGTTCAAACCGCCACCGGCGCCGACCAGCAGCGTGATGCTGGCTGTCGGGGCGAGGCACTCGTTGGTGAATTTCAGAATCGAGTCGCGGTTGAAGCCTTGAGCGATACCCAATGTCCAGAAGCTTAGCAAGGTGGCCAGCAGCAGGGCGATCACCGAGTTGCCGATGAACAGCAGGAAGCTGTTGAAGCCGCTGCCCGGTGTGCTGATCAGGTTGGCCCAGCCGCCGAGCAGCATCAGTACCACAGGCAGCAGAATGGTGGCCATAGTCAGGCCGAAACTCGGCAGTTTGGTGCGCGGCTCACGATCAAGAAACTGCCTGGCTAGCGGGTTCTCATCCGGCAATTGGATGCGCGGCACGATGAATTTGGCATAGATCGGACCTGCAATGATCGCGGTCGGGATGCCGATCAGAATCGCGTAGAACAGGGTCTGGCCAACAGAGGCTTGATAAGCCTGCACCGCAAGCATCGCGGCAGGATGCGGCGGCACCAGCGCGTGGACCACCGACAAACCAGCGACCATCGGCAAGCCGACCATCAGAATCGATACCCCAACCCGACGCGCCACTGTAAAGGCAATCGGCACCAGCAACACGAAGCCAACTTCGAAGAACAATGGCAGCCCCACCAGAAACGCGATGCAGACCATGGCCCAGTGCGCGTTGCGCTCGCCGAAGCGATCGATCAGGGTGCGCGCCACCTGCTCGGCACCGCCGGATTCGGCCATCATCTTGCCGAGCATGGTGCCTAGCGCGACCACCAGGGCAATGTGCCCCAGAGTTTTGCCGACACCGGCTTCATAGGAAGCAACCACACCGCTGGCAGGCATGCCCGCGACCAGCGCCAGGCCGACTGACACCAGGGTGATGACGATAAAAGGGTTGAGGCGGTAACGGGCAATCAACACGATCAAGGCGATGATCGCGACAGCGGCGTAAACCAACAGCGACAGACCAGGGGATGGCGTCATGGAGCATGATCCTTGCAGAGAGTGGAGTTTGAATGGCTCGGCACAAACCGATTGGTCAGTGAGGAGGCGTTCCAGTAAATCTCGGCAGAGGTGTTGCTAAAGACGGAGCAAGGCTGGGGGAACGGCGATCACAGGCAGTCATTATTTTTATCTCTGTTTTCGTGATGAAAATAAGTTACACGAAAACAGAAATTAAAAACAACATATGAAAATTAATTTCTTTTCTGGTAGAGCTAACCGTTCGCTGGTCTCGCTCTCTGTTGGAGCGAGGCTTGCCCGCGAATCAGTCAACGCAATCAGTCAGATATGTCGCGTTGTCTTCTTCGCGGGCAAGCCTCGCTCCAACGGGGTTGTGTCTTTGCTTCTAGACTTTGACCGGAACCTCATACCACCCTAAGAACAGATCCAACGCAGACTCGATGACTTGTGTCTGCTCTTCATCGCTGAGGATCGGCCTGTTGAAGGTCACCTGTGGCCAGAAGGCAAACCCCTTGAGCAAGCCATGCATCTGGGTGGCGGCGAAGGTCGGGTCGGCGGGTTTCAGTCTGCCGTCGGCCTGGGCCTCGCGGATCCATAACGCAAAGGTTTCTTCCTTTTCATCCAGTCGCGCCAGCCAGACCTGAGCGCGCTCCGGCGAGTGAATAGTGGCGCCCAGAGCAACCCGGGCCAGGTCCAGGCAATTGGGGTCAGAAAGCGTTTTCATCTTTGCCTGGAGCATGCCGCGCAGTTGATCACGCAGTGTCATACCGGGCCTGTAGAGTGAATCCGGGAGTTCACCGATACGGCACCAGAGGCGCTGAAGGATCTCGGCGAATAGCTCTTCTTTGCTGGGGAAGTGGTTGTACACCGTGCGTTTGGAGACCTCCGCCCGTGCCGCAATGCGGTCCATGCTGGTCACTTCAAATCCGGTATCACGAAACTCGGCAATAGCTGCCAGCACGATAGCTTCGCGTTTTCGGTCAGTGAGTCGCAGGGCAGGCGCTGTCATAGGTCTCGCTTCAAACAGGTGTATAAAAAGAAAGTACACTCGGCAGTTTACTTGTCACCACAGATCATGCAAGCTTAAAACTACACCGTGTAGTGTAAATTTTAGTTACACCTGTAGGAGCTGCCGAAGGCTGCGAATGGCGGCGTGTCAGCCAAAGAGTTTCGCAGCCTGCGGCAGCTCCTACAGATTTCACCACCCGCCTTTGCAATGTGGGACCGCGACGGAGCACCCAGGCCATGACCAAAATCTACGACAGTCAGTCAGTCAAATCTCTAACCACCCTGCAAAAGCACGAGGGCCGTTATCGCAACCCGGTGGCCATGAGCCAGATGGGCTTCGTCAAGACCCTGGGCATTTTCTGGGACATGCTGTTCAACAAACCCAAGTCGACCCGCCCGGCAGGCGAGGTCCCGGTACAGCCGCTGTCCCGTCAGCAATTGCTCGCAGCGCCGGACTACACGGTCTATCGCTTGGGCCATTCCACTGTCTTGCTGAAAATGCGCGGTGTGTTCTGGTTGACTGACCCGGTGTTCGCCGAGCGCGCGTCGCCGGTGCAATGGGCGGGGCCGCAGCGCTTTCATCAGCCGCCGATCAGCCTTGAAGAACTGCCTCCGATCAAAGCCGTGATTCTGTCCCACAACCATTACGATCATCTGGATCAAATGGCGATCAAGGCGCTTGAGGCCAAAACCGAGCATTTCCTCACGCCGCTGGGCGTGGGTGACACCTTGATGGAGTGGGGCGTAGCGGCCGAGAAAGTCATCCAGCTGGACTGGTGGCAATCCACCGAGGTACACGGCATGCAGTTAGTGGCCACGCCTTCCCAGCATTTTTCGGGGCGCACGCTTCTGGATAGCAACCGCAGTCTGTGGGCGTCATGGGTTATGCATGACGAAAGCCAGCGGATTTTCTTCAGCGGAGATACCGGCTATTTCGACGGCTTCAAAACCATCGGCGAGCAGTACGGACCGTTTGACCTGACCCTGATGGAAACCGGCGCCTACAACGTCCAGTGGCCGGACGTGCACATGCAGCCTGAAGAAACCTTGCAAGCCCACATCGATCTACGCGGGAAGTGGCTGCTGCCGATCCACAACGGCACATTTGATTTATCGATGCACGCCTGGCACGAACCCTTCGACCGGATCATCGCGCTGGCCTGGGAGAAGAACGTCACGATTACCACGCCACAGATGGGCCAACCGTTTTATGTGCAGTATCCTGGGCGTGGCCACGCCTGGTGGTTGGGGGTGGAAGGGGTGCGGGAAGTGTCGGTGGAGAAGATGAACGGATTCAGGACCGCGCGGCGTAGTTCTTGATGGGGGTTGCGGCCTGTGGGAGCGGTGCTTGCCCGCGATAAGGTTTAGGTGATTTACCTGCTGACTCGCGTTCAGCCTTATCGCGGGCAAGCACCGCTCCCACAGGCGATTGCATCAATCATCAAGCCTGCTTCGGATCCGGCGGCGTACCCGGTCTCGGCTGTTCGCCTTTCTCATTGAGTTGCTTGTTCTGCTCGCCCACCTTGCCGGCATTTTCCGGTTTGTGGTCGAGGTCTTCGCGTTTCGATTCCTGATCTTTTTCTGGCTGGCTCATCTCGGCGCTCTCTATGTTGTTGTCCGTAGAGATTGGGCAACGCGGCGCGCGCAAGATTCGAACTATTTATCAGCCACTCACACCCGATCCGTCATCGCCGCCAGCGCCACCGATGTGGCCGCCGTGCGCGTCTCCACCCCAAGCTTGATATAGATGTGCTCCAAGTGCTTGTTCACGGTGCGGGGGCTGAGTTGCAGGATGTCGCCGATGTCTTTGTTAGTCTTGCCGCATGACACCCAGCGCAGGACTTCGATTTCCCGTTCGGTGAGCTGGAAGCGGCTGGAGAGTTTGCCGTAGGCGGGTTTGTCGTCGAAGCCCAGGCTGGCGGACTGCGAGGCGCTGCGGGCCGATTGCAGGATGCGCGCGGTGCGCAGGTGGGAGGCGACCCTAGCCAGGACTTCGTTGCAGACGATGGGTTTGGTCACGTAGTCGATGGCCCCGGCTTCGAAGCCTTTGACCACATGCTCGCTGTCGGTGAGAGCGGTCATGAACAGCACCGGGATGTTGGCGCTGTCCGGTTGCGCCTTGATCCGCCGGCAGGTTTCGAAGCCATCCAGGCCGGGCATCATGGCGTCGAGCAGAATCAGGTCGGGGCGACGGCGTTGAATGCGATTCAAGGCGCTGGTGCCGTCCAGCGCCACTAGCACCATGTAACCGGCTTCGTCCAGGGCATCGGACAGCAGAGCCAGGTTATCCGGCGTGTCGTCGACGATCAGAATCACGCCGTTTTCAGCGGGTGGGGTCAGGGCGTTCATTCAGGGCCTCCTTGAGGTGCAGGCTGAGTTCATCCAGACGAAAACCCTTGGCGAGTGTCCGCAGGTCGGCGACAAAGCTGGCGCTGGTGGTGCTGTCTCGTTCGATGGCGTCGAGTTTGGCCTGGATCCCGCGCACGTAACCCAGCCCGCACAATTCATACAGATCCAGCAGGTCTTGGCGGGGCGGCAGCTGCCAGGGTGATTTGGTGACCGGTTGCGCACGTGCCCGCCGCAGCCATTGCAGTTGCAGGTGATGCTGGATGCGTTCGAGCAGTTGCTGAATGTGCACCGGCTTGGCCAGGTAGTCGTTGCAGACCTGCGGCAGGCTGCGCTCCTTGTCATCGGTAAACGGGTTGGCATTGGCGGAAATGATGATGATCGGCGCCAGAGAAAGGGCGTTGCGGCGAATCAGCCGGCTGGTTTCCCAACCGTCCATGTCCGGCATCGACAGGTCCATGAGGATCAGGTCCGGATGCAGCAGCGACACCTGGCGAATCGCTTCCTGACCGTTAGCCGCCTGGGCCACTTCAAACCCCAGGGGAGCGAGCATGCCGCTGATGACTTTGCGATGCTCGATATGGTCGTCCACCACCAGAATCAGCCGCCGCTCGCCCTGATAACCGATCACGTCGTGATCCACATGTATCACCGCCTTGGGCACTCGTACCTCGGACAGGAACAGCCTGACCTGAAAATGTGTGCCTTCGTTGGGCTGGCTGGTGACCGACAAGGCGCCGCCCATCAATGACGTCAGCATCCGGGTGATGGTCAGACCAAGGCCGACGCCGTTGTCCTGGCGCACCAGTCCGCCACGCTCGAAGGGCTGGAAGATGCGCTCGATCTGCTCCGGGGCGATGCCGATGCCGGTGTCCATGATGTCGAAGATCGCCGTTTCCCGGCGGTAGCTGACCCGCAGGCAGACTTCGCCGCTGTCGGTGAAATTCACCGCATTGCCCAACAGGTTGATGAGGATCTGCCGCACCCGCTTTTCGTCACCTCGCACCACTGCGGGCATGCGGCCCACGATGTCGAGTCTGAAGGTCAGACCTTTTTCCCGTGCGGTGGGGGCGAACATCTGTTCCAGATCGTGAAGAAATTCCTGAAACAGAATTTCCGAGGTCTCCAGACGCAGCTTGCCGGCCTCGATCTTGGCCACGTCCAGCAAGCCGTCGATCAGCGACAGCAAGTGCGAACTGCTGCGCAGGATGGTTGCCAGCGGGTCTTGCTGATGGGGAGGGGTAGTGGGATCGCGTTGCAGAATCTGGGTGAAGCCGAGAATGCTGTTCAGTGGTGTGCGCAGTTCATGGGACAAACCGGTGACGTAGCGGCTTTTCGCGGCATTGGCGGCTTCCGAGGCTTCCTTGGCGGCTTGCAGGGCCTGGTCAGTCTTGTCGTGGGCGTCGATCTCCTGCATCAGCAGTGAGGTCTGGCGATCCGACTCTTCCAGGGCGACGCGGCGGCTTTCTCGGGTCAGCACCACCCACCAGGCAAGTATTCCGGCGAACACGCAGAGGGTGAAAAACGCTTTGAGAAAGGCCAGGAACAAGGTGCGATGCACCGCCGGTGACTGGTCGATCAGGCTATGGGACACCTGCCCGTAAATTACCGCCAGCGCCCCGGAAATGGTCAGCAGCAGCACCGTCAGCAAGCCCAGGTATTGCGCCAGTCGGGTGTGCAGGTAATGCAGCGGCAGCTTGGGCCACAGCTTGCTGACCAGATCCTCGAACTGCATGGACAGCCGCGCCCGGCTCTTGCATTGGTCGGCGCAACGCGCGTCCAGCGAACAGCACAGCGAGCAGATCGGTGAGCTATACGCCGGGCAATACGCCATGTCCGGGGTTTCGAATTCGTTGCTGCACAACCCGCAGCGCAGGCTGGTTTGCTGGCCTAAGGGGAATAGTTGCAGCGGGTCGCTGGTGCGGGCGATGTAGTACTTGCCCTTGGTCAGCCAGGCGATCAGCGGTGCGGCGATCAAGGCGGTGGTCAGGGAGATCAGCGGCGGCGCTGCCTGAGCCAGTGCGCCGAACGCCCCGAAATGGGCGCTGATGGACAGCAGCGAGGCAATTGCCATGGCGCCAACGCCCACCGGGTTGATGTCGTAGAGGTGGGCGCGCTTGAATTCGATGTGCTTGGGTGAAAAGCCCAGCGGTTTGTTGATCACCAGATCCGCCACCAGCGTGCCGATCCAGGCAATCGCCACATTGGCGTACAGGCCCAGCACTTGCTCGATGGCGTCGAATACCCCCAGCTCCATGAGGATCAGCGCAATGGCGACGTTGAACACCAGCCAGACCACGCGGCCTGGATGGCTGTGGGTGACCCGGGCAAAGAAATTGGACCAGGCCAGCGACCCGGCGTAGGCGTTGGTCAGATTGATCTTGATCTGCGAGATGATCACGAACAGCACCATGGCCGCCAGCGCCCATTCCGGCGAGCTGAAGACGTAACGAAAGGCCACCAGATACATCTGCGTCGGCTCGGCGGCGCGCTCGATGGGCACTTCGTGTTGCAGGGCGAGAAAAGCCAGAAACGCGCCAGCCATGATTTTCAGCGCACCGGGAATGATCCAGCCGGGCCCGGCCATGAGCAGCGCGGCCCACCAGCGTTTGCGGTTCTTGCGGGTTTTTTCCGGTAGAAAGCGCAGGTAGTCCACCTGTTCGCCGATTTGCGTCACCAGAGACAGCGCGACGCTGAACGCTGCACCAAAGAACAGCAGATTGAAGGTGCCACCTTCGCCTTCGCGTCCGGCAAAGGTCGTCAGGTCGCTGAGGGCTTCGGGGTTTTTCCAGATCACGAAGATGTACGGCACCAGCAGCAAGGTCAGCCACAAAGGCTGCGACCACATCTGTAAACGGCTGATCAGGGTGATGCCGTAGGCGACCAGCGGGATGATGATAATCGAACAGATCACATAGGCCATGGCCAAGGGGATATGGAAATACAGCTCGATGGCCAGGGCCATGATGGCCGCTTCCAGAGCAAAAAACAGAAAGGTGAAGCTGGCATAGATCAGCGAGGTGATGGTCGAACCGATGTAGCCAAAACCTGCGCCACGGGTCAGCAGATCCATGTCCACGCCGTAGCGGGCCGCGTAGTAGCTGATCGGCAGACCGGTGAGGAAAATCACCAGGGCTGTGGCGAGGATCGCCCACAAGGTGTTGGTAAACCCGTAACTCATCACCAGCGCACCGCCGATGGCCTCCAGCGCCAGAAACGAAACCGCGCCGACGGCGGTGTTGGCGATGCGGAATTCCGACCATTTGCGGAAGGATTTCGGCGTGAAACGTAAGGCGTAGTCCTCCATGGTCTCGTCCGCGACCAGGCTGTTGTAATCGCGGCGTACCTTGACGATGCGTTGGGAGCCGGAGGGTCGCACGGGGACGTGTTCCTGAAGAGGATGGTTATGGTTATGGGGTTGCCAGCAGCAACTTCCGTGCCTGTGGACACAATCCACCTGATACCGCTCCCACAGGAGATCGCATTCCCCCGTTGGAGTGAGTGGGCGGCATTCCGACTTGCCCGCGAATAAGTCGACGCGGTAATCCAGACAGATCGCGTTATCGTTCTTCGCGGGCAAGCCTCGCTCCAACGGTCGATCCTCGGACCTGTGGGAGCGGTGCTTGCCCGCGATAAACGATAACGCGGTATGCCGTCGAGCTATGTCTCATGCATCGCGGGCAAGCCTCGCTCCCACAGGAGAATGCATTCCCCCCGTTGGAATGAGTGGGCGGCATTCCGACTTGCCCGCGAATAAGTCGGCGCGGTAATCCAGACAGATCGCGTTATCGTTCTTCGCGGGCAAGCCTCGCTCCAACGGTCGATCCTCGGACCTGTGGGAGCGGTGCTTGCCCGCGATAAACGATAACGCGGTATGCCGTCGAGCTGTGTCTCATGCATCGCGGGCAAGCACCGCTCCCACAGGAGAAAGCATTCCCCTGTGGGAGTGCGTGGGCGGCATTCCGACTTGCCCGCGAATAAGTCGACGCGGTAATCCCGACAGATCGCGTTATCGTTCTTCGCGGGCAAGCCTCGCTCCAACGGTCGATCCTCGGACCTGTGGGAGCGGTGCTTGCCCGCGATAAACGATAACGCGGATGCCGTCGAGCTGTGTCTCATGCATCGCGGGCAAGCACCGCTCCCACAGATCCTGTGTTTGCAGTCCATTTGCGCGCAATCATCCTCGTTTTTACACAAATCAGCCCTACGTCAAATGACGTAGCCCGGTACGTCATGGTGCGTATACCGGCTTTTGCCTGCCGACTTCATGCTTGCCGCAACTTCGAAGCGATGCCCCTTGGGAATTGCACGAACCCACAAGCACAGGAGCGGGACCAGATGGATTCACGACTGACAGGCGCCAAACGTTTTTTGCCCCGTCGATTGGCGTTGGGCGCGGCTGCGCTTTCGCTGATTGCGGCCGGGGTATTTGGCCAGGTGGCGCTGGCCGATGACGCGAACACCACCGGGCTTGCGGTAACCGCCACCGAAGTGACCGTTGGCCAGCTGCACTCGGCCACCGGCACCATGGCGATCTCCGAGACCGGTTCGATCCAGGCCGAGCGTCTGGCCATCGAACAGATCAACGCTTCGGGCGGGATCCTCGGTCGGCAGATCAAGGTGGTACAGGAAGACGGCGCCTCTGACTGGCCGACCTTCGCTGAGAAAGCCAAGAAGCTGCTGGTGGGTGACAAAGTAGCGGCGGTATTCGGCTGCTGGACCTCGGCCTCGCGCAAAGCGGTGCTGCCCGTCTTCGAAAAAGAAAACGGCCTGCTTTATTACCCGACCTTTTATGAAGGCCTGGAACAGTCGAAAAACGTGATCTACACCGGCCAGGAAGCCACCCAGCAGATCCTCGCGAGCCTGGACTGGATCGCCAAGACCAAAGGCGCCAAGACCTTCTACCTGATCGGTTCGGATTACATCTGGCCGCGCACCTCCATGAAGATCGCCCGCAAGCACATTGAAAACGTTCTGCATGGCACCGTGGTCGGCGAAGACTACTACCCGCTGGGCAACACCCAGTTCGGTTCGCTGATCAACAAGGTCAAGCTGAAAAAACCTGACGTGGTGTTCGCCGCCGTGGTCGGTGGTTCCAACGTGGCGTTCTACAAACAGTTGAAGGCGGCCGGTGTTGATTCCACCAAGCAGACCTTGTTAACGCTGTCAGTGACTGAAGACGAACTGCTGGGCATCGGCGGCGAAAACATGAAGGGCTTCTTCGCCTCCATGAAGTACTTCCAGAGCCTGGACAACCCCAACAACAAAGCGTTCGTCGACGCCTTCAAAGCCAAGTACGGCAAGGACTCGGTGATGGGCGACGTGACCCAGGCGGCTTACCTCGGCCCTTGGCTGTGGAAAGCGGCGGTAGAGAAGGCCGGTAGTTTCGACATCGACAAGGTGGTGGCCGCATCCCCTGGCATCGAACTGAAAACCGCGCCTGAAGGCTACGTCAAAATCCACGAAAACCACCACCTGTGGAGCAAGACCCGCATCGGTGAAGTACAGGCTGACGGCCAGTTCAAAGTGGTCTACGAGTCGGAGCTGATTGAGCCGAATCCGTTTCCAAAGGGTTACCAATAACAGCTGACGAAACCCCGTAGGAGCGCGCTTGCCCGCGATAAGGTCGGAACGACCTTCCAGCGATGGTGCGCTCACTATTTTTGCGACTGCTTCGCAGCCGATCGCGGGCAAGCGCGCTCCTACGACTCACTACCCTCGGAGACCATCATCATGGAATGGCTATCGGAATTTGGTGCCATCGCGGCCATGCAGGGGTTTAACGGACTTTCCGTGTTCTGCGTACTGCTGCTGATGGCCCTGGGGCTGGCGATCATTTTCGGCCAGATGGGCGTGATCAATATGGCCCATGGTGAATTTCTCACCATCGGTGCTTACACCACTTACGTCATGTCTAGCCTGACCTTGCAGTACATGCCGTCCATGCAGCCCTACTACTTTTTCTTCGCCATCGCGCTGTCGTTCGTGGTGGCCGGTGCCATTGGCTGGGTCGTCGAATCGGTGATGATCAGCCGTTTGTACCATCGCCCGCTGGACACCTTGCTCGCTACATGGGGGTTGTCCCTGGTGATGCAGCAAGCCTTTCGTTCGATCTTCGGTGCCCGGGAAGTCAGCGCCACGCCGCCAGACTGGCTGATGGGCTCAGTAAGCCTCAGCGACGCCATTGAAATCCCGCGTAACGGCCTGTTCGTCATGGGCTTGACGGTTCTGATGACGGCAACCATTTTCTTGATGCTGTACCGCACCCGCTGGGGCTTGCACGTTCGGGCCACGGTGCAGAACCGGATCATGAGTCGCGCGGTGGGCATCAACACCCGCAAGGTCGACCGCATGACCTTCGCCCTGGGGTGCGGCGTGGCCGGTGTCGCCGGTGCAGCCTTTACCACCATTGGTTCGACAGGCCCGACTGCTGGCTCGCTGTACATCGTCGACACCTTCCTGGTGGTGGTTTTCGGCGGAGCGCAAAGCCTGTTCGGCACCATTGCTTCGGCGTTCGCCATCGCCCAGACCCAATCGATCTCCGAGTTTTTCATGAGCGGCTCAATGGCCAAGGTGCTGACTCTGTCGGCGGTGATTCTGATTCTGCTGATGCGCCCGCAAGGGTTGTTTTCCAGCAAAGTACGTAAATAAGAGGCCACCCCATGAATGCTCTAAACAAGGTGCTCGGTGGGCGACAGGGTGTCATCGGTCTATTGATCCTGGCCGCCCTGATTCTGGTCGTGTTCCCGCTGACCCTGGATGCCTTCCGCCTGAACATGGTCGGCAAATACCTGACCTACGCGTTCGTCGCCGTCGGCCTGGTGTTGTGCTGGGGTTACGGCGGGATTCTGAGCCTCGGCCAAGGGGTGTTTTTCGGCCTTGGCGGTTACTGCATGGCGATGTTCCTCAAGCTCGAAGCCTCGGACCCGGAAAGCACCAAAATCCAGTCCACCCCCGGCATTCCGGATTTCATGGACTGGAACCAGATCACCGAACTGCCCTGGTTGTGGGTGCCGTTTCACAGCTTCACTTTCACCGTGATTGCAGTGATTGCGGTGCCGGTAATCCTCGCTCTGGTGATCGGCCTGGCGATGTTCAAACGCCGGGTCGGTGATGTGTATTTTTCCATCGTCACCCAGGCCATTGCCCTGATTCTCACCGTATTGATCATCGGCCAGCAGGGCCTCACCGGCGGTGTCAACGGCATCACCGACTTGAAGACTTTGCTGGGCTGGGACATCCGCAGCGACGGCGCAAAACTGGCGTTGTACTTCATCAACGCAGCGTTGCTGTTCGCCTGCATCCTGATCGGCAAATTCATCCTCGCGTCCAAGCTCGGCCGGCTGCTGATGGCCATGCGCGACAAGGAAGAACGTGTACGTTTCTCTGGCTATGACGTGGCCAGTTTCAAGATCTTCGTGTTCTGCGTAGCAGCCGCGTTCTCGGCGATTGGCGGGGCCATGTTCGCCTTGCAGGTGGGCTTCATGTCGCCGTCATTCGTGGGCATCGTGCCGTCCATCGAGATGGTGATCTTCGCCGCAGTCGGCGGGCGCATGTCGCTGCTGGGCGCGGTGTACGGCTCGCTGTTGGTCAACTACGGCAAGACCTACTTCTCCGAGTCCTTCCCGGAACTGTGGCTGTATCTGATGGGTGGCCTGTTCATTGCGGTGGTCATGTACTTCCCCAACGGTCTGGCCGGTTTGTGGGAAAGCCATGGGCGCAAGTGGTTGGCAGGGTTGCGAGGTAAACCCGCGCCGGTGCTGGAAAAACCCCACATCACCCCGGTTCAGGCCATGCCGAAGGCCAGCGCCACGCCATTGGAGACTCAACAATGACCAGCCCGACAGGTTTCCAGATGCACAAGCCGGTGCTGGCCATCGAAGGGCTGACGGTGTCCTTCGACGGCTTCAAGGCGGTGGATGATCTGAATCTCTACATCGATCGCAACGAGGTGCGCGTGGTGATCGGCCCCAACGGCGCAGGCAAGACCACGGTGCTGGATCTGATCTGCGGCAAGACCCGCGCTACGGGCGGCAGCATCCAGTTCGAAGGTCGTGAACTGACCAAGATGCACGAGTACGACATTGTGCGTGCGGGGGTTGGCCGCAAGTTTCAGACCCCGTCGATCTACGACAACTTGAGCGTGTTCGAAAACCTGGAAATGTCCTTTCCTGCCGGACGTTCGGTGTTCGGTGCGCTGTTCTTCAAGCGCAGCGAGGAAGTGGTTAGCCGGGTCAGGGCGGTGGCGGCGGATATCTTCCTCGGCGATTTGCTGGAGCAGCAGGCGGGACTGCTGTCCCACGGCCAGAAGCAATGGCTGGAAATCGGCATGTTGCTCATGCAGGACCCGCAACTGTTGATGCTCGACGAGCCGGTGGCGGGCATGAGCGTCAGTGAGCGCTCGCAAACCGCGGAACTGCTCAACCGCATCAGCCAGGGCCGCTCGGTGCTGGTCATCGAGCACGACATGGAATTCGTCAAAAGCATCGCCCACAAGGTCACGGTGCTGCACCAGGGCAAGGTGCTGGCCGAGGGCAGCATGGAGTCGGTGCAGGCCAACCCGAAAGTCATTGAAGTCTATCTGGGCCACTAATCAGGAGCGCGGCATGTTCAAGATCAATCAGCTGGCGTGCGGTTATGGCCAGAGCCAGATCCTTCACGGTCTGGACCTGAGCGTCGAAAAGCAGGAAATCGTCGCGGTCATGGGCCGCAACGGCATGGGCAAGACAACCCTGTTCAAGAGCCTGATGGGCATCCTGCCGCAGTGGGGCGGCCAGGTGCAGGTCGAGGGTGTCGACGTGTCTGGAATGGAAACCCACTCGCGGGTCGAGCACGGTATGGCCTACGTGCCGCAAGGGCGGATGATTTTCCCGGCCATGAGCGTGTTGGAAAACATTCAGACCGGCTTACCCGCATCGGCTCGCGGCATCGTCCCGGAAGATTTGTATGCACTGTTTCCGGTGCTCTACGACATGCGCGGCCGTCGTGGCGGCAACCTGTCCGGCGGCCAGCAACAGCAGTTGGCGATCGCCCGGGCGCTGGCCACCAACCCCAAGGTGTTGCTGCTCGATGAACCCACCGAAGGCATCCAGCCGTCGATCATCAAGGACATCGCCCGCACCCTCAAAGAGATCCGCACCTTGCGCAACCTGACCATCGTGGTCTCCGAGCAAGTGCTGTCGTTCACCCTGGAAATTGCCGACCGCTTTCTGGTGATCGAGAAGGGCCGTTTCGTGATTGAAGAGACCCGGGCCAATGTCGATGAAGCGACGATCAGTCGGTATTTGTCGGTGTAGCCGATCAAAGATTTTTGTTGTTCGACCTGCCGTCATCGCGGGCAAGCGCGCTCCTACATGGGGTTGCCTGTAGGAGCGCGCTTGCCCGCGATAGGGGCGCCATCTATCCCAAAGGAGAAACGCCATGACCGAAACCCTGATCAAAGTCGACCTCAACCAGCCTGCCACTGAAAACGAGAACATCCACAACCGCTGGCACCCGGATATTCCGATGGCGGCGTGGGTCAAGCCGGGGGATGACTTTATCCTCGAAACCTACGACTGGACTGCCGGTGCGATCAAGAACAATGACGACGCCAGCGACGTCCGCGATGTGGACCTGTCCACCGTGCATTACCTGTCCGGGCCGATTGGCGTGCATGGCGCCGAGCCTGGTGATCTGCTGATCGTGGACCTCCTGGACATCGGTGCCCGCGCCGACTCGCAATGGGGCTTCAACGGCTTCTTCTCGCGCAACAATGGCGGGGGCTTCCTCACCGATCATTTCCCGTCGGCACAGAAAGCCATCTGGGACTTCAAGGGCATGATGACCAGCTCCCGGCACATTCCCGGTGTCGAGTTCGCCGGCCTGATTCACCCCGGCCTGATCGGCTGTCTGCCGGATCACAAGATGCTTGCCGAGTGGAACAAGCGCGAGCAGGAACTGATCGACACCGACCCAGGCCGTGTCCCGCCACTGGCTAACCCGCCTTTTGCGAAAACCGCGCATCTGGGCAAACTCAAAGGCCCGGCTCGGGACATGGCTGCTGCCACTGGCGCACGCACCGTGCCGCCCCGCGAGCACGGCGGCAACTGCGATATCAAGGACTTGTCTCGGGGTTCGAAGGTGTTCTTCCCGGTGTATGTGGATGGCGCGGGGCTGTCGGTGGGCGATTTGCACTTCAGCCAGGGCGACGGCGAAATCACCTTCTGCGGCGCTATCGAAATGGCCGGCTGGGTGCACATGCGCGTCGAGCTGATCAAGGGCGGCATGGAGAAATACGGCATCAAAAACCCGGTGTTCAAGCCAAGCCCCATCGTGCCCAACTACAACAAATACTTGATCTTCGAAGGTATCTCGGTGGACGAGTCAGGCAAGCAGCATTACCTGGACGTCAACATCGCCTACCGCCAGGCCTGCCTGAACGCCATCAACTACCTGACCAAGTTCGGCTATTCCCCGGCTCAGGGGTATGCGCTGCTGGGTTCGGCGCCAGTGCAAGGGCACATCAGCGGCATTGTCGATATTCCCAACGCCTGTGCGACGTTGTGGTTGCCCACCGAAATCTTCCAGTTCGATATCAACCCCAACGCCAACGGCCCGACCAAGTTTATTGATGGGCTGGTGGATTTGCCGATTGCTTACGATTTGTAGGTTCGACGAAATCCGGTAGGAGCCAACTTGTTGGCGAGGCTTTGTACCTGACACACCGCCTCGCCAACAAGTTGGCTCCTACCGGGACGTGCAACGCTCAGGATAACTAACCATGCCCATGTACGAATTCGATTGCCCCAGCTGTGGGGACTTCACCGCGCTCAGGCCCATGGCCGAGAGCGGTCAACCATGCGCTTGTCCGCAATGCGGCGAGTCGAGCATGCGGGTGATTTTGTCGGCGCCGGGCTTGAGCACGGTATCCGGCAATAAACGCCGCGCCATCGAAACCAACGAACGCAGTGCCCATGCGCCCAAGACCGTTGCCGAATATCAGGAAAGCAAACGCCATCCCAGTGGTTGCAGTTGCTGCGGACCTAGCAAGCCGGTGGTGCCGACCAAGGCCAATCCCCATGCCCTTAAGGGCAAAGCGGCGGGTCGACCTTGGATGATTAGTCATTGAGGTGCTGTTGAAGCCAATACCTGTGGGAGCGAGCTTGCTCGCGAAGAGGTCAGTACATCCGACAATGTATCTGAGCCTGAGACACCGTCTTCGCAAGCAAGCTTGCTCCCACAGAGTCTGCAAATATCAGGAAAAAATTCAGACTTTCCAAGGCTTTAGCCACAGCGCCAACCCAACCAACAAAACCACCCCATAAGCACAGCTCAACCCCAGCTGCAGCCAGGTATTGGCAATCGGATGCAGCACCAGGGCGGCCAGTAACATCACGGCTGCACCCAGCGCCCATTGGCTGCGCCACGGCACAAATCCCAGCAAACCCTGACGACGCATCAGCAGCAAGCCGGTGACAATTGCGCCCACCAATGCCGCGATGGCGATACCGATCAGGCCGAGGAAGAAGGGCAAAACGCCCAGCAGAATCGCGTTGCACAAACTGCCGGTGAGTTCGCAATTGAGTGGCATGCGCGTGTCGCCAGCGGCATAGGCATAACGCGCCAGCAGGGCGTTCCAGGCGCCGAACATCAGGGGTACGGCAAACCAGGCCAGCAGCTCCGGCAGAGGTCCGTCATGGGCCAGGGTGGGCAGCAATAACAGCACCAGCGCTCCGGATGCGCCGATCAGACCGGCGATGGCGGGCAGGGTCAGCAAGGTGGCGCTGCTCAGCCCTTTGCGCAGCAGCACCAGCCGCTGATCCACAGCGCTGCCGCTCATCAAACCCAGCAGAACCTGATTCAGACTCATCAACGCAATCAGCGGCAGGTTGATCAACTTGCGCGCCAGGTTAATCCAGGTGACCGCGCCTTCGCCGAGCAAGGACGCGACCATGCGTTCCAGCAACGCCAGGCCCTGACTGGCCAAATTGCTGCTCAGCAGCGGGCCGATGCGTTGCAGCAATTCGCGGCCCGCGCCTGGCTCGGCTTGCCATTGCCAGGGTCGCCAGCCCAACCGCAGGAGGCTCGGCACCAGCGCGGCAGGCATCAATACACTGCCCAATACACACGCTAGCGCCAGCCCCGTCGGCGTCGCTGCATGACTGGCGATTGCCAGATAAAGCACCGGCGGCAAATTGAACAGCAACGAGCCAAGCCCCGCCATGACGAATCGCGAATGAGCCTGCAACGGCACACACAGCAGGCCATGCAGGAGAAAGCCCGGTGCGCACCACGCCAGCCAATGCAAGCTGCTGCCAGCCAGGGCGTAACCGTCGCTGTCCAAGCCTGGCCCGACCCCGCGCACCCACAGCGGCGCGCCGACACTCAACAACAGCGCCAGTGCCAGCCCGCAGAGCAGCAGGCGAGGGGTCAGCGCGGTCAGCCAGCGTTGCTGCGCCAGCAGATCCCGTTGCTGATACAACGGTAACGCAGCGGCGCTCAACAGCCCGGCAGCCAGCGCCATGCGCAGGGCTTCGGGCAGGAACATCGAGACCAGAAACGCATCGCTTTGCGCGCCTGCTCCCCAGGCCGCCACCAGCAACCACTCCCGGGCAAAGCCTGCCGCCAGGCCGGTGAGGGTCGCCAGGGTCAGCCATAACGTGGAACCGAGCATTCGCTGTTCTCAATGAAACAAAGTGAACAGGCCTTTGCCGCCCACTTTGTAATTCAGGCCACGGGCGCGCTCGCCTTTGATCTCGGCATTCGGGCCGCTGACGATGGCGTAGGGCGGGATGGGTTTGGACACCACCGAACCACCGCCAACGACAGCGCCTTCGCCAATTTCGGCACCGAACGAGAGCAGGGCGCGGGTACAGATCCAGGCGTAGTCGTGGATCACCACCGGTCCGCCGACAGCCCAGAATTCCGGCGCGTGTACGTCGTGGCCGCCCGCAATAATCAGCACGTGGGAGGCGATGGTCACGTGGTCGCCGATGCTCAGGCCGCCGCGGGCATCCAGCTGGCAGTGCCAACCGACGGTGGAGTCCTCACCGATGCGCAGGCTGTCGACGCCAAGGATTTCAGTATTGCGCCACACGCTGGAACCTTTGCCGATCTTCGCCCCACCCATGCGTAACCAGGCCAGGCGTACGGTATGGCTGGGGATTTTGCAGATCAGAATGTTGTAAGCCTGCTCCCAGGTGCGCAGCATGCGGTCGCGCAAGGTTGGCCAGTTGATCCCGTAAAGAGGGATCAACGCGCCTTGCATTTCCGAGGCCAGCAGGCGATAGAAGCGCCGCGCCAACGGATGCGTAATGCGCGGCTCGATATTCAGGTAGCTGATGAATGACAGGGTACGGTCCTTGATGCGGGTTTCGAAGCAGACTTCGTTGTCCAGCATCCACTGGTAGGCAGCTTCCAGCTCTTGGTGCTCTACACCCATCTTTCGTGCGTACTCCGGCAAGGCCAGGCGCAGGTCATGGGAATGCATCAAGCGGTGTTTCATGGGTGGGGTCCTTGCTCTGGTGAGGCGTTGTGAAGGACTGCCTCGGCCTTCAAACGTATGGCCTCATGAAGATTGATGCCTAGCATCAGCCAGAACAGCGCGATTAACACGCTGGTGAAGCTGAAGTAGTGGTCGAACAGGCCGCTGGTCAGGGCGGCCAGCACGCCGGTGGTAGTGCCGAGCCAGACGGCATTGTCGTGATTCAAGCCAATGAAGCCCTGCTCGGGCCGGGTTTCTCGCCACCAACTGCCGATCACCGCAATGAACAGCAGCATCCCGGGCAGACCCAGTTTGTAGACGAAGTTCAGCCACAGGTTGGAGATCCCGAACAGCGTTGCGCCGGGCACCGGTGGGTCGATCTTGAAGCCGATGCCCATGGGGAACAGCGCTACCGCGTCAGGGAAATGGCTGTACTCCAGAAAGCGGATCGCGGTGCTGGTGTCGTCATTGGTGAACAGCGTAAACAGGCGCTCCTGAAGCGGCGGATAAAACATCAGCAGTAATGAACCGGCAATCAGCCCGCCCATGAGTACGCGGCCGATGGATGGCACCCGCTTGCGCGCCATCCACATCATCACCAGCACCAGACTGACCAGTGCGCCCCTGGAACCGGTCAGCAACAGGCCAAGGCTACCCAGTATCGCCACCGCGAAGCCCAGTCGTTTCACCCAGCCAGCGCGGGTCATGCCGATGCAGAACGCCAATGGCACCACCAGCGCCATGGCACCGCCTGCCACGTTGGGGTGCATCCACGGCGAACCCATGCGGTCAGCCAGGGAGGTCAGGCTTTCAGCCAGCACGTCGACGCCGCCATAACCCAGACTGGTGAGCACCGGAATCATGGCCTGAGCGTTGCGCTGGACCAGAAACAACGGAATCGACAGCAACAGCAGCAACAGGGTGCCCAGCAGCACTGCGTAGATCATCTGCTCCCGGGCCTGTCGGGTATTGAGCACGCGCGGCACCAGAAACAGGATCGACAGGTTGAACAGCCAGCGTATCCAGTTGATCGGGCCATTGCCCAGGGCGGTGATGGTCAACTGGCCGACGACGAAGGGCAGTGCGCTGTAGAGCATCAGCGCAATCAACCAGCGTTCAGTGCGCAGCAAGGATGGTAAAGGCGCCAGGTTGGAGAACATTCGATGGGCCAGATAGGCGGCCCAGACCAGCATGAGCAGAGCTTCGGAAACCGTCGTGCGAAAGCCGATATTTACGGTCGAGTAGGGCAGGAAGGCGGCCAGCACTCCGAACAGCAACAGACCGCGCAGCGGTTTACGGATCACCGTTGCGATGGCCACCACGCCAATCATGGCTGCCACCACCTTCAAAGGCGGCAGCAGCAGAATCAACACTCCAAACAGCAGAGCGAACAGCAAACCTACCGGCGCTGCCAATGGCATCAGTTCAACTCCTCGATCAACTCATCGAAGCGCTGCTGAAATGCACTAGGCCCAAAGCCGGCGGCCCATTGCTTGAGTGTTTCGGGATCTTGCGGTTCGGCACTGGCCAGCTCACCCATCAGGGTGATGAGTGCCTGACTGTCGGTGGGTGAAAAGCGCGGGCTGCCTGGAGGGGTGATTTCATCCAGGGAAGAGCCGCTGGCGATAGCGACCGGGGTGCCGACGCTCATGGCTTCCACCACCGGCAAACCGAAGCCTTCCGCGTAGGACGGATGCCAGAAACGGTTGGCACCGCGATACAGGGCGTGGAGTTCAGCGTCACTGATGTCACTCAGAAAATGCAGGCCCGCCAAGCCTTGTTGTGCGGCTGGCAAATGCTCTGGCGCGCCGATCAGGATCAGGTCCGGGATGTTCGGATATTGCCGGCGGGCGTTCTGCCAGGCATCCACGAACCACGGCATGTTCTTGCGCGGCTCCCGGGTGCCGACGCACAACCAGTAGCGCTGCGGCAGGTTCCAGCCTTGCAGATCGGCCGGGGCATCGCTCCAGCCGCTGACCAGCGCCGGCAGCACCCGCAGTTTGTCGCGGCTCTCAGGGAACAGCCGTGCGCACTCATCAGCGGTGAATTGTGAAGGGGTCCAGATCCGGTCCGCCACGCGCACCGAGTGGCCGATGGACAGGCGATCCGTGACGCCATAGATCGCGGCCTTGAGCCTTGAGCCGTGGCTGTTTTTCAGGGTCAGCTGAAACAGATCCTGCAATTGCAGGACATAGCGCAGTCCCGCCGGTTTGCGGCCCAATGGCAAGCCCATATTCATGTTGCAGATGTACACCTGCACCTCGGCATCGCGCAGCGCTTTGGGCAGAAACAGGCCCTCGAAACGCAGGCGCTCCGGCAGCCGATGCAGACCATGCAAGGGCGTCGACCGTGATGGGCAGTAAGCCAGGCGTCGGATGGGATGATCTTGCGGGGCGACGGTAAACAGTTGCACCCGGGTGTTGGGGTTGGCGCGCAATGCATCTTCGAGAGCCAGGTTCTGCCGACCAATGCCGCTGTTGGGGTAACCGGTGGCCGGACGGTAATCGAGTCCTGTCATCATGGGCGAGCTTGCTCCTTGGCGGGCGTGAGCTGGGTATAGATACGCTCCAGTTGAGCGGCGGAAGCGGACCAGTCGTGTCGCGCCTGGACATAAGCACGACCGGCCTCGCCAATCTGCGCCAGGCGCGCGGGCTCATCGATGACCTCGACAATCATCCGCGCCAGTTGGGTCGCATCGTCGCTGCCCAGGTAATGCTCGCCGTTGACCACCGCCAGGCCGGAAACGCCCTGTGCCGTCGTCACTACCGGCAGCCCGGCGGCCATGGCCTCAAGCACTTTCAGCTTGGAGCCACCGCCCTGGCGCAATGGCGCGAAAAACACCGCAGTGTTGCTTTGCAGAGCGCGCAGGTCCGGCACAAATCCCTGGAATTCGATGCGCGGATCGGGCCAGCGTTCACGCCACGCTTCGGGCAGGGCAAAGCCACAAATGGCGAAGCGCAGGGTCGGCACCTGCTGCCAGACTTTCGGCAGAATCTCGTCCAGTGCCCATTCAATGGCGTCGATATTTGGGCCGTACTCATAGTTGCCAATGAACAGCAGACGGCGGCAGTAATGGTCAGGTTTGACCTGTGCGTAATAGGTGCAATCGACGCTATTGACCACTACCGCCGTGGCCTTGCCACTCAAGCGGCTGATTTCCTTGGCGTCGTCTTCGGTGACCGCGATCAACTGACTGGCCTGATCAAACACCTGTTTCTCCCAGCGCCGGTAACGCCAGCGATCAAAACGGGCGAACAGGCTGGCCCAGCGGGGCAGGCGATCATAACTGGCAGCGCCTAGCGCTGATTCAACGTTGTGTTCCGTGAGCACAAACGGTTTGCCGGATTTGTGCAAAGGAATCGCCAGCGGCTCAAAGGCGTAAGTGTGCTGGATCTGGATGATGTCCCAGGGTTCTTCCAGCAACCCCTCGAAGACCTCGCTCAGGCGTGGCGCATAGCCGTTGACACAGGCCAGCATCGGCACCGGGGCGACGGCGACGGCCAGTAAAGTACGGGCACTTTTCAGGGGGCGACGGGGCAGCACGATCAGCCGTTCGAGCCAGGGTTCCAGGGCTTCACGGGTGGCTTGATCCAGTTCGGTCTTGGACTGCACCAGCAAGGTAATCCGGTGACCACGGGCCGCGAGATTGCGCAGCAGGTGATATTCCCGGGTCTTGCCGCCGCTGGTGGTGGGCCAGGGCAGGTAAGGCAGCGTCCAGAGAATTCGCATGCTCAAGGCTTCCATTCCAGAATTTGCAGGGTCGGCTTGAGTGCCAGGCTGATGCCTTGAGCGCTGTTTACATCGGTCTGTGAACCCGTCAGCGGGTCATGAACCACTGCAGATTTGATACCGGGAAAGGTCAGGGTCGTGCCGGTGGCGCTCCAGAACATCAGCAGTTTTTTACCGTCGTCCCGGGTCCAGGCCACGGCATACAGATCACTGGGGATCGCGCTCACGCCGGGTGGGTCGGAGGGCTCAAGACGCCGCCCGGTTATGTTCAGAAAATTACGCAACGCAGTGTAGACCGGCTTCGGATTACCTTGCAGATCGAGCAAGCCGTAGGCCTGGTCCCGGGCACTGGCGCGGGCGTCAAGGTCGCTGAGGTTGAACAGAAAGATCCGTTGATAATCCAGCGCGCTCATCAACGCAAGCCGCCGCAAGGTGTAGTCCGCCTGACCTTGCAAGCCAATGACGGCCTGCATTTCCACCGGCCCGTTGTAGCTGGACCAGCCCCATTCAGTGGCCCAGACCTGCTGCACGCCGTTGCTGTGCAGCAAGTTGTTCATGGCGTTGGCGCGGACCAGGAAGTCGCGGTCCGGCGGCGAATCGCCTTCCGGGTACTCGGAGTAGGGGTGGTAGGCGGCGACGATATTGCGCGTGCCCAGGCCTCGGTCCAGCAGGGTCTGCAACATGTAGCCCGGCGTGCTGTGCATCTGGCTGTAATAGGCCATGCCGGCGGTGACGATGGTTTTGTCCGGTTCGGCGGCCCGGATAGCGTCGGCGGTGGTGGTCAGCAAGGTGTCGTAGGCGGCCGGGTCTTCCTTGGGCAGCCAGACGATGTTCGGTTCGTTCCAGACCTGCCAGTTATTGACCTGCGGGTAGCGTTTGACCAGCGAGGTCATGCGCGCTGCGAAGGCATTGAAATCCCGTGGCGGGTATTGGTCACGGCTGGGCGCGCCTTCCGGCCCGCTGCTGGCGAAGGGCGCGGAGCCGACCAGGTAGGCGAGGATGTTGTAATGATGGGCATTCATGGTCGCCATGGCGCCGTCCAGATCCCGCAGGTCGAAACTGTTCTGCGCAGGCTCGATGAGCGGCCAGTGTATGGTCAGGCGTATCCAGTTCAGACCCAGAGCATCCAGTTGATCCATCTGCTGTTGATAGGCAGCCGGTGAGAAATACTGAAACTGCGCATTGACCCCGAGAAAGTCCTGCCAGACCACGGTGCGCGGGCCTTTCAGGATGGTTTCCGCCTCGGCGACGGGGGCCAGGGCTGAACAGGCAAGCAGTGTCGCAAACCACAAACCGGCTGCAGATTTCATCTCAGGTCGCCTCGCATGCGTGTTGGAACAACTGATGAAAGTGCTCTGCCGTCCGGCTCCAGACCCGCTGCTGGCCCAGTGCTGCGGCGTGTTCTGCCCATTGGCTGGCGAGTTCCGGCTGGGTGCAAAGTTGGCTCAGGGCGTCGGTCAGCGCGGGCACGTCACCCTGTGGGTAAATCAGGCCATTACCGTGGGAAACTTCTTCGGCAAAAGAGCGGGCATCGGAGGTAATCACTCCGCGACCACAGGCCACCGCCCAGGACAGCGCGCCGCTGGTGCCGCGTAACTGGCCAAGGATTTTCAGTTTGCTGGACTCACGGTAGGGCAGGATCATCACGTGATGGGCCTGAATCACCTCGGCAATGCTATCGGCGGGCAGGTCCAGGTCCCAGTCAATCAGATCGCTCAACCCTAGTTGGCGAATTCGCAGGCGCAATTGGTCCAGGTAGCTGCCGGACGGGCCGAACGCCATTTCCGGTTCGCTGCCGCCCGCCAGCGTCAGGCGCAGCCGCGGACGTAGTTCGGGCTGACGCACGATCAGCTCGGCCATGGCATCGAGCAGGTCTTCGATGCCTTTGCCGCGATAGATAAAGCCGAAATACAGCAGTTTCATAGGTCGTGCAGGTGGCAACGGCACAGGCTCGATCGGCAGATTGCCGTGGGCGATCACCGCCATCTGCTGCTGACTCAGGCCCATGCGCTGGCACAAGGCTACGCTGCCGGCCTGGGTCAGGGTCACCAGGCGGTTCAGGCTGCGGGCCAGTTGCTGTTCTTCACGCAGGCACAGTGGGTCGGCCAGCACGGTGGCGATTTCCGGCAGGGGTGAAGGCATCGCATTGGCCATGGACAGCGGCCAGGGCAACTTGGCCCGGCGCCAAACCAGGCGTTCCGGGTCATGCACGGTGGCGGTCAAAGGCAACCGGTCAAAACGCTTGCGCAAGGCACGCAAGGCGTGAAATTCCGCCAGTCGGCCGCCGCCGATTTCGGCGTGCACCAGATCGATACCCTGCCAGTCCACTTCCGCCACCCGTCGTACCGCGAGCAGCGGGTCGTTGCCCACCCCTCGCAACGGGGTACTGACCTGGATACCCAGATTTTCCAAGGCGTGTTTCAGGTGCCCGGCATAATCGGCAATGCCATTCTGCTCAGGCGGCAATGGCGCGAGGAGTGCGATATGCATGTCACCCCCTGCTCTGGAAGCGCTTGAGGAAATCCAGCACGCGCGCCGGCACTTTATAACGGCGGCGGTTGATGATGATGCCGTCGACTTTCTTGAACGCGGTCTGCAGCGTCGACAGCACGTTTTCCAGCATCGGCACGGTGGTTTCTTCGGCCTCGACCACCAACAGAATCAGGTCAGCTTCGCGTAGATGAGCGAAAGCATCCTCATTGGTGAAGATGTTTGACGCATCGATCAGCATGATTTCACCCGGGCCCACAGGGCCCGATCCCTCGGGGCGAACCACATGCCCGTGCTCGACCAGCAACTGGGCCAGATTGTCGATCACAAAGCTCACGCCTTCGCCGGCGCGGGACGAGGTGAAGCCCAAAGCGAGGCCTTTTTCTGCCACCTGACGCAACGGCAAGGTGCCATAAAGTCTGTGCAGACTCGCCGAGAACGCGGTGTTGTGCGTGCCCTGTGTCGCATTGAGCTCTTGAAGGCTGGTCCAGACCGGCACCCCAAAGCGCGATTCGATCTTGTCCCCGTCGTGGATCCGCTGATCCAGCAGATAGAAGAAGTACAGCGCGACCAGGCCTACGCCAAGGCTGAGCGGGAACGCCAATAGCAACATCGCCAGGCTCTTGGGGAACACTCGACTGGGGTTGTAAGTGGCCTGCTCGATAATCGCAATGTTGCTGATCTGGCTGCGATCCAGTTCGCGGTCGATGCGGGCTTTTTCCAGACTGCTGCTGTACAGCGCGAAGCTCTTCTCGCTGGCGTCCAGTTCGCCTTGCAGGCGCGACATTTCCGGCTCCAGATTCAGCGCCAGTTGACGGTCTTTTTCCCATTGCGCCAACTGCAGATTCTGCTGAGCCAGTTGCGTCAGCAATCGTGCATAGCTGGCCTGCTGGTCAGCCAGTACGTTCTGCATACGGTTGTAGATCGGATTGGGCGTAATGCTTTCCGAACGCTGGATGGTTTCATCCTGCTTGCTCAGCAGTTTTTGCAGGTTGCTGATTTCTTCATTGAGGGCGCGTACCGGCGGCGCTGAATCCTTGAAGGAACGCAGCAGCTCCTGACGCTCGACTTCCTTACCGTTGATGCGGTTTTGCAGGTCCTGCCGATTGGGGTTGAGGCTCAATTCACGGCCGGCACTCACGGTCTTCGATTGCTTGGCCAGTTGCTCCAGCAATTTATCCAGACCCGCTTTGGTAGACGCGATGGAGCGCGTGGTGTTGTTGCGCTCGGTGGTCAGGTCGTTCAGGCCCTGGGACGTATCAGCCAGACGCTGGGCAATGCTCACCGCGCCCAGTTGATTGAGGTAAGTCTGAATCTGTTTCTTGTAACTGAGGATCCGCGCCTGAGTGGCTTTGACCTCGGTTTCGTAGAACTGATAAAGGCTCACTCGGCCCAGAACCCGGGTGCGCTCCTGTTCGTACTGTTCGATCCAGGTTTCCAGCACCTGACGCGCCACGCCCGGATCGTTCCAGGAGAACGTCAGCTCCATCACCGTCGAACCCGGTTCATGCGATACCTTGAAGTTCTTGCCCAGATCCTCGGCCAGGCGTTCTTCCGGGGAACGTTTTTCAACCAGACCCACCAGTTGCAAAGCGCCACGCATGACGTTCACCACCGACGCCACGGTGTCTCGGAAGATATTTTTCACCGATGCCAGGAAACCTTGCTCCACCGGGCGATTGGACAATTCAGCCAGGTACTTTTCAGCGACGATGCGCATGATCGGCCGCCCGGTGAGCATGCGTTCTTCGTCCAGAATCGGGTCGCGCTGGGCGCTGGGAATCACAATGGCCTGGCGGTCGGCGAACTCGATGGGCACGGTGCTGCTGTCACGGCCAGGCTTGACCAGCAGCAGAGCGGTGGACTCGTAGCGGTTTGGCAGCAGGAATGCACCCAGCACGATGACGATGAAGGTCAGCAGGACGGTAATTTTGACTTCGCGCTTGAAGATAAAAAACAGACGCAGCAAGTCGCGCAATGAACGGATATTGATCATGACTTTTCCCCGACGATTAATCTTGGCTGCGCAAGTTGTAGTTCACCCCGAAACCCAGCGATTTCGCGAAGGGAATCAGTTGGTTGAAATACAGATTCACACCGTCGGACTTGTCACCCGCCGAGGATTTGGGGACGAAGACCACATCGCCACGTTGCAGCAGCACCGGTGCCCGGGGGCCTGAATTGTCAGCCCAGAGCAACTTGCTGTAATCGAAGAAGTAGGTCTTGTAGAGGCCAGTGTCTTCCTGGCGCAGCAGGGCCACGAGGCTCGCATTGCCTTCAGGCGCGACACCACCGGCGCCAACGATGGCCTGCACCAGCGTGGTGGCCACGGTCACCGGCAGCGAAACCGTATTGCGCACGGCACCGCCGACAAACACGGTGTTGCCAGGCGATTGCGAGATATTGATGGTCATCGCGGTGGCGCGATAAACGTCTTTGAGTTTGTCCTGCAGCAGCGCGGTCAGTTGCGGCAGCGTCAGACCTGCCGCCTGCACCGTGCCGATATAGGGGTAGGTGAAGGTGCCGTCGCTAAGCACCGGGAACAACGTCAGTTCGTAAATCGAGTTAGCCGTGAAGGCGGAAATCGACGGTGCTTCCCCGGTATTGCGCACGATGCGCAAGGTATCGCCTGGACGAACCCGCTGTAGCGGCGCAGGCTGGCCAGCCAGGGCCCGCCCGGCCGCCAGCCCTGCGTCGATTTCAGCATCATTGTCAGGTACGCCGACTCGCGCCGGCGTGTTGCAGGCGCTGAGCAGCACCGCGCATATCGCGAGCACCGTAAACCTGGCCAACCCTAAACTCCTGTCTCGCATGAAACTACTCCCGTACGGGTAAAACACTCATGTAGGCCGGTACTGCGTGCTGTTTTTCTGACGCCTCGAATGACCGTGGCGTCGGGGGTTGCGTTTTTCGTGCCAATCAATTGACCTGTTGTCAGGCAAATGGCCACTGTGGACGGGCGCTGCTATTGCAGCTCATCGTTGGCCGTATCTGTCAGCCCTTGCTGGCTTCAGCGGGCACCCTCCCGTAAATGTCCGTGAAGCGCACGATATCGTCCTCACCCAGATACTCACCGCTCTGCACTTCAATCATGACCAGATCAATGACCCCGAGATTAACCAGGCGATGGGTGTGTCCCGGTTTGATGAACGTGGACTCGTTGGTGTCGAGCATGAACTCCCGCTCGCCGTTGGTGACCTGGGCCATGCCACTGACGACGATCCAGTGCTCGCTGCGGTGGTGGTGCATTTGCAGGGACAGGGACGCTTGCGGGCGCACCACGATGCGTTTGATCTTGAAGCGCTTGCCTTCCTCCAGCACGGTGTAGGTGCCCCACGGCCGGGTGACGGTGCGATGCAGGCGATAGGCGTCATGGCCTTGGCGTTTGAGCTCCTGAGCGATGAACTTCACGTCCTGGCTGCGCGTGCCATCGGCAATCAGCAAAGCGTCAGGGGTGTCGATGATGATCAGGTTGTCCAGGCCAACGCCACCAACCAGACGCTTGGGGGAGTCGATGTAGCAGTTGCTGACGTCATGCAGCACGGTTTCGCCATTGCACTGGTTGCCACGCTCGTCCACCGCCGTCAGCTCGCGAACCGCCTGCCACGAGCCGATGTCGCTCCAGCCCAGATCGCAAGGCACGACGGCGACCTTTTGCGAGCGCTCCATCAAGGCGTAATCGATTGAGATGTCAGGTGCTTTGGCAAATGACGGGCTGTCCAGCTCCAGTTGCAATTCTTCATTACCTTCCTTGATGCCGCTTTGCTCCAGGCAGCTGTTGACCGCGGCCAACACCTCCGGTGCATGCGTTTCCAACTCCCGCAGCAAGGTGTCGGCACGCATGCAGAACATACCGGCGTTCCACAGGTGCAAACCGCCATCGAGGTAAGCCTGAGCCGTCGCAACGTCCGGCTTTTCGACAAAGCGCCCCACCTGATGAGCCTGGCTGTTGAGCGACTGACCTTTTTCGATGTAGCCGAAACCGGTTTCCGGTTTGTCGGGCAAGATACCGAACGTCACCATCCAACCCTCGGCAGCCAGCTCCCGAGCGCTTTGAACGGCTTGCGAGAAGGCCGGGCCATTGGCGATCAGATGGTCTGCGGGCAGAATCAACAGCTGCGCATCTTTGCCATACAACCGGGCGACGTGCAGCGCCGCTGCCGCGACGGCCGGGGCCGTATTACGGCCGAAGGGTTCAAGGATGAAGTCCAGCTTGACCCGGCTTTTGTTCAACTGGCGATAGTCGTCGACGGTCCGGAAGTAGACTTCGCGGTTGGTTACGGTCAGCAGGCGCTGCACGTCGGGCAGGCCGACCGCGCGCATAAAGGTTTTTTGCAGCAGGCTTTCGCCATCGGGAAGGCGCATGAACGGCTTGGGCACAGCTTCGCGGGAGACTGGCCAGAGTCGGGTACCGGCACCGCCGGCAATGATGCAAGGGATGAGGATGCTCATCAATAAGCCTCACGAGTAAAGAGCACTGCCGGAACAGTGCGCAGAAGGATATAAATGTCGAACCAGACGGACCAGTTTTCTATGTACTCAAGATCGAACTCCACTCGCTTTTCGATCTTTTCCACGGTGTCTGTCTCACCACGATAGCCATTGATCTGCGCCAGACCGGTAATGCCCGGTTTGACTCGATGGCGTGACGTGTACTCCTTCACCGCTTGCTCAAAGAGAATGCCGGCCGCCTTGGTGGCGGTTGCATGGGGGCGCGGACCTACCATGGACATGGTGCCTGCCAATACGTTGAACAACTGCGGCAGCTCATCCAGGCTGGTCTTGCGAATGAAGCGTCCGACCCGGGTAACCCTGGCATCACCCCGGGTGGTCTGATTTTCCGCCGTGGCATCGGCTTGGTGGTGGTGCATCGAGCGGAATTTGCAGACCTTGATCATGCGGTTGTTATAGCCATAACGGTTTTGCCAGAAAAACACCGGACCGGACGAATCCAGTTTGATGGCAATGGCCGTGCACAGCATCACCGGCGACAACAGCACCAACGCCAGGACTGACAGCAACATGTCTTCAGTGCGTTTGAAAAACGGCGACCAACCGGAAAGCGGTACATCGGACGCATTGAACATCGGCAGGCTGGCGACTTCGGTGATTCGGTTGTGAGCGTGGCGGAAGGCGATCATGTCCGGAACCAGCAGGACATTGACCGGGAATCTACGCAGCTCGCGGATGATGTAGTCCATGCGGTTTTCAGCCGACCAGGGCAGGGCGACCAGAACCTGAGTAACCTTTTCTTCGCGAATAAGACGTTCCAGATCGTCGCTGTTGCCCAGCAGCGGCAGCCCCGCCATGGTTTTCGGCAGGCGCCCGATGCGGTCGTCAATGAAACCTGAGACGCCGGAGCGGATGTCCTGGTTTTGCAACAGGTATTCGGCCAGCCGCTGCCCATTCTCGGTTGCACCCAGAATCACCGCGTTCTGGAGAAAGAAGCCTTTGTGCATCAGGTGCTTGAAAGCCACCAGCATGAACAGCCGCTCGATGCCGAACAGCGCCAGGCTGGCGATGTACCAGAGCACTAATTCCTCGTGGGAAATGTAGGCCACGAAATTCAGGCTTTCATGGATAAACAGTAGAAGGCAGAACGCCCCGGACCAGGCGAGGATGAGCTGGCGAAACCTGGGTGAGTTGCTGAACAGCGCTTCTGAATACAATCCCAGCGCCTGGAAAATCAGTACGCTGATGAGGCCAAAAAACAGTAGCGCCCCAAAGTAACCTTGAGGGATTTCGGTGATGCTGCCATCGGCGAGCACCAATATGAAAATGCCGGGCAGAATGCAGGTAATCCCGTGAACCATGCGGACTCCAAACAAGAAGTACTCTATCAGGCTGCTTCGGGTCTGCAGAAGGCTGTCAACAGGCTGCAATCGCATCTACTACCTCACTTCGTCGGTCCATTACTGCTCGACTGCGGTCCACGATTAATTCGAGGCGCTCAACACTTATAGTCAATAAACCATCTTTTAACTGGTTTTATTTTTGATTCGTCAATTAACTGTCATTTCGTTAGCTTCTCTCGTGTAATGTCCTTTTGGGTGGGTTAAAAGGCTTAATACTTTAGAAATGTAGGGTTTTTCGCTACTTCTTGCAGGATTCCCCCTCGAATGAATGCTGTGGGGAGTAAAGCTTATGACTCAAATATTGTCTCGGGTTTAATCAGGGTTTTTGTCGCGGAGCGTGCTTTGAATCGCCGCCTCGTCAATTCTTCGCCTAATGTTTGCAGGGCAAAACCACAATTTTTTCTGAAGTAAAAAAACCTGAAAAAATTATCTGATTTAAAGGGGCTTTTTCTCTCCTGTCGAGGTCACATCTATCGAATCACTGGGCAGGCGCAGCAATGATGGGAGGCGTAGCAATGACAAAACGGGCAATTCTGATTCTGCACGGCAAGCAATCACTCAACGAAGAGGTACGCGCAGCCGTGAGCAGCAAGCGCGACCAAGGCTGGGAACTGGATGTACGTCTGACCTGGGAAGGCGGCGATGCTCAGCGGCTGGTGAGTGAGGCGCTTGCCGCCGGGCACACTCAGATAATCGCCGGCGGTGGCGATGGCACACTGCGCGACATTGCCGAGGCCCTTGCGCTGGCCAATACCGATGCCCAGCTGACGATCATGCCGCTGGGCACCGCCAACGATTTTGCCAAGGCAGCCGGGGTCCCCCTTGAGCCTGAGGCTGCCCTTGATTTGCTTGATGTACCAGCGCGTGCCGTCGATCTGGGCGAAGTCAATGGCAAGATTTTCATGAACATGGCCACCGGCGGGTTCGGCAGTCAGGTCACCGCCAATACCTCCGAGGACTTGAAAAAGGTCTTGGGTGGCGCGGCGTATCTGTTCACCGGCCTGTCGCGTTTCAGTGAGTTGAGTGCGGTGTATGGCGAATTGAACGGTCCGGATTTCCACTGGAGCGGGGATCTGCTGGCGCTCGGTATCGGCAACGGTCGGCAGGCTGGGGGCGGGCACGTGCTCTGTCCATCGGCATTGGCTGACGACGGCCTGCTGGACATCAGTATCCTGCCAGCACCTCAAGAGCTGGTCGGCACACTGCGCAGCCTGTTGGAAGGTGGCCTCGGCATCGACAACATGTTCATTCGTGCACGCTTGCCCTGGATTGAGCTCAAGTCCACCCAAGGCCTGGACATCAATCTGGATGGCGAACCCTTGTCTGGAGAGAACCTGCGTTTCTCGGCCCGGGCAGCGGCGTTGAATGTGCATTTGCCAAGCGATTCGCCGCTATTCACTACGGCGCAGCGGATCGCTTGATCTTTACCCTTGAGGTTTACGTAAGCGCCGGCGCATTCCCGGGGCACTGATCAGGTTTGTACCGAGGGCTGGCTGATCCGCAAACCATGGCCAGTTCTTCCAGCAGGTATTTCTGCTCACCGTCATCCAGCGCTAACTGACCGGTGCGCAGATCTATCAGCTCCAGCTGCCAGGCCAGCAATGTCAGGCATTGGTTCAGAATCGGCAGGCTTTCGTCGACCAGACACTGGCCTACCCACGCCAGCCTGAGGTTTTGCCGCATCGCGCAGCAATACATGGCTACGCAATCGACCTGCGCATTCCCCGCTATTTCAGAAAGGTGGGCCAGGCTGCCAAGCAGACACTCCACAGCGTCGCCGTCATCGGTGATCAACTCCAGGTGTGCCAGGCACTCCTGACATCGAGCCAGGAGTCGCTGTGCATCGCCGATAAATTCCGGGTGCGTGATTTGCCAGTCTGTACCGTTCAGCATGCTTCCTCTCTCCATAGATCATGGATAACGATCAGTGTCCGCTTGGGGCTTGAACGTTAATGTGTACCAGCAGAGAAAGTCTGTAGGGCGCTTCTGAAACGGGTGAAAATGCGAAAAAATCGCCTTTGTAGGAGCTGCCGAAGGCTGCGAAAGCGATTTTTTGTGATGCACCGCTTTCGCAGCCTTCGGCAGCTCCTACATCCAGGACCGTATTTCAGCCCGATGAGCTGATTCATATTGATAAGCGCCGAGTCCAGTGTGATGCTAATACGCCACCAGCGCCCGCGCGGGGCATTTCATAACGATTAAGGTCTTGCCCATTTCAGCCGATAACGTCTTGGCAGACCCACTGTGACCCACGCTTCTGGAGCAATAAATGGCTGGCATTCTCGACTCGGTAGATCAACGCACACAATTGGTGGGCGAGAACCGCCTTGAAATCCTCATGTTTCGCCTGGCGGGCCGACAGCTATTTGCTATCAACGTGTTCAAGGTTCAGGAGGTGCTGCAGCTGCCTAAACTGACCCTGATGCCTCAGCGTCATTCTTTTGTCTGTGGTGTGGTCAACCTGCGCGGCCAGACCCTGCCGGTGATCGACCTGTCCCAGGCCATCGGTATGCGCCCGCTGGTGCCGGGGCCAAACAGCACCATCATCGTGACTGAGTACAACCGCTCGGTGCAGGCCTTCCTGGTGGGGGGCGTCGATCGCATCGTCAACATGAACTGGGACGCGATCATGCCGCCACCGGCCAGCGCCGGGCGCCAGCATTATCTGACTGCTATCAGTAAAGTGGATGACCAGCTGGTTGAAGTCATCGATGTGGAAAAAGTATTGGCCGAGATCGTGCCTTACAACGCCAAGGTCTCCAGCGAGAAGCTTGAAGATCCATTGCTCGCTGGTGCTGTGGGCCGTGAAGTTCTGTTGGTGGATGACTCGAAGGTGGCACTCAGTCAGCTGCGCGACACCCTCACCCAGCTCGGCCTCAAGCTGCACGTCGCCAGTGATGGCCTCAAGGCGTTGAACATGCTCAAGGGTTGGGCCGACAGTGGCGCGGTAATGACCGACAAGCTGCTCATGGTGTTCACCGACGCTGAGATGCCGGAAATGGACGGCTATCGCCTCACCACGGAAATTCGCAACGACCCACGCTTGCGCGAGCTCTATGTGGTACTACATACGTCGCTGTCCGGCAGTTTCAACGAATCCATGGTCAAGAAAGTCGGTTGCGACAATTTCCTCTCCAAGTTCCAGCCCGACAAACTGGTGGACATGGTGCGCGAGCGTTTGATGATGGTTCAGGGCTGATTCTGAATCCTATGGCGTGACTTGTCTGGTGGTGGGTCGTATAAGCTAGTGTTTCCTTCACTTCGCTTTATCCCTGCCAGACAAGGAACAGGTCATGTTGCATCTCAGCGCGCTCTATCGCTACCCGCTTAAATCCTGCAAAGCCGAGGTATTGCAACAGGCGTCATTCGACGAACTGGGGATGACAGGCGACCGCCGCTGGATGCTGGTAGACGAACCCAGCGGGCGATTCCTGACCCAGCGCGCCTTGCCACAGATGTCGCAACTTTCGGTGCTGTGGAATGATGCTGGTGGCGTTACCCTCTCCGCACCTGGCTTTGCGGCCCTCGATGTACCCATCCCGGTCAATGAAGAACAGCAGCTGCGCGGCGTGACCGTGTGGCGCGATACCTTGCGCGTGCCTGATGCGGGTGAGGAGGCTGCCAGCTGGGTCAGTGAATTCATTGGCAAGCCGACCCGTATGGTCCACGTCCCGGCCGATCGCGCCCGCTGGCTGCCCAGCGGTTACGGCACCGTGGATGACCGCGTTGGCTTCGCCGACGGCTTTCCTTTGCTGCTGATTGGTCAGGCGTCGCTGGATGATTTGTCGGCACGAATCGGCAAGCCCCAGGAGATGTTGCGCTTTCGGCCAAATCTGGTGGTGGAAGGCGCTGAAGCCTTTGCCGAGGATGGCTGGAAACGAATTCGCATTGGCGACATCGAATTCCGGCTGCTTAAAGGCTGCACGCGATGCATCCTCACCACCATTGATCCTGCGACAGGCGAACGTAATGCCGACCGCGAACCGCTGGCGACTTTGAAGACTTATCGCGAGCGGGAGGGGGATGTGTGGTTTGGCCAGAACATGGTTAATGACGGGCCCGGGGTGATTGAGGTGGGGATGCCGGTGGTGGTGCTGGAGTGATGTTTTTTTGAGTACATATCCATTGCCGCGGTAACGGCTGCTCATGGTTGCGCCCTTACGGCGCCTCACTTTTGATAGAGCGCAAAAGTAAGCAAAACGCTCTTGCCCCACCACTTGGTCCCTCGCTAGTGCTCGGCATGCCCGTAATCCGACATTGATTCGGCGGGCCGCCGCGAAGGGCCATCCCTGGCCCAGCGCGGCTAAACCGGCATCCATGCCGGTTTGCCCGCCGAATCAATATCGGCTTACGGCCAGCGTGGTTTGACGGGGCGCTTAAGATCAAAAGCCAGATCAACAGCAGATCAACAGCAGATCAACAGCAGATCAACAGCAGATCAAGATCAACTGCGGCGATGGTCGGTGCTACGTGAATTAGGGTAGGAGCTGCCGAAGGCCATCGGTTCTGTGGGAGGTCCCGCCCCGTCTTCGACGCCGCGCTGTCGCGCAGCAAACACGGTCCCTGTAGGAGTGAGCTTGCTCGCGATCGGCTGCGAAGCAGTCGTGAAAGGCGGGATTCACCCTCGCAGGAAAGTCGTTCCGACTTTATCGTGAGCAAGGTGGAGCGCCACCCCGGTCACTCCTACAGAAAAAACCCATACGTTCAGATAGTTATTTTTTGTTTGATGAGAGCGAATTCATTCGCGAAGGCAATGGATCAAACAACCAATGCGGTGGGTGGTGCACACAAGAAAGCAGGGCGGCTATCAGGCCGCCTCGTGCGCTTTTGATTTGGCTTTTGATTTGGCTTTTGATTCGGCTTTTGATCTTAGGCGCCCCGTTAAACCACGCTGGCCGGAATTCGATATTGAGGCGTGGGGCAAGAGCGTTTTGCTTACTTTTGACTGGGCCGGCATTCCGGCTTTCAAAAGTGAGGCGCCGTAAGGGCGCAACCCTAAGTGGCCGTTACCGCAGCAACGGATATTTACACAGAGCGTGTAGCCGCACCCTCAAAGATCATCAAAAAACCGCTCATGCCAATCCACCAACGGCTGTGGCGAGTTGAGCTTCTGCCCGTAGATCACCGAATAAGACAGCACGTTCTGCACATACTGCCGAGTTTCATCGAACGGAATGCTTTCCACCCACACATCAAATGCCAGGTGGTTGGCGCCCTTCAACCACTGACGTACGCGACCAGGGCCAGCGTTGTAGGCGGCGGAGGCGAGCACTCGGTTGCCGTTGAACTGGCTGTGGACCTGACTCAGATAAGCCGCGCCTAGCTGGATGTTCTTGTCCGGATCCAGAACCTGCTGCGGCGAAGCCAGCGGAATGCTGAACTTACGCGCCGTTTCCTTGGCCGTGGCAGGCATCAACTGCATCAGGCCGCTGGCGCCCACGCCTGAGCGGGCATCGTCCATGAACGCGCTTTCCTGGCGGGTAATTGCAAACACCCAGCTTGAATGCAGGCCGCGAACCTTCGCCTCGCGGACCAGCGTGTCGCGGTGGGCCATGGGGAAGCGGATGTCCAGGTCGTCCCAGTACTGCGCCTGACTGATGGTGCGAATCGCCGGGAAATACCATTTCAGGTCATAAGCCAGCTTGGCCTGAGCAACCATTTCGTCACGGCTGAAGTGGCGGCTGACGTGGTACCACTCGCGGCGACCGTCGACGATCTGCCCGCGATCATGAAACTCCAGCGCGCGACGCACGCCGGGCGTATTCCGCACTTTGGTGATCAGCGCCTGGCTGAGCAGCAGGGGTTTGTTGTTCAGCTGATATGAGCTTTGGGTCCGGTCGGCTGCCAGGAAGCCATAAAAGTCCCGCTCCTTGGCCACGTCCCTGTACAGCGACGGGATAAGTGGGCTTTTCGGCTGCGCTAATTCCAGCGAGCGGGCTTCCCAATAACGCCAGCGATTGGTGTCAGCCAGGTCTTTTGGCAGGCGGCGGGTCAGTTCGTAGGCGTCTTCCCATTGGCCCAGGCGCAACAGCAGCCTCAGGCGCCATTCGGTCACGGTGTTATCCCGCAGGTCCGGATCGTATTTAGTCATGACCTCCAAGGCGCGGCCATCGTAGCGACGGGCCAGAGTCAGACCGATTTCCTTGGCTATCTGCACTTTTTCTTCGTGGGAGAAATGCATTCTGGCAGCGTAGCCGTCGAGCATCTCCATGGCTTTCTGCGGGTCTTGTTTGGCCAGGCGACGCAGGCCCAGACCCACGACGTCGGACATGGCTTCGTCCACCGGCGCGAACTGAGCCGGGTTGTTGAGTATCTCCGGTTTCTTGGCGATATCCAGCAACAGCTTGCCCTGAGGGGCGAGGCTGTTGAGGCTGTTGACCAGGGTGGTCGCCAGGGAATAGTTGCCGGCTGTCGCTGCCAATTTCGCCCGTTGCCAGCGTTTCTGTTCCGGTAGTTGCCCGTCAGTTGCCCATTGGGCGAAGAAGCCGTCACAGGCAGCGGGCAGGGTCTTGCCAGTCATCCACAGCTTTTCAGCGCTGGCGTAGCCTTCGGCTTTCTTGCCGTGACCCAACAGGTATTGACCGTAAAGACAGTCAAGCTCGACGAAATTCATCTTCGGGTCGTAATACTTGACGAAGGGCTGCCAGTCGCCACGTTCGGCCAGCCAGCGCAGCCAACGCAGTTTCATCCAGTTGGCCTGGGGCAGGTCGCCATGCTCGGCGAGGAATTTCTCGATTTCCGCATTGCTCGCGGTTTTCAGCCTTGCGGTCAGCTCGTCGTAAGCGAGGTACGGCTCCAGTGGATAGTCCGCCAGGGCCGAGGCATACATCCGATAAGGCCCAGTGTCACCTTTGGCTAGTGCGCGTTTGGCCTCATCGTAGTACTGACGTTGTTGGCTGAGATCTACCGCGTGAACGGATTGGGCCGCGGTAGCCGTGAGGAGCAGGCATGAAAAAAGGCTGAACAAGCGACTGCGCATGAGACTTCCGAGCAGATGAACCGTGAAAAGTGTCGCTAGCTTAGCCTTTTGCCAGCTCCGGGTGAAAGCATTGCCGACGGGGGTTACTCACTTGGAAATAATTGAACGCTATAAAGGACGCGACTTGAGTCGTCAGGGCAGGGCGGTCGTCATCAATCCCGACATCCACTGGCTATCTCAGGTAGAATGCGCCCCCGGTTTTTGGAGAAGCTCATGACCCTGCTCAAATTCAGCGATGTGTCCCTTGCATTCGGCGCTATGCCGTTGTTGGACAAGGTGTCCTGGCAGATCGCCCGTGGTGAGCGGGTGTGCATCATCGGCCGTAACGGCACTGGCAAATCCAGCATGTTGAAGCTGGTCAAAGGCGTGCAGAAGCCCGACGACGGCGCTGTCTGGCGTGCCCCGGGCCTGAAGATCGGCGAGCTGCCCCAGGAATTGCCGGTGGCCGACGACCGGACAGTGTTCGACGTAGTGGCCGAGGGTCTGGATGGCGTGGGCGAGTTGTTGGCCCAGTATCATCACCTGGCGCAGAACTGCGTCACCGAGGAAGACCTCAACAAACTGATGCACGTCCAGCAGGACCTCGAAGCCCGTGATGGCTGGCGCTTGCAGCAACTGGTCGACAGCACATTGAGTCGCCTGCAGTTGCCAGCCGACAAAACCCTGGCCGAGCTGTCCGGTGGCTGGCGTCGCCGCGTGTTGCTGGCTCAGGCGCTGGTATCCGAACCGGATCTGCTGCTGCTCGACGAGCCAACCAACCACCTGGACATCGGTGCAATCGCCTGGCTGGAAGAAGCCCTCAAGGATTTCCAGGGCGCTGTGCTGTTCATTACGCACGACCGTTCCTTCCTGCAGAACCTGGCGACACGCATTCTCGAACTGGATCGCGGCGGCCTGATCGACTGGGACGGCGACTACGCCAGCTTCCTGGTCCACAAGGAAGCCACGCTGGCAGCCGAAGAAACCGCCAACGCGCTGTTCGACAAGCGCCTGGCCCAGGAAGAAGTCTGGATCCGTCAGGGCATCAAAGCCCGCCGCACCCGTAACGAAGGCCGCGTGCGTGCCCTCAAGGCGTTGCGTGTTGAGCGTGGCGAGCGTCGTGAGCGCACTGGCAAGGCCAATATCCAACTGGATACCGCCGACAAGTCCGGCAAACAGGTCATGGTTCTGGACAACGTCAGCTTCGCCCACCCCGGTGGCCCGATGTTGATCAAGGACTTCTCCATGGTCCTGCAGCGCGAAGATCGTATCGGTCTGCTGGGTGCCAACGGTACCGGCAAGACCACACTGCTCAAGCTGATGCTCGACAATCTGCAGCCGACCAGCGGCTCGGTTGACGTTGGTACACGTCTGGACGTGGCTTACTTCGACCAGTTGCGCCATCAGCTCGACCTTGAGAAGACGGTTATCGACAACGTTGCCGAAGGTCGTGATTTCATCGATATCGACGGCCAGAGCCGCCACGTGTTGAGCTATCTGGGCGACTTCCTGTTCAGTCCGCAACGTGCGCGCACGCCGGTCAAGGCGCTGTCTGGTGGTGAGCGCGCGCGTCTGTTGCTCGCCAAACTGTTCAGCAAGCCAGCCAACTTGTTGGTACTCGACGAGCCGACCAACGACCTGGATGTCGAGACTCTTGAACTGCTTGAAGAGGTCCTGCTGACCTTCAAGGGCACCGTGTTGATGGTCAGCCACGACCGGGCATTCCTCGATAACGTGGTGACCAGCACCCTGGTGTTCGAAGGTGAAGGCAAGGTTCGTGAATACGTTGGTGGCTATCAGGACTGGCTGCGTCAGGGCGGTTCGCCGCGCTTGCTGGGCGTCAGCGACACCAAATCCGGCAAAGCCGAACTGGCCACCGCTGTGGTCGAAGCCGCACCGGTAGCGGCCAAAGAAATGCCGGTGGCGAGCCCGAAGAAAAAGCTCAGCTACAAGCTGCAACGGGAACTGGAAGCGCTGCCTGAGCAGATCGATGAAGTGGAGGGGGAAATTGCTGCCCTGACCGCCGAAATGGCTCAGCCTGCCTTCTATCAGCGTCCTGCCGAGCAAACGGCAGCGGTGCTGGCGCAACTGGAAAACCGCCAGGCACATCTGGATGGTTTGTTGGAGCGTTGGGCCGAGCTGGATGCCTGATACACGCAGTAAATGAAAAAGCCCGGATCAGTGATCCGGGCTTTTTATTGGGGCGTTGGGCTGGGTGGTTCCGATGTTTCTGAAATCACACATCCTTTAGGAGTGAGCTTGCTCGCGATAGCGTCACGTCAGACGCTGATTTATCTACTGACAAATCGCATCGCGAGCAAGCTCACTCCTACAGATAAAAGCGTTCCAGTGGATCACTCCGCCTTTTTAAGGCGCACTGCAAGTACGTCACAAGGCGCGCCGTGCAGCACGTCGTTCGCGGTGGAGCCCAGCAACAATGCCAGGCCGTGGCGGCCATGGCTGCCGACCACAATCAGGTCGCAGCCTTGCTTTTGGGCCAATTCGTGAATTTCCTGGCGGGGCTGGCCGTAAACCAGGTGCGCATCACCGATGTTCACTTCAGGGAACTGGGCTTTGAGGGCCGAGAGTTTTTCCTTGGCTTGATCGAACTGCTGCTGTTGCAACTGGGAGAGATCCATGGGCACATCGCCGCCAAAGGCCATGGCCATTGGTTCTACGATGTGAACGATGGACAGCTTGGCGCCGTTGCGCACTGCCACTTCGCGACCGCGGGCAAGGACAGGGCTGCACTCTTCAGTCAGGTCAACGGCGACCAGGATATGTTCATACTTCATAAGGAAGTCCTCCGTAGGGTTGCGATGCATTTAGTATGGCCCGTTCATGCCAATCTGGGCAGGCCATTGTTTTTCAATTCAGGTGTGTAGCTAAAAAGGCAGCAAGCAATATGACGTTCTGGATCATCCTGTCAATCATTGGTGTGATGTTGAGCCCGCTGGTATGGCTCAAGCCTTCTCGCCAGCAAGGTGGCAAAATGGCGCTACGCCTGGAGGCACGGCGCATCGGTCTGGCCATGCAGCTCGCGCCGCAGGAATGGCCGCACTGGCTGTCGAAGGAGCCGCCGAGCCCGTGCGCGCAATACCATCGTCCCCGTCGTAGCGCTCAGGCGGATTCATGGGCGTACTGGCAAGCGGAGTCGGGTGTCTGGCTCAATCGCTGGCGTGAGCCCTGTGAAGATGCGCTATTGATGGCGCAGTTCTGCACGCTGCCGGCGGACGTTTTCAAGGTCGAGGCGGATCAACAGATGATTGCTTTGTACTGGTCGGAGCGGGGCGAGACAGAAGTTTTGCAACGTATTGCAGCGGTACTCAAAGCCCTGGCCTGAGGCCATTGCCCATCAGCTCGCTTTAAATCGCAGGCATTAAAAAGCCCGATAACAACATCGGGCCGGGGTTGGCCAGGCAGGCCGTAATCTGTAGCGCTTTGCGGTGCAATGCCCAAAGTCGCTGACTAGAGCGGTTGTCAGCTGTCGTAGCAAGCTGCGTCGTGCATTCGTGCGCTGAATGTAGACCTTTTGCTCTCTTTTGTCGCGCTTTAGCGAATTTATTTTCAGTTGTGAGCAGCAACGGTGCAAAACCTTACTCAGCCGTCGACCTCCCCATTCACCATAAACGCAGTGAATAGAGGCTGATCACGGCCATACGCAGCGGCCGACTGCTGTGATATTGCTGACATGTTAATCGCCGATTTCCCGGATTTATTGATGATTCGTCGAATTGACAATTTGCAGGATTTGCATGAAGGTGTGCGTACCCAAATCAAACGGGCGTATGAATTGAGCGTTTGGTAGTAAGACAGTTCTTACAGATCCCGGCTACCGCATCGACGGGTGTGCCTGAAGATTTGGCGTTTCATCGACGGGGACGTCGTAGTCTCGCCAGACCCCAGCGTCCGGTGTGTATTGTTCAGCTTCCATATCGTGGAGATCAGTTGATGATTTACGAAGGTAAAGCCATCACGGTTAAGGCTCTTGAGAGTGGCATCGTCGAATTGAATTTCGATCTCAAGGGTGAGTCCGT
>Ga0247735_1000019_pt1 | contig 187745 bp, 196 predicted proteins | sample UWRJL178409R2_FD_180934 | JGI IMG/M metagenome (GOLD analysis project Ga0247735, IMG submission 180934) | Plant litter microbial communities from Arlington Agricultural Research Station in Wisconsin, United States - UWRJ-L178-409R-2 | ecosystem: Environmental > Terrestrial > Plant litter >... | reverse complement strand
AACTGCTACTACAAGGACTCCCCACCAAGGATCCTTCGCAGAACGGTAACGCTAACACTGGTGGCGGCAAGAACGCTGACTCTGGTCCTGGAACGTATGTTCCTCCGACCCAGGTTCAGCAGCCACCTTCGACTCCCTACACGCCTCCGGCCGCTCCCTCTTCTGGAAGCAGCTCGGCACCGGTAGTCGCACCCAGTGGTCCTACGTCGCCTGCACCTTCCACTGATACTGGAGGACAGTCGAACAACGGAACCGTGTCTGGTTCGGGAAGCGGGGCAACCTGCAACCCGGTCGTCATGAGCTGCTAGTTCACTAAACAGGTGGGTGCGCGCGTCAAAAACGCGCACCCACCAGAAAGGCTCTATAGCTTTACCCGAGGAGTTTTTACTCGTTTCGCGTGATTTAGTTCACCACAACTTGAGTTTAAACTCCTCGTGAGTTCTTTTTTGAACTCGGACATGCACTTTGTAATGATCTGATTTGATAATGTTAACAACCCGGCAACAATGTGAATCAATAATTAATTATTTGATGTTATCTGCGAGATATATCAAGAATGGAGAATACAATGAGTAAATTTACATCACTCATCCGTCGTGCTCCTAAGCGATTCAGCGCCCTTGCCTTAATAGTTGCAGCAGCAATTATTATCCCAACTGCCGCCCTCGCCTGGGGACCAAACCGTGAAACATTTACCATCGCTAACCCTAGCGATCACGTCCAGTTCAACTCAATCACCGACAACCCTAACATTGGTGACGAGCGTAACTTCGTTGGTATCCGTGAAAGCGGATCAGCTAACACATGGTACGACTCACTTAACGCGCAAAGCGGCAAGACATACATTGTCCGTATGTACGTACACAACAACGCAGCAACAAGCCTCAACCTTGTTGCACACGATGTTAAAGCAAAAGTTAACCTTCCTACAACCACTGGCACATCAGTAGATATTACTGGTTTCGTAAGTGCAAGTAACGTTGGTGCGAATACAACAGGTAATGCTGGTTCATATGCAGAAGTATATGACGACGCAAAGCTTACAAGTTCACAAAACTTTAACGTTGCATACATCCCTGGTACTCTAAAGTACGAAAACAACGCATTCGGTTCAGCTGGAACTGCACTCCCTGAGAGCATTTTCACAAGCGCTGGTGCAGCACTTGGTTACGACAAGCTTGACGGTAACATCCCTGGCTGTTTCCAGTACTCTGGTTACGTTAGCTTTGAAATCAAGCCACAGTTCGCAACACCTGAAACACCTGACTTCAGCGTCACAAAAGACGTTCGTAAGGCTGGCGACAAGACATTTGTCGACTCTGTTACCGCTAAAGCCGGTGACAAGTTAAACTACCGAATTACTTACACTAACACCGGTAAGACAAATGAAACTAACGTTATCCTAAAAGATACACTTCCAAAGGGTATCTCATACGTTCCTGGTACGGTTGTTATTTATAACGCAGCCAACCCAAACACTGCATATGTTAAGGATGGCGATAAGCTCTTCACGAGTGGTATCAACATCGGTAACTACACAGCTGGTTCAAACGCAATTGTCGTCTTTGACGCAACTGTTGATAAGGCAGACACACTTCCACTTTGTGGAACTAACAGCCTCGTAAACACAGGTATCGCACAACCTGAAGGCCTCGGCCCTAAGAGCGATACAGCATCAACAACTGTTAACAAAGAATGTACTCCTGGTACAATCAACGTTTGTCAGTTAAGTACAAAGACAATTGTGAACATTAAGGAATCTGATTTCGACAGCTCAAAGTACTCAAAGAACCTTGACGACTGTAAGTCTGTTCCTCCTGTTACTCCACCTGAACTACCACACACTGGTATGACAGAAAACATTGTTGCCGTTATTGGTCTTGGTGCTATCGTTGCCAGCGTTGCTTACTACATCGCTAGCCGCCGTGTACTTAACCAGTAATTAGAGTCTGACCGCTCGCTCTCACATTTCTGAAGCGATTCAGACAAAAATAACCCCTGCATCACGCGGGGGTTATTTTATTTGCTATAATAATCGTACATGGCAAACAAGCAGAAGAAAAAACGAAACAAAGCATACACCGGCGTCGACGCGGCGATCACTCGACCGATTGTCACAAAGATCAGCGCAGTCCAACGTAATCCCATCAATCAATGGTGGTTTGATCACAAACGTATTGCCCGACCTATCCTTATCGCCGCAGTCGTTGTTGCGGTCATCATCGTCCTTATTGTTCAGCTTGTCAGCCTCGCTACTCGCGGCTAGTTACCGGATCGGCAGACGGAATCCAAACGTACTTCCCTTACCTTCTTGTGACGTAAAGACGATCTTTCCGTCATGTGCATCAATCACCTTCTTCGCAAGGAATAATCCAACACCCGTTCCATCGGGTCGTTGCTTGCGTGCATTTGTCGCACGGAAGAATTTCGTGAATAGTTGATCTCTTTCAGATGCAGGAACACCGATACCAGTATCTTTAACCGTAAATTCAACGTGGTTACCGATCACAGTGAGCTCCACTTTAATTGTGGAATTATCTTTTGAATAGTAGATCGCATTATCACAAAAGTTCATAATAACCTGCTGGATCTTATTCTCATCGAGGTTGAGTTCTGGAATATTCTTTGGCTTCTTAAACGTAAATTTCATACCTCGCGCTTGGGCATTTGATTTCAAGCTCTCGACTTCATCGGCGACGATTTTCCCAAGGTTAACCGGGTGCTTATCAATCACAAACTTCCCTGTTTGAAGTCGTGAGACGTTCAAGAAATCACCAATTAAACGGACCATACGCTCGCTACTGAGAAACGCTTCTTCTAGTAGGTGTTTCTGTTCTTCAGATACTGCGCCCACATCACCATCAATGAGCATGCTGACGTAGCCCTTAATGCTCGTCAGTGGTGTTCGCAGCTGGTGGCTTGCCATGCTAATAAACTCGTCTTTAGCCTCATCAAGCTTTTGTAGCTGAGCATTACTTGCTCGCAGTTCCATCGTCGCTGCATCAATGCGCTGCTCAAGGTGTGCATTTAAATCTTTTACTTCCTGGACCGACAAAGCATTTTGAATCGCAATCACCAATTCATCGGCAACTGTTCGTAGCACTCGTCGATCGCGTCGACTATAGGTTGACGTCTTATGCTCACCAAGACAAACGTAACCAATCAACGTTTGATCACGCAACAATGGCATAATTAAGGCAATTTTATGACTAATCATCATGCGACGAATCGCATACGAAACATTTTGAGAATCAGGCGTCATAATCTCCGTGAAGCTTCGTAGCTCTTCTGCGTCATGGTATGGAAGCTTACTATGATCATCTGTCCCTGATGAAATAAATCCGTGCTCATCGGTGTAAATGAAGATAAAGGCTTGCTCACTTTTGAATGTGCTCCCAAGCATTTCAGAAATCCGCTTGAGTAGATTTCGTAGATCAGTTGTTGACGTTAATACTTTATTTAATGCGGCGTAAAAATCATCGGCATTATAGCCATCTTTATAAAAGAGCTTATTCGTGAGATGATCAAAAAATCCCTTCACTGGCTGGAAGACGAATGCCAAAATTAACGTCAGTCCAACGTTAATAATTGTCTGGCTAATGGTTGAGGTCTGCCCCAAAACTTGATTAAAAATGACATACGCAACAACGACATAAATTGCCGCAAGTGTCGCGAGCGAAAGAATATACGTTACCGTTCGAACAACGGCGAGGCGTATATCAAAGAGCCCGTGTTTGGCGATCGAATAAAAGACCGAAAAGACCATCAAGAAGCTGAAGAGTGGTCCCAGTGCAATGAAACTATAATCTCCGAACCATGGCAATATAAGGTTAAAATACGCACCGCCCAACAAACAAATAAAGAGCGATACACTCAGCGCTCGCAGATGAATACCTCGGCGATTACGAAATGCTTTCGACGCCATATAGCCCAGACCAATCGCAACGTATAAGAGGAAAATCAAGCTATAAATAATGTAGTACGATGCAACGAGATGCACCGTGCTGCTTGCCACCTCAACAGATGAAATAAAGACGCCGGGAACAACAATAAATCCGGAAAGAATTGCCCACGGTAACAAAGCAAGGATTGATGTCGTGTGCGATAATTTCACTCCGCTGTACGACAGACTGAATACTAAAAACGCGTAAGCGATCAGAAGTGCGGCTACATAATAAATCCCGACGAAAAGTTCCGCAGCGGCTGCATCAGAAACAATCTTAAACAAGCCAATGAACACTGCCCATACGCCGACACTACTCGCGAAGAGAACGAATGGCCACTTACTATGTTTCGTATTTGCTCCACCAATTAAGACAACAAGACCTAGGCAAAAACAAAAGATACCCGCAATCAGCGAGAGAAGTCCAAGAATCATGGTTTTCGAATCTCCATTACCGCGTAGACACCGTCCTCTGGGGTGGTAATGCGCAAGTGTTCGGTATCAATGTCCGCTGCTTGCACAATATCCAGGAGATCCTCATCTGATCGCATAATAACAGCTGGCCATCCCACTGAGTACTCATTATACAAAGGGTGTGGACGTTTTTTTCGCATATTTGAAATAATCATTGAAGCCCCAGGTTTGAGCTTTTTATACATCATCTTTAAGAACATTTTTGCTTGGTTGTCTTCGAGGTATTCCCATAATCCAAGTGCATCGACTGCATCGAGTGACTCATCCGCAACGGCATGTCGTGCTTCAATGTAACTCCGTCCTGCATACCCAGGTTGCCGAGGATCAGTACTTTTAGGTCCAAAATCAAATGTAGATAATTGCAAACCAGCCTTACTTGTCATTTGTTCCGCAGAACGCAATGCATTAGGATCAATATCGAAAAACTGCCACTCAACATGCTTACCAACCTGCTGTTCGATTTTCTGTGAGGCCTCAATATTTGGTACCGATGCGCCGCTTCCGAGACTGACAATACGAAGTGCGTCACCCTGTGTCTGCAGTGATTGCTGTACAAGTATATCCGCATAAATATGTTGTCGGCTTCGTAGTCCACGACCATCTGACATATACATAAATCGTTCAAGTGTTCGACGATCAAGGTGACCCATAGAAAGGAACTGCCCTCCTTTGCCTAGGTTCTGAAGCGGCTCGAGTGCGATTGCCTGCATCATCTGATGCCCCCATTCATACATCTGGGTTGGGCGACCATCTTCTAAGTAAAGATCTACCGCGGGAATATTATTAGGATCAATATATAATTTTTTTGGATCCTCGCCATTTGCCTCATTTCCAAGATGCGTCGGTATCCATTCGGGATGATGTTGATACATCGCTTCATGCTGATTTGTTCTTTCATGATACATCTGACGCATTGCCGGATTCCGATCACTTTCATCACCCACAACTACGAGACGCTTCTCATACCGTCGCCCAAAGGCATCGCGAGACATACCTTCAAATGTCACGGCAACTTCACCAAGTGGCACTATTTCGCCATGCGGTCGTTTTAATGATTCGCGCTCCTCAATGAATGTCATCGGATCTTTCTATGGTTGTTTTTGTCATAAGCGGTTTCTACTGTTATTATATTACTTAACCATGACCAAAATTGCTATCATTGAAGACGATCCTGTTATTAGCCAAATGTACCGCATGAAATTCGAAGCGGACGGGTTTGATGTCCAACTCGCGAATAACGGTGAACGCGGCGTTGATATGGTCGAAAGCTTCACACCGGACATTATCCTGATGGATCTTCAAATGCCTGAAATGGGTGGCGAAGAAGCACTCGCGATTATTCGCAAAAGCAGCTGGGGGAAAACAATTCCCGTTATTATTCTCACTAATCTCGGTGAAGAAGAAGCGCCAAAAGGGCTTCGTGCACTCGGCATTCACAGCTATATCGTCAAAGCGGAATTAACACCACGCCAAGTAGTGCAGCGAGTCAAAGAAGCACTCGCCTAGTTATTTTCGACAGTTGCGCGCGTTGCTAAAATTAAGTTATCAAATAAGGCCGTCACAGTCAGCGGACCAACACCACCTTTTACAGGTGTCATGGTCAGGTCAGTTCGCTCGCGAGCATCATCAGCAACATCGCCAACAATCTTGCCATCTTCAGAGGCAGTCCCAGCATCAACCACGGCAGCACCGGGTTGAATCATTTGACTCGTAATAAGACCAGGAATACCGGTTGCTGTGACGACAACATGCGCCTTTCGAACTTCAGCCGCAAGATTTTCAGTCGCGTCATCATACACATGGACATCAAGACCTGCACTCGCCCATAATTTCGCCAGTGGTGCACCGACTAATCGTCCGTTCCCCACAATAGCGATCGTTTTGCCCTTAAGGTCAACATTATAGCCGGCAAGCAGCCAATCAATCGCCATTGCAGTCGCAGGTGTCAGTGTTGCGTCATCACCCAGTCCATCAACATCTTTCGCTGGTAACACTGTGTTGACTGCTAGATCCGTTTCGGTCGTATCGGCAAGAGGAAGCTGAATAATAATTCCGTGGACCGTTTCATCTTCATTTAAAGACTGAATCGTCTCAATCAGGTCCGCTTGGTCAATTTTATGTACCTCAACCTGCGCCAGGATGTCTTCGGCGTAATTTTGTTTTAAGCGAACATAGCTATCAATGACCGGACTATCAATCGTCTGGACGATTGCAAGTTTCGGAACGACCTTAAAAGATTGACGAAGTGTTCGAATCTGACGCGCCTGGCGTTCGGTAATATATTCTGAAAGTTCTTTGCCGTTAAGTATTCTCACTCTCTTTAGCTTAACAAATCATATGGTACAATCAAACCATGAATACGTTATTACAATTCGCACAAAGTACATACGACTCGACATACACAACAACTAGCGTAGACTCAGCAACAGCCGCTGGAGTTTCTGCAGGACTTGTCCTGTTTACGATTCTCTCTGTGATTGTCGCCTACGTTGTCAGCGCCATTTTACTTGGTCGCATCTTCAAGAAAGCCGGCATCGAATCTTGGATTGCTTGGGTTCCTTTCTACAACACCTGGAAAATGCTTGAAATCGGTGGTCAACCTGGCTACTGGGCTGTTCTTGCACTGATCCCATTTGTTGGTTATGTTTCAATTGTCTTCGTCTTTATCGCAATGTACAACATTGGTCTAAAGCTTGGTAAATCAGGTGCATTCGTTGTGCTTGGTATTTTCCTTCCAATCGTTTGGTACATCTGGCTTGCAGTCGATGACTCAAAGTGGAACGAATCACTCGGTGCACCAAGTCGTGCAGTTGAACACACAACTACCAGCGCAGCTCCTCGAGCACTTTAAAAATATATTTCTTAATGAAAAACGAGCAAGAATTATTTCCTGCTCGTTTTTGTTTTGCCACTAAAGCGTGTGACGACGTATACCAAGATGATACCAACAACCGCAATAATGAGCGCGGTCATAAAGACCTTGCCGTAGCCACCATTTGCGGGGTTCAAGAAGGGATACGGATACCACGAAACAATAGGACCACGGATCAGAGAATATGCCAAGTAGGCAATCGGGAAGAATAGCCATGGCAGTGCTTTCTTAAAACTAATAGGCACTGGGCGATCAGCAATCCAATCAAGTGCAATTGCGACAGGGATAATATAATGCAGCACCACGTTATCCCAAGGCACGGCCGTTAACGCAACACCTTCGATACCCGACAAAAGCACCGAAAAAACAATCCCCGTTATCACCATGTAGAGTGTCACTGCGCCTCGAAAGTAATCAGCCCTCTTGCTTCGCTTTTTCGCGTAAATAAGAAACGCCCCTACAAGCAACGAGACAACCGCTAATATATTTGACTCAATCGTAAAGAAACTAAAGAAGTTTCCTGGATTCCACTGCCCCCGCACTGCGATCGCTGCGATCTCAGTTACGATCGCACTAAACCCTAAAAGACCGAAAAATACCTTATACCCAACTAAGTAATTTCTTTTCATAGCCTTACTATACACCATCCGAAAGACTAGAAAATCAATCTGTTATATGGTACAATTACCTCTGTCGCTATGCACCCGTAGCTCAGCGGATTAGAGCACTGGTCTTCGGAACCAGGTGTCGCAAGTTCGAATCTTGCCGGGTGTACCAAGAGATTTATTTTAAGAAGACTTCATCAGGAGTCTTCTTTTTTAGTTTCAGTCAGTGTTAGAATATAGAGACACATAATAGGAGAAATGTATGACGGAAACAGAGCAAACGACAGAAGTACATGAAACCACTACTCAACCTAACGGCTTGAACGTGCAGCGCCATGACGTGACACGAACCTCACAACTATCAGGAATCTCCGTCGCACAACGGATCATCTGGTTTATCGTTGGAGTCATTGATGTATTGATCGCGATACGATTCGTCCTCCTGCTTTTAGGGGCAAATCAAAGTGCAGGCTTTGTTGATTTCATTTATGGAATAACTGGCGTGCTCGTTGCGCCATTTGTCGGCATCTTTGGCGAGCCCGTGTACGGCAAGTTCGTCTTTGAATGGAGCAGTGTTCTCGCAGTTGTCGTTTATAGTTTGATCGCTTGGGGTATCGTCAAATTGATCACGCTCACACGACCACGTGACGAAATCTAAAAACGACGAAAGTATATGAAAAAAGACGAAATTCTCAGTTTTGACGTAAAGCTCATTGGCTATTTTCAACGTCTATTCCTTCCTGTGTCACGAATTGCGATTTTCCTCGTCTATTTCTGGTTCGGTGTTTTAAAGATCTTCAACCTCAGTCCGGCAGGACCTCTCGCGAAAGCGCTCATTGAGCGCACTATAGGATTACAGTATTTTGACGTTCTCTATGTGATTCTTGCTATTTTCGAATGTATTATCGGAGTTCTATTCTTATTCCCAAAGCTGACTCGAATCGTCATTCCACTGCTGTTCGTTCATATGGTTATCGTCTGCTCACCACTTCTGCTTGTTCCCGACATCGCGTGGACAGCACCATTTGTGCCGACACTTGAAGGGCAGTACATCATTAAAAACGGTGTGATTATTGCCGTCGCAATCGGTATTGCTGCATCGGCTGTCCCTTTAGTAAAAAGCGACAGAGTAGCCGGCAAATACAGTATTAAATAAAAAATGACTTCCGCGAGGAGGTCATTGTTTATTTAATTCTCTAACACTTCTTCGAGTAAGTCGGAGAGTTGTTTCTTCTTCTCGTCCGAAAGTTTGCTGACACCTGTTCGTGCAAGTTTCGGTAATTCGTCAAAAATGTCGTTCCGTAGCTTTTCGCCTTTTTCGGTGACCGTAATAATCTTGACGCGTCGATCCTTAGGATTTTCTTCTCGTTTGATGAGATCATGTGTCAAAAGACGGTCAACAATGCCTGTGACATTCGATGCATCACAGAACAAGAGTGTCGAAAGTGAATTCATAGGAATCGCCTGTGATTCTCCAAGAATACATAGCGCATAGAGCTGCGTTACCGTTAAGTCGTGTTTTTCGGCAATCTCTACCAAGACGTGCTTTGAGCTAATCGCAACACGTAAAAGATGCCAATAGAGGTTTTTCTCAATAGATTCATCGTTCATACTCTTATTATACAGCATTATGCAAATTAGTTGAATAGCTAAATACTTGACATACTAAACTATCTTAATATATAATAGTTGAGTAACTAAAGTATTATTAATCTAAATAAAAAAGGGAACTACTATGAAACGACAAGCTTCTAAATGGCTTATTTTCACATTGGTTGCGATTGCCCAATTTATGGTTGTCCTCGATTCGTCTATCACGAACGTTGCACTTCCAGCGATCAAGCACGCACTCAACTTCTCCGATAACTCACTCCAATGGGTTGTCACTGCGTACGCCCTAGCCTTCGGAGGATTCCTCCTTCTTGGCGGTCGCGCTGCAGATCAATTTGGACGACGACGAATGCTCCTTATTGGAATGGCTGGGTTTACGCTCTTCTCATTACTTATCGGCATTTCACACAGCGCAACATTACTAATCGCACTTCGCGCACTTCAGGGTCTATCGGCGGCATTTATGTCTCCGGCAGCACTTTCTATCGTGCTTGCAACCTTTACAGATAGCAAAGAACGCAATCGTGCTCTTGGTCTCTGGACAACAGTCGCAACTGGTGGCGCGGCCGCTGGTCTCCTTGTTGGAGGATTGCTGACTCAATTCGTTGATTGGCGCTGGAATTTCTTTATCAATATTCCGATTGGTATCGCGATCAGCTTTGCTATTGCACGATTTGTCCCAAAGCACGAAAAGGAAACAAACGATAAGCACCTCGACCTTCCTGGTGCGGCCCTCATTACCACCGGACTCATTGCGCTTGTCTATGGGCTTAGCCAAGCGCCAACCTGGGGATGGCTTAGTCCTGGAACACTAGGGATACTTGCGACAGCACTTCTGCTCATCGTAGGATTCGTGTTCAACGAAACGCGCAGCAAGCACCCGCTCATGCCACTTTCGATCTTTAAAATCCGAAATGTTGCTGGTGGAAACCTCATGATTGCCCCTGTCTACGCTGGAATGATGAGTGTTTTCTTCCTCGTGTCACTGTACCTACAGTCCGTCCTTCACTTCTCTGCACTACAGACTGGACTCAGCTTCCTTCCTTTCCCAATTATTCTTGGATTTATGTCGACCCGTATTCCAAAGCTTGTGGGTACGTACGGCTTTAAACCATTCCTGATTGCCGGACCACTCATCGTTGCACTTGGTGTCGGTATTTTGACACAACTCCCTGTCGATGGAAGCTACTTCATTAATGTCCTGCCAGCAATTCTCCTGATTCCACTCGGCCTTGGATTGACCGTGATGCCAATTATGGCAGCAGCAACCTCTGGTGTGCCTGCGCATGAATCAGGACTTGCTTCTGGCCTCGTGAGTACTTCACAGCAAATGGGTGGCGCAATCGGACTTGCTATTCTTTCGGGAGTCGCCGCAACGGTAACGTCAGCAAACATCGGCCTTGGCGCCATTTCAGCCCTCGTTGCTGGATACGACCGCGCCTTCTTGGTAGCCGTTGGGTTCATGATCGCTGCAAGCATTTTGGCCGCGACCGTCATCGTTCAGCGCAAGAAAGCTGACCAGCCAGAAAAAGCATCAGCTGCCATTCCTGCATTCGAATAAAGTAAACAAACATTCACGACCAGGTCTTTCGGGACCTGGTTTTTATTTTAATCGGTTATCTCTTGTCGCAGCGGCTTGCATAACAGGGGCGAAAAAGGTATAATCTACCAAGTTACCTCCTGTCACTAGAAGGTCACGACACAATTTGGGCCAGTAGCTCAGCTGGTTAGAGCGTCTGCCTCTTAAGCAGAATGTCGTGGGTTCAAGTCCCACCTGGCCCTCCAAGAAATCATTAAAAAAGACTTCCCTAGCGAAGTCTTTTTTATATATCTATTCTTTTGGGAGCGCGGCAAAATCTTTCTTCACCTGGCTGTACCATCCCATGGCCTTCATTGGATGTCGCCACCGTGCCTTCATCTCGGCTAACGCGTCTGTGTGAAGTGAGTCGCCAATTTCTTTTAAGTGTGCGTCCTGCGCTTTAATTGCCTCGTCGGCCGTATTTGCGTGGAATACGATATCGCACGGTCCACCAAGTTGTTTACATGTGATTGTCTTCATATCCATATGATACTCGACATTTCTTTTTCATGACACATTAGCGGTATACTAGAACAGTTATGGAAGTACACACAAACATTCCGCTAAAAAACTACACAACGATGCGACTCGGTGGACCTGCCCGTTTTATGGTCGAAGTTCGCACGCCCGAAGAGGCAAAAATCGTCTATGAGAATGCTGCTTCAAAAAACCTGCCGATTTTCATCCTAGGTGGTGGTAGCAACGTTATTGCGAAAGACGAGGGATTCCCTGGCATTGTCATTCGTATACGCATCCCAGGTTTTGAAGTTGTTGCCGACGATATTAATACCACAACGATAAAAATTGGCGCGGGCGAAAATTGGGACAGTGTCGTCAAACGAACGGTTGATATGCACCTGAGTGGTATCGAAGCGATGTCTTGGATACCCGGAACGGCCGGTGCGGCACCTGTTCAAAACGTTGGCGCCTACGGACAAGAAATTGCAGATACGCTCGTCTCTCTAGAAGCGTACGATTCACAAACAAAATCATTCGTCGTATTAACAAATGAGGCATGTGGCTTCGCCTACAGGGACAGTATTTTTCGTGGTGACCAAAAAGGCCGCTATATTATTACAAGTATCACGCTAAAATTATCAAAAAGCCTTCCTCAACCCCCGTTTTACGATGCGCTCCAGACATATTTCGATACACACAACGTCAAGATTTTTACTCAAGAAACCGTTCGTGATGCTGTTATTGCGATTCGTACCGAAAAACTGCCAGACCCAACCGTGACGCCAAATACAGGCTCTTTCTTTAAGAATGCAATTGTCGAGAACTGGCAACTGACAGAACTGAAAAACACATATCCAGACATAAGAGTATTCGATATAGGTAATGGCACCTCAAAAATCCCAACTGGTTGGCTGATTGAACAAACTGGACTTAAGGGACAAGTGCTTCATGGCATGCGGGTTCATGATAAAAATGCCCTTGTTCTCATCAATCAATCAGCTTCAGGATATGCCGATCTGGCTGCTGCGCGAGACGAAATCATTGGTGCTGTTCGAGACAAATTTCGCATCCAGATTGAACAAGAACCACTTGAACTAAGTTAGCTTGCGAATTACCTTCAAACCCCTTATGCTAGTAGCATGACACGGCGTGGGTTCACGATTGTTGAATTGATTATTACAATCACTATTATGGGTATTCTGCTAACCTTAGCAGTTGTTAATGTTGGGACCACACAAGCCAAAGCACGCGACGATGCTCGCAAGTCTGATGTCGAATCAATCGCGAGTAATCTTGAATCATTCTATATAGCAGGGACTGACGCTTCGAGCGTTTTTGCTCGATACCCAGCAACTGATGTGACAGGATCTGCAGCGGCTATTACTGCCCAATTACGCGATGCTGACCTGAATGCATTTCTTCCTCCCGGTACCACCGATGTTGCGCAAACGTTTTTGCCATCAACGAACACAGGCACTTCTCCAAGCATCCAAACGACCGCAGGCGTCCTTCCCCTTCCAACCAAAGATCAGTATGTCTACCAACCGATCAAATCCGATGGCTCAGTCTGTACAGCTGGTCAAACCGACTGCCGCAAGTTCAACCTCTTTTATCGTCTTGAATCAGATAATACCGTCTACCGATTGACGAGTAAAAATCAGTAATGAATAGAAAACGCCGCCAATCTGGGTTTACTGCAGTCGAACTGCTTATTACCCTTTTCGTCGCTGCAGCTTTTTTGATTGCCGCCTATACACTATTCAACCTGATCATTAAAGACGGTGGTGCAACCCGATCAGAATCTCGCGCGTCCAATGTTGCCTATGATTACCTGCGTCAATATGCGGCATCTTCTACGACTATCCCTTGCACTGCCTCGAGCCCTCTCAATGATGCGCCGCTGACTATCGATGGACTCACCAGTGTGACTATCGATGTTACCGTCTCATGTCTACCGGATGCAATCGAAAGTGTCTCAAAAGTACAGGCAAGCGTGACCTACAATAATCCAGCGCAAACTGTGACCTATGCAATTTACACCAGTTCAGCCGGCACCTCGACATCAGCAGATATCACCAATGGGCTGGTCGCTTGGTGGAAGCTCAATGGAAATGCCAATAATAATGTCGGGACACCAAACGGCATCATATCAAATGCCACGTCTGCACCTGGGCAAACTGGCGTTGCCGACACCGCCTATTCTTTCAACGGATCAAATACAAGCATTACGACCAGCTCAACCTTTGGGCTAGGTACCTCAAATGTCAGCATCTCAGCTTGGATATACAACCCAACGGCAACAAACTCTGGTGCTTTCCTGAAAGTCGGTAATCCAAGTTATGGCTACGGCATTGGTATTGGCGGAAGTATCTTCGATAACTCATCACCAGGCACCAAACTCATCATTCTGTATGAAGGTGTCCGATGGATCCCTACAACTACCAATGTTGGCACGGGTTGGCATCATATCGTCCTCGTGATTGACGGCAGTGGTACGCCCACTGCCTACCTCGACGGTGTTTCGACTGGTGCATACGCTGGTGCAGCCCCGGGTGCCCCAATTGGTGCTAGTACGACAATTGGATCTGGTGGTGCAGGATCTGCTGCTCGTTATTTCAATGGTTCAGTTGATGATGTTCGTCTGTACAATCGTCCATTGTCCCAATCTGAAATCTTGGCCATTTACTCGGCTGGAGCGCGGTAATGAAAGTGTTCCAAAAAACTGCCGAAAAAGGATTTACGCTCATCGAGATGCTCGTTGTGGCACCGATTGTTATTTTAACCATTGGGGCATTCCTAACAGTTATTATTAACATGACTGGTGAAGTCCTTGCCTCACGCGCGTCCAATAGCCTTTCATATAACGTCCAAGATGCGCTTAACCGCATGGAGCAAGACGTTAAAATGAGTAACGCATTCCTCGCAACAAATAATGTCATGGGGACGAATCAAGGTTACAACGATGATGCGACGGCTTTTACGAACGTCGGTGGCACCAGTGGCACAAGCCTTATCTTAAATGCGGTCGCGACCACGACAAACCCTGTCTCCGCGAGTAGCGCCTATGTCTACCTAAAGAACAAACCAAATGATTGTTCCGCACCACAAAACAACGTGCCGTTTACCTACAACATTGTCTATTACATCAAAAATAATACACTCTACCGTCGAACGATCATGCCGACAAACTATAACGACACGACAAATACTGTCTGTAGCACACCATGGCAACAACCAAGTTGTTCTCCTACCTACATGGACGCCCAGTCAGGATCAGTCTTTTGTAAGACAAAGGATGTTCAGCTCGTTGATGGCGTCACACCAGGGAACTTCTCTCTCCAATACTTTAATGGCGAGGCCACGACAAATGTAAATAATCCTGCGACGACCGCACCAACCACAGCCGCTCGTAATGTCGCGCTGCAGTCCGCAACAACCATTGGTATTTCTATTACCGCACAGCAAACAGCGGCTGGTCGCCCTATCGAACGCGCAGCAATTCTTCGTGTCTCTCGACTTGATTCGAACGCCTCTGGTGTTGCCGTGATTACTGCCGATACCGCTCCTGCCTCACCAAAAGTCAGTTCAAGTACGAGCGAACCAACCAATGTTACGTTCAAATGGCCAAAAGTCGCAACAGCAAGTGGCTACACCTTTGAATACCAAATTAATAGTGGTGGTTGGAACACAGGATTTACCAACCAACCAACACAAACATTTACCGTCACCAATGCAACCCACAAGGATGTCGTCAATGCACGAGTGACCGCAATAAATAGTGCAGGTAATTCTGGATACGGCACCTCATCAGTCACCGTTCCTCTTTGGACATCATTTAGTCTACAAAATAACTGGGTTGATTACTCACCACCATACACAAGTGCCGCTTACACCAAAACTTCTGGAGGCGTCATCGTCCTTAAAGGAATGGTTCGCGCTGGAAGCGGAAATGTCGCAACTCTTCCTGTCGGCTATCGCCCTGCAATGAGCATAATGATGACAACATCTTCAAATCAGACCGCAAGTCGCATCGATATACGTGCAGATGGAACAATCAACGTTGCGGTGGGATCGAATGCCTGGGTTTCACTTGATGGAATTGAGTTCATGCCGGCAAGTGCAACGTTCATAGCTCCCCCATTCTCAAATGGTTGGGGAAACTACAGTCCAGGTAGCGGTGATACTTCATGGCAAGGTCTTGGATATATGATTGATGGCGCAGGCCGTGTCCAATTAACAGGACTAATCCGAAACGGTACAACTGCATCAGGCACAGTCATGGCAACACTTCCAGCAGGCTATCGTCCAGAAGCATACCTGCACATCGTCAATGACGCCGCAAACGTTGGCTCACACTTTAGTATTGATGCATCAGGAAATATCCTTGCAAAAGGTGCCGCAAATAACTACCAGTCTATTCAAGAAATGTTCTATGCACAGGGGCGCGCAACTGGCACAAGCTGTACGACACAGTGGTGTGCTCTGCCGCTCGTGAATGGCTGGGCCACCTACGGCGGTATGTTCTCAACACCACAGTATACAAAGGGACTTGATGGCATTGTGATGCTGAAGGGACTCATTAATAGCGGTAGCTCAGCCTCAGCACAGATCTCAACCCTACCAGCGGGCTACTGTCCAGCTGAAACATCACTCCAGGCAGCGCCATCGAATGCCGTGTGGTCACGTATCGATATCACCAGGAATGCCAATGGAACCTGTAACATTATTCCAAGTGCCGGATCGACCGCATGGCTCTCCCTCGACAATATACGCTTCATTGCTGAACCATAGGGGTTACACAGCCTCTCGGACGTATGAGAAAATGCTTGCGCTTAAACAAGTCACGTAGTACATTAGTCTTAGAGTAATTACATTTTAAATAGGGGGCAACTCAACAATGAGTTTCAATAATATCAAAACGAAAATGCAAGCAGAACGTGGTTTCACTATCGTCGAACTCTTGATCGTTATCGTCGTCATCGGTATCTTGGCAGCAATCACCATTGTTTCCTTCAACGGCGTAACGGCACGTGCTAACTCTGCTAACGCACAGTCAGCAGCTGAAGCAGCGGTTAAAAAGATCGAAGCGTATAACGCTGAAGTGGGTAGTTACCCAACGACTTTCGGTGCATTAACCGCATCCTCTGCATCAGCAAAATCATACTACTTAACAGGTGTGACATTTGCAACAAGCGCGTACAGCGCGGCTCCAACATCATCACAAGGACCAAGTTATATCATGCTTTATAGCTGTACTTCTCAAGGTATGGTCGTGAAATATTGGAAGTATGATTCACCAACAGGCGTTCAATCAATGAACACTGGTGACACATCTACCGGTTGTACAACTCTCGTTACAACATAATTCGAGAACGTATAATTAAATAAGCGCTTATGGCGCTTATTTAATTTAAGGTTATAACTCAAAAATCTTTAGCGATTGCACTTATGGTCTATTCATAGTACATTTATGTCAGAAGTTTTAGCATTTAGATAAATAGGGGGGGCTACTCATTCATGAGTATCAATAATCATAAATTAACAACTCAAGCAGAACGTGGTTTCACTATCGTCGAACTCTTGATCGTTATCGTCGTCATCGGTATCTTGGCAGCAATCACCATTGTTTCCTTCAACGGCGTAACGGCACGTGCAAATACTGCAAATGCACAATCAGCAGCTGAATCAACAATCAAAAAGATTGAAGCGTATAATGCAGAAAAAAGTGGCTACCCTGACACAATTTCTGGAACGTTAAAGTCAACGACCAATTCAGGAACATCCTATTACCTTACTGGTGTAGATATTGATTCAGCAGGAGTACTCACGACATCAAACTTACCAGGCAAACCTTCCGAGATTAACTTCTTAGTCTGTGGAACCGGTTCAACCACAGCAAAGCCTACTACACCCGTTGGAACTGCTACAACAACCGCAGTAACAACGATCACTGGTGCTCAAGTTAATTATTGGGACTACCAAACGAAAGCAATCGTAACGATGTCGACTGGAGTTACTAGTGGCCTCGTAGGCACAAACAATGTCGGGTGTGTCATTACTACTTAGTAATATTCTTAGATAATTAAAAAGAACGGCATCACGCCGTTCTTTTTAATTGACATCAACACCCTACTTATCGCTCGGCAAAGGAAAGTCCTGCACAAAGTTAGCCACTTCAGCGCGTAGTTCATTTAGCCGTTCAGGATTCTCTCGCGCATCAATCGCCTGCTTAATCCAATCCGCGACTTGTTCCATATGTTCTTCTTTTAGTCCTCGCGTCGTCAGTGCTGGTGTTCCTAAACGAATACCGCTTGGGCGGAATGGAGGCAATGTATCATCGGGAATCGAATTCGCGTTTAGTGTGAGCCCAATTGCATCAAGTGCCTCTTCGGCGACTTTACCATCAATGCCAAAACTCTTATAAACGTCGGCAAGGATTAAGTGATTGCTTGTCCCGCCAGTAATGAGCTCAAAGCCGCGTGCTTTAAGTGCATCCGCAAGTGCCGCAGCATTCTTAACGATCTGCGCAGCATATTCCTTAAACTCAGGCTGCATTGCTTCGTGGAACGCAACTGCTTTTGCGGCAATTACATGTTCATGTGGACCACCCTGCATTCCAGGGAAAATCGCACGGTCAATGAGCGTAGGAATATTTTCAATAGTTTTCTCAGGTGCACGCAGTGGATTTCCTACCACACCCTTGGACAATATAAGGCCTCCACGAGGACCACGAAGTGTTTTATGCGTTGTTGTCGTCATGACGTGGAAACCGTGGTCTAATGGGTTCTCAGCAACGCCACCGGCGATTAATCCGGCAATGTGCGCCATGTCAGCAACAAGCAATGCTCCTACTTCGTTTCCAATTGCAGCAAACTTATCGTAATCAAGCTCTCGTGGATACGCACTAAATCCTGCAAGGATGATTTTTGGCTTGTGCTCAAGCGCCAAAGCACGTAGTTCATCATAATCAATCTCACCCGTTGAGACATCTTTCATCTTGTAGCGAACAAAGTTATAGAGCTGCGCACTTCGTGTTACTGGTGCGCCGTGCGTTAAGTGCCCCCCATGACTCAGGTCCATCGCGATCACCGTGTCACCCGGCTCAAGCCAGGCACTATAGACAGCCTCATTTGCAGGTGCACCGGAATGTGGCTGTACATTGGCATGATCTGCGTGGAATAGTTCTTTCGCGCGATCAATAGCGAGTTGCTCTACCTGATCAGTAAATTCTTGCCCGCCATAATAGCGGCGTCCTGGATAGCCTTCTGCATATTTATTCGTAAAAATACTGCCAAGCGCAGTCAGAACGTCACGACTGACATAGTTTTCACTGGGAATAAGTTCTAATCCGTCGCGTTCGCGCTGTTCTTCACCAGCAATGTAAGCGGCAACTTGATCATCATGTTGTACTGTTGGAATATGTTGGTCTGCCATGGTCTTTGACTCCTCTTTTCCCTATTATACACCAGGGGTAGTGTCTTGACTCTATACCATACATGATATATAGTAGTGCTTATGCAACCAAAAACGTATACATCGAAGATCGGTACCCTAATACAAGAGACACGACAAAATCGTGGCATGACCCAAGCGCAACTCGCGAAGGCCCTAAACACAAGTCAAAGCGCTATAAACCGCATTGAAAAAGGTGGACAAAATATCAGTCTTGATATGTTAGCTCGCATTAGTGAGGTTTTGTCAAGCCAAATCGTTACCTTGAACCAAACAGGTACCGTTAACTTCCGTATCGACGGTGGACACAAACTTTCTGGGCACATTGTCGCAAAGACCAGCAAAAACGCTGCCGTTGCGCTTCTTTGTGCATCACTTCTTAACCGTGGCACTACCGTCCTTCGCCACGTCGCACGTATCGAAGAAGTAAACCGTATTCTTGAAGTATTAAATAGTATTGGCGTGAAAACACGTTGGTTTGGTGATAACGACCTTGAGATCATTCCTCCTGCAAAGCTAAAGCTTGAAAGCATGGATATTGAAGCCGCCAAAAAGACTCGCAGCATCATCATGTTCCTTGGACCTCTCATGCACCGCTATAAAACATTCGAACTACCATACGCTGGTGGCTGTACACTTGGTGAACGAACAGTCGAACCACACCTTAGCGGCCTCGAATACTTTGGCCTCAATGTCGATACAGTCACTGGTCACTACTCTGCCGTCTCAAAACCAGTAAAGCCTGAGAAAGCGATCGTTCTTTCAGAGCGCGGTGATACCGTCACAGAAAATATTATTATGGCCGCAGCGCTGAACGATGGCATCACTACTATCCGTAACGCCAGTCCAAACTACATGGTACAGGACCTCTGTTTCTACCTTGAAAAGCTTGGCGTTAAGATTGAAGGAATTGGGACCACCACCCTCGTGATTCATGGTCTTCGCGATATCAACAAGAACGTTGAATACGCACCAGCCGAAGATCCAATTGAAGTCATGAGCTTCATCGCTGCCGCAATCGTCACAAAGTCAGAAATTACTATCGAACGTGCACCGATCGAATTCCTTGAAATCGACTTGAAGTTCCTCGAAAGCATGGGCTTTGAATATGAAATGACCGACGAATATACTGCTCTCAACGGAAAGACTCGCCTTGTTGATATCACGACAAAAGTCAGCAACCTCAAAGCACCGATCGATAAGATTCACTCAATGCCGTTCCCTGGCCTTAATATTGATAATCTTCCTTTCTTTGCAGCAATTGCAGCAACCGCAAAAGGACGGACATTAATCCACGACTGGGTATACGAAAACCGAGCAATTTACTTAACAGAACTCAATCGCCTCAATGCGAACGTTCAGTTAATTGATCCGCACCGACTTTATGTCACCGGACCAACAAAATGGAAGCCAGCAGAAATCGTAACACCACCGGCACTTCGTCCAGCAGTCGTGATTATGCTCGGAATGCTTGCCGCACCTGGTATTTCAACCCTTCGAAACATTTACTCAATTAATCGTGGCTACGAAGATCTCGCAGAACGACTCAATACACTTGGTGCGAAGATCACAGTCATTCGAGATATTACAGACTAATTAACGAATATCGTTAATAGCCTTAAAAGGAGACGCATGATTGTAGAGCGCAACACGTTCTGCAATCTGCTGGTCTCGTCGTGCTTTTGCTTCTGCGCGTAGTTGTTCAACATTGACTCGTCCAGGCAATGGTTTTGCATCAAGCGGCACTGCGCTATTCTTATGCATCACATTTTGAATTGGCGTTGGTTCAGTTGTGGCCACTTTTTCGGGCTGCACCTCTACTTGTGCGAAGGCAGGAACAGGCGCAAGTTCCAAGAACAATTCTGGAATCTCGGCACTCTCTGTAATAGGCGCCAAGGCCAGTTCTGGCAGTTTACGGCTTCGTCCTGCAAAAAACTCAGTCACCAGTTGATCATCAATTGCTATTTCTTCAGCCGTGAGCGGTACAATTGCAGGAAGCTCAATACTCTTTCGACGTGCTATAAAGTGACGAATAACAATTATTCCGACAGAGACATTATAGAGAATAATGATAGGGCTTGCGATTAATAGACAAGTCGTCAGGTCCATCGCAAATGGGACGATCAAACTCACTAATAATCCGCCAAGTACTACCCACTTTTCAGCTTTGAAAAGTTTTTGCGGAGAGATCGGTTTAATACGGTCAATAATGATCATCAGAAGTGGTATCTGGAACACAATAATAAACGTGACGATAGCGTTGATAACAAAGTTCAAATAATTATTTGCATCGATCAGCGCAGAGAGTCCTGCAACTTGGAATCCTGCAAAGAACTTTAATGCGCCAGGCAGAATAAAGTAAAAAGCAAACAACCCTCCGGTGATCGCAAGCAAGATAGAAAAGATCGTGTAGGCAGTTACCCGTCCGATTGACAATCGTTCTTTAAAGACAGGCTGCACAAACATAATGAGCTGGAAAATGATGAACGGTACCGCAGCAAGAATACCTACCATCGAGACAACTTTAATTACAAAGTTAAAGCTTCCAGCAGGGGTGCTGTAATACAAATTTGCCCCAAGCGGTGACCGAAGCCATTCAAGAATAGGAGCATAAAAGATATACCCTATAATTCCCCCAACAATAAGAACGACTGCGCACACAAAAATTCGTGTACGCAGCTCACGAATGTGGTCCATCAGAACCTGTCCGTCGGTCGCAACTATTGTTGACCGCTTCTTCACCCTTTACCCCTTAACCTCTAAAGACTATGTATCTTTGGATTATTTTTTCTTTGCAGTCGCAGTAGATTTTTTCTTTGGCTCTTCTTCTTCTGGAAGACCGTCAGTAAAACCTTTTTTCAGCTCTTTTGCTGATTGACCAACTCCACGTGCAAGTTCTGGTAACTTTTTAGCTCCTACAAATAGAAGAATGATGACCAACACGATCAACAAGATAATCTCTATTTTTCCAAAACCCATATTGTTTCCCTCTCTTTAATACTGACTAAACTATAAGCGATATATTTGAAATATGCAAGGGACTCGACCCCTTACGGCTTGATCTGCGACACTAAGATAATCATCCCTGTTCTCTGAATTGCCATAAAGCGTTATAATACATACATTACCGCGTAATCACGCAAGAAAAAGTAGGATATCCTATGGCGACAAAACAAAAAACGACAATTAACAAAAGCAAGAAAACAACAAAAGCCAACCCAAAACCAAAAGGGTTACTTGCCTATCATATTGCCGCCAGTCTTGTTTCCATTGCCCCGCATCCACATACTGGACGATCATTACATCGTCGTCATACGTCCCATGGTGTTTTGTTTATTGCCTTAGCATTAACCGGTATCCTGCTCTTCAATAATCTCGGCACACTCCGTGCATTTGGCCTCCAAGGTTCGGGTTCAACAACAGTGACGGTCAATATTTCCGGTGATCCTCCAACAAACGGAGCAGATATTACTTATCCAACGAATAATACAATTACAAAATCTCCTGAAATCCAGGTGACAGGAACATGTCCACCCCAGCTGCTTGTGGCAACCTACAATAACGGCACGTTTGCTGGTTCATCAGTCTGTACAAACGACGGAACATACGCGACTGTTATTCAACTGATTACAGGGGTAAATATCCTTCAGTCACAAGACTACGATGGACTCAATCAACCCGGTCCTGTCACAAGCCAAGTTACTATCACTCGTGAAGCGGACCCTGTTCCAATTAGCACAACCGATCCTGAAACCCCAATTATCGCAACAACACCGGCAGATATTGCACCTGATCCGACACCTCCAGTTGTCGAACCTGCACCACAACCAGAAGTAAATCCATGTTTTGATACCTCAAAAACAGATGAGTTAAATCCCGAAGAGCCTACGATTATCGCAAATTGCATTAAACGAAGCGTCTTCACGGGTGATACCGTGACGGTTCCTATTCGTATCGCAGGTGGCACAGGTCCTTACGCGCTTTCAATCGACTGGGGTGATGGTATCGTTGAACTCAAGACAGTGCTCGATAGTGAATATCATGATTATCAACACACTTACAAGACAGCTGGTATTATCGGCATTAAGCTAAAGACAACTGACGCAAAAGGTATCACTTCATTCCTTCAAACAGTCGTGCAAGTAAACGGCGCGGCAACGCCTGGCGCGACAACATCGACATTCAATAACATTACAAACGGACTTGGGTCTATCTGGACTGAAGCGCCAGTACCACTGTATGTCGCAGCAGTCACACTCGTACTAGGTTTCTGGGTTGGTGATATTTTCCAACGACTCTTCGCAAAAGACAATCGAGGCACTAAAGGCAAAAAACGTTCGCCACCTTACAGCCGACATCGCCACGCTTAACTATCCGTGAGCGAACTAATAGCCAATAAAGTAGTCCGTTTTAATTGGTGAAACATGTAGTTGCTTAAGATCTTTTTTAACACTATCAATCAGTAACGGTGGGCCTGATACGTATGCGGTTCTCGTATCGTAATCAGGAACATACTTCACAATACTTTCTTTCGTGAGATGCGACTCGTTAACATGAATCCACTGTTTCGGCAGCGAAAGACGCGTCGCTGATTTTGTGACAATATATACCTTGATGCCTGATGCTTCAAGAATAGCCTTATAAGCAAGTTCTTCCGGAGTGCTGATTGCATAAAATAGGACGATATCTCGTACTTCCTTCGCTTGTTTCAGTGCCTGTAGGTGACTTATGAATGGTGTAATACCAATTCCACCAGCAATGAACAACAATGGCTTTAGCTTGTCCTTAGGAAGCGTGAAACTTCCACTTATGCCTGTCGACTCAATGATAGCACCAGTCTTTAATTCCTGCAGCGCCTTTTTATATGAACTTGAAGGTTCATAAAACTTAATACCTAATCGCAGCGTCTCTTCACCCGGCGCTGATGTCACACTAAAACTCCGACGACTTCCTCTGAAATCATCGTTTTTATGCGGTATCCGAATTTCAATATATTGTCCCGCTTCGTATGTCTGTAATGTATGTGGAGTAAAAACAAATTCCCACGTTGTTGGCGTCAGTTGTTTTTTATCCTTGAAAGTCAGTGATATTCTTTGGCGTCTCGCAAACCCGAAAGCGATAAGATTCCCGATGACTAAAGCAAACGCCGGTGACGTCTCGAAACCTCCAATGTGAATAGGAATGGCAAATAAAATCGCGACAATAACTGCCTCAACTATTTGTTGCCAACGTTTCCCCGGTAACGTCAGTGGCTCGGTCAACATAAAACTTGAGAAGAAAAGAATTGGCCATGAAAGCCATAAGATAAGGCTCTGACCAAATGTCACCCCTTCGACAAGTAATACCACCAGGACAAGAATCGTCGCTAGTGCAAGAAAGGTGCCACTCGCGGGAATCCTTCGTGTTTTTTGAAGTACCAAGAATCCTAGTAAGAATGTTGGAATAATAAGCAGTGGTGTTCCTACCCACCACGACGCATAGCTAATCCCCGTTAGTCCAATAATGAATGCCGCAATCGCCGCAGGGTTAAAAATATGTCGACCTTTGTACGCAAGAAGAAACTTGGATGCACCAGCAATCATCCCCACAAGTACCAAACCAAGTAATCCGGCTACTTCAAGTGTTGGCGTAAAGATAAAGAAAAGAATCAATGCAGTAATAAATGATGATTCTGCATGTACTCGCACACCAAACAAAAGGCCAAATAACATACTCGTTAGGAGTACTGAAAATCCTAGCACAACCACACTGATAATCATTGCAAGTGGTGAATAAGCAAGTACGCCGAGGATTGATAAAATAAGTGCGATAACAAAGAGAATCGAGAGTGCTCCTGAAACAACTTTGTACATCGAGTAACGATTCAGAAGTGGGTTTAGTAATCTATCCATTAAAACAATTTTCCTTCAAAGGCAGGTGAGTAGTCAATAGACCCATCGGAATGCATTCGTGCGTACTCGTATTGGAACGATTTTCGAAGTATGTTTGGATCGGTAAAGAAGAGTGCCGTCGCAAGCCCGTCCGCGACCATCGTCGAATCAGCACTCACCCAGGTCGCAACAACGTCGTTGGTTGGCTGCAGAGTATCTGGGTCAAAAATATGATGTTGCCCATTTCCCCATTGCCGACGATTTACTGCCGATGCACAGAGACTTTGATTCAGGACTTCAATTGCGCCAATCACTCGACCGAGATCAAACGGATCTTCAAGGCCTACGGTATTTTTATCGACACCTTTATGTCGCATATCACCACTAGCATCAACGACATATTCTGCAATTCCCGCCTTATCGAGTATCGTACAGACGACATCAACTATGTAGCCTTTTCCTGCTGCACCAACATCAAGCGTCACTGGTTTTTTGACTTCCAAAATTGTGCCATGACGATAGAGTACTTCATCCCAGGCGGGCAGTGCTTCTTGAGTTCTTTCGATAAATGAATACGTCGCATCATACCCCGCTTTCTCAAGCATGCCCCCAATAAGCGGCGTCACTTTCCCTTTCGTTATCGCATAGAGCTTTTCATAAAACCCGAATACATCTTCGATGTCCTCTGGAAACGTATACATCCCCACTTGGCGCGAAATACGTGATACTAAAGAGTCTTTTCGAAAGCGTGAATAGGTTTTATCAAATGCTTCTATCCTGATACGAATTTCTGATTCGACAATCTCTGGCAATAATTCATCAGTCTCAATTGTCCATTGAGTCCCGATGGCTTCAAAAATTAACCTATGCTTTTGCATCTGATTTAATTTGATCAAGTGCATCATTAAATCCATTTGAGGTCAGTGATGATCCGGCAACACGCGAGAGTGCAACACGATCAATATTTTTGCCAACAACCAGCGTTTTATAACCTGTAGCAAATTGTGCCTGGTAATCTTTTGCGTCCCGATCAGTCGCATTTTCAATGAGACTTGTATCAGTAATAATGCCATCTTTTAGCGTTACTGTGAGCTGAATTGACTCTTTGCCACCCGGACTAATATAGCTTCCGGTTGCGTCATACGTGCCATCTTTATAGGTTGTCGTGGTTGCGGTATCAGCCGCAGTTGGCGCGGCAATTTGTGTTGTCGACGTATCAGTCGTTGTCTTTGTTTTTGAATCATTATTGATGACAATAATTGCCGTTGCAGCAACGCCGACAAGCACGATAACAATAAGAGCAATAATACCTGGATGAAGTTTTCTCGCGGGTTCCATACTACTCCTTTAATACTTAATCACTTAACTATAGTAAGTATAGCTGATGAACTGCTGAAATAAGGAGATCATGCAATAACTTTGTGTCGGGAACGGTACTCCCTAAATACCATCTGGATTAGACCAGTCGGTCGCCAGGTCAAACCCAGTAGGATATCGCGCAACGAATCCTCCCGTGTCATATACTTTTGCTGGTCCAAGGCTCGTTTCTACGACTGAACATCGTGGATAGAGCGAATAGTTGGCCGCAACAATGATGTAGCCCTGTGCATCCACTTTTGCACCGTCTGGTCGCACAGAGTAACGCCCGCCTTGCCCACAGGCTTGCATGACAACACTCATATTCAAATCGTAATATGTTTCACGGTGCGAGACACCCTTACTATCCGTCCAATACTGCGCACCTTTTGACTTTGTCAGACCGGCACCATCATTTCGAATACCAATCACTTCTGTTTGTGTCGTTGGATTACGAGTGGTAATACGTGCGATTTCTACTCGGGAAATCTCTACGCCTTCTTTTACTTCTATTTCAAAGCTGATACTTTGGTTCCCGGGAACGCCCGCAACCTGCACTCCACGAAAACCAATTGGTCGGTCGGCATCATAGACGATCTGGCTTGGTGACTGAATTGCTTCATCAACGGTGACCGTCTGCTTACCTTCGCGTGTAATACGTATTTCCATCCCCTGCGTAATGATCGTCGTGAGCGGAACGGAAATACGATCACTCGGACCGAGCTTAATTTTCTTATCTTTTAATAAATCTGCAACGGTTTTTGCCTGGCTATGGACTTCTGTTTTCTTACCGTAAAGATCGAGCGTGAATGATTTTGCACGCGTAATAATAAGCTCCAAACCGGCACCATCATTCACGTAGTCAGTGAGCGGTTGCAGGGTCGTTTTATCTCCGTCATAGACTGTAATCCCAACATCTTTGGCGATTTGTTCGGCCGTTTGATAGGGTGAGATCGTCTTTACACGAATTGATCCATCAACGACAACAACTGGACGCGCTCGATAGATATTAATCTGGTATTCTGCTGCAACGAGTTCTTGTTTCGCAGATGGTTCTACCGTATCGTGTGCATCAAGTTCAATATTTTTTGATTTCAACGCAGCGCTGACCGTTTTTTCGTTTGTTAAGAACACCTGTTTCGTTCCACGGTCATATACTGTTAAAAGATGTCGATCCGCCTCTTGTGCATGAGCTGATTGCTGTAAACCGACGAAAGAAATAGAGGTGACAAGAAGGATAAAAGTAAAGATAAAGTGCCACACCATTTGCTTTATTATAGCACCTCTCGAGTGCTCCATCTTTGTTATGAAAAGTGCTATAGTGAGACCATGCCTGATCAATTCTCACCCCTCCATCCAAAGATTGTTCTTGGAATTGCTGCGCATCCTGATGACCTTGATGTAGGTGCGGGTGGAACAATCGCACAGTTTGCAGCCGAGGGTGCAGAAATCCACTACCTTATCTTAACCGATGGCGGCAAAGGTTCGGATGATCCTCTCATGACGTCTTCACAACTAACTGAAATACGACACGCCGAACAACAAGTTGCACTTCAAATTGTTGGCGGTAGATCTATTACATTTCTTGATTATCCCGACGGTGAGCTTGAAGTCACGATGGAACTAAAGAAAGAGATCGTCAAAGCAATTCGACGCATCAAACCTGACGTCGTCATCACGATGGACCCAACGGTCATTTACTCTGCAGCTCGCGGCATCATTAATCACCCTGATCATCGTGCGGCTGGTCAAGCAACACTCGATGCTGTCTTTCCACTAGCACGCGATCGGCTCACCTTCCCGGAATTATACGAAGCGGGTTTTGAGCCACATAAAACTGCAACCATCTTGCTGGTTAATTTTAACGAGAGTAATTTTAGCGTCGACATTACTGACACCTTTGAAAAAAAGCGACAAGCATTAAAAGCTCACGTTAGTCAGTTCGGTGATCTTGAAGGTTCGACGTGGCTACACGATATGGCAGTAGAAGCAGACCAAAAGGCTGGTTATGCATTAGCTGAGAATTTTGTTCGTATCGATATCAAGTAAGTTACGATTCTTTTAATTTAACTGCAGAAAAGACCGGTACCGTGGCGTCAAGTTGTTCTGTCTTTTCACAATATCCTCGTATATCAATGTACCCATCGTCAGTCACAACGTACCCAAACTCTATACCCGCAACCGATTGCTTTGCATGAGCGTCAGTATCGTTATATTGATGTAGTTGGAACTCCTTCGTCCCATCCATCGTCTGCATAGTAAACGTTTTGGCACCTATCTTTTCAAGTGTTTTTTCTGTTCCATCGACAGTATTTTTTTCTTGCTGCTGCAAAGCAAATGAAGTATCAATCTCTCCTTCGTAGTAAAAATACATCACAAAACAGGTACCCGGCTTCTCGGGAGTTCCTTGCGCGATCGTTCTCTGCACAAGTGCAGGATGTGTGTCGGACATATTAGGTTGTTCTGCCGGGAAATTATTATCCCCCGCCCACCATCCAGGGGCTTTAGCTGGGTCAAAGGTAAACGTCACCTGCGCTTCTACGGTTTTAGGTTTCGCGAATGGTTTTATGAAATAAATAGCACCCCCACCAATCAACAGAATAGCCACAAGAATAACGACCGAAACAAATATCCGTTTCTTTGCATGAATGGTTGCCACGTTATCCAACCATCATTCAGCCGTAGCTTCTTCTTGAATCAATGAGATGATGTTACCCGATGGATCTTTAAACCATGCCTGGTCGTGACCATAGCCGCTTTTTATGCCACGCTGAATTCCTTGTTCGTCAGAGTATTGTCCACCCGGATCTAAATGAACTCCGTGCTTTTTTAATTCGCCAACTGCTTGATCGATATCATCAACAACGAGATTAAGAATCGTATACGTTGCAGGCGTATGTCCTGCGCCTTTTGGATAAAAGAAGACATACTTATCACCAGGTAAATGCACCCTCGTTCCATAGCCGTGCGTTGTTACTTTTAATCCCAATACATCGCTATAAAATGCGCGAGCTTCGGTTGAACTCTTTACTGAAAATCCACTAAATGCTGATACAACTTGCAACATATTTTGATTCCTTTCGATAAAGTTTGCTATCGCAGTGCCTTAACCTGTTTACTCCAGTATACGACCCATCCAGCAATCGCAAGCACTAATATAGCTATACTCTCTGCAAGCTGTATTTCCATCGTTGGCATTGTCATAATAAGATTGAAAAGTGAAAAAATAAACTGATTGCCTACAAAGACAGCAACAAACAGTACCGATACGCTCACCACAGACCACACAACTTTGTTATACCGACTGAGCTTTACACTCCGAAGTGTCAGATAGGAAATGCCCCCGATAAGGACAAGTAGCGCGATTGAGAGAAATGAATAAAAGTTCACATTATGAGCTAAAACATTCTGTATAATTCCCCATGCCTGCAATCCGATGATGAATGTGATAAGAAGGAGAGAAAATGGCTTATAGGCAAGAATGTCTTGTTTTGCCTGACGACTTCGCACATGGGCAATAGCAAGAATACTAAGAATAATTGCGACAACAGCTCCAGGAACAATATTCCCAATAATGAGACGCAAGTTATGATCGTCGATATAATTACCTGAAGGGATCGCGATAAATACCGACATGAGAATCATAATCCAGTAGGCAAATAATCCGAACAATACACCCGTAAAATGATGACTCAATTTACTTTTTGTCTTTATCGAGTGATCACCAATACTATACCCCACCAACATCGGCAATAAGGCACCAATCGTAAATGCAACAAGTGTCACAGCGACGTTAAAATGAAGGACTCTTGGGTTAAATAGCAGAATACTATAAGGAATTGTGGTTGAGAGCAATGTTCCAATGACAAGGAGCGCAAAAAGGACGTATCCGGTAATGACTAGTGGCACATATATATTTTTATTTTTTGTTTTTATCATGTTAGTTTTATTATAAGCAAAATGTAAGCGTTAGCAACTTACCTTTTGTCATATATGAACCACCATTCAATCTTGCTATTATCAATATATGAAAACGACGTATGAAACAATCGTTATTGGCTCTGGAAATCACGCCTCACTTGAAATACCACTCACTAATTTAAAAGAAATTGGCGGCAATAAGCGAGCACCACTCAAAATTACAATTAACGGATACACGTACCAAAGTACCGCAACCGGTGTGGACGGCAAATGTATGGTCGTCTTTCCTATGCGCGATCGTGAAGCAGCCGGTGCAGTAGCAGGCGACACAGTACAAGTCACACTTGAGCTAGACGATGGCTATAGAGAGGTGGTTATGCCCAAAAGCCTTGTGGATTCATTAAGAAGTCATGATCTTACGGAAAAATTTGCCACCCTTGCCTATTCGAGACGTAAAGAATTCGCCCGTTCAGTGAGTGACGCCAAATCAGACGAAACGCAACTACGGCGCATTGATAAGATTATTAGTTTCTTGCAATAATTTTAGTACAGCAGGATGTGCGAGGTTGGAACCCGCTTAGTCTTTATTGACGATATTTTTGATGAATGAAAGAACCCCTATTATTACACCTCAGAAATAAGTGTACTGACAATAATTTGATGAAACCTAGTTACATAAAACTTATGCTTAACGTACTCATTTCTTTAAAATGCCAACATTTGTTGTTAATTTTACATGAACTTCTCATCTGTAATATGGTTTTATTAATTCTATTGACAGCATATAAGCGTTAAAAATTTAGAATAGGACTTGATTATGGTTATTAGTTGTCCTATACTAAGTATATTAACAAGGGGAAAATCATGAGCGACGCACCAACAACAGATGGCACAACTAAAACGAAAAGGCCACGTAGTACCGCCTACCCAAACCACGATTTGGAAACAGCAATCAACTTTACAAAACAGATGCGAGAAAAACTCGGTAGCGGCCCATACTCGCGAGAACTTGCCGCACAAGCATTAGGACACCCTAATGTTAATGGTACGTCAGGCGCAAAGATCGCAGCCTGTGTTCATTTTGGTTTATTGACTCGTGATGGAAACACATATAGCCAATCAGAACTCTCAAACATGATCTTCTCACCTCAGGATGATGACGAGCGTAACACAGGTATCAAAAATGCAATGTTGACACCTACTCTGTATTCAAAACTTGTTTCGGAGTATGAAGGCAAGGGTCTGCCGACTATGCTCGACAATATACTTGTTCGCACTTATCGTCTTACTCAAAAGGTAGCGAGCCAAGCATCTGCTGATTTTAAAAAATCAGCAGAATACTCCGGAGTGCTCGTAAATGGTGTCATAAACTCATTGAAAGATATCAGTACTCAAGCAACCAGCGACCTTGAAGATAATAATGACGATTTTGAACAAGAAATTGCCAAAAAACAGGTATTTAATGCACCCGCAAGCTACCTAACTGTGATCATTCCAGGTACGGATGTGCGAGTCGTCTTTCCGCCTGAATATGCATACGATTTAAGTATCGGCGCGTTCGGTGAAGCAATCAAGAGTTTAGGTAAGGCCGTGAACGATAATACGAGTGTTGTTACTAATGTTGAACCAAATTCTGATACCGACAAATAATTGGGAAAGCCTAATGCGAGGGCTGATTCAAATTAAATTGAACCGGGATCATAACCTAAGCGAATCTGACCTTCAAATCCTTAACCAATTAGAATATGTAGACCAAGACGGCCAGATCACACCACTTGGAGTTGAGCTTACGCGTCTTGAATTCGTAACCAAAGAATTCGAGAAGGCGGATGCTATTCACACACGTGCTTTGACCAAACTGCCAGTTAATCAAGCAATTCTTCAATCACTTTGGGGAGTTAGCGGCATTGACGTCGATCAAGTTAAGAACTCGCTCATTTATTTGGACGTAGAAGAAGACATAGTCAATAAAAATGCTATTAACTTGCTTAATATACTGAATAGATTCAAAGTTATCACCTATTCTAAAAAGCATCGTTCTATCACTTTACTTGAATCACCTATCACCGTGACTGACGACACCGCTCCCGCTCATATATACATCGATCGAACGCGTCCATTCGCAAACGATTACTACATTCGAAGCATTATTCGCAGTGCATCCGGCACACTAATGTGGCTCGATAAGTATTTTCAAAAGGAGGCGTTCGAATGGCTCTTTCGTGAAGCCGATTCATCAAAGATTACTTCAATACAAATAGTTTCATCCGTCAACGATAATCTAATAGATCCGTTGGCTCTAGCTGACTACAAAAAGTTAAAAAAAGAACTTTCTACTCGCGGGATTTCACTTGAATGGCGAACTCTCGCTCGAAGTCAAAGTCATGACTTCCACGATAGATGGCTTCTTGATGACAATGGGCTCTGTTATAACATCCCCAGCATAAACTCAATAAAATCTGGTCAGCGTTCAGAACTTCACAAAAGTCCTAACTCTGAAATTATTTCTGCAACCTTCAAAGACTACTATAATTCTGCAACCGTTGTTTCGTAAGAAACCACCGTTTCTTCTACTTCCCTTCTCGACAATTAACCAAGCTGGGTTTGAACCATTTAAAACAAAGCAACCAATTAATAAATTGGTTGCTTCTGTAGATTTCTTCTCTGTTTTCCAACGACACCCATATGACTCGTTGGAACGAAGATTCTGATCAATAAAACTAAACAAAATGCGCGATAAGTGCAACGTGGTACCCCGGGCAGGATTTGAACCTACGACCTTAGGCTTAGAAGTCCTCTGCTCTATCCAGCTGAGCTACCGGGGCGTGTTCATATTATACCTTAGAGAAAGGTAATCGCTTCCAAAGAAAAAGCCACACGTTTTACTGTGTGGCGCTTTCTTTGGTGCGGGCGGAGAGAATCGAACTCTCATCGTTTGCTTGGAAGGCAGACATATTAGCCATTATACGACGCCCGCATAGTGGAACTAATCCATTATAACATATTCTCTTCTGAGACCACATCTGTTAAAATAGCAAAGCACAACACGCAAGTACAATATCGTGGCGGATGTAGCTCATCTGGTTAGAGCGTCGGGTTGTGGTTCCGAAGGTAGAGGGTTCGATCCCCTTCATTCGCCCCAAGCAATTATGAAAGACTTCTTACGGGAAGTCTTTTTGTTTATGGTACTATTTGTTATCAATAATTGCGTCGGCTTGCGTTTTCTTATCAAGGATTTCTTTTACTTGATCAAGGCTAATTTCAATGAGACCACCTGCTTGCACTTGCTTTGCCAGCATTAATTTCGCGACAGTATTCTCAACCGAGCGCTGCACAACACGGCGCATCGGACGCGCACCAAGGCGTGGGTCATAACCGGCTTCGACAAGATATTCTTTCGCATCCTGCGCAACAGTCACGGTAATCTTTTGCTCCGAGAGGTTCTTATTCACATCAACAAGGATAAGATCAACAACCTTCAAAAGTTCAGCCTTATTCAGTGGCGCAAATACGACAATTTCATCGAAACGATTCAAGAATTCAGGGTGGAACAGATTACTACTAATTAATTCATCGACAAACGTATCTTCAAATTGTTCGAGATTATAGCCACGATGCAAGTATTCTTGGATACGATCCGCTCCAGCGTTGCTAGTCGCAATCACGATCGTGTCGCGGAAGCTCACCTCACGACCTTTTGCATCACGCAAGATCCCCTCATCGAGCAACTGCAGTAATGTCGAAAGGACTGTCGAATGTGCCTTTTCAATCTCGTCCAAAAGGATGACGCTAAATGGTTGCTTCATTACCTGAGCAGTTAAACTGCCAGCATCCTCAGTACCATCTGCAATTAAACGCGCCACGTCACTACTTGAGACAAATTCATTCATATCCAAGCGAATGATATTCTGCTCGCCACCAAAGTACACGGCGGCAAGTGACTTCGCCAATTCCGTCTTACCAACACCAGTTGGCCCAAGGAATATAAAAGTCCCTACTGGTCGTTTCTGGTTCCGGATCCCCGCACGAGCACGTCGTAACGCGTCAGAGATCACATTGACTGCTCGTTCCTGTCCAATCATTCGTTCATGAATCAATGTCTCAAGATTTAATAATGTATCCCGTTCACTTTCGTCATCAACAATATTAGTTTTCACACCCGTGGTTTTCTCGATAGCCATATTGACTGATCGCGCCGTCACTAATCCTGATTCGGCATAATCGGCAGCTGCATCCAGCAAACTAATGGCCTGTCCTGGCATCGCAATATCGTAAACGTAGCGAGCACTTAATTTGTAAGCCTCACGCACCGCTTGATACATAAAGGTTACTTTGCGCTTAAATTCGATCATTGGCAATTGGTCTTCAATAACTGACAATGTCTCAAGTTCATCAGTCGGTCGCACATTAATACGGTTCACCGCTGCAGCAAGTGTTGGTGTTCGTTTACTGATTTGCAGGAATCGTTGCTCATCAACAGCAAGAATAATAGGAAGACGTCCCGCCTCAAGAATTGGAAGCAACATATTCGTCACATCAACAGATCCAACCCCTTCTTCAAAGAATACCTGCGCATTATCAAGACAGATGATGATATTTTTCGCAGTGTACGCCTCTGACAATAATGTCTGAATCAATCCCTCAAGTTCGCCTGGGCCACTAGCCATAGACACGAGCCGCGTCGCATCAAGCATGAAGACCTGGTGATAACGAAGTGCTTCAGGAACATCGCGAGACGTACTCATTAATTCGCTCGCGAGTTCGTACACAATTTGTGTCTTACCAACACCTGTCATACCGACAAGTGCAATTGCACCGCGCCCACTGCTCATTGCTTTCATAATCTGCGTGATTGTTTCAGAGCGTAGTGTGCTCCGTCGAACATTAAGTTCTGAAATGTTTTGTCCAAAACGAGACAGGTTGGGAATCCATCCAAATGACCAGTCACGTCCAACCCCACCCGGCTTTGACGTTTTGTTTTTTGACGCCTCGATAAGATCGCGAAGATGATGATACCAATTAATACCTCGCAATAAATCGTCTTCGTCTAGCTGCAAGTGCCCGAGCAATGTTTGCTTGCCGGGTAGTTGCCGTACCATAGCTAACATCAGAACACCAGCCGTGATCCTATCGCCTACCTGAGATGCAATACGCAGTGCTTCCTCAAAGATTACTTTAGTGTCTTCGCGATTCGCAGACACGACTTGCTCGAGGAATCCACCACTTAGTCCGAAACGTACAGCAAAGAACTGTCCACTTGTTACCTGCGAGAGAACACGGGCAATATCCTGAGGAGAGGGTTGATCGCCAAGTAGCCCAAGGATTTCCCCATCAAGCAGATCATCGATTCGCTTCCCATTTTTAACAGTCGCGACGTCACGAAGTTCATATTTGTACCATTCAACAATCATGCCTGGAATAGCTGCAAAGCCAATCGCCACCCATCCAATCGCAAAGCCAAAGACGACCAGCGCAAGTCCGCCAAGAATCAGTAGCACGACGCTGATCTCTAATACAAATGCCCATGGTGACAACTGGTGCCCTATGCGCGCCTTCATAGCCCGAGGTGATCTATGATTAAACAGACTTACATCCATTTCGGTACCCATCCAATCGCAAAAATAATCAAACCAATCACTGGGAAGGCTGGTAGTATCAACCAAATCACTAAAATAATTGCCTCAAAAACAGACTGAAAAACGAGCGACACAATTCCCGCCAAAATAGTAAAGAGCCTGACAACCGCTCCAACGAGGCGGGAAAGTGTCTTATCAAAGAATGCACGAAGCTGATCTGCCGCTGAACCACCAACACTTCCTGCTGATATCTGACGGAATGGTGAAAAAAGTGTGGCAAATAATTGCCCAATCGAAAAGTAGCTCGCTGTGGCCGCTAACCGATCACGAACTCGTCGCAGTTGCCCCTTCCAACCACTGCCATACCACCAAGAGATTATTCCCACCAGAAACATAGCTTCATTATACGATATAATGGTCTATATGCCTCATCCCTTTGTCGTCATCTTAGGAAAAACTGTCCGTTACGCTGCGCGTCTTCGAGGTGGTGGATCAGCCCTTCCTGGATTATTCGTTGAAAAAATCAGCCCAGACTTTATCAAACAGACCCTTGGTCAATTACCCCGAGGTATCGTTGTTATCAGTGGAACAAATGGAAAAACCACGACAACAAAAATGGTTGTCGCCTTGCTTGAGGCGCATGGACTAAAAGTATTTACGAACCGAACAGGCAGCAACTTTACTCGTGGCGTTGCCGCAGCACTGCTTGGTGATATTGATATCAAGGGCAAGCTCGATGCGGATATTGCCGTCCTTGAACTCGATGAAGCGCATGCCGTTCCCTTCGTCAAAGCTGTTCCACCACAGTACAGCCTGCTCCTTAATGTGATGCGCGACCAACTTGATCGTTTTGGCGAAATTGATGCAACCGCAAAGATGCTCGAGAAAATTGCACAAGCAACCACCAATACCGTCGTCCTTAACCGTGAAGATCGACGTGTTCTTGCAATCAAAGATACACTTGCGGATCAGAAAGTTGAATTATTCGGCCTCAGTGATGAGTTGCTTGGTGATTTTCCTAGTGATGACGATATGCACAGCACAGGCGTTAAGAAAAACAAACGCCCCGCTGCCAGCGTGATTTTAAAATCTTATTCTGGTAATCAAGCAACCTACGAAATTGGTGGTGCGGCATTCTCAACCAGCCTCAAACTTAATGGTGTCTACAACGTCTTCAACAGTGCCGCAGCGATTGCACTCGCGCATGCCATTCTTAGCACAGAAATACGTGCAGAGACAGTCATCTCAACAATCGCTGCCGTCACCCCGGCATTTGGACGCGGTGAAGAATTAATGGTGGGCGGCAAACCACTCGAACTCGTGCTCGTGAAAAACCCTTCTGGCTTCCGTCTTGGCTTAAAATCTTTTTCACCAGAAGGCTACGCAACAATGATTGCCGTCAACGATAACTATGCCGATGGTCGCGACATGTCATGGCTATGGGACGTTGATTTCGAAACCCTTGCAGAGGAAGGCGTCTCCCAAGTTGCTGGTATTCGTGCCTATGATATGGCACTTCGTCTCCAATACGATGAAGTCACCATCGGTCATATCGAGCGAGATCTCACGACTGCCCTGCGTCAATTTATCAACAATAACGCCGACAAACCAAAGCGCATCTACTGTACCTACACCGCCATGCTTGCGCTTCGCCGTGAACTCAGTAAGATCACAAAAGTGGAGGTTATTTCATGACCAAACAAATCATCACCATTCTTCAACTCTATCCAAAAGACATGAACATCTACGGCGACTATGGCAATGTGCTGGTTATCCAGCGACGCCTTGAATGGTATGGCTACGAAGCAAACATCATCCACTACAACGTCGGCGATACTTTCCCTTCTAACGTCGATATTGTTATTGGTGGTGGTGGCCAAGATAGTGGCCAAGAAGTCATTCATGAGGACCTTATTAAAATCGGTCCAAAGCTAAAAGCGCTCGCCGAGAACGATGTTCCGATGCTCATGGTATGTGGACTCTATCAGTTATTTGGTAATTTCTTTAAGACCCTTCATGGCAAAACACTGACTGGTATTGGCGTCCTCGACGTTGAAACAATTGGAACAAACGAACGCCTTATTGGAAATATTGTGACGAATAACGAACTCTTTGGCGACATTATTGGCTACGAAAATCACAGCGGACAGACATTCCTTGGTCCTAATGCTGCACCATTTGCCACGGTCATTAAGGGTGCGGGTAATAACTCAAAAGATGGACACGAAGGCGCACAGTACAAAAACGTCATTGGCACCTATCTCCACGGTTCAATCCTTCCTAAAAATCCGAAGCTTGCAGACTTCCTCATTCATACGGCCGTGACCAAAAAGTATGGTGACTTTAGTACTGATATCGTCGATGACCTACTTGCGGATCTTGCTCGTGATACAGCCAGTGAGCGCCCGCGTTAATAGCCCAGCTCTACTCAACAATATTTATCCCTCGCAAACTAAACTTCGTTTTTCGCTGCATATAGAGACATAGACCGACAAGCACAATGATATACCCGACAATCATCCACCATGTCGGGAGTATTTTTGTTTGCGCCCACGGCAGTCCCGCTAAGTACTGCGAGGTAAATGTCATATAGTGCAGCAACCAGCTTGCCGGAAGCCCCACGTATTCGACAATAGCCGGAATCGCCAATGCCGTAATACCGACAATAAAGGTCAGTAGCATCGCAAGAGGCACGAGTGGCACGATCAAAATATTAGCGGGAATCGCGACATTCGATAACAATCCAAAAGCAGGGACGACAATTGGAATCGTCACGACATGCGCCGCAACCGTTTCACCAAGTACCTGTCGAATCATCCCCGGTTCTTTCTCACCAAAGAAGTAACGCTGAAATAGCGGACCCACAATCATCACGGCAGCAAATGCAGCAAAACTCAACTGCCACCCCAGATCACCCCAGGCATAACTCGGCTGAAATAACACGGTGATTGCAGTAGCAAATGGTAACAGGACGAATGGATGAAACTGCCGGCCATAGTACCATGTCAGCAGACTCAGGCTCGAAACCAACCCCGCTCTCGTCATACTAGGACTCAGTCCGGTCATAGCGATAAACCCAGCAATCATCAGACCCGACGAAAAGACCGATAAGAATTTAGATAGTTTAATAAATGCCCGCCTTGCAAGTCGCACTAAAATGGTGAGGTTATACCCACTTGCAACGACCACGTGACTCAAACCTGCAATCTGCAATGCCGTCGCAAGGTCTGGCGGTAATGCGCTCTTTTGCCCAGTTAAATAGCCAATACCAAGACTCGCCTCTGGTTCCTGGATACCTTTTCGAATCGCATCAGCAAACCAATCACGAACAACTCGACCGATATCACCGGGGTGCGGATGAGCAATGGAAATAACCTTGGCAGTAAACATCGTCAGAGCCATCGTGCCAAATCCAGCCGTTGCCTTACCCGACACAATGACCCTATCACCTCTTTTTGCGCTGGGATGGCCTATAACACTCACCCACACGACGCCCGGCATGTCTTTTGATTCATAGCGCACATGATCAAGTTGCAACACAGCCAGGCCCTTAGCTGTCGTCGAAAGATCTTCTTTCACTGTTCCCTCAATACGAATCTGCGCACCAACTAACGGTTTATATACTTCGAGGCCACTCGCCACAAACGATCCGTAACATATCCCAAAAAGCATCCCAGCTACAACAATGCATGGTAACGTGATGAGCTGTCGTTTCCATAAACATACACCAGCCAAGAGGCCAGCAGCTATCATCCACCAGCTATACAGCGTCACGTATTGCGCCGCCCATACTCCGACAACAAAGAATAAGCACCCCAGGGCGATCACCCACGACACATGTACTCGTTGTCGCAATCGCCATAGCTGCATAAAAGCTACTATAGCGAGGCACTCTTAAATCAATTTAAATTTTTGTGATAACGCCGTCTTCAATCAAAGAACGGTAGTGGAACATACCGCGACCCTCGGTTTTATAGTTCCAATAAAACGTAGCCAGTGCGTGACGATACATGCGTCGCTGTCGTTTAATGGTTTGACCAAGTAGCTGCGGATGTTGCGCCTCTGGAATCCTATTGAAGAATGATTGCGGCAGGACGGAGCTCCATTCACCGACAATCACAGGTTGCATAAGCTGCACAAACCAAATGATCGGCATAAAAATCAGTCGACGCACTTTGTCATACTTTTCAGGACGAACGTTTCGTAGCAACCCGGGAAATACGCCATAAAAATGGGTATCCATCACAACCGGGTAGCCTTTTCTAGGTAGTAAAGCCCCACTAAATAACGGTGGCAAAAATCCATCATGAAAAATAACATATGTCCCTGGGTCTATGATTGCTCTCAATACCTTATACGAACGTCGATAATAACGTAGGAGTGCAAAATAATTTCCTCGTACCGTTGGTTCGTTAATGATCTCAATTCCCCAGAGCGCTGGTGAATCTTTATACCTGCGAGCGAGTTTCGTCAGGATCGCAATATGATCATCTTCGTATTTTTTCCACTTTACCTGCCCTATGCGACCACTATGCATTTCACCGTTTTGCGATCCTTTCAAACCATGTAAATCGAGTAAGATCTGGATGTTATATTTTTCCGCCATAACAAATGCCCAGTCGAGGTACTTCTGTGCCCCAAAGAAAGGTGTTTCATCGCCCAGCACCCAATATCCCACTGGTAATCGTACCTGCGTCACACCCTGATTCGATAACCATTGCCAGTCATCTTCAGCGATAAATGTTTGACGATGCTGATCGATACGTGTTTTTGCATCGTCTAATAAAGACAACGAATATTCGTCCTCGGCATCAGTACCTTCAAAAACAGTTGGTGTCATCCAACGTTCCAATACGAGCCAGCCACCTAAATTGACGCCTTCAATTGCCTGTCGTTTCATACCCTTAGTATACCGTTTAAAATAAAAAACATCCCCGGTAGCGATCGAGGGATGTTCTTTATATGGCTCTTATGCAAAATAAGTTTGGAGGGTCCGATGGGGCTTGAACCCATGACACCCTGCTTAAAAGGCAGGTGCTCTAACCAGCTGAGCTACGGACCCGTAGTTTGCATAAAAGCTTTTAACACTATACCCCAACAGAGGTGACGTGTCAATGTTAGTGATGCTTCTTCTCTGACTTATGCACAGTCTTCGCAAGAAAAAAGTCCGCAATCGCAAATGCAACCCCGACAGTGACGATTAACTCGTGGTTTGCATCAAGCCAATTATAAACATTTCCCACAGGTCCCGTCAGAGTCAGTGTGGCACCAATTGGACCAATTAAGAATCCTGCAGCAAGGATCGTAAAGAGCAACGATCCAACCACACGCCCAAATATATGTTTGTACGTATATCCATGAAACATAAATAACACCGCAGGCACCAGAATCAGCACAGAGAGCGCAATGGTATTCACGATTGGTCCTTCAGATACAAGTCCAGTGCTCGAAATAACAAATCCTGCATTTTCACCCCAAATAGGACTAATAATCGCACCGGCAGCAAGCCCAAGACCGAGCACGCCAAAGCGACGCTTTGAAAGAAACGCACCTACAAATAACCCAAGTACGAGTCCGACCAATATAAGAATCACCGTCATATTATTGTGCCTCCCGGACAGTAAAGGTTGCATCGTTACCTATTTTGATACCGGCAGTTTTTACAGTGCCCGCTGGTACTTCCAAAACATATCGCGCAGAGTCATTCGGCTTAAATGTCTTTGACGTGCCTAGATCAGGCGAAGCATCAGTCACAATATAGATAACTTTTTTATCATTATTCATCCATATAATATCCAGTGGGATCTTCATATCCTTCATCCAGATGCCCCATTGCTCTTCAGTATCAAAGATCATCAAAAGCCCCTTGTTAGCGTCAAGGTGATCGACTCCCGAAAGACCACGCAATCGATCAGCATCGGTCGTCGCTAATTGCACACTAAACACCCCTGAACCAACACGTAGTTCAGATGAAGGTTGAAAATTTCTCACCATATATGATGCAACGAGCGCCACCAATATCAAGACAAGTCCGCCGATAACAATACCGGTTGTATGAGGTCGCCACTTATTGTTCATATTTCTCATAGTATACAGACTACCATGAGCACATTATAGCAGTGTCGGTGAGTAGTCGAAACTATGCGCCGACTTTGTCTTTTTTGCTTCCGCGTTTCGCGTTCTGTTCGATGTATTCAATGATAGGACCAGCCACGTTGCGACCAGTCACTTTTTCAATACCAAATCCAGGACTTGAGTTTACCTCAAGCACCAGTGGACCACGTTCACTACGCATCAAGTCAACACCGGCAATATTAAGACCCATGGCTTTCGCCGCCTTAATTGCGACCTTTGTTTCCTGTTCAGTCAGTTTCACGATTGTTCCTTCACCACCCTTGTGGAGGTTTGAGCGGAAGTCATCATCAAGGCTTTGTCGTTTCATACTTGCGACAACACGACCACCAACAACAAATGCACGAATGTCAGTACCAGCAGATTCTTTGACGAATTCTTGCAGCAAGACGTTTGTTCCGTCTTCGTTTGTGAGGTAGAAAGCCTGGAGTACAGATTTTGCTGCCTTTTTCGTCTCAGCAAGGACAACACCGTTACCATGTGTTCCACGAGCAAGCTTAATAATAACCGGCGTACCACCAACCTTATCAATCAGGTCATCGATGTCAGTTGAGTTACGAGAGACAATAGTCTTTGGAATACCAACGCCAGAACGAGCAAGAAGCTGTAGGCTACGTAACTTATCACGGGCACGGTTAATTGCAATAGAGCTCGAGACAGTGTAGACACCTTGCATCTCTAGCTGACGCACAATAGCCGTACCGTAACGAGTCATATTTGCAGCGATACGGGGAATAATTGCATCAAATTTCGCGAGGTCTTCACCACGGTAACTTACTGTTGGCTTATCCTGCTCGATTGATGCGTAACAATCTCGATATTTAATTACCTGGACTTCATGTCCACGTGCAAGCGCCTCTTCTTTGAGGCGTTTTGTTGAATAATTTCCTGGGCCATTTGATAGGATTGCTATTTTCATCGGGTATTCTCCCCTTCATCATCAAGTTCACTATTCTTTCGTACATCCACTATGATGCCGTTTTCTCTAAGGAAACGACGTCCAATGAGTGCTTCTCGTTTCATATCACTACGATCTGATAAACCAATCTTAATTCTGTATGGTTTACCGCCGCAGATGATGGTGGTCGCGATGACGAATCGCTTCACGCGGTGACCAGTTGCGCTTCGGACATACGTTTCATCAAAAAAATCTGTTTCTTGAGCCATGGTAGATTCGCCAAGTGGCTTAAACTTTAGAATCCTACGTCTTTCTTTGCCCCTTCGTACTACTTTGATACCAGTACAGTGAATTGCTCCAGAAAATGCACCCGTGTCTATCTTTGCAAGGACATTACTCAGACCAATGTCAGGAAAACTGACATATTCTAAACAACCGACTGTTTTCGTTCGCTTCAACATAGTACTGCCTCCATTATCTCATGTCTGGACAGTATATGTCAGCCCTCAACATGAGTGTCAAATGTATATTTATTATAGCACAAAATACTTAAAAATGCAATACATGATGAGTTGACTTTTACTCTGTTAGCATCAATACTAAGGACTAATGAATTCCTCATACATCTACATCGTTGGACAGCCCGATCCATCATCAGACGTCCTTGCAATCATTGCACGGCTTGGTTATAAAGCTGGTATCCTCATTGATACAAAACTCACATTGAAAAATCCCAATGCATACGACCGAGTAGTGCCAGTCGCCTACGATAAACTTGATGAAGAACTCCTGCGCCTTGATACGCTCAATCTTAACATTGCCGGATTACTGTGTACCTATGAAAACTATATTGTCGCGAAAGCAAAACTTGGTGCGCACTTTAACGTTCCTGCACCTTCAATTCTTTCCGCAAAACTCGCCACCGACAAATCCCTCATGCGACGGGCATTTCTCGATGCCGATCGATCCATCTCGCCAGATTTCACCACAGCTGATTCCCTCGAAGACGTCCTTGCTTTTGCGCGTGCGCATAGCTACCCACTGATCATCAAACCGACCAATTTAGTGAAGAGCCTCCTCGTACTCCGCTGCGACGACGAAGCGGAACTTATAGAAAACTTCAATTATGCCAGCGAAACCATCATGGCACTCTATGAGCAATACCATATCTACGAACGTGCGCCACAGCTTATTGTTGAAGAATTTATTGTCGGCAAACAATGCTCTATCGCCGCATTCGTTGATACTAATGGCATCCCTCATTTTTGCGATGGCATTGTTGCACTGACAAACGCACAAGATATTCATGTCTCTGATAACTACCTCTACCGGCGAGCACTTCCTCCTTCGCTAAGTGAAGACCTCACACGCAAAATGTTCGACGTTGCCGAAAAAGGAATTCGAGCATTACAAATGACTTCCGTTCCTGCCCACGTTGAATTGATGTATACCGATACCGACGTCAAGATTATTGAAATTGGCGCACGTATCGGTGGCTATCGTCCTCGAATGTACAATTTCAGTTATGGCCTCAATCTCACCGAGCAAGAGGTTCGCCTTGCGCTTGGTCAAACCCCTGAACTAAATGGTACGTTACAAAATTACTGTGCCGTCTACGAGTTATTTCCTGAAACAGAAGGCGCATTCAAGGGCATTAGTGGTGAAGAAAATACCGATGCTTTTACCTATTACCGTGTTACCGCAACACCCGGCAAAAAAGTCGGCCCGGCAAAAAATGGCTATAAAGCGAGTGCCATTATCATCGTCGTGAATAAAGACGAAAACACATTCAACGAACTCTGTGCAGCCGTTGACCGCTTAAAGGTTGAAGTCGCCTAATGCGTATTGCCCACCTTTTACCGCACACTGCAGTGTTTCCTTTAAAGAAGCACAATGGTCGGTACGAATGGGCACTGCGACTGGCGCGCATTCAAGCCGCTGCTGGGCACGATGTCACGATCTACGCAGGTGAAGGGTCACAGGATAACGCCAACATTACGTGGCAAAGTACGCCAACAACACACCTCAATAAAAAAGAGGCAAACCTCGCACTACTTTCGAAAGCATTTGAAGATACCCAGTACGACATCTACCATAGTCATTTTGATTACCTGCACTACTTAGTCGCAGACCTGACCGATAAACCAATCGTCGTCACACAGCATTGGTTTCCAACAGAAGAAATTGCACGTGCCGTTCCTTTGAATCTTCACAATAATGTCGTCACCGTCCCAGTCACTGACATGATGAAAAAAGAAGACGAAATGCTCGGCATTCCAGCAACTGTTCGTATCTACCATGGTATTGATTTGAGCTTATTTCACCCTACCACCGAACACAGTGACCGATTTCTTTTTGTTGGTCGCATTCATCCTGGAAAAGGTATCGCTGAAGCAATTCACTATGCAAAAACAGCCAATGTACCGCTCGATATTATCGGAAAAATTAACGATACCGAAAAAGCATTTTGGGAAAGCATCGCCAGCGACGTCGACGGCGAGCACATTCGCTATCTTGGTCCGCAACCACAACCTGTAGTTGCGACAGCTTTTGCCAATGCCAGAGGATTTATTTTCCCCAGTCAGATCGAGGAAGCCTTCGGCCAAGTCACCGTTGAAGCACAAGCTGCGGGGACTCCAGTCATCATTAGTAATGTTGGACCGTCACGCGAACTCGTTATATCTGGTAAAACCGGCTTTGTCTGTGAAACCGACACCGACTTCATCGAAGCGATTGAGCAGATCGGCACAATCAATCGTACAGACTGTCGAAAACATGCCGAGCAGTTTGACCTCAACAAGATGGTCGCCGAATACGATGCGCTCTACCGCTCTTTAATTAGCTAGCGTTGAGTTTACTTGCCGCCCTTAAACTCTTGCAGAAGTTCGCGCTGCTTTTTTGAAAGCTTGGTTGGTGTATCAACTATAATATTGACGATATGTGGACCGCGTCGATCAGCGTTGTTCATATGAGGAATACCATGACCCGATAACTTGAAGTCGGTTCCTGATTGCGTTCCAGCTGGAACCTTCATGCGTACTGTCCCATCGACTGTTTCAACATCAATTTCAGTACCAAGTGTTGCATCAACCATACCTACATGTGTTTCAGAGAGGATGATGTCACCTTCACGAGTGAATTGTTTGTGCGCCTTAACCCGAATATTAACGTATAGATCACCTTTTTGGCCATCAGTAACCGCTTCACCCCGACCAGATAGTCGTATCGTTGAGCCATCATCGATACCGGCAGGTACTTTCAACTTAATAGACTGCTTTTTGCGCTGTGTTCCTTTACCATGACAGACAGTACAATCCATTTCTGGAATCTTTCCGCGTCCGTTACAGGTTGGACAGACGACACTCTGCTGAATTGCACCAAACATTGTGTTCATGACACGTGTTTGCTGGCCAGAACCCTGACAGGTTGGACAGGTCTTTAAATCATGACCTGGTTCAACGGTTGTTCCATGACAGTGTGGACATTCGTCTTCAATATCAAGATCGATCGCAGTCTCAAGACCAAAGACAGCCTCTTCAAATGTTAACTGAAGCGTGACTTCAACGTCACGACCACGTTGTGGTGCTTGTTGACGACCACCTCCGCCGCCGCCAAAGAACTGACTAAAGATGTCACCCAGTCCGTCACCAAAATCGAAGCTTTGACTATTAAAGCCTTCAAAAGGATTTCCAGCGCCGCCACCGTAGCTCCCGCCACCTCCGCCGCCACCAGATCCACCAACACCAGCGTGACCAAATTGGTCATAGCGCTGTCGTTTTTGTGCATCTTTCAGGACGTCGTACGCTTCGTTTGCTTCTTTAAATTTTGCTTCGTCACCACCCTCTTTATCGGGGTGATACTTAACTGCAGCCTTGCGGTAGGCCTTTTTTAGTTCATCGGCACTGGCATCTTTTGCCACGCCTAATATTTCGTAATAATCACGTTTGCTCATCTGTTACCAGTATATAAAACTAGCACTCAATTGTCTAGAGTGCTAGGCGCAAAGCGTAAGAAAAAAGAGCCTCACATATAGCGAGGCTCTTTCATATACTGAAGCGTACTAAGCAGCTTTTCGGCCACCTGTAATTGCGCGCCAGATAAAGAGGACCACAACCGCACCAAGTAAGGCAACGAGGAAACTCCATAAGTTGAATCCCGTCACACCACTCCCGCCGAACAGATTCAAAATGAATCCTCCGACAAATGCACCGATAATACCGGCGATAATGTTACCGAGTAGTCCTTGTCGAGCGTTTGTACCGGCAATCATAGAAGCGACCCACCCAGCAAGTCCTCCAAGTACGATCCATCCGATAATTCCAAGTCCGTTCATACTTTCTTCTCCTTTTTATGGTTTAGCAGTTCTTATTATACGCTTGTTTCGGGCTGAGATCGAACTAACGTAGACTACGACGGCTTAACGCAATCGCTCGTCGTGACTGAAACCATGACAAATGATGCACAGCCCGAACACCATCTACCGATGCCTCAAGAGCGAGTTTAGCTCTTTTCACAGGATCAAAGATTGATATATCATGCTCGTCCGTATCTTCATCAAATAATTCCATAATCCTATCAACGTCAGTTTTTTCGGCTTTGTCATTTTCAGGCAGTACGATAGGTACAAACATCGCAGAGTATCCTATAGCTCGAAGAGAATCATCAAGTCGTGACGCCGATCCAACACCTTCATGAGTGAGACGCTGGTGATATTCAAGCACATCCAGTTTATTGACGTACGTCGTAATCGCATGAGCGGCGAGTGCAATACGGCCTTTCGTCGTTTCACCATACGTATCCTGAAATATCGCATCAACTGCTTTATCTATTGGTCGTTCGCCTTTTGCATCTGGACTCATAATTTGGCAATTATAGTCCACGTATCAAAAAAATACCACCGTAAACAGTTTTATCTATCTCTGTTATCATATTGACTTATTAACATAAACGTGATATAATTCATCAGTCAATTACACCACTGGGAGGAACATTGACTGAAGTAGAACGTCTCCGCACTGCGCAGAGACTCACCATACCCGAACTGGCTCTTGCTGCTCGCGTTTCAACAAGCACTATCAAGCGAATGGAAATGACAGCGAGCGATAGAAAAGGAGGGATTAACATCGATTCCGCGTGCCTGGTCGCACGTGCTCTCGGTGCCGAAGTGAGCGACGTATTTCCAAATATGGAGCTCACCGTAGCGGGTCGCCCTGCACAAACAGGCGGCAACTACAAAAAGAAGACGCGAAGAAAGATCGCAAATTGCCCCGAATGCGGTACGGAAGTATCGGATATGGAGCGGTTCGCCGGTCAATCTGAGTGCTGCTCGGCTTCATTGGCCGCGTAAACCCCCTCGGCACCTGGCTGAGCGATCTGGTAGTCTTTCGACTCCATCGCTCAGCCGGTGCCGGTTTTCATTTCTACAAATCGAACTTATATACACAAGCACTTTCACACGATATACTGACAACACATGAAACCGCTTATTCGAACAGTTGGTAAAGTACTCGGATTATTACACGCTGAATCTCGACAACTCTACAACCGCTATTTTGGAACTATTGAACGATTCGAAGGCTCCGCAAAAGAAATTTGTCATCAGATTATCGATCGTTTATGGGAAGGTAACTTTTACCGCACTAGCCTAGGACATTTTAATTTTTTCTGGATGCGTGATTTTGGTACTGTCGCTGAATCGCTGGTCAACCTCGGCCATCAGGAAAAAGTACATCACACCTTGCAGTGGGCACTCCGTCGTTATCGTCGCGCAGGCACCATTACACTCTGCATCGACCACGCAGGTAATACGTTTAACGCCCCTGCGAAACGCAGTATCGATGCACTCCCTTGGCTTTTGCATTCACTCGTCGTCAGTCACTACCAGTTAAATAAAGCCGAGCGTACATTCCTCGACAAACAACTCGTCAAATATATAAAAGCCTACCTCGATCCCCTGACCGGTGTACTACAAAAACGCAGTTACGCTGAAATGCGAGATGCCGTTCACTATGATCGTAGTGCCTATAGTGTGGCGCTTATCGCCCGAATGGCGCGTTGCGTTGAATTGTTAAATTTAACTGGATTCCCTTTCCATCCACAAATTTACCAAGCCGAACTGATCCATAACTATTGGAACGGTCATTATTTTAAAGCAGATCGCGCGTCGGATGCCTATAGTTCCGATTCTGCGCTCATGCCTTTCTTCTTGGACGTCATCAACGATTCACACATGGTGAAACGAACCTGTGATTACATTACGCGCGCTCAATTCAATGCAGTGTATCCGCTACAATACGGCGAACATGATCGCGATTTTAAACATCGCCTTGGTATGGGGACGTGGGCAATGCCGAACTATACAGGGACTACCTTATGGAGTTGGCATGCGACATTTTATCTCCATATACTAAAGCGATTCAAGCGACCAGAATATAAAGCGCAGTATGCCAAATTTGCCGAACTGATTGAGCGGCATGGCACATACCCTGAACTTGTGAACCCCGATGGATCTTGGTATTACGTTCCGATTTATCGCGCTGATCCTGGCATGGTTTGGGCAGCACTTTTCGAAGAACTGTAGAAATTATTTGTCCAAAGAAAAAAGGCCGATTACTCGGCCTTTTCCTTAGGAGGGAAGTTTCTTACTTCTCTGTTTTTTCGTCGACAACTTCACCTTCGACAGGTTCGTCATCTTTCTTTTCAGCATCATCAGAGGCAGGTGCGTCCTCTTTCGCTGCTTGCTCGTACATCTTTGCACCAATTGGCATGATGGCATCGTTCAGCGCTTTTGTTGCTGCTTCTAGCTCATCCTTGTCAGTTGCGTCTTTGTGCTTCTTTGCTTCTTCGACAGCGTCAGTAATGACTTTCTTGTCTTCGTCGCTAATCTTGTCCTTGAATTCATCAGGCATTTTTTCAGCTTGGTAGATTGCACTTTCGAGACCGTTTCGAGAATCAATCGCTTCGCGCTTCTTCTTGTCTTCGTCTGCGTGCAGTTCAGCGTCTTTTGCTGCCTTTTCGATGTCTTCCTTAGAAAGGTTACCGCTGTCAGAAATCGTAATGTTCTGCTCTTTACCAGTTCCCTTGTCTTTTGCGGTCACGTTCAGCAAACCGTTGGCGTCAATATTGAAAGTAACTTCAATCTGAGGCACGCCGCGAGGTGCTGGCGCAATACCATCAAGGACAAATCGTCCGAGTGACTTGTTGTCAGCAGCAAGCTCACGCTCACCCTGAGTCACATGGATCTCTACCTGTGGCTGGTTATCAGCTGCAGTTGAGAATGTTTCAGACTTGCTTGTTGGAACGGTTGTGTTTCGCTCGATAACCTTGGTTGCAACACCGCCCATTGTCTCGATACCGAGAGAAAGTGGCGTTACGTCAAGCAGAAGGACATCCTTGACGTCACCAGCAAGTACACCACCTTGAATTGCAGCACCAATTGCCACAACTTCGTCAGGGTTAACACCCTTCAGTGGTTCTTTACCGAAGATCGCCTTCACCTTTTCAACGACTGCAGGCATACGAGTCATACCACCAACAAGGACGATTTCGTCGATGTCAGAAGTCTTAAGACCAGCATCCTTAAGTGCGTTTTCGACAGGCTTTGCAACACCATCGATAAGATCCTTCACGAGTTCTTCAAGCTTGCTTCGAGTCAACTTGTACTCAAAGTGCTTTGGACCATCTGCGTCTGCCGTAAGGAATGGCAGGTTGATTTCAGTTTCACTTGTGGTTGAAAGTTCTTTCTTAGCCTTTTCCGCTTCGTCCTTGAGACGTTGCATTGCAGCCTTGTCAGACTTCAAGTCGATACCCTCATTCGCCTTAAAGACGTCGAGGAAGTGGTTCACGATACGGTTGTCGAAGTCTTCACCACCAAGGTGCGTGTCACCGTTAGTAGATTTTACTTCAAAGACACCATCACCAAGCTCAAGAACAGAAACGTCGAATGTACCACCACCAAGGTCGAATACAACGATCTTTTCGTCCTTCTTGCTTTCGAGTCCGTAAGCAAGTGCCGCAGCAGTTGGTTCGTTAATGATACGCTTTACTTCAAGACCAGCGATCTTACCAGCGTCCTTTGTTGCCTGTCGTTGTGAGTCGTTAAAGTACGCAGGAACGGTAATGACCGCTTCAGTGACTTTCTCGCCAAGGAAGGCTTCTGCATCAGCTTTGATCTTTGAAAGGATCATTGCAGATACTTCTTCTGGACTGTAGTCCTTGTCGCCCATCTTTACTGCAACGCCATCGCCTTTTTTGACGATTTCGTATGGCATGATATCAAGGTCTTTTTGAACTTCTGGATCACTAAACTTACGGCCGATCAAGCGCTTTACACCATAGATAGTGTTCTTTGCGTTTGTGACACGTTGGCGCTGTGCAACTTGTCCAACCAATCGTTCACCAGCTTTGTTAATAGCCACAACACTTGGTGTGGTACGGTTACCTTCAGCGTTTGCGATCACTTCCGGCTTGCCAGCAACCATGTAGGCAACAGCACTGTTGGTGGTACCGAGGTCGATTCCAATGATTTTACCCATATATTTACTCTCCTGTTAGATTATTCTGTTTAGAATATGAATATAATTCTTATTTTATTTTAGCACTCTAGGTACTAGATTGCCAAGTACTCTTATTGTATCAAGTTGGCACTCTCATGTCAAGAGTGCCAACTTATATTTTATACCGCTTACGTAATCTGTTATAATAAAGCCACATTACAAAGGAGCTCACATGAATCCCGAAAACCCACACACCCCTCAACAACCTATTCAGCCAAATGCCGTTCCGCCCTTTCAACCACCGCAACCTACGACACCCGTCCAACCTACGCCCGCACCAGTAGCATCGGTCCAACAACCGGCCCCATTCCCACAACCAGCTCCAGCGACCCAAGCAATGACCGGTATTGCAGCACCGACTTCAGCAAACCTTCTCAAACAAAAGAAACTCGCGCTTATCTTAGCGATCGCGAGTATTGTTATCTTTATTGGCGGATTCCTCCTCGGCTACGTTTTTGCGGCAGCCGCGTTCCTTGGCGCATATGCACTGGTCATTGGTATCCGTACAAAAGCAACACCTCAAATTGTTCTTGGTGCCATTGGACTTGTCTTAAACCTTGGACTCTATATTCTGTCCATCTTCCTCAAATAGCGTAAAGCTAAAAGTCACCGTTTGCGATCTGTACCGCAATCACAATACCGGCAATAACGACAACTAACCCTATAGCAATCGCGAATGACACTCCCCAACCCAGGATTCGTACTTTTATGCCATTCTCTTTTAACTTGTTAATCCAAAGCTTTGCACCGGATTTCTTGAGTTCATGTAATGCGAGGCCCGCCCCGACAGCGCCCATACCAGCTGTCGCCATGCGAGCAAACAATGTTCGATATGTTTTACCGCCGACGTGAAACGTCAGCATGTTCACTGAGCCGGTGACTTTTGCAATATCAGTCAATGCAGCGTCAAGCAAAATTCCCGTCGCTTGGTGTGTGTCAAAGTTCATTTCATAAATCCGAATACGGTTATCCGCACCCCACTCTAGCAGGACTGTTTTCGATCCAAAAACACTGATATTAGGCATGTAATCAACGATAGCCTGTAGTTGCGCTGGCGGAGTTGGGGGTGAAGCGTAAGGTTCCATATACTCATCATAGCAAAATCGTATTGATTTTTAGGGTCACGAGGACTATTATTACTCTATCTTACAGGAATAAGCGTCGCCAAAGGGCCCAAAACACCCAAACGAGAGATACAAACCCCGCAAGAAGCAAAGCCGACGAGGAATCGACGGTTTTTCATATTTCAGGAAGAGGTTCCAGCATGTCACTTGATATCGCAGAGGCTCCAGCCCCTACACGACCACCGATCGCAACACCCGAAGAGCTGATGCAGTACAAGATGCTCCACATGGATGCGATCGAGTCGGTCATCAAGACGATGACACGCAAGATCCGTCCAGGCAAGCACTACCGTCAGGTCATCACCCCGCGCCGCATCTTCATCCGCGACGAGTGTGGTTCTCCCGCTATCAGGGAGGACTTCACCGGACCCGGATGCAAGAAGAGCATCTTGATGAAGGCGCTGTTCAGGATCGCCTGTCCCGAGGACATCCAGATGACGTTCGACTACGAGACAACCGAGTGCTGGATTCCGAACGAAGACGACCCCACAAGGGGCCGGCGAGAACCCATCACCCAGATGGTCATCAACTTCTTCGTCCCGCTCAAGCGATCACGTCCTCCCCGGAAGAAGCGGTAACTATACCCTTCTTCCAGGTGAGCAGGAACCCTTCCTGTTCACCCCAAAATTCAGTTATATAAGTGGATTTCGGGGTGAACGATATATATAAAAAGCACCCCGATAATGGAGTGCTTTTTTTATATGCCTCGAATTTACTGCTTAGTTACTTTTACCATCGCGTGACGAATCACGTGACCGTTGAGAAGGTAGCCAGCCTGAAGTTCTTCGGCAACGACATCTTGCTCGCCAGTGGCGTCTTCATCAAACTGAATTGCTTCATGGTACTCAGGATCAAAGACAGTCCCTGGTTTTGCATCAATACGCGCAAGGTTCAAGCTATCAAGTGATTTCTCGAGATGCCTTACAAGTCCCGCAACACTTTGTACCCAGCTATTATCTTTCAAATCCTCAGGGGTGTACGCGATGGCGCGTTCGATATTATCGATAACAGGAAGGAGCTTGAGGATTGCACTCGCCTGTCCTGATTCGCGGGCAGCAACTTTCTCTGCATCGACACGTTTGCGATAATTTTCAAAATCCGCACGAGTACGTTGAAGATCAAGTGTCAGCTCGATTAATTGTCGCGCTGATTCGTGATCAACGTTATCTGCTGCTTCGAAATCTTCTTCGATAATTTCTTCGTCATCTTTTTTGGGTTTTTTTGGATCTGCCATACTATAAAATCTCCTCTAACATTGCGCCGGTATGTCGGACAAGGCGCATTACTTTTTCATAACTTTGACGGGTGGGACCGATAACACCAATGTAGCTGTTATCACTATACGGTGAGCGGAAACGACTAATAATAAGCGTTGCACCACTTGAACGGCCAATTGGGTTTTCAGAACCGATATAAACATTCAATGGTTCGTTCAACTTTGCTTCACGAAGCCATGGCTCTAGGTCGTCAAGGAGCCGTGCAACACTTTGTGCATGATTGCCTTGTAGGAATTCTGGCTGCGAAAACAGGTTACCGATACCAGTCATATATAATTCATCACCAATTGTTGCGATACCCATATTCTGAGTCAATTCAACAAGGCTATCAACGGCACTACGAATTGCGCGGTCTGCTCGGTCTGAGTGAGTGTGCACTCGAGCCTCGATCGCTCTCGCACTGCGATCGGGTAAGCTAGGCTGTAATTCATTCGCGTGCGCTTCGTTCAGTGTATTCACGTAAAAACGGTAGCCTGCGTCGGTTGGGATACGACCCGCGCTGGTGTGTGGTTGTTCAATCATACCCATTTCTTCCAGTCGTACCATTTCACTACGAATCGTCGCACTAGACACACCAAAAAGCTTGGCAAGCATCACACTTCCCACTGGTGCTGCAATCTCAGCATGTTGCTCGATAATTGCGGCAAGGATCTGCCTTTGGCGTTCAGTCATGCTTATATTTTACCCCGTATTGGCACTCGATGTCAATGAGTGCTAGTTAAGAGAACGAATTTCATCAAGAATGTCTCGAGCGAGTAATCGCGCCTCATCATCTTTGCGATTAAACAAATCACCTTGATGCGCAATTTCATCAACGACACGAACTGAGCGGTCAAGATCATCATTAATAATGAAGTGGTAGTACGGAACAAATAACGCCTTCTCAAGTTCCATAATTGCGCTTTCACGGCGCTTTGGCCACTCCTTTTCAAACTCTTCATTTGTCTCGTAGCGCTTCTGAAGACGCTCTCGCCAGACAGCATAGCTCGGGGGAAGGATAAAGATTGCGACCACATCACGCGACAAGTCCTTATACTCATCAACACCCTGAACATCGATATCAGTGACGGCAATCTTGCCTAAGTCGTGCGCAAGTCGAACTTCGTTCGCAGAAGTTCCATAGACAGTATCGTGCACATACTTCGCTTCAATAAATGCTTTTTCACGAATCATATCCGCAGCAGCATCATTGGTAATGAAATGATAATCTTCACCATCAATTTCCATGATGCCATTATTTTTTCGAGGTAATCTCGTCGTATGAGAAACGATATCTCTATACCCCTCACGCTCAAGAAGTTTGTGTTTTATCGTATCTTTGCCCGCACCAGAAATGCCTACAAGAAGAGTGATGTGTGAGTTTTGTACTAGGTCGATCGTTTCAGGAGTAGGCTCGTAGCCTTTTGTCAGTTGTTCTAAGTTCATGCCCTATTGTAGCAAAGATTAGTCGCGTTTGAGCATCACCATAAAGGCTTCCGACGGAATATCAACTTTACCGAAGCGTTTCATACGCTTCTTTCCCTTTGCCTGTTTAGCGAGCACTTTCTTTTTACGCGAAACGTCACCACCATAAAGTCCAGTCGTGACATCCTTACGGTAGGCACTCAAATCTTCACGAGCAATAAACTTTCCACCAATGCCCGCTTGGAGCGCTACCTGGAAGTTTTGACGCGGAATGACATCCTTGAGTTTCTTCGTCACTTCACGTCCCAATGACTGTGATTCAGAGCGGTGCGCCATGATACTGAGCGCGTCCACCATTGCACCGGCAACATAGAAATCAACACGAACTAAGTCTTCAACGCGGTAATCATCGAGTTCGTAATTAAATGATCCGTAGCCACTGGTAATGGATTTTAATTGGTCGTAAAAGTCGGTCAAAAGATTCGCAAGGGGTGCTTCAAAGCTAATCAGCGCACGTTCATCAATGTAACTCAGGTTTGTTTGTAGGCCACGTTTTTGAATAATCAGCTGAATCACCCCACCGATATAATTTGCGGGCACAATAATTTCACCCTTAATCCATGGCTCACGAATTTCTTTAATCCGCGTAACGTCTGGCAGGTTACTGGCGCTTTTAATATCAAGATCTTCGCCAGAATTTAACGTGACGTGATAGTCGGTTGAAGGGTTTGTAATGACGAGATCCAGATTATATTCACGCTCGAGACGCTCGCGAATAATATCAAGGTGCAGCAAACCGAGGAATCCAATGCGAACACCAAATCCAAGAACCGGTGAGGTCTCTGGCTCAAATTGCAGTGCAGAGTCACTGAGGCTTAACTTTTCAACTGCATCTTTTAAAGCTTGGTAGTCATCGTTACTGACGGGGAAAAATCCTGCATAGACAAAAGGTTTCACTAGTTTATATCCAGGCAACATCTCGGTTGCGGGACGTCGTCGAATGGTGACCGTATCACCGACACGGGCATCACGAGTGGTTCGAAGGTTCGTGACAATGTATCCGATTTCGCCACTTTTTAGCACAGGGCTTGGGCTCATTGCAGGATTCAGTGATCCAACTTCTAGCGCAATACCATTTGCACCCGTCGCCATCATATCGATAAGGTCAGCTTTTTTAATTTCACCATCAACCACACGGACGTACAAAATAACTCCTCGGTAATCATCGAAATAACTATCGAAAATCAGCGCACGAGTTGGATCTTCACTATTGCCACGTGGTGCAGGAATTTCTTCAACGATGGCGTCGAGGACTTCAGTGACACCCTCACCTGTTTTTGCACTAATCTTCAGAATGTCATCCTCTGTACAGCCAAGAAGATTAATAATTTCGGCACTGACTCGTGGGACATCCGCAGCAGGGAGATCGATTTTGTTTAGCACAGGAATAATTTTTAGGTCAGCCGCAAGCGCGAGATAAACGTTCGCAAGCGTCTGTGCTTGGATTCCTTGACTGGCATCAACAACCAGAATCGCACCCTCACAAGCCTGAAGACTTCGTGAAACTTCATAACTAAAGTCGACGTGACCCGGTGTATCAATCAGGTTCAGTTCGTGGTCTTTGTAGCTCATGCGAACAGGGGCAAGTTTAATTGTAATCCCCTTCTCGCGCTCAAGGTCCATGCTATCAAGTAGCTGTGATTTCATGTCACGCTTTTGAACAGTCCCTGTTAATTCGAGCATACGGTCGGCAAGCGTCGACTTACCATGGTCAATGTGGGCAATAATACAAAAATTACGAATGTGCGCTTGGTTATTCATCTTTTACTTCCGGTCGTTTAAATAGGATTTTCTGGATACGAGCGATAACAGGTTTTACTTCTTTCAACTTAAAGATATAACAGAATAGAAGGTAGACTGCAAAACTGATAATCGTAATGAGTACGAACTTTGGTGCTGAATCGAAGAATCGTTGGTCAGTTGAAGACAGTGGCAGTATCGCAACTGCACCATAGGTCACCAGCGCCATTAGTCCCGCGGCGCTTATCATGCGACCAATTGCGTGGATAAATGGTGCGTCGAATAATCCTTTGATACGTCGAGACATCAGTGTAAAAAGAATTGAAACTTCAACAATCGAGACAATGACTGCAGCCCAAGCAAGTCCCTGGACACCAGCCTGCAGGCCAAACGTAAACCACACCGCTAAGGTAATATTTAATCCAATGGTGAATAGTGAAATATATAAAGGCGTTTTCGTATCTTGTTGTGCGTAAAAACTACGCGCAGAAATAAAGTAGACTGATCGGAAAAGAATCGAGATCGCGAGCACCCCAAGAATGCCAGCCATATATGGATCACCACCGTTCACGATAAAGTTTACAATATACCCACGTGCAAGGATCGCGACAACGCTCACTGGTAGTGCTAGCCAAATGATCACTCGCAACACTTGCTGCAATTCTTTCTTAAAAAGATCAGGCCGTCCTTCTGCAATACGTTCTGTCATCCGTGGATATGCAGCAGTACTAATCGCAACACCAATCAAGTTGACTGGCATGTAAACCAGCGTTGAAACTTGCTGATAAGCGTTCACACTTCCGGCAATCATACGTGAGGCAAGGTTTGTCTCAACAATGCTATTTACGTAATCGATTCCCTGGTCAAGCGAACGTGGGGGCAGCAAACGTAGCACCTGACGGAAGCCTTTATTTTTCCAGAAGATCTTGAACTGATAATCAAAGCCCATCCCAATGAGCCCAAAGGTTGCCACAATTAATTGCAGCACCGCACCGAGGACAACTCCAAGCGCGACGCCCATAATACCGCCATCAAATATTTGCCAACCAAACAAATTAATACCGTTCGTAAAGAACAGAAGTCCAATCAAAATACCGACGTTATATAGCGCAGGTGCGAGTGCAAAGAAGGCAAAGCGACCAACCGCTTGTTGCATGCTTGTAATCACGGTTGCGACGGCAAACAAGAAAGGGCTGACAGCAATGACGCGCATCATGCTAATTGCGAGGGATCGACTTGATTCATCGAGTCCAGGACCCACTACATAGCGCACGAGAGGATCGGCAAAAATAATAATCAACACACTCGTAATAAGCGTTGCCAGTGCCATCAAGTTAATAATACTCGTAGACAACTGCCAGGCTGATTTTTTATTACCACTCGCGAGGCGCTGGTTAAAGACAGGAATAAAACTCACACTGAGCGCGCCTGATACCAGAATCACAAACATGAAGTCTGGCACAGAGAACGCAACTCGGTACGCATCCGCCCCTGTTGGATACGTCAGGTAGTACAAACTATTAAAGATACGTTCTCGAAATAACCCTAGCAAACTTGCAATCAATGATGATCCTGCAAGCAAAGCTGCCGCGAGTTGCAACGGCAGCTTTTTATTTAACTTAGAGAGTGTCGTTCGAAAACTGATCATTCAGTATGGCCTGCGTTAGTAAAGCATGGCCTCCTTTGGAAGTTTTGTGTCTTTAAGGATTGTGACGACACCATCTTCTTCGAGGGTCTCTTCAACAAGAAGTGCATCTGCCAGTTTCTTAAGGCTTGTCATGTTTGCTTTAAGAACAACTTCAGCACGAGTCGCTGCTTCTTTAATGAGGTTCGCAACTTCGATATCGATTTCTTTTGCAGTGTCATCACTGTACGGACGCTCATGAGTCATACGATCAAATACCATACCACCATTGTCTTCATGGAAGACCTGGTCACGAAGCTTTGAACCCATTCCCTGTTCGATAATCATGCTACGAGCAATTTCAGTTGCATTACGAAGGTCGGAACCTGCACCAGTGGTAATACCATCTGCACCGTTAATGATCTTTTCAGCAACACGACCACCAAGTGCACGTGCAAGAATATCTTTGTATTCGTAAACGCTAGTGTACATTGTGTCTTCAGGTGGCAAGAACCATGTCACACCACCGGTACCACCACGAGGGATGATAGTAACCTTGTGTACAGGATCGCTGTCAGGAAGGACGTGACCAACCAATGCATGTCCTGCTTCGTGGTAGGCTGTAAGCTCCTTGTCCTTTTGTGTCATTACCTTGCTCTTACGCTCTGGACCAATGGCTACTTTTTCAAAAGCTTCAGTGAGGTCGGCATTGCTAATCTTTTTTGAGTTACGACGTGCAGCGATAATTGCTGATTCGTTTGCAATGTTCGCAAGGTCAGCACCTGATGAACCAGCGGTTTTTGCCGCAAGCTTATCAAGGTTGACTGTTTCATCAGCAGGTTTGTTTTTGAAGTGAACCTTCAAAATTGCTTCACGATCTTTTCGTTCTGGAAGCATGATGTTTGTTCGGCGGTCAAAACGACCTGGTCGAAGAAGAGCTGCATCGAGTACGTCAGCACGGTTTGTTGCGGCAAGAACAATCACGTTTGTGCCAGTTTCAAATCCGTCCATTTCAACAAGAATTTGGTTAAGGGTTTGTTCACGTTCGTCGTGTCCACCACCCATACCTGAACCACGCTTACGTCCAACGGCGTCAATTTCATCGATAAAGATAATTGCAGGAGCATTCTTTTTTGCTTTGGCAAAGAGATCACGAACACGTGAAGCACCAACACCAACAAACATTTCAACGAATTCTGAACCACTGATACTAAAGAATGGAACGTTTGCTTCACCGGCAACAGCACGAGCAAGCATCGTTTTACCTGTACCAGGGCTACCAACAAGCAATACACCCTTTGGAATTTTCGCACCAAGTGATTCGTACTTCTTTGGGTGCTTCAAGAAATCAACGACTTCTTCAAGGTCTTGCTTCGCAGCGTCATTACCAGCGATGTCGTCAAAGACAACCTTTGTTTTGTCTTCACCGTACAGTTTTGCTTTTGATTTACCAAAGCCAAGTGCTTGGTTGTTCTGTCCCTGTGCCTGGCGCATCATAAACATGAAGAATGCAGCAATCAGAATGACGGGCACGATGATAATCGCAAGGTTCCACAGAATATTTCCCGCATCTGACGGTTGGCTAATGACCAGTTCAACCTTTGCATCAGTCTTTAAACCTTGTTCTTGCAGGCTGCTTGATGCATCTTTCGTTGATTTCTCTGTCGCGTTATCAGAATCATTTGGCGTAATCTTTAGATCGTTGCCTTGGACTTCAATCTTTTTGAGCTGTCCATCATTAGCTTCTTTGATCACTTGTGACAGTGGTACCGACTTTAAGTTATCGTGTGGTGTTGCAATCGCAATTGCCGCAAGCACACCGATCACTAAAATCGCCCAAAAGAGGGAGAGTCGAAGTATATTATTAGGTTTCTTTGGAGTAGGGGACTTTATGGCCATGGTTAATCATCCTTTCGGCATATCTATAAAAAGTAGCAGTATTCTCTTCCTCTTATTTTAACAGTGAGAGAGAGAAATTACGAGTGGTGAAATCGAATGTCAGCCCCGATCCTGCCTGATAAGAACTCTTCGGACTCGCAGTTTTAATCGCAAGAAGCGCTCGTTCGAGTTGTGGTCGCGTCAACTTAGCATTCGTCACGTAACGGAGGCACTCAATCGCAACTTGCGTTGGAATATGGGTGAAAAAGTAACGACTATAGTTTGGACCCTCACCTACTAGTTCGGCAATACCACTTTCGATTAATCGTTTGCTAGCAAGTTGTTGGCTTCGAAGTGCCAGCAGCTCCCTTTTTGCTTCTGCATCAAGCTCTCGTGCAGAGTGACGTAAACGATTACGAAGATACTTGTCACTTGCATTGGTACTATCTTCACGCCACTGTAATTTGCGTTGTTCAGCGTATTCTACAAGGTCTGCTTTTGTTAAAAGCAACAAAGGTCTCAAGATATCAGAATCGAGCACAGCAAGTCCACGCCAGCCAGTTCCTCGGTGAAAGTTAATCGCAATTGTCTCAACGACATCGTCTGCATGATGTGCCGTAACAATGCGACCGTTGTGTTTACGTGCAACATCTCGAAGAAATGCATACCGTCTGTTCCGAGCTTTTTCTTCACTCGCTTGAGGACCAAGCTCCTCCCTCAGTGTTTCGAATGCAAAGCCATACTCTTTTGCAAGCGACGCGACAAAAATCGCATCCTCTGCAGAATCGTCGCGAATCCCATGATCAAAATGCGCGACAATAATTTCATGATCAGCTGTTTGCGTCAGCATATGAAGGAGTGCTATCGAATCGACACCCCCACTGACAGCAACAATATAGGTCGCCATCTATGCGTTCTCTTGCAACCTTTTCAGTTCCTCAATCACCTGTTCACCGTGACCCATAGGCGTGACTCGGCCGTACACTTTTTGGACCTGACCCGTTGGATCAATGATAAAGGTCTTACGAAGAATCCCTTCACGGCCATACATTTTCTTGCCCCATGCGCCGTAGGCATCAATCACTACACCTTCTGTATCAGTGAGCAGCGTAAAGTTGAGTGAATACTTTGCCTTAAACTTTTCGTGACTATTTGCATCATCTTTGCTGATCCCAATAATTTCAGCGCCCATTTCAGCTAACGTATCGCGAGCATCGCGCAAACTACAGGCTTCAGTCGTACAGCCAGGGGTATCATCCTTAGGATAGAAGTACAGCACGATCCACTTTCCTTTATATTCATCTAATGTATGGATATTTCCTTCGATGTCAGGAAGGGTAAAATCTGGTGCTGTATACGGTGGTTTCATCGTTTTAGTATAAACCCTCAGGCGTCTGTCAGGAAAACTTGTATAATGAAGTGCAGTGTCAAAACCGGAACAGAAAACACAGAACCGACTTGAAACCCTCGACCACCTTCGAGGCTTTTTCATTGTCACGATCGTTATCGATCATCTTTCGCGCTTTCCTAGCCTCTTTGGAGTCCTTTCAGGCAAGGCGTTACTATGGATCACTGCGGCGGAAGGATTTGTCGCAATTTCTGGTCTTCTTGTCGGTTACGTTCGAGGCTACAAAAACCGTCATGATCCTTTTAAAGATGTTGCCATAAAATTATTGCGACGCGCAGGACTCCTGTATCTGTGGTCACTCATTGCATCAATCGCTTACGTGGCTATTATTTGGTACATCCCGCTAAAAGGTGGGTTCCCTAGCACACCGATGCCAATTGGCGATTGGAAAACTTTCCTCACAGAACTCATCACCCTGAAATATACCTACGTGTGGGTGCATTTCTTAACACTCTATGCACTCTTCCTTGCTGCATCTCCTGTTGCCGTGTGGCTCTTCCGTCACAATAAAGCTTGGGCAGTGGCAGCCATCAGTTTCGTGCTCCTCGTCATTGGCTGGATAACCAAATCAGAAGCGCTTCAGTGGCAATTCCTATTCTTTATCCCAAGTATCGTTGGCTTTTACTTACAATCAATTCTTAACTGGTGGCACAATAAAAAACGATCAACACAGATTGCGATTGCCACAACCACTGTTGCGCTCACCCTTATAACAGCGACAGCATCAGTCATCTTCACTTTCTACAATCAAGCATTTATCAATACCGCAAATTATCTGAATAATGTAGTATTTGCAAAAGATTCAATTAGTCTCGCCCGTGCTGCGCTGGCGTTCTTATGGTTCACTGGTTACCTATTTGTTTTCTACAAACTTCGTCGCATCATTTCAAAGGCCCTCAACTGGTTACTTTTACCTGTCGGCACACGCTCACTGACCGCCTATATTCTTCATGGGGTTGCGCTCTGCCTCATTAGCTTCTTTACACTTAGCTCTACCAACTTCTGGGAGAATACAATCTTTGGTATTATCGCAATTATGATTACCTGGGGACTCCTCAAAATCCCATTTGTGCGCCGTATTGTTCCTGCCTAAGATTACTTTGTCGGAACTTGGTATTCTGCGCCCTTATAGACTGTTTTGCCGTCGATAGTACTCGTGACCGAAGTTGTATCAATCTGCTTCCATGAGCTTTCTGGTGGCGTGACATCGCCTTCAAAGTACCCTATATACCAAATTGTTGGGTGGGCTTTTGTAAATGCGTCCAAATCTTTAATTTTGTGATCATCATTAAACTGCAGCATGTTGAGTGAGCCGTAGTCGTAATTGGTCTGTGCATCAACAAAGTAAATAGGATGTTCCGTCGAATTATAGAAAATAGCTTCGTAGAAAACCCATGGACTCGCCACAACGATTGGTTCACCAGGCTCAGATTTTGCAATCACCTGCTCAACGAGTTGCTTTGTCTTAATATCAGTTCGTGAGTTCTTATTGTAGTTACCGTAGTAATACATCTGCGTTAAACCAAATGCGAGCATTGCGATAATAACAGCATAAATAACAATCTTCTTCCAAAGCTTTGTTTTAGCGAGCCCATACACCAACGTGACACCAACAAAGAAAGCCGAGGCAACAACCGCCGGCATCACATATCGTTCAACAAAGGATGAGGTCAGTGGAGGTAATGATGCGATAAACAGCAAAATCGGTGGCACGGCAGCCAGGCAGAATAATAAGAGATAGCTTCGTTTAAATGCAGCAGATCCGGCCTGGTAATTACGAACTGCGAGAACCGCAATGAGGACACCCATCGCAGTCAGGGCGGCAGATAACCAGCCGGTGACATGATCATGCTCTAGGAAGAAGACCAGTTCACCGAAATAGCCAGTAATCGTATCGACACCAACAGGTTGAATCCAGAATCCACTTTGAACGGAAATAAATTGATATACGAGGAATGGAACCCATGGAAGGAACGAGACGACGGCAATAATATACGCAGTCAACCACTCTTTACTAAAGAACTTTTTAAAGAGGACCTTCCCACGAACACCAGTCTGACGAATCGTCAGATAACGCCATACCCAATGCGCGAGCCATGCCAGTGCCGTGAAATAATGCGTCCACATGCCGATAGAAACGAGAATGCCGTAGACGACCCAAAGTTTTTTGCCCCGCGACTCAAGAGCTCGTGATAACACATAGGTTGCGACCAGTACAATTGCCGCAGCCATTGTGTACATACGGGCCTCCTGATTGAAACGGATGAAAAATGGTGAGATTGCTAAGATAAAAATACCAACAATTGCCGCGCGGCGTCCAAAATGGCGACGCGTCAACAAGAAGCCAAAGACCGCAGCGATGATACCAAAGAACAAACTCATCGAACGAAGTCCTAATTCAGTGTGACCAAAGACGGCTGTCCAGACTTTTAATGCCCAGTAGAACATTGGTGGGTGAACATCGGCTGCTGTGTAACGCGCGATATCCAGGAAGTTAAAATGGACAAGGTATGCGCCAAACGCTTCGTCGAACCAAATAGATGGTGCCGAAATATTCCACAAAGCAAGACCTGACAGGAGTGCGAGTGCGATTGCAACGAAAATATAATCCGTGCGTGGACGGCTCTGAAAGAAGTGAAAAATATGTGTCAATGTTTTTTTCATGAAATGCTTCTTTATCATAATACCGGACAGTTGAGGTCGAAGCAACAACACTACCCCTTGCATAGGACTAGAAATCTTCTTTGAAATAGCGTATAATCACCCGAGTAAACACACTATCGGGGTGTGGCGCAGTTGATAGCGCGCTCGGTTTGGGACCGAGAGGTCGAAGGTTTGAGTCCTTTCACCCCGACCAAATAAAAAAGACTACTTTGTGTAGTCTATTTTATTTGGATGATTGATTCCACTATTGGTTATTGTAATATGATGCGCCAGATTTACCGGGAGAATAGTCCGCCTCCAAGGCTTCAGCTTCTGAATCACTAACGTACTTCACTTCACTACCATTTGCGCACTTATTATCGTCATAAGCGTTGTGATTATAGGAAGTCGCATCAACACAATGCCAACCACTAGAGCCAGAGGCTGACTCATTACTCGTTATGGCGTTATGGCTTACAACAATAGAAATAATCCAGATTAATCCAATAAGTGCTGCTATTGCCCAACCTACCCAACTATAATCTGCCTTATCTTTACTATAAGCACTCATAGCGTTTACTTCGCGTACTCAATCGCCCGCGTCTCCCGGATCACATTAATCTTAATGGTTCCTGGATATTGCATCGTACTTTCAATCTTATTCGCAATCTCTCGTGCTAGTTTAATCGCCGACAAATCATCAATCGACTCAGGAGTCACGATCACGCGAACTTCACGTCCAGCACTAATTGCATATGATTTCTGAATTCCCTTAAAGCTGTTCGCGATATTCTCAAGGTCGCGCATACGTTCGGCAAAGTTCTCGGCACTAATATTACGTGCACCTGGTCGCGCTGCAGATAATGCATCACAGACGCGGACAACTAATGCTTCGGGTGTCGTCGCTTCGATATCATCATGGTGCGCTTCAATTGCGTGCACAATCTCATCGCTCATACCATACTTACGTGCAAGGTCAGCTCCCACGTGGTGATGCTTACCTTCAATTTTATGACTGACCGCCTTGCCTACATCATGTAGCAATGTTGCGATCTTGGTCGTTCTTACATCTGCACCAATTTCTTCAGCGATAAGTCCTGCCATATGTGCCATTTCGGTGCTATGCATCAATACGTTCTGTCCATAACTCGTACGGAACTTCAGTTCACCGAGGAGTTGAATCATTTCCTTAGGAATACCAACAACGCCAACTTCACGCGCCGCATCTTCACCGGCACGAATCGCTTCTTTTTCAATTTCTTTTTCAGCTTTCGCCACGACTTCTTCAATGCGTCCTGGGTGGATACGTCCATCTTTCATTAACATTTCAAGTGACATACGCGCAACCTGACGTCGCACTGGATCAAAACTAGAAAGGATAATCATACCCGGAGTATCGTCGACTAAGATATCAACACCAGTCGCACGCTGCAGCGCTTGAATATTACGGCCTTCTTTACCGATAATGCGACCCTTCATCTCATCGTCGGTCAGCTTGATAGCAGTAACCGTACGTTCAGCGGTCACTTCGCTGCTCATGCGTTCCATAGCAGTCACAAGGATTAACTGCGCCTGCTCTTCGGCGGTATCACGAGCATCGTTTTGGAGTTTTGAAACGAGGTTAACGAGATCGGCCTTCACATCTCGCTCGGTCATTTCCATCAGCTTTTCGGCTGCTTCTTTTTTCTTCAGTCCTGCAATTTTCTCTAACTTTTCTTGCTGACGACCACGAATGTCACGGATTTCATTTTTAAGTGACTCGACGTCGTCTTCTTGAGCACGAAGGTTTTCGCTTCGCTTATCAAGTTCATCGAGTTTACGATCAAGGCTCGTCTCACGTTCTGCCAAGCGGCTTTCTGTTCGATCCCATATTTTTCGGCGCTCAGCTTCTTCTCTTTTTGCATCTTCTGCAAATTTGACTGCTTCGTCTTTTGCCTTGAGGACAACGTTACTTGCTTTAGTTTTTGCATCAGCGATTAATTGGTCGGCTTTATGCTTTCCGCCGGCGACTTTTGTGCGAGTGTAGACAGTTGTTCCGCCCACACCAGCAAGAATCCCGATAACAGCGGCGATTATTCCTTCTACCATATTGTTTCCTTCCTCAGTACAACCCGCCAAGTGTTCGTCTTGGCTGTAACGGATATCAAAAGCTGCACTGAAAGTTTTCAAAAAGTTGTTCAGAGTCCATTGCAGAATATGTTCGGACTACCTACTATTGTAGCGCCGCGAAAGTCCTGAGCGCAAGCTTATTTGCGTGGTGTTGTGATGTGCGCTTCGGCACCATATTCAGGCATGACGAGTTCATCGTTCTCGCCATTCTGTAGTCGCTCAAGGCCAATCGTTTGCCAGTCATCACTCGTTGTTCCGACAATCGGCACCTTTTCGCTATCAGCAAATGTATTCAGAACAGTCAGCCCAATACGCAGTCCCGTGAAACTACCTGGACCTTTGTACGCAACAATGCCAGAAATATCTGCCCACGTTTTGTCATTCTTCGCAAGATTATCTTGCAAATACCCTAAAAGCCCTTTCGCTAACGTGCGGCCAGATTCCCATTCATCATCAAAGCGCCAGCTCCCCCCAACAAAACTGAGTTTACAGACTGGGGTTGAGGTATCAAGTAATAAAATCATAAGTTCTCCAATAAATTTTCGCTACCGTCGAGCTTCAAACGTCGTGATGTTTCAGTCGGTGCAGTAAACGTAATACGCAATCGACGTTCCGGTAATACGCCCTCGACAATATCCGCCCATTCAATCACCGTAATTGATTCAGGATCTTGGGTCGTTTCCGTTAGCTCATCAGCCATAATACCCGCATCGTTCAATCGGTAAAAATCATAGTGTGCGAGTTGCAAATTATCTCGTGCATCGTATACGCGACTAATCGTAAAGCTCGGACTCTGGACATCTTCATCGATACCAAGCCCTAACGCCAAGCCTTTGACGAAGGTTGTTTTTCCAGCTCCAACATCACCCACAAGTTCAATAACTTCGCCACCTTTTAAAAGCAGCCCTAATGTTTCACCTAAAACACGGGTTTCCTGTTCGCTTCCGACCTCTATCGTTTTTTCTATGCTCATCGGATACATTATACCACCTCGAACGCTGGTGCTTTTAGGGTGACTGCATTACAATTGAGCGTAAGCATTATGCGCATTTCCGATAACATCCTGGAAACGTTGCTCGGGCGGGCAAGTCTTGCAACTCCTGAGCAAATCACGTCCCTGAAAGAAGAGGCGGTTCGTTCAAAGCGCACTTTACAAGCAACCGTGCTCGACCAGCGTGTCACTGATGACAAAACACTGACAAAGTTGTTCGCCGAGTACGCGAGTATTCCTTATGTCGAAGTCGATCCTTTAAACATCCCTCAAGATGTCCTCAAATTAATCCCTGAACGTATTGCCCGACAATACAACGCAATTCTTTTCAAAGTCGATGAAGACGGTGTTCGGCACCTCGCCATGGAAGACCCGGATGACGTCCAAGCAGTAAACTTCCTCCAAAAAGAAATTGGCCTTAACTCGCGTATCCATATCGCAACTCGTGAAAATATCCTTTCTGCACTCGAAGCGTATCGTGGCGACGTCAATAAAGAATTGAACAAAGTCATCGACGTCCAACGTGAAGATGGCGCAAAATCTGATATGGAAGTGGTCAGCGAACAAGATATCGCTGAAGACTCGCCAATCGCACAAACCGTCAACCTACTGCTTGAATACGCGATTCGTTCGCACGCCTCTGACGTTCACATTGAACCACGCGAAGAGTTTGTCCAGATTCGCTATCGTGTCGACGGTATTCTGAAAGAAGTAAACCGCCTGCCTCGTAACGTCCTTGGCGCACTCGTGAGCCGCATCAAGATTCTGGCAAACCTAAAAATTGACGAACGTCGCGTCCCACAAGATGGTCGTTTCAAGATTAAGGTTGCCGGCAAGCAGTATGCACTTCGTGTCAGCTCACTCCCGATCGCAGACGGCGAAAAGATCGTCATGCGTATTCTTGATGAATCCAATGAAGCGGTCAGCCTCGAGTCACTTGGGTATTGGGGGAAAGCTCTCAAAGACCTACAGCATGAAATGATTGAACCGAACGGTATTGTCCTTATTACCGGGCCAACCGGTAGTGGTAAGTCAACCAGCCTCTTTAGTATGCTGTCTATTTTGAATCACCCAGAGGTGAACATCTCAACTATCGAAGACCCTGTTGAATACAAGATTCCAGGTGTCAATCAGACACAGACCAACCAAAAAGCAGGTATGACCTTCTCCACCGGGCTTCGTGCACTACTTCGTCAAGACCCGAACATTATCATGATTGGGGAGATCCGTGACGGTGAGACAGCGAACCTTGCAATTCAGGCCGCTCTGACCGGACACATGGTCTTTAGTACACTGCACACAAACAATGCCGCCACCTCCCTGCCACGTTTGCTTGATATGCAAATTGAACCATTCCTTATCTCAAGTACGATTCGTGCTGTTGTTGGACAACGTCTGGTTCGACGGCTTCACAAAGCCTCTCGTAAAAGTTACACGCCAACCACAGAGGAACAGGCAGAGATTATTAAATTATTCGGCCTCCACGAAGGTCAAGACTTCCGTATTATTCATGAATTAGAAAAACAGGCAGCATCTGAAGGCCTTGGTGGTGACACGCCTCTCAGTACAAACGAGACTGGGTTTATTTCACTCTGGCAAGCTGACAAGGATTACAAAGAAGACGACGCCCAAGAAGGGTATAAGGGTCGTATCGGTATTTACGAAGTACTCACCAATAGCCCTGATGTCAAAAAATTAATTATGACGCGTGCCAGTAGCGACCAGATTCAGGCGCAGGCTATTTCTGAAGGCATGATGACTATGCAAATTGATGGCCTGATTAAAGCACTTCGGGGTGAAACAACAATTGAAGAAGTTCTTCGAGTGAGCCGAGACTAATATGCCTAAATTCGCCTACGTCGCTGTCGACCTTCAACAAAAAGCCGTCAACGGCGAAACAGAACAACCTGATCGAAATACCGTTATTGCTGCTTTAACCAAGCAAAATTTACGGCCTGTTAGTATTAAAGAAATTGCGGTCAAAAAAGGCCTTGGCGGTATCGACTTTAATAATCTCTTCAAAGCGACTAAGGTAAAAAATGATCAGCTTGTGATCTTTACGCGACAATTAAGCGCCATGGTAGGCGCCGGTGTACCACTCCTCCGTTCACTCACTGCTCTTGAAAAACACGCCGAAGATCCGGTTCTGAAGCAAACACTCGGGCTTGTGGTTAAAGATATCGAAGGTGGTAATTCACTGGCAAATGCACTGGGTAAATTCCCTCTTATCTTCAATGACATCTACGTAAACATGGTTCGTGCTGGTGAAGCAGCGGGTATCCTCGACGACATTCTCAAGCGACTTGCCTACCAACAAGAAAAAAGCTCAGCAATCCGTAAAAAGATTAAAAGCGCCATGGCATACCCACTCGTCCTTATGGGTATTACCGTCCTCGCCTTTTTCGGACTGATGCTTTTTGTGATTCCGCAAATCGGAAAGATTCTCAACGACCTTGGTGGACCAGATGCAAAACTACCTGGCATTACCCTCTTCATGCTTGGACTCAGTCATATTTTGACCTCATATTGGTTTATTATTTTGCCAGTCATCGGTGCAATAGTGTATGGAACCATTCGCTATATCCGCACCCCTAAGGGTCGGCGTAATTTCGACCAATTAGTCTTAAAACTTCCAGGTATTAAGAATATTATTCGTAAATCTGCTGTCGCACGATTCGCCCGTACCTTCTCAGCATTGATGGGTGCCGGTGTTGCCGTTCTCGAGTGTCTTGAAGTGACTTCGCGGGCTGTTGGTAACGTAATATTCGAAGAAGCCCTCAAAGAAGCGGCTATCGAAGTAAAGAATGGTAAGTCACTGTCGCAAGTGATCGAGGCTAATGAACTTTTCCCAGGTATCGTCAGCCAGATGTTGGCTGTTGGTGAAGAAACCGGACAAACTGATATCGTCCTCGTGAAGGTTGCTGATTTTTACGAAGAGGAAGTAGACCTGGCGATCGAAGGCATCAGCTCAATCATCGAGCCTGTCATGATTGTTATCATGGGAAGCATGGTGGGATTAATCGCCGCCAGTGTCATGACCCCTATCGCCTCACTCTCACAAAACGTCAAATAGTCGTTCGCACCGACATTGCGCTCATGGTATAATACGAGGTAGTTATCCACGTGGGCATCATGTCAAAATTATTCTACCAAGACAAACCGATTATAGGACTAGACATCAGCACGACTGGTGTGAAAATTATGTCTGTTGATCCTAAAAAGTGGCTCGTGCATGGCTATGGTTCAATTGACCTTGAACCACTCAAGGTAAAAGAGTCAATGGAAAACAGTAATAGCACCTATCTTACGGATAATATCAAAGTCTTATTAGCCGAAAAAGTCATCGGTGATACTTCAAGTAAACGTGTTGCGATTGCGATTCCAACCGCCCGAAGCTATTCACGAACCTTCACCCTCCCTGCAGCAACCGAAAAAGCACTCCACGATGCCGTTATCCTTGAAGCCGATCAATATATTCCTATTCCTTCAAGCAACCTATATATCGACTACCAAATTATCGAGCGCAATAAAAAAGAGATCACCGTACTGATGAGTGCCGTAGCAAAAGTGATTGTTGATAATATCCTTACGAGTGTGAAGGCGGCTGGCTTAGACCCTGTTCTGATCGAGCCAAGTATCTGTTCTGTCGGTCGAGTACTGACCGCAACGGAACGTGGCGACCTGCCAACAGTTATTGTCGATATTGGCCCGGCAACGACCGATATCGCCATTCTTGACCAAGGAACCATACGCGTCACTGGCGGCCTTGCTATCGGCGGCAATACCTTTACACTCGATATTGCCAAGAAGCTTAACGTCGAACTAGAGAACGCGCATCAGCTAAAGGTCCTCAATGGACTCAGCGCTGGTCCTCGCCAACAAAAACTAACCGCCGCACTTGAGCCAAGCCTCGAACGTATTCTTGCTGAAGTCAAAAAAGTTATGCGGTACTATGATGAGCGCATCAGCACGGATCGTAAGCTCGAACAGCTGCTTGTTGTCGGAAGTGGAAGTAATGTTCCTGGTATCGGTGAATACTTTACAAATGCCCTGGTAATGCCTGCCCGTGTCGCCAGCCCATGGCAAAAACTGAACTTTGAGAAACTACAAGAACCACCAAAGCAATTCCGTCCTCGATATATTACCGTTGCCGGACTTGCGAGTATTGATCCAGGAGAAATTTGGAAATGATTAATTTAATGCCCGATGGCGAAAAACAAGAAATTCGTGCAGCCCGTACGAATGTGATTCTTGCTCGCTACATCATCGTGATCCTTTGTGCATTTGGATTTCTTATCCTGCTGCTTGCGGGATCATATGTCGTGTTGACGCAGACAAAGGAAGCAGCACAGCGCCTCGTCAGCTCTAACAGTACAAAAGCGACTGCTGACTATAGCGCAACAAAAGCTCAGGTTGACGCACTCAGTGCGAGCTTGTCACAAACAAAGACAATCCTCGACCAAGAAGTACTTTACTCGAATGTTCTCATGAACATCGGTCAACAAATGCCAGCAGGTACTGTCCTTCAAGGTGTCACACTCAATGCCGCGTCATTCACTGGCACACCGGTGATCGTTAAAGCCTATGCGAAAACAACCGATGACGCTGTTACACTGCGTCAAAAGTTCCAAAGTACCCCTATTTTCACAAACGTAAACTTTGATTCAGTCTCGGATTCTGGTGGGATTGACGATTATCCTGTCAGTGTTTCGATTACACTCACGATAACAAGGGCGGCAGCACAATGAAAAAAGAACAAAAGAAAATGCAAGCAAAGACAACGCGGACGATCCTCTCAGCAACCCTTGTTATTGTCATCATTGGGGCTGTCGTTGGATTTTACTTTGGACTACAAGTCATCAAAGCCTACGCGCTTGAAGTCACTCACAGCGTCACCGACTCTCATGCGAGTGGCCAAAACATTAGCGAACTAAATAAGCTACAACAACAACTAGCTGCAGGCCAAGGTCTCGTCACTAAAGCCAATGAACTCTTTTCAACGCCAGCGACCTACCAAACACAGGCACTAAAAGATATCTCAAAGTACGCCAGTGAAGCAGGTATATCCATCTCAAGTATCGACTCAGCTCCGGCAGAAGGGGCTGCCGCGACTTCAAACTATTCTGAAGTTATCACGATCCAGAGCCCTGTATCTTACGCAAAGTTCCTGCAATTCCTCGATGGCATTGAAGGCAACCTGCCAAAAATGCAGATTACCGGCATCACTATTGGTCGACCGAAGATACCATCAGGTGACCAAATTACGACTGACAAAATAACTGTAACGGTATCAACAAGGTAATTTATGAAAGATCTCACACTCTCATCATTGTTCAAACCTGTCATTCCAATCTTTAGGAAGTATCACTTAACGATCTTTATCGTGTTCGTTGTTGCCGGTCTCGGGTACGCTGTCTTTACCTTCACGAATCTCCTCGGCGAAACTTCGACGGACTCTCAATACGTTTCCCCAATTAATGCCGGTAGCATCGATGAAGCAACTCTGAATCGCATCAAAGTACTTCATACGAGTGATGAGCCAACCCCAGCACTTGTGACGCCGCCAGGACGTATCGATCCCTTCTCTGAGTAGCCTCAGAAATAAGGTATACTAATACTATGCTAGTGCTTGGTACGCGACTCAAAGATACGCCTGTTATGAGCCTCCAGACAGGGACTCGATTAGCGACCACCAGCACTCCACTCATCAACCCAGCAAATCTCAAGATTATCGCCTTTGAACTTGAAGGACCGCTCCTGGCTGAAAAACCTTCTTTCCTGCGGGTTGCAGATATTCGTGAACTCAGTGGCGTTGGGATGATTATTGATAGCAATGATGAATTACTGGGACTGGATGATGTCATCAAGATTAAGGAATTGTACGAACTTGATTTTAAGCTTATTGGCATGAACGTGATTGACGAACACAAAAAAAAGCTTGGTAAAGTCGATAATTACACTCTCGAAACTGGCAGTTTTGTCATTGAGCAACTCAACGTTAAGCACGGCATCCTTCGCGGTCTTACCGATACAGGATTACTGATTCACCGCTCTCAAATTACAGAGATAAATGACAATGCCATTATCGTCAAAAGTACTGCGAAAAAAATACGTGTCGAACCAGTCATGGAAGCTGTTCGACACGAATACGTGAATCCGTTTAGGCGTCCCGCTGGGCAGCCAGAGCAAACCACAGACGCTCAGTCTTAAGTACTTTCCTCTTCGTCGTTATTCTGTAGCGCAGTCTTGATGTCATCATAACTAAAGCCTTGGCGCGCTAAATAGGACATGAATTTTTGTTCATCATCATAGCGTGGTCGTTTTTTATTGATCACTTTTTGCAACTCACTGATATCATCTCGCTCCGTTTCACTCAGAAGCCGTTCAATGATCGTTCTCTCAACACCTTTTGCACTTAATTCAGCAGACAATTTTCGTTTGCTGGAGCCTTTTCGAAGATTACGATTTTCAATCCAAAACGTCGCAAACTTTTCATCGTCAATGTAGCCCTTTTCCTGCAACCTATTAAATACTCTTTCAGTCAGAGCAACCGACACCCCTTTTCGAACTGCACCTTCTTTTGTGCGTGTGTCCCGAGTTTTACGATACAAATAATCCTTCAGTTCGCGCTGACTATGCGGACGCATCAGGCAATACTCTAATGCGCGCATATAGACTTTTCCGAACTGGCTCTCTTCTTCAAGCGCAACAAGTTCTTCCTCGGTGTATTCTTTGCCAATTTTGATACCCAGATCAACAAGCTGAAATACATCGAGACTCAAACGGTACTTGCCGTTAACCGACACATTCACACGATCTTTATCGCGCTTCTGTACAGAAATGGAAGTGATTTTTAAGGTCACTTCCATTTCGTTTTCGGGCTGATCAGCCCCGCTTAAAATCTTCACAAGACCGTGCTATTCAGCAGCTTCTTCTGCAACCTTAGCGCGTACTTTTGCTTCAATTTCAGCAAGAACTTCAGGATTCTTAGAAAGATAGGTTTTGCTTGCTTCGCGACCTTGCCCGATTTTTGCATCAGCATAGTCAAACCATGCACCACTTTTACCAACGATGTTATGAAGAACAGCGAGGTCAAGTACGTCACCTGTCTTTGAAATACCTTCGTTGTACATGATGTCGAATTCAGCAACACGGAAAGGAGGGGCAATCTTGTTCTTGACCACCTTCACCTTTGTTCGGTTACCAATGATTTCTTCACCGTTTTTGATTTGACCAGTACGGCGAATATCAAGTCGAACTGAAGCGTAGAACTTGAGCGCGTTACCACCAGTAGTAGTCTCAGGGTTACCAAACATCACACCAATTTTCATACGAATTTGGTTAATGAAGATGACTGTTGTGTGACTCTTGTTAATAATACCCGTTAGCTTTCGCAGTGCTTGGCTCATTAAACGAGCTTGAAGACCCATGTGGCTATCGCCCATTTCGCCTTCAATTTCAGCCTGTGGAACAAGTGCCGCAACGGAGTCAACAACCACAAGATCAACCGCATTCGAACGAACAAGTGTTTCTGCAATTTCTAGTGCTTGCTCACCGTTGTCTGGTTGAGAAACAAGGAGGTTGTCAGTATCAACACCCAGTTTACGTGCGTATGCTGGGTCGAGCGCGTGCTCTGCGTCGATAAAGGCTGCAGTTCCACCACCACGTTGTACTTCTGCGATTGCGTGAAGTGTCAATGTTGTCTTACCAGAGCTTTCTGGACCATAGATCTCAAGGATACGACCTTTTGGATATCCTCCACCAAGTGCGAGGTCGAGTGACAATGCACCACTACTAACGAGTTCAACGTCAACTGTCTTTGTGTCACCAAGTCGACGGATCGCACCGTCACCAAATTGTTTGTTAATTTGTTCCTGTGCAAGACCGAGGGCCTTTAGCTTACCTTCGTTTGCTGTAGGTTTTTCGGGCAGCTCAGTATTCTTTTCTGATTTTTTCGGCATATAGATTCCCTCTCTTTATTCACCTCTTATTATACTCGGGCAGTTCTTAATTTGCTATAAACTACGCTATAATCATAGGTAATGAAAACTACGAACACATCTAGAAACGGCTTCACGATTATTGAGCTGATTTTTGTTATTGTTTTGCTCGGCGCAGCAAGTGTCTTATTCTTTGTCCAAAAGAACAACCTAGAGGTTGCCGGCCGCGATGAAACACGCAAGACAGCAATCAATGCAATGTACTACAGCATCGAAGAAGTATACTTCAAAGCAAACGGCTACTACCCACGTACGATTGATGCAACCGTACTTCCCTCTGTTGATCCTGCGCTTTTCACTGACCCTCGTGGCGTGAAAATTGGCGAAGCAAATAGTAATTATCGCTACGAACCCTACAACTGCAACGGTGATCAGTGTAAAGACTACACATTACGTACAACGATTGAAAACGAAGCAGACTACGTTAAAACTAATCGCAGCAACTAGCGACTAGTCTTCGACAGGACGGCCATTTTTGAATGATTCAACCGCGTTATTGAGTGTGGCAATATGTTGCTTCGGATTCGCAACATAGGTAAAGCGGTAAGTTGTCTCGTCACCCTGTGTACTAAGGCGAATAGAACCGTAATTAATAATTTGCTGTAATAGCCCCTGCTGGTAAAAACTGGCATCTTCAATATTTCCAAGACTCACCGTTTGTTCGTGTCGAGAAAACAGGCTAAGCTGAATTTCTTGAATGACACTCTCGTTTGTTAAGAAGAACTTATTATTCGTATACACGTAATACGAAACAAACATCCCTAGCGCCACAATAATCGTAAATAATAAGATTGGTACCGTCACCGCTGATGGTTCAGCGAGGGGACCTTGAATAGCGAGTGCATCAACAATTGAAACATAGTTAGACAAGATCGTCAGCGCAATCGTAATTAAGATCACTCCTAACGCAAGTGGAATAATTAGCCCAATCGGGTGACGACGGACGGCGCTAATAACGTATTCGTTTTCACTCAGATTCAGCCCCGGATACGAACGCACCGATTCCTCATGACGTTTTTTTATCTCTTCACTTACCTCTTGTTTGATGGGATCCATCGAACGTGCGATGTGAACAACTTGCTGAGCAGCAGGTTGTGTTAAGGTTGCAGGTGCCTCTGGAGTGACAGGAGGGTGCGCATACAGCGGTCGTCCTTCGGCATCATACGCAACGGGTTGTTCATAGTTATCTGGTTTCATAAGACTATTATAGCAACTACGCTGCGGGTTCCTCGGGTGTTTTACCAATATGTTTATATGCTTTCATTGTTGCGCGGCGCCCACGAGGTGTTCGTTCAATAAATCCAATTTGCAGTAAGTACGGCTCATAGAAATCCTCAATCGTCGTTGCCTCGTCACCAGTCAGGGCCGCAAGTGTATTGAGTCCTACCGGTTCACTCCCATAACTATCAATCATATGTGTCAAAAGATTGCGATCACCCGGATCAAGTCCTAATTCATCAATCTCGAGCAGTTCAAGCGCCTGCCTCGTAATCACTGTATCAATAATGCCATCACCGTTAACATCGGCGTAATCACGCACACGCTTAAGCAAGCGGTTAGCAATACGTGGCGTCAAACGAGCCCGAGTCGAAAGGGTGTTTGCAGAGATTTCATCAATTTCATTCCCAAGGATTGCTGCAGCACGAAGAATAATCTGACTAATCTCAGTTGGTTCATAAAATTCCAGGCGGAAAATATGACCAAAACGGTCACGGAGCGGCGCAGCAAGTGCACCGGCACGAGTGGTTGCACCAATGATCGTAAATTTTGGCAAATCAAGCCGAACACTTCGCGCAGCAGGACCTTTTCCAATCATAATATCGAGTTTGTAATCTTCCATTGCAGAATATAGCACTTCTTCAACGGACCGCCCCAAACGGTGAATCTCATCAATAAAAAGAATATCACCGTCTTGTAGGTTGGTAAGAATACTCGCAAGATCACCAGCTTTCTCGATTGCAGGACCAGAGGTCACACGAATACTCTTTCCCATCTCATTCGCAATCACCGTTGCCATCGTAGTTTTTCCCAGTCCTGGTGGCCCATTCAAAAGAATATGATCAAGTGGTTCATCACGCTTTTTTGCCGCATCAATCGCAAGCTTCAAGTTTTTCTTTAAACGATCCTGTCCAACATAATCATCGAATGTCCGAGGACGCAGCGTGACTTCAATAATCTGCTCATCAGCATCATCTTCGTGATCACTCGTATCAACAATACGTTCAATCGCCATTAGATCTGCGCTTTCAGTGCTAATGTTACGCGTTGCGCTGTTGGTAGATCAGCAGGCACTGATTCTAAGGCTGCCATTGCGTCGTTCAGGCTATACCCAAGCGCCATCAGGGCTTCAAGTGCTTCATCACCAGCCGGTGTCGAAATAGCACCACTCGTTTGTGCAATAGCAACCGCAAGGCCAACCTTATCTGAAAGATCGACAACCACACGCTCGGCGGTTTTCTTGCCCACACCACTCGCTTTTGTAATAAATCCACTATCGCTATTGGCGATGGCATTACGGACCACTTCACTTTCACCAAGACTCAGAATCGCAAGTGCAGCTTTTGGACCAACGCCTTGCACAGTAATAAGAAGTTCAAATAATTTCTTTGCAGTTAGTGAAGAGAAGCCAAACAGCTCTTGTGACTGTTCGCGGATGTGATGATAAGTGTAAAACTTTATTGGTTCACCTAAAAGAGCTCGGTCAAAATCACCGGTTGGCACTTGCACTTCATACCCAATATCGTGAACGTCAACGATCACCGAGTTCGCAAATTTTTCAGCAACTACTCCAGAAACATGCGCAATCATGAATCTATTATGACACATCTAGAGATGAACTTGGGCACTCCCGTAAAAAGTTAATTTTGACGCAAGATTAGCGGCCTATAGTCTGAAGTATGCAAAGTTTTCTTCACGGTTCATTACTGCATGATAGTGGCTACTTCCACGTCTGGATTAGCAGTGTTGAAGGCACACACTTTTTTCATAGCAATAAAGACAAGGCATTCTTCATGACGCTTATCCAGGACCACCTCTCACCTCGGGCACAGTTGCTTGAAGTACCCACTCGACCTCGGGGTTACGCTTCGGAGATCGACCTCCTTGCCTACTCACTCACAGAAACTGGTGTGCACTTCTTGGTGCACACGACTCGTAAAATCGCGATTGAAGAATTCGGCCAAGCGCTACTTTTTTCATATCAAGCATACATACAAAAACAAGTATCCTTCGACCAACTCCCCTTTGATACTATATTTATTTTTGATAAATTGTTGGGACGCCACGAAGCTCTGCAAGTTTCAAAGGAAATTCACCTACTTCACGACGAGTGGCGCTACGATCGTTATTCTAGCATTGGTTTTTATCTTGATGATCGACGTGGTGATTGGATGCGTCCATATCGGCTGACTTCCTTATTTAACGCAAAGCCAAAGTATTATCTTCAATTCCTTAAAAGTCAGGAAACAGAGAGTGATAGAATTTTTGAATATATAGAAACGTAACTTAGTCTGCGAGACGGGTCATCAACGAATGGGTGATTGCCGCAGCAAGTGCATCGGCACAGTCGTCTGGCTTCGGTACTTCTTTTAATCCTAATTGAATGCGCACCATTTCTTGGACCTGTTTTTTGTCCGCTTTTCCGTAGCCTGTGAGAGACTGTTTTATTTGCGGTGGCGTATATTCGGCAATAGGAAGTTTGGCTTTTCGTGCAACCAGCATTGAGACACCACGAGCTTCTGCGACGGTCATCGCTGTCGTCACGTTATTTGTAAAAAAGAGTTTTTCAATTGAGAATTGATCCGGCTGAGTTTCGGCAATAATCTCTGTGAGTCCATCAAAGATCTCTTCGAGTCGCTCATCGTGTGGTGTGTGCGGTGCAGTTCGAATCACGCCAGCCGTCACCATTTTGAATTTGTTATTTATAACGTCAATAACGCCAAATCCCAAAATACCTGTCCCCGGATCAATCCCAATGATTCTCATATAGTACTAGTATAGGTTACTTACTCAGACGAGCAAACCGGATCATGCGCCGATAGTGTTTTCGAGAAAACTTCCCGATCTCATCGTGCCATTCCCATATAGCATACCCAAGTGCTAGTAGCAGCACGCCAGCAACAGCCGCCACTACATACAAATTACCTCCTCCGTCCGTTTTAGCACCAAGCACCCCGTAACTTGCGTTAGGCATTTTCGTCACCGTACGACAACGATTCGTATCTGGATTCCTCTCTTGCCCCGCTTTACATGGCGCGGGCACGGACGCTGCAACAATCTTGCGACATCGATTTGTCTCAACGTTCCGCTCTTCGTCTTCATCACACGACGTCACTGTTTTTGCGTCTGTCGCAATGTTTCGACACCTATTTGTTTCTTCGCTACGATACTGTCCGTCTTTACATGGTGTGATAATACCCATATTTGAGCTTAGTAGTCGACATCGATTTGTCTCTAGACTACGATATTGATTCAATGCACACGGCTGCTGTGTGGACGATTTTGCATCAAGCAATCCCTCATCCATTGCAAGATTTTCAAGGCCAGGTGTTGGCTGGTTTGTATATTGCCATACGTCGTTTATAAGTGCCCAGCTTTGTCCTTCAGGCGGATCGGTGTATACAGGTACCTCGCCGAGTATCGTCCCATTGGCTGCCAGCGCGATTGCGACGCGACTTGACGAATTAAGCAAGCCATAGGGGATATCTGTATTTGTAAAACGAATGTACTTGTGCGGCAAGATAGTGACATCTACTGGAAATGCGTAGGTATTTTCATAATTTTGTCCAACAAGTAGCACATAGTCCTTCATCTCAACAGAGACATCATTTGGATTAAATAGCTCAATAAACTCTTGTCCCATATCTGTACCTACAGCATTCGGAAGCAGTTCAGTGAGTTCGAGCAACAAAACGATCCGATCAACACACTCGCCTGTTTGCGACAGTTCTTTGTCAGCGGGAACGCTTGATTGCACGCCATCAATATTAGGACAGCTATCCGTCGCAGTTGTATCGATTTCAGTTTCATCAACAGGCAGCACGCCAGATACAGTCACAGACCAATCGGCAGCACCATCAGTATCTTGATACACAGTCGGGGCACCAGTGCCATGCCTTTCAAATTGCATGCCGCTACTGAGTGAGGTCGTCCACGTGTGGCGATCAACCACATTGCCCAGGTGATCAATCAGTGAAACAGTATCACTCCCACCCGTTATACTGCCACTACTTTGGCTGATTGGTGTATAAGTGAGCGTTACTGTGCCCACTGGCTGCGTAATCGCAAAAGGCGCAGACGCAATAACCGCATGTTTATATGCGGGCAGATATGTTTCATGCCCAACACCTGGTGGACTAAAGCAGGCAATCGTTGCACTGCTTTTGTTCGTCAGGCACCAGCCCGAAAGATCGACTTCTTCGGTTCCATTGTTATAGAGAACGATAAATTCTTGAGTTGCCGCCCCGACACCGCCGGCTTGGATCTGGGTAATCAGCACAGTAGCTGAAACTGCGTATGCCCGAGCACCCAACAACGGAACATACGCACTCGATAGGAGAACTACCACACTCACCACAAAACCGAGAAACATTTTCAGCATGTCTCTTAGTATAGAAAGTGATTATTAACTAGTTATGAGCAAACAGACGAACTAAACGTCAGCAGTAATGTCGGCATTTGTGTGAACGCTTGTCACATCATCGAGATCATCGAGTGCATCCATAATCTTCAAAACTTTTGCGGCCTGTTCAGCATCATCAATTTCAACTGTATTATTAGGAACGTACTGCAGTTCCGCACTTGTCACAGGAAGGTCGGCTGCAAGAATAGCAGTTCGGACTTTTGCGAGGTCTTTTAGTTCAGTATAGACAACCATTGCGCCGTCTTCTTCGACTGCATCTTCTGCACCCGCATCAAGCACAGTCAGTAGTGCATCCTCGCCACTTGCAGCAACTTCAATCACACCCTTACGAGTGAATTGGAACATGACGCTGCCGGCATCTGCAATTCGCCCACCGTTTTTTGTGAGAGCATTCTTTACTTCAGGAAAGGTTCGATTCTTGTTATCGGTCGCAGTCTCAATAATAATACCGACGCCACCTGGCCCCATTGCTTCGTACGCCGTTTCTTCAAGAACAGCAGCATTCTTATCAGCTGCACGATCAATCGCACGCTGAATATTCGCTGCGGGCATATTTGCCTGCTTGGCTTTTTCAATTGCCATCTGCAGTGCAGAGTTCATTGAAACATCAGTACCGCTACGGGCGGCAATCGCAATCTGATTACCAATTTTAGTAAAGACAGCTCCACGCTTGGCGTCTTTTGCACCTTTTTCACGTTTAATTGTTGACCATTTGCTGTGTCCAGACATAAGAATCTCCGTTAGTTCTCGGTAAATTTATGTTTATTATAACAGATGTATAAGGCTATTTAAAGGGGTGGAGGCTATTTGCCGTAGCTTGAACTACCGTAGCCGTTACTTTGCGACTTTGCGTCACTGCCAGCATCACCGCCAATTAATCCACGACTACCAAGAAGCATGCGGACAAGTCCAGTCACACCGATAATACCAAGAGCAACCGTACCTGCGTACTTTAAGAAATCTTTACGATCCATCTTTTCTTGTAGTAATGCATCAATTTGACTCTTGATTGCCATGAGCGCTTTCCTCTATTAGTACCTCCAGTTAACCAGAAACAGATACGAAGCACAAGCCTTATAGATACCGCGTACTACCGAAGGGAATCTTCTGTTTGACATAAATACCTGTCCCAAGCGTATCGGCTGAATGAATCGTCCGTTCACCATATTTTTTATTGATACCATCAATCGCATCCGTCACTTGGCGTTCCTGAATAATCTGATCATTGAAGAGACTAATTTGCTGATCTTCGATAGGCTCTAGCTCGTAGCAATGGATCCCTATTTCCTTCAATCCATCCGGTGCACTATCGAATAATCTGTGTGCCAACATATAGATCGTTTGATCAGAAGAGAAGGGGAGTTGGAGCATAGTAGAGGAGTGCCAATACCCCCGCTCGAGAGTTTTTGCGTAGACGTATATTCCCCTTGCCGATTTGTTCTGCGAACGCATTCTTGAGCCAACAGACTCACATAGATGATGCAGCCGTTTCCCTACTTCCTCGTGTGTCAGATTAAAACTTTCCAAGACATATTGTCGCCCCACCCGCTTAATGTCAGTCTCTACGTCGTCGACTTCATATCCACGCAGTCGATCATGCCACCATCTGCCTACCACACTTTTAAACACAATCCGTTGCAACACAATTGGGTCAGCATCCAAAAACTCTAGGGGAGTGTAGATACCGACGCTATTCAGGCGATGCTCATTACGGTGCGCAATTCCTGTCAAATCTGTCAGCTTCAAGGTCCCGAGTACCTCTCGAATATTTTCAGGAGTAATGACATCGATCCCATCTGGCTTATGTAGACCCGCCGCCTGCTTTGCTAGGAATCGATTCGTCGCAATACCAACATTACAGCGCATCCATACACCGATCTCATCTTTGAGTCGCTGTTTAATTTCCATTCCAATCTCGACCAAATCACGACCTTGTATTTCGGCGGTCGTATTATGAAAATCGATAATCCCCTCGTCGATACTTTTCATTGTGACGTGAGCCGAATAGTCCTTCATGATATCGAGGAGTCGGTGATAGACATACCGATATTTTGCAGGGTCACTTTCAATCACCACAAGGTCTGGGCACAATATTTTCGCATCACGCACTTTCATACCCACCTTCACACCCATCTTCTTTGCCTCGTAGCTTGCGGTCACAAGTGCCGTCTTGTCAGTTCGTCGGTTCGCAATGCCGACGGGCTTACCTCGAAGCATTGGCCGCGCCTGTTGCTCGACAGTTGCAAAACAACTATTCAAATCGATATGCATAATAAGTGGTCGCTCGTGATTAAACTCTGGCCTATTCATAGTGATCTGCCTCCATCGTCAGGTGCCACGTCAAACGCTCACTATCAAACTCCAATCGATAGTCAGCACCGCCATCTGTCACATCAAACATATGAACGGTCTTTCGTCCTTGATTCACTGGATGTCGTAACCCCAGTTCTTGGACCTCGACTTCCCGTCCATTTGGTCGCCTAAATTTCAGTGGTCGACACGGCTGATGACCGGTTCCAAAAACAGCAATTACTTCGACCTGTTCATTCAAAAAAGTTTCGTCATTCATTTCAAAAATCCTCTAATACTCTCAATAGTTTTATAGAGAAACGATTTCTAAATTGTATTGCCCGTTCATTCACCCGTTTCATTAGTGAACATCCGAAGACAATTGAATGACCATTCGTGAGGGACGCTTAATCTTTCGACCAGTGAGTATCACGCGGTATGGATATATTATACCTCGCTAAGTCTAGAAATAACACCTGTAATCTGATAGAATCATCTCTGTACTATGTACAAATCAGCGTGGCACCGTAGCTCAGCTGGTTAGAGCGCAGGACTCATAAGCCTGAGGTCACAAGTTCAATCCTTGTCGGTGCTACCATGAAATTATCAGAACCTCCCAATCGGAGGTTCTTTTTTATCGCTTCATAAGAGGTGTATGATATTGTCATGAACCTCTTCAAGAAAAAACGAACATTCACCGTCAAAACCTTCATCGGCATCTCTTCTATTTTCGTTGCGATTCTTATGATTGCTGAATTCCTCGTAAAAGTGAACGTGCCGACTCGCCCGCCGCTTGATCAAACCGCAGCACTAGTCGCCTTCATGCCTCATGCCGCCAATGCGACGATCACCGTTATTGTCATCGACACCTTTCTTATGGCATCACTACTTGTCTTTTTTGCTGCGCTCCGGCGATTGGTCACCAAAGAAAAGCCGCATCACGCATGGGTCGCCGACCTAGCCTTTGCAGCAAGTGTCGTTTTTGTTGCCATCACATTAGTTGGTGATTCGATGGATGCCGGATCAGCCATTGATGCCGTTGGCCAAACTGCCGATGCCTCAGTGATTCGTGCACTGACAGAGGGCCACATATTCTTATTCGGGATTATTGGCGGCGTCATGACTGCGCTCATTACTGCCTGTTTTGCCTATATTACCTTAGCGACGAAAGTTGTACCCCGATGGACCGGACACCTGGCATATATCGTCGCCATCTTAAATCTCGCAATCATTCCGACTGCTTTTGGTGGAACCGACGCACACAACTTTTTCTCAGCCGGGGGCTTCGGTGTGACACTCGTCTCAACATTCCCATTCCTTGTATGGGTCATCGCCATTGGTATCGTGACTATTCGAAACCAACGAATGCACTCTGGAATTTAGTTATGACGAATAGGGTAGGGGACAATAAAAAATAGGGTAGTCACTACCCTATTTGTATTCCCTATTTTGTATCCTTTATTTTCCTGAAAGAATTGCTTCCCGTGTTGAAATAAAGTTTCGGAGCTCATCATTAGACCGTGGTCGATCCCAGCTTGCGAGCTCTAATACTTCGCTTAATGTGACTGGTTCGATTTGGCTGCTAGTTGAATCCATGTTGGTTTGTTGCCCTTTTGTTTGTTTTGTTGTTTTATGTATGTATTTAAGCACAAACACGATAATAAGTCAATAGTCTTATGCTTATAATGAGTCATGAACTTTGACTGAGGTGATGCGCTTATGGTATAAATACTGTAGAGGAACTAAAAAAATAAACATATGGACATCGCCTCGTCTCTCGCTATTGTGACCCTAGCAGCGCTTATTCATGCAAGTTTTCAACTGAGCGTGAGCGTCTTAACGTTGCTTTCCGGACATGCAATTGGTGCAAAGCATTCACAGGCGCGTGTGATGCGTTTAACATTTGGGTACGTGAGTGGGGTGGGGGTGATGACACTTCTCGCCCTTTCATTTATCTCACTTATCTTTTTGCACCTATTCGGACATGATGCGCCTGATATTATCTGGGCAATTGCCTGTGGACTCCTCGTTGGTGTCGGCCTTGCCGTCTGGTTCTTTTACTACCGCCGTGAAAAAGGAACATCCATCTGGATCCCCCGCTCATTCGCTCGTCATTTAAGTGACCGAAGCAAAGCTACAAAAAGTGGCACTGAAGCATTCAGCTTAGGCCTCACCACTGTTGTCAGCGAACTCCTCTTTATCGGCGCACCGATGGTCATTAGCGCACTCGTCCTCATCCAACTACCCGCTCATTGGCAACTCGTTGGTATTGCGATCTATTCTGTCATTTCCTTGCTCACCCTCTTTAGCATCTGGGTACTCATCGGTAGTGGCCACAAACTCAGCGCAATCCAAAAATGGCGTGAAGACAACAAGGGCTTTTTGCAATTTGCAGCTGGCGGTGCGCTTGCGGTTCTCGGATTCTTTGTCTATGTCTGTAAGATTATGACCGATGTTTCAGGGACGCTACTGTAATGGCTCACGAAGAGGCAACCAGTATCATCAAGCGCCAAGGACAACGGCCAACCGAATCCTTTAGTCGCAACAAGCTACATCAAAGTATCGTTGCGGCCACTCTCAGCGCACGTGCACCGGAAGGACAAGCTGATACTATTGCCTACGCGGTCACGAACTACGTGCTTGAATGGCTTGAGTCCCGCCCGGAAGTAACCAGTCACGATATTCGCGTCGTTGCCACCCGGCACCTGCGCGCACATCATCCCGATGCCGCCTATTTATACGAACAACACCGAATAACATTATAAAAAAACAAAAAAGGAAACATGATGGCTCAACCTTCACACACATTTGACTACGACCTTATCGTTATCGGCAGCGGCGCCGGTGGTAGCGCTGCAGCAACTATTGCCGCCAGAGCAGGCAAACGCGTTGCTATTATCGAATCTGACACCTTCGGCGGCGACTCACCTAACTGGAGTGATGTTCCCACAAAAACCCTCCTCCACGTTGCTCGCCTCTACGACGAAGCGCGCCACGGAGACAAATTTGGCCTTCGTACTTCTACTCTTGGCTATAACTACCCTTCAATTCGTGCTTGGAAAGAACTTGCTGTTCAACGAACCGGTGCAGCTGGAAACCGTAAATTTTATGAGAGCCATGGCATCTCTGCTTTTAATGCTACCGCGCACTTCTTAAGTCCTAATGAAATTAGCGTCAATCGTCGCCATCTCTCAGCAAAAAACTTCCTTATCGCGACCGGAGCATCATGGGCAACACCGAACATCCAAGGCCTCACCGACCTTCCCTTCTTTACGCCTCGAACCATTCTTGAAACCATTCGTCCTCCAAAGAGTCTCTTCATTATTGGTGGTGGGAGCCACGGTGTTGAAATCGCCCAGCTGATGGCTACTTTTGGAACCAAAGTCTACATCGCCGAGCAAGCCGCTCGCATTCTTCCAAAACAAGATAGCGAAGTAGGGGAGCTATTAGAAAAAGTTCTTACCGAACAAAAGGGCGTCTCAGTCCTCACCCACTCTCGTGTATTATCCGTCAGCAAAGAAGGTCTCGGTAAAAAGATCCTCGTTTCTCGTGGCGGTGTCGAACGATACATCAAAGCCGATGAAATTCTCGTTGCCGCCGGTCGTACCCCTAACCTCGATCTTGGCCTCGAAAATGCCTCTGTGAAGTACACGCCAAAAGGTATTGAAGTGAATGACTTTCTCCAAACAAGTGTCAAACATATTTACGCTGCTGGTGACGTCCTCGGGCTTGATAGCCACACGCATACCGCAATCCTCCAAAGTCGCATTGCCGCACATAACATGTTTGAGAAAACGAAAGTCGTGCCTAATTACATTGCGACGCCAGGCATTATTTTCACCACTCCAGAAATTGCCCACGTCGGCTTGTCCGAAGATGACTGCAAAAAGCGTGATTTGCCTATTAAAAAAGCAATTGCCCCACTGAATATCATTGCTCGCTCAAATACCTCAGATTTCCGTGATGGATTCGTCAAAATCATTACGGATAAGAAAGGTGTCGTATTAGGTGGCACCATTGTCGCCCCTAGCGCCTCTGAAATGATCCACGAGATTGGTATTGCCGTGAAGTATAATCTGACAGCAGCACAACTTGCAGATACGCCACACGCCTTCCTGAGTTGGTCAGAAGCAATTCGCGTCGCGGCCAGCAAACTGATTTAGTCCTCCCCTCGCCTTGTAAAATGGTGCCCCATCTGTTAATATTAACCTTGTATCGCGGGGTGGAGCAGCCCGGTCAGCTCGTGTGGCTCATAACCACAAGGTCGTAGGTTCAAATCCTACCCCCGCAACCAAGATTATTAAAAGAACCTCATCGCGAGGTTCTTTTTTATACTTAGCGAAACTCTATGCAGTGTATCTTGGTTTATATGCTCGCAGTGCCGGCGTACCATTCGCCGCCCCTTCTAAGTTATGCTCGATACAAATCAGTTCAAGTGTATGAATAAATATTTCTGCCGCTTTTGTGGTAACCCATCTTAACTGTATTGGACCGTTTGAAGTATGGAGTGTTACGTGCGAAAAGAATCTCCCAACCTGATACGTAATACCGCTTACTATCTCGTACGAAATCTCTTCGACTTTCACGTTGAAGGGTGTTTTATCTAGGTACATAATCCTCAAACTTGTCGCAACGAGCATTGCAACTCCTCCTTCTGGAAGGTGCCCTCTCATTGCTCCAATAACTTTTTCATGTGGATGCAAGAACCTATAGAGAGACTGTGGTTCTGCATGTTGCATATCAAAAAATCCCATACGTGCATCTAACAACTCGTCTTGTACACGGTTCTTCTCTTCAATTGTTGGCTTATACGCTAATAGCGAATCATTACTCATAATTCCTCCTAGGCGGGTTGATGCTTTAATATTTTTGTGAGAAACTTCGACCGTAATAACACGTTTCCGCGGTACATAGGATTTTCCGTAATAATCTGGTTCGTAGAAATAATTCTGGACCGCTTCTTCTGTTGATTTGGAATACCAGTCGGTAGCAAATAACCTTGCCATTCATGCATACCTATCTGGAGCTCAAGATGCTCGAGATCGGTTAAATCTGGTTCATCTTCAACATCATATACACAGTATTGCCCGGTGCTCAGCATTGTATCAAATTGATGCTCACGATGCGTGACAACCAAAATTTCTCCTATGGTCTTTGGCATAATCCATGCATATGCCTGATTGTCGAGATAGAGCAATTTCGTATTCTCTTTTGTCTCAACAAGCTTGTACCTTCCTATCTTTTCAATCGTAATCATATACACTCCCTCTTTACACTTCTATTAAACACCTCCTGCGAACTAGAGACAGTGACATATGCATCAGGTTCAGTGTGATTACAATCACTGCAATAGGTCACCAAATAAATAAAAATACAGATATGAAAACTATTACTGCAGTCAGAAACATATCATCACCAGAAAGCGAAGCAATGATTGTTTCGTTTCTAAAAACCCACTCACAAGGCGTCCTGACGACCGTTAACAAACAAGGGCTTCTTCAAGGATCTGTTATTAATGTGTTTGAATTAGGTAATTACAACTTAGCATTTATGACCAAGAAAAGTTCAAGGAAGTCTGTCAATCTTAACTCAAATCCAACTATTTCATTTGTGACTTATGATGCCTTCAGTCGTACTGAAGTCGAGGTACAAGGTATCGCTCAATTGGTTCAAGATACAACTGAACAACAAGAGATCCTATCACTCATTAAAGAAGATGCTAAAAATGGTAGGCGACATATTTCACCGTACGTTAGCGAAGAGGATGATTATAGTCTCTATATTATTTATCCTCGCAAAATGCACATGGCAACCTATTGGGAGAGGTCTACGGGTATGGAGGCTTTTCACGAACTTATCGAGTTTGACCTTTCAACGAAACCTTAAGTTACTTTTCGTAGCTGCTCTTCAAAAGATTCAAAATTAATAATCATAATTCCACCTTTTTCTACCTTGATCAAGCCTCGATCTTTCAGATGCTTCACTTCCCGACTCACTGTTTCTCTTGCAAGACCAGCGTGCGCAGCAAGATCAGTTTCGTTGATTTTAAGCAGATAAGCGGCACCTTTGCTTTTCACTCCAAACCTCCTGCATTCAACAAAGAGCTCGTACATGACTCTACTCCGAGCAGAACCAGACATGAGGTGAACCATCTTCGCCAATACACCGTCTACACCTTTATAAAGTCGAGAAAGTAGGTCATACATCACATCTGGATTATTCTTCATAAAAGCGATGACGTCTTCAGGTGGCGCAAGGTACATTATCGTCTCTTCTTCGGCTTTATAAAAATAAGGATTTGGCGTCTGGTTAATCGCCCAAGCCATTGGAAAGAAGGCCGGTTGTTTAAATATATTTGTCACTATTTCATCACCCCGATACGAAATATCATACTGACTAATTTTTCCAGAAACAATATAAAAGACTTTTTCTGGCGATTCGCCGCTAAAAATCACTATCTGATGCTTGGGATACGTCCGTTTCGGATAGTTAGCAAAGAATTCTTCGACTTTTTTGGCTATATCGACTTCCATAATGTGACTATAGTCCTATATAGGATTAAAAACTAGTGACACACATTTGTAGCAATTATACGTATATAATAAAGTGATGAACTTACACCGAACAACCGGCAAACCAGATTGGGATTCAATCAAAGAATCTGATTATAATATCTTTCAAAAAGTTGGTGCTGCAACACATAGTATCGTCACGCCCGCAAACGTCATTACGATTATCGGCCTCGGCCTCGTCGCCTATGGATTATTCTCGATCCTTCAGCAACACTACTGGCTTGGCCTCATCCTACTTGCCGTTGGCCGACTCCTCGATATTGTCGATGGTGTCGTCGCCAATAGCACGGGGACCAAAAGCCCAGCCGGTGAGTTCCTGGATGCCGCTGTTGATAAAATCGGCACCCTCTTCACAATCATCGTGCTGTATATCGCAGCCAGCCAACAATGGTGGGCCATCACACTCATTCTCATTCCACAGCTTATTACCCCATTCGTCGCTTTTTATAAAAAGACCCATCACAAAGAAATTCACCCAACACGCCCAGGCAAGCTCAGTATGGCAACCGCATGGGTCGGCATTGTGGGGCTCCTCGTTATGAAAGCAACCGAGGGATCGAGCTTTACCCCAGCCCTTTCAGTTATCGTCTATACTTTCACTGTTGTATCATTCATCCTTGGTCTCTACGCGCTCTGGCAGTACACAACCGATCGAACGAATTAGATAGGATCTTTTTTCAGTCCCATCCTAAAGCCAATATAACTAAACAGCACATGCATCACGAACCAGATAATAAATATCCATACGTATTGTAATGGCGTCAAAATAACAAAGAAGAGACTGACAAGCACGCTACCGATAATATAATCCAACTGGTCAAATGGAATCCATGACTTACCAGACTTAATACCTTGCATGCGCTTAAAGAAGCTTTCAATCGCATCGCCACCAAGCGCGCCAATCGCAAATACTGGACCCAAAATAAAGAGCGGCAATGAACTATAATCGATACCACCTGTGAATACGTGTGTCCACTCGAAATGAGCAGCCAGTAATTGCTCTATCCACAGCACCAACGTCGACGCCACAATACCGGTAATAATACCGCGCCAGGTTTTATGATCACCGAGAATGCGATGACCTTGAAATGATTTACCGGCATCGATTGGCATATCAAGTTTTTTAATAAGCGGAATTTGCGCACTTAAAATAGGCACCATGTTTGCAACTGCGGCCGGTAAAAGAAACCAGATTGCGAATAAAGCATCATTCAACATATCTTCAGTATACTAGATGAATGAAGTATACGACTATCGCAGTAATCTATAACCCAAATAGCACCGGTTCTAGCAAACAACTTGCGGAAACTTTTAAAGCCAACTTACTAAAGCAAGCACCGAAACAAAAAATAGAACTCATTCCTACCGAATACGCAGGTCATGCGGAAAAATTAGCCTACGATATTGCAACATCATCTGCCCATCCTTTAATCTTTTCTTCCAGTGGTGACGGCGGCTATAATGAAGTTATCAACGGCGTCATGAAGGCACAGTTAGAAGGCGCGCATCCAATCGCAGGACTCTTACCTGCCGGTAACGCCAACGATCATTACCATAATCTTCACAACGAGGATATTATTGACCAAATTCTGCACAAAGAACCACGGACGATAGACCTCCTGACATTACGCGCAAAATCTAAAGGCAAACAAGTACAGCGATATGCACACTCCTATATCGGCCTTGGAGTCACACCTCTCGTCGGTAAAGAACTTAATAAATACAAGCTCACTATCTTTAATGAAGCATGGGTCGTCGGACGAGCTTTGCTGGCAACACAATCAGTCAGGCTTAAAATTGGCAGCAAAATTCGTTCATATGACAGTATTGTTTTTAGTAACGTCGATCGTATGTCCAAAGTCCTGACTATCTCGCAGCCATCGCTTATCGATGATGGCAAATTTGAAGTGACAATATTTCGTAAACGCAACAAAATAAAACTGATCGGTATGTTGTTAAAGGCAACTATTGTTGGCGTTAAAGAAGACAAACAAATCAGCGAGTTTCATTTTACAACAACCGATGCCACCATCGCCCAACTTGATGGCGAAATCCTTACTCTCGATGCGCACTCACCTGTGACAATTGGCATCGATAAAAAATCACTCCGCTGCATTGTGTAAACATTGGAGTGACTTTTATCTCTATAATTATTTTTTATGAAATCGGATTTCCGCCAGTCACTCCGATAACCTCGCCGGTAATGTAGCTCGATTCTTGTGAAGCAAGGAAAACATATGTCGGCGCCAGTTCAGCTGGCTGTGCCATACGGCCCATTGGCGTATCTGTACCAAATTTTTCAAACTTCTCAGGTGGCTGTCCATGACTGGTTTGTAGCGGAGTCCAAACAGGACCAGGCGCAACCGCATTCACACGAATACCTTTTTCAATAAGCATTTGCGAGAGACCTTTGGTAAAAGAGGTAATTGCCCCCTTTGATGATGCATAGTCTAAAAGTCCAGGAGATGGCTGATACGACTGAATGGATGTGGTATTAATAACCGCCGCACCAGCAGGCATATGCGGAAGCGAAGCCTTCGTTAACCAAAACATTGCGAATACATTTGTCTTGAAGGTATCTTCAAATTGTTGGGTCGTTAACTCTTCTATGTTTTCTCTAAACTCCTGTTTGCCCGCATTATTCACTAGAATATCAATCGAACCTAGTTCATCTGCTGCTTGTTTAATCGCAGATTCACAAAAAGCTTCATCCTTAATATCTCCAGCAATCGCGATCCCTTTTTGACCTGCAGCTGCAATAAGATCGAGAGTTTTCTGTGCGTCTTCAGTCTCTTCAGGAAGACAGATAATCGCAACATCAGCACCTTCACGAGCATATGCAATTGCAACAGCACGTCCAATACCAGAATCACCGCCTGTCACTACTGCTTTTCTGCCCGTTAAACGACCAGCACCCTCGTAGGTAGCATCACCATGATCGGCGGATGGCGTTAATGTGGCTTCATCGCCCGGCTCGGACTGAACCTGATCTTTGGGAATATCGGGTTGCGGATATTGCTCGCGTGGATCCTGCATTGTGTGTTGATTCAAATCAGCCATATTAAGACTCCTTCCTTGGTACTTTGCCTCCAGCTTTTCGTGCCTCGCTGAGGCCTATTGCAATTGCCTGCTTACGACTGGTCACCTTCTTGTCACTATTGCCAGTCTTTAGTTTACCTTCCTCCATTTCATGAATGGCTTCGCGGACTTTTTCTTGAGATGTATCACCATATTTATTCATAGTTCTCCTCTCATTACGGTTGTATCTTTATTATAAAAAACAAACCTGAAGAAAACTTTAAATAAAGGCGCAAATAAATATCTCAGAGATGTTTACATTCAAGAATGATTTAAAAATAAGCCAAGGATAATAAATCCTACTGTTGTCACACCAAACGAAATGTAGCCGATTTTCTTAGCAGTTTCTTTTGACTTCATTGTCACAACGAATCCGATAATCACCGATGTGATTGTCAAAAGTGGAACGAGGAAGAACTGAAGCAAGTACAAGAATACCGCGTTCATCGTATCCTCACCGAGTCCCTCGGCTTGACCCTTTATGCCTGCAACTGTTATCCATAAAATCGTGACAAGAATAGGAAATGGAAGCGCCAAAATCAATCCAATAACCGCTAAGGCTGTCTGTTCTCTTGGCATTCCGGGATTCACGGTGATGTCATTATTATAGTGATGATCACTTGTCGATTCGGTGACTTCTGAACTGTATTCAATTGGTCCTAATGGCTCATTTGGCCCTTGTTGGTCATTCATTATTTCTTATCCGGTGAGATACTTTTACTGTAGCCGCCAAAGAGGAAGTTAACCCACTGCTCGAGGTTTGAGGTCGCTACCTGAGTCGGCGGCGCAACAACCGTCGCTGTATCCCCTTTTATTGCCGCGGCGCTATTAGGTGGCAGTACAAGCGCATGTTCACCAGGACGTACTAAACCAAGCGCATCACGAACCGCCAGCTCTTGATACTCGGTTGTCTGATAGTAATTCCTCTGCAGTGAAAGATTATCACGCTGTAGCTGCGTTAACTGCAGCTGACGCTTCTTAAGGTCGATGTCTTTCTGTAACCCATAGTTGCGCTGCATCGCCCCCAGAGAGGCCCATACCCAGCCAGCTGCAATCACAAAGGCAATTAAAATAACAACGTTGTTGAGCGTCAAATACTTATGCCGAATGTGATAGATTATTTTTTGAATGTTTATGTTGCGCATGATATTCTGCTATTTCTCATTCATTATAGCGCAGCCCTGGAAACTACACCATAAAGAAGCTATAATGTCTCCTATTGGGGCTGTAGCTCATCGGTCAGAGCAGGCGGCTCATAACCACTTGGTAGAAAGTTCAACTCTTTCCAGCCCCACCAACCTTATGCCAAAACAAAAACGTCACCATTGCAGTGACGTTTTTGTTATTTAAGTTGTCGTATTACTTCAAAGTAATCGTATAGACAAGGTCAGCCCGTGGCATTCCTTCGGTTCCGACAATCCAGCTGATCTTCTTCCAAATAGACACTTCGCGCGTTAGGACAAGTGGTCCAGTGGTTTTTCGGATACGGAAAACGTATGAAAAGTCAGTTGGTGCTGTTGGTGCAGCAGGATTATTCCGTGTACCCCCTAGATCACTCGCAAAATCGTAAGGTGCAACGTTATTAAGAAACACATCGTCATCAAGGCGAAGGTCATAATCGCCGAGGTACGGACTTCCGTTTTCCTGCACCGTTCCTTGCACGAGGACATACTCTGCATCGTCTTCTGGGATTTCAACACCTGCACCGCGTTTATAGCGTGAATCACCTGGCACGATTTCATTTGGATTATTACCCTTTAGCGCAGCGACTTGCTCAGGAGTTGGGACGTAATCACGCTGCACGTTGGTGATGTTAATATCAATCGGACCCATCGTGACCGTCTCATCACTCGTAAAGTCTTTCTTTTCACTGATCTGTGCCGCAACTGCGGTATCACGATCACTTGCCGGCAAAGAGAAGTTTCCCCCGGCAACAAAAGTAATGATCATAATAAGTCCAATGTTTCCCAAGAAACCAACTGCACCAGTGATAATTCCTGTAATAGCTGGGCCTCGATGTGTTGTTTTACGATGAAGCGCAATGCTTCCAAAAATAATTGCCAAGATCCCAAGGATAATACCAAGGAACGGCATAAATATAGAGACGATTCCTAAAACGAGCGCAACTGTTGCGATACCTGACTGAGTCAATGAGCGGGACATAAGCGGTTGATTTTCTACCATGCGCTTATTATACCAACATTACCTCAATAGTGGTCTATTTGTCGTTTTCGTCAGCGAAAAGCAGATCGTCATGTGCAGCCGCACTTTGCCAATCACTGTATGTGCGCTGACCAGATTCGAACTTAGCAGACGAAGCTGATGCCTTAAGGGCGATACTTGCAACGGCATGTTCGGTTGATGCTGCCTGAAGCTCGTTTTCCGCCTCTATGTCACTTTTATGCCGCTCATCATAGGCTTCAACAACGGGAATATATTCATTGACGAGATCGACGTATTCTTTTGATGAAACAGTGCGACTTAAATAACCGCTGCTTAAGTATTCATTTAAAATCATATCGATTTCTTTGGCGTCATGTAGATGCGTCTTCTTTAACCATACTTTCACCATGATATGAGCTGAATGATCGGCAATTGATCGAGCGATTCCTTCGTCTATGTTCGCTTTTGCCTTAAAGTAATTTTCACCATATTGCACCTCAGGATCATGCTGAGGTATCTCGGCAACTGGCCAAGAAAGCTGCTCCGACATTATAACGATTCCTTAGGAATGCTATGATTCGCAGTGAAATTCATAGTCATATATTAGCATAAGTAGTATAAAAAGTCAATACTACAACTACTGTTCAGAGGATTGCGTATTCGCTCGTATAATATCGAGGTGCTGCATGATAGCCGCTAGAACAAGTTCGCTATTCGCTTCATGAAGTTTTGGCGTGGCAGACTCAGGCTGGGGTATAAGGTCTTCATTCGTGAGTGCTTCTTCGGCGTCCATGTGTGCAAGATGAGCCATATAGCGCTCAACACAGGCCATGTCAGTACGGCTTAAACGTGCAAAGACAGTATCTATGTCAGTGCTCTCATCGCGCCACTTTGCATCCTGATCAGATGCGGGAAGGCTGCCGTTCATGCGGTACATAAACCACAAGACTTGCTTACCATCCTTTGAAGGCATTTCGTGGATTTTTGAGACTTCAGATTGAAGCCATACAAAAGGATCGCGCTCGTCAGTAACGACAACTTCACCTAACGTACTTTTTGGCTCTTTATTGTAGCCGTAAGAATATTCCCCGGTTATGGGGAGAGGGTCTTCTGACTGTGATGGAATATATTCAGACATAATGATTATGTGATACTAACTATAGCATAAGTGCTATAGTATGTCAATCTACTCCCAGCGGAACACCTTAAAGGCGATGATGTATATGACAATGAGCCAGGCACCTGTCAGACCGATTTGCGGAAGGATATCGATGAAATGCTTCCCTTCGGTTGCAATCAGTCGGATACCGTCAATAATTGGCGTCAGCGGCAAAAAGGCAGAGATATGCTGCAACCATTCCGGCATGAGGAAACGTGGGAAAAACGTTCCTGATAAGAACATCATTGGGAAAACGATAATGTTCGCAAGCGGCGCAGCTTGACGCTCGTTCTTCGCCCAGCCACCAAGCGCAAGACCGATACCAAGGATCGTTACCATACCAAGCAGCAAGAAGGCTGTCAGCTCAAACCAATTCCCCACAACGTGCAGATGGAAGAAGACAATTGCGACCAGGAAAAGTGTCGCAAAGCTGACGATACCAATCGCCGCCTGTCCAATCACGGTTGCGAGGAAATACTGCCAGACACGAAGCGGTGTCGTACTAAGGCGTCGAAGAATCCCCATTTTCTTGAGTTCCGGGAAGACATTCACAGGTCCAAAGATACCCATACCAATCAGCGAGAAGCCGAGCAGTCCCGCAAAGGTGTAATCAAAGGCGCTGAGGCTCTTTTCGTTCAACTGCGTGTCTTTGACAGTAAATGGCGTGACAGTTGTGACAAGCTTGTCGTTAATGCCCTTAAACTCTGCATTCAGCACCGATGTCAGGGCTGATGCTGACGATTGGTTATTCTCGGTATAGATCACTTCGGCTTGTCCACTTGGGTATGCTTGGCCGTTTTGGACTGTTCCAAAGTTTTCAGGCAAAACGATAGTCGCATCAATCTCTGAGCGGCTCATTTTCTCTTTCGCCTGATCCAATGTCGTGATATCGTTATTTACTTTTAAAATCTTGCTATCCTGCGATTGCTTGACGAAATCTGTCGCGAACTGAGACTTGGAGTGATTAATAATGGCGACGTTGAACGAGACATTGCCTCCACCGCTATTCAGGCTCCCGAATACAAATAAGAAGATCAGTGGGAATACGACGGTAAAGAACAGCGCAAGTCGATCACGAAAGAAACGACGAGTGCTACTACGGGCAAAGACACCAACAGTATAGAATTGTTTGCGTAGTGATGGTTTGTTCATTACGATTCTTCCCTCAACCCTTTTCCAGTGAGATCAATGAAGACGTCTTCAAGGTTTGCCTGTTGGACCTCTTGGGACTTTTTAAATCCACGGCCAAGCAACTCTTTAATAAGATTCTGGGGCGTATCGAGGGCAATGATCTTACCGTTATCCATGACGGCGATGCGATCACATAAGATCTCGGCTTCGTCCATGTAGTGTGTCGTCATAATGACACTAATGCCCCGGTCACGAACTTTTTCAATCAGTTCCCAGAGATTACGACGGGCTTGTGGATCCAGCCCAGTCGTTGGCTCGTCAAGGAAGAATACCTTTGGACCATGTACGAGTGCAGTCGTGATACTGAGACGTTGCTTTTGGCCACCAGAGAGGCTTTCAACATATGACTTTGCCTTGTCTTGTAGATCGACGTCACGGAGGAATTGCATGACATCAACTTTCTCGCCGTATGCTGCAGCAAACATCTGTACAACTTCAGTGAGGCGCGTTTTATCCTGGAAAGCTGGCGACTGCGGCTGCACACCGATAAGGTATTTGATTGCTTGCGGGTCTTTTTTGACGTCAATGCCATCAATGAGGACTGTACCGGAGTCGATCGTGCGAAGTGTCTCCATCATTTCAAGTGTGGTTGTTTTACCGGCACCGTTAGGGCCAAGGATGCCAAAGATTTCACCCTTTTTTACCGAGAAGCTGACACCGTTAACAGCTTGTTTGTCACCGTAACGTTTCTTGAGGTTTTTTACCTCGACCATATTCTTCATTGGAATCTATTTTACAACGCAGGACCCCATCAAGACAACAACAAACAAAAAAGCCCCCGGGGAGGGGGCAATTTTGAGCACCTGTTTGTTTGGCTTTAGTATATTTCCAAACCGGCCAAAGCGCAAGCGCTTTTTTCTGAGTGCAATAGTTTTTAAAAAACTACTTTTTCTTTGAAACAGTAAGGAACCCGTTACGTGGGTTTTCTTTAACGATACGGTCTTCTGGAAGATCGACTGGTTGACCCTTAGCGTTCTTCTCTACTTTTGCGAAGAAGTAGATAGTTTGTGGTTTGCCACCACGAAGTGTAACTTCAGTGCTGTGCAAGTAATAAGTGACGCCCTTTGAGTTTGTGTGACTGTAAGCCATGGTAAATCTTATAACCTCCTATTAGTGCTATACGAGAGTAAGCGTACAGCCTGACCAGGGGCACTGTCAACACTAAACGCTTCGGTAGTGCCGTCGGAGCAACAGTTTGAGGACAGCGAGGCTGATCAACCTAGCAATAATCATGAGCACAATGATGATACAAGCGACCACCGACCAGCCTGCAAAATCAGGTGACCAAAGTGGCGATTCATAATCATGGAGATACGCACTGGCTGAGGGCAATTTCACCGCTCCAATCAGGTCACTGGCAGCGGGATATTCTGCCAATCCACTAGTGACACACTGCAAATACGCAGTCGAATAATGACTAAACCTTGGTGCACACACTTCTTGTACTTTTTCGTAAATATTACCATTAGGATTTTGATCACCCGATGCTTGATTTAAGGCATTTTGCGAGTCCCTTTGGTAGGTCGCTTCGAGGTAGACGCCTTTTCCGAGGTCGGTGTTCATATGCGCAGAGACATATTGTTGTAAATCATACAATCTTCGTATGGTATCGTCTTGATTTCCTACCTTATCAGCGGCAATTACCGCAGCTCGTCGCTGCACCATTCCAATGTTATTGAGCCGCAGGAATGTCGCCGCAATAAAGATTGCAAGCACCAATAACACTAAAAGCTGCCACGTTTTTATACGCTGCAGGTCTTTTATCGTTCGTCGAACTCGCCTTTTATCTGCCACTTCTCTTAGATTCCCACCTTACTACTTGTGCTTTATTGTACCCTACGGCCACTACTTTCGATAGAGAGGGAACTTGGCGGTCATAACGAGTAGCACAATACCCCCCACGATAAAGAAGAAGGCCTGAATCGCGAGATGGTCACCAAGATAGAAACAGAGGATACTCAAGGTGAGCCCCGCAAGCGCAGCGCCTAAGTTCCCAAGCAGTTCAATCAACCCAAGATAGGTGATGCGCTTGCCTGAAAGATCCGCATTATCAAAGATTCCACGAGTGTAGGCCATCGTGTAGCCAGTGGTTGCTGCTTCGTTCGCAACGTTTAAGCCTGCGACTGCAACTGGCGTCGTAATGAAAGCTCGCATCAGATGTGTCAGTGCATTTCCAAAAGACGCAATGCGCATCAGCACACCGCCCTTTTTGCCATCAATTAATTTCCCGTATGCATACGATGCCCCGAGTGCAGCGAACAAGACAACCGAAAGCAAGGCACCATTTGCAGCATAGACACCGTTTGACGCCGAGACCCCAAGGATGAACACCGCGACATACAAGCTCCACACAGTACCCGAGGTGAAGACGTCAAAACCAACCGCTAACTCAGCGGCAATGACTGGTCGAATGAGATGCCAAGGAAAGCCTTTAAAGTCGAGCTTTTGACGAGGCATTTCCTGCTCACCCGTTTGAAGCAATGGAATTGCTGCGACGGCAAAAAGGATTGAAGCAATGATCAACACAACTTGTGGACCAAGCGCAAAGGCGATCAACCCACCGATTAACGGACTCAGCCCTGTGGTGACCTTTTCGATAATATTCATAAAGGCGATCTCTTTACCTGCGTGCGTGGCGCTCTTCACTTTTGAGAAGTCCGTTGAGTACGCAATGGAATACATAGCCGCAGACGAACCCTGCAAAAAGACAACGACACAGAGCAACCAGGTTCCGTAGATTGGCACGAGAGAAAAGATGATCATGGAGGGAATGTACATAATATTAGAGACAAGAATTCCATGTTTTGCCCCGATGTGCGCCACAAAAGCGGCCATTGGAAGTGAGATAAGACTCTTGAAACCAAAGAAAGCTGCCCAGAATAAGGCAATGAATGGAATGGTGAATCCATGCTGGTACAAAAAGATCGACATGAACGAGGCGGCAATATTGAGTGCTAGCATTCGCAGCAATCGAGAGGCGTACAGTTCAGCAACTTCACTAAATGTTGCATGACGCCAGAAATGACGTCGCACGAGTATCCGATGAAGTAGTTTTTGAATCATGTTTTTGTTTGCTTTATGTTAGCGTGAGTTGCCCACTTTTACTTTTTCTATTACACCACAGTTCTACGTATAAGAGAAGATATAGGGGCAAGTTGATATATACTAGTGCTATGAATATTTACTTCTCAGGACTTGGCGGCGTTGGTATTGGACCACTCGTTGAGATTGCACGAGATGCTGGTCACACGATTATGGGATCGGATATAACAAAAAGTCTGATCACCGAAGAACTTCGTGACCAAGGAGTGATGGTACACATCGGACAAGATGGAACATTCTTACACGAAAGCCACGCAGCAACGCCTATCGACTGGTTCGTCTATACTTCCGCCCTACCAGCGGACCATGCAGAACTGCTCCTCGCGAACGAATTAGGCATTCGTACAAGTAAACGCGACGAGTTCCTCGCTTACATCTTGCAGGAAAAGGACTTAAAGTTAATTGCCATTGCTGGTACACACGGTAAAACAACGACAACTGGCATGATGGTCTGGCTGATGCAACAACTTGGAATTCCTACCAGCTACTCTGTAGGAACAACACTCGCCTTTGGACCAAGCGGCAAGTTCGATCCAAAAAGCGAATATTTTATTTACGAATGTGATGAGTATGATCGAAACTTTCTTAACTTTACCCCTTACCTTTCATTGATTACTTCGATTGACTATGATCATCCCGACACGTACCCTGCCGAAACAGATTACACTGATGCATTCCGACAATTTATCGACCAGTCAGCGCAGACAATTCTTTGGAAGTCGGATGCAGCATACGTTCAAGCAAACGAAGACGATGCGTGGGTTCTTGATGAAACACTTAACCTTCCACTAGCGGGTGAACACAATCGTCGAAACGCAACGCTCGTTGCGAAAGCCGCTGAATATCTTAAACTTGCGAAAGCCGAAGACGTCATGATAGCGCTGGGTGAATTCCCGGGAACCGATCGACGGTTCGAAAAGATTGGTGATAATCTTTATTCCGATTACGGCCACCATCCTAGAGAAATTGCTGCGACATTACAACTTGCGCGCGAGTTATCTGATCACGTCGTGCTTGTCTATCAACCACACCAAAACAGGCGACAAACTCGTATCAAAGATACCTACATTGATCAGTTTGAACTTGCAGATGAAACGTATTGGCTGCCAACTTATCTATCGCGCGAAGATCCAAACGAGCCGGTCTTAACTCCAGATGAATTAATTCAAAATCTTACAAATAAAGAGACGGTGCATATTGCAGAACTCAACGATGAACTATGGAATGCAATCCAACAAGCACGTAACGATGGCAAGCTTGTCCTTGCCATGGGTGCTGGTACGATCGACAGCTGGATTCGCGAAAGAAACGTTTAGCGAAGACTTCCTAACAGCGACCAAGTAGCTTCAAACTCTTCAAAAAAGAATGGATCATTAAAGAATCCACGGGCCACAATATCCTCTACTGCTGGCGCAAGCGCGTACGTATGCAGTTTATGTGGACGTGCCCAGATAATGTCATCTGACGTTTGAATATCATCACGATTGAATTTAAAAATATGTGCGAGCGTCGTTGAAAGAATCTCATCGCCTGATTTTACACGTATGTAGCAATCACCAACATGTCGCATCGCTTGGCCGCCTAGACCAAGCTTTTCTTTTGCTTCACGCTGCGCAGCATCCATGACTGACGCGTCATCAATATGTAATTTTCCGTACGGCAATGTCCAGGCGTTAATGTACGGTTGTTTGCTACGGCGCTGCAATAAAATATCACCTTCACTATTTTGTATCAGGAGCATCGTAATAATCTTTGGCTGCGTTCGGATTGCTTTGCTTTCGGAACTGACACGGTCAACATATGACAGACCGGCAAGGCTGAGTGCATAGCCTCCCTCCACTTTTGCCACGATTCCATTTTTTACCAAGCTATTTAGGTGATAGGTAAAAAGATTCGTGTCTGTTTTAGGTGGTCGAAGGTCACGAAAACGAGCAACCTGCGCGTACATAAGTACGTCAATAATATATTTCTGAATGTGGTGATTAACAGATACCGACTCAATCATATTTGACTCAAATTAAACTTTCTATTCGTTTGAATAATACCACGATATGATGACAATGTAATCAGTAAATAACCAAAGGAGCCGTGCCGTGTCACTTGTCGAAAAAGAAATCACCCGAAATAATGTTGAGCAAGCACGAAACAATCCCGAATTTCAGAAGCGCCGCGAGCGCGAACAAACACTCGTTGCACCGAACCCAGAACTACTAGACGCCTTCCGCGCAAGCGCTGTGCCGTACGAGAGTGCCTACCTTAGTCATCCTGATGAAGAATTCAGTCTGCGTGTTCGCGCAACCTATGGCCCTGATGGTCCATGCTACAGCGCTGCACTGAAAGACGTTGGTGAAATGGTTGGTGACGCACTTGATCGTCTTGAAGTCAGTACGGAAATTTCAGAAGAAACCTACAAGCGATACGCTGAAGACCCTCAATTCCCGACAGTCAAATTTTTACGAGCCGAACCACTACCGGGCCTCGCCATCGATTTCATTGAAGGCGTCGGCTTGCCACAAGTTGAATATGAATCATCAGTTGGTGACGAAGAACCAGCATTCGTGAGCCTACTCAAGACTGGATTAATTGATATGTCGCACGAGAAATCAGTTCGGAAAGAAATTATTGCACACCAATCACATGGTAATGAGAAACTCACACCCTCAAGTGAAACATTAGAAGCTTTTGCTCGTCGTGTGTTTAAGGATATGGTCGCAACCTACACAATGGGTTACAAGCAGGTTGTTGTTGGACTGTCGGGAATGTCTGGTTCAGGCAAAAGTACTGCTGTTCGAGCGCTCAAAGAACAGTTCAGTGAAACATTTGGTGATGAGTTCACTCCAATCGTCTTATCAAGTGATGATTACCACCGTGGCAAGAAATGGCTTGAAGAAACCTATGGGGCACCGTGGACAAACTGGGATGATCCGCGAGTATATAACACCGCAGAACTCGCAGAAGATATTGCCAAGCTTGCCGATAATCAGCCGATACTTCGAAAGCATTTCGACTTTTCAACTGAGGAAGTCGTCTATGATGAAGAAATTACTCCGCAACCATTTGTAATCATCGAAGGACTATTCGCAGGCAGCAAGGACCTCCACGCAGTTCGACAGTTACACTACGAAGTTCCCACAGGTATTGCCACAAGTATTGGACGAGATGTTCGACGCCTGGTACTAGAAAACCGCGCAAATGGGTCGATTGCTACCCCGGAAGCACGACTTCGTTACCAGCTAGAGACTGCTCTCCCGACGTATTTAGATCAGGAACGACCGCGCCGCAATAGCTTTGCTGCCTATTGCCGTCCGCTTGCTGAGCGCGCGTTTCTACTCGATCGGCTTACTGATCGTCAGTAGTCGCTGGGTCACCAAACTCTAGGACCTCAGAGTTAAGCGGATCGCCGTTAAATGCGTCGACCGCTTTTGCCTTTGCGGCTTGTGTGTCATATAATTTCGTAAAATCGTTCAACGTATCTTTTGTCACTGGCCCAAATGCACTGTAATCGGTCACGGGGTCAGTTCGATCCACTTTACTACTGACCGATTTGAAACCAGGTCGGCTTAGGTCAAGCTGCGCAGCACCTGTTACCTTGTAAATAAAGATACTGACACAGACAAGAACAATCGAAATGACAATAGTACCAATAATCAAAATAAGAAAACGATGCTCAGCCCAGAATGACATCTGATCATCAGTAGATGATGATTTTGTTTCTTCACTCATTAGTTACTCCCCGTCACTCTATTGAAATTGAGCATAAAATCACTCACTGAAGACCGGTAGTCATCGATGTATTGGTTCAATCGATTGATATCATCGTGCACAACTGCCCGTTTCGTGCGTGCGCTTAGCAGTGCATCGTGAAGCCCAACTGGGTCTTTCGCACAATCAATCCCAATCGTCGTCGTCATCTGTCGTTCGTACGCAATATAATCAGCCCGGAGAGTCGCAAGTGCAGTCTGGTATTGATCTGTGACAGACACAAGACCTTTATTATCCAAACTATTATTACTAAGGCGGCTATTAAAGTTATTCATCAGTTTTGTGCCGATCGACTCGTAAATCTGGCCACGATTGACGCGCAGAAGCGCATCACTAACATGCAGTTGGTTCAGTGACCCCTTGATCGAAAGACAGTTAGCCTGGATGCGTGCTTTTTGATCATCTGATAAATCTTCTGCAGAACTATTTTTAAATGCAAAAACAGATAGTAGCGTCGCAGCAACCATAACGGACAAGACAAGTCGTACGCGTAATTTCATGTCGTCTTATTATAGCATTCAAACGATTACTTCGTCAGATGCAGGTAGCCATCTGTTTCAGCAATAAATCCTTCAGTTATCAATGCTTTCATTGCAAGTTCAAACCGCTCATCTTGTGGCATTTCGGCTTTTAATTCGTCCAGGGCATAGTCTTTATGTGAAAGAGCTTTCAAGATAAGTCCTCGAACTTCGCGCGCACTTCCCTTGAGAGGTGCTTGTTTTTTGTAATGACTACTTTTATCAATCCGACCGCTTCCCTGTTTTTTCAGATAAGATCCATAGTCCATCAGTCCCCAATACCACTCTCGAGGGTGTTCTTGATCAATAGTTTGCTCTACCAGTATCTTTAATTCTTTATCTGTTACTAATGGCTGGTCTTCAAAGAAATGATGGAAATACACTGTTCTGACATTTGTCTCGATAAAAACGACAGGTTGATTAAAACTATACGTCAAAATAGCACCTGCAGTGTTAGGGCCAATCCCCGGAAGACTCACGAGTGCGTCATAGGTATCTGGTATCGTCCCGCCAAAATCTGCCTCGATCTTTTTGGCTGCTGCGTGTAAAAATTTTGCCCGTCGGTTGTATCCCAGGCCACTCCAAGTAATCAGTACATCTGAAAGTGGGGCATCAGCCAAATCCTTCACTGTCGGAAAAGTTTCCATGAAAAGTTCAAACTTTGGAATCACCCGATCAACCTGTGTTTGTTGCAGCATAAGTTCACTCACCAATACATAGTAGGGGTCAGTGTTATCGCGCCACGGCATATCACGATACAATTCGCGCGCCTTGTCCCAAATAATTTCTTTAAACTTCCAATCGTTCACTGCCCTATTATACTTTACGTCCTAAAGCGTATAATAAGAGTATGACAACATATGTGATTGCAGGTGGATGTTTCTGGTGTTTGGACGCCGTTTATCGCCGACTTAAAGGAGTGACTGAAGTAGTCAGCGGCTACGCTGGCGGAACGACAGTCGATCCTACGTACGAAGAAGTTTCGACTGGCAACACAGGCCACGCTGAAGTAGTAAAAATTACCTTTGATGAATCGATTATCCCAAGTGATGTCATTCTTGATCTTTTCTTTTTAATCCATGACCCTACAACCTTAAATCGCCAAGGTGCAGACGTTGGAACGCAGTACCGCTCAGCAATGTTCTATACAGATGACACGCAAAAAGCAGCCTTCGAGGCAGCCGAAGAACGTGCGAAAGCACACTGGGATGACCCACTCACCACAGAAGTTGCAAAGCTGGATGTTTTTTACCCTGCAGAGGACTATCACCAGGATTACTTCAACAAGAATCCCGGTAACGGCTACTGTTCGATCGTTATTGCGCCAAAAATTGTGAAAGCTCGCAGCGCATACACGAAATGGTTCAAGGAATCATAACGTAACGAGAGGAGTTCTATGAAGCTAACGAATTATGAGCATGCTTGTTTTACGGTCGAAAAAGATGGCAAAGTAATCGTCGTTGACCCTGGTGTCTTTACGACAGATTTTGTCGTACCAGAAAACGTTGTAGCGATTATTATCACCCATGACCACGGCGATCACCTGGATGACGACCTCATCGCAGAAATTGTCGATAAAAATCATGGTGTCGTGATTATTGGACCAGAACAAGTCACGAGTAAACTCAAAAAATATGAAACCCGAACAGTGCACGGTGGTGATGGCTTTGCGATTGGTGGCTTTGACCTAGATTTCTATGGTGATGACCACGCGAAGATCCATAAAGATATTCCAAAGGGTCAAAACGTTGGTGTGCTCATCGAAGACCGAGTATACTTCCCTGGTGATTCGTTTACGATGCCTGAAAAATCCGTTGATATCCTTGCCCTGCCCGTTGCGGGTCCGTGGATGAAAGTTGAAGAAGCTATTGAGTTTATGAAAGCAGTTGGTGCACGCTTTACCTTTCCGACACACGACGCTATCCTCTCGGCAGCAGGCAAACAAGTGACTGACAATATGGTCGGAGGTTTTGCAGAAGCTGCCGGAACCGAGTACAGACGAATTGACGGAGAAACGATCGAGGTTGAATAGTGCATCCTCCCGCTACACCTGAAGCACTTCGAGATGCCGCTGAATATCTCGCACGAGTTGATTCTACACTTGCCCCTATCATTGCAATTGCAGGTTTACCCTCAATCATTCCTAATAAGAACTATTACCAAGCACTCGTTGAAAGTATTATCTCGCAACAACTGAGCGTTAAAGCGGCGGCGACGATTTTGAAACGTTTTCTTGCATTGTTTCCGGGTGATGACTTCCCTACGCCTGGTGAAATCCTTGAAAAAGACATCGAAGCACTGCGAGCTGTGGGATTATCTCGACAAAAAGCGACCTATATCCAGGATTTAGCAGTCAAAGTACTGGAGGAAACTGTCAGATTCAACCATCTCGATGCGCTTTCTAACGAAGAAGTTATTGCTGAGTTAACAAAAATTAAAGGTGTTGGTGTGTGGACTGTTCACATGTTCCTCATGTTTTGCATGGGACGACTCGATATTCTTCCGACTGGTGATCTTGGGATCAAAAACGGCATCTACAGTCTGTATAATTTGAAAGACAAGCCAACTCCAGAGGAAATGGAGATGATTGCTACATTACATAAATGGCACCCTTATGAAACCGTTGCCAGCTGGTATATTTGGCATTCGCTAGATAACAAACCGGTGATTAATTAGAGCCGTTGAGAATCGAATTGATCTGACTTTGGTCACCGCCACTCGTCAGGCCATCAAGCCCGGGAATACTTCCGTTTTGGAATGATGACGAAAGTTGCACAACGCTAAAAATGAGTGAAATACCACTGAATAAGATAACTGCAGCCAGGATAATCGTAAACCAAAGGATCGTTCGACTGGCAAACTTTTTATACTCTTCGAATTGAAGCGCGACACGCCCTTCTTTATCTTTGAACGTTCCCGTCATAATGACGATCATATCGGTTAACGTCCATAAACCAAGGCCACCAAAGGTCAAGAGTTTCAAGATACCCGTAGCGTAGTACCCCATATACATTCGATCGACACCAAATGTTCCCCACATAAAGCTAAAGAAGAACAAGATCAAAAAATGACGCTGTCGAGGAATTTTCTTTGTGTGTATTTCTGGCGCTTCCTGATTCACAGGTGGTAAGACACCTGGAACGGTCACTTCTTGTGGTTGCATACCGCTTATTGTAACTCGCTATAGAGCGATGAAGCAATGCGTCGTTTTCACTAAGGATTCAAACGGTTGATGTCGCGTGGGAACAAGGCTGCTTCTTTAATGTTGTTAAGGCCAATGATTTTCTGTGTCAAACGCTCAAGTCCCATACCAAAGCCACCATGTGTCGGAAGCCCATATTTAAACGCTTGAAGGTAATACCTAAAGCCATCTGCCTCAGGGTCACCGTTAGCAATCGTTTTTAACTGTTCAACGAGCACATCGTAGCGGTTTTCACGCATACTAATTGTTGCAATCTCGACGCCACGGAAGATAAGGTCAGCCCGTTCTGCAAATTCAGGTTCTTCGGCCGACTTACGGTGATAGAATTTCATTTCACTTGCTGGCCATTTTGTCACAAAGACCGCTTCACTTCCAAGGTTCTTTTTTGCGTATTCGGTAATCCACTTTTCTTCATCTGGACGCATGTCTTTTTCGCCACGCGCGTCTTGGTTCGTTGCTTTGAAATACAGCTCGTGAATTTCTTCGAGTGGGATTTGAGGAATTTCATCAGCAAGAACAATTGGCTGTGCATTCCAACTCTTTAGTTCTGCAGCACGGTGTTCCCATACATCAGCAGAAACGGCCTTGAGTAGCCCACCAACAGTACCGAGGAGTTCTTGGAATGTCACGAAGCCCATTTCAGCGTCAATTGTTAAGAATTCAGTCATGTGACGTGTGGTTGCAGAAGGCTCTGCGCGGTAGGTTGAGCCAATTTCGTAGGCACGTTCAAACACACCAACCATCATCTGCTTGTAGAACTGACCACTTTGGGCAAGCGTTGCTTCTTTGCCAAAGTAATCGAGTTTAAAGACCTCTGCCCCACCTTCAGTCGCCGCAGCAAGCAGTTTTGGTGAGTTAAATTCAGTAAAGTCCTGGCTGGCAAAATACTGACGAGTTGCCTCTTTAATCGTTGCCTGGATTTTGAAAATATTTGCCTCACGAATGTTGCGAAGTCCGATCACACGGTTCTCAAATAATGTCTCGAGGTTTTCAGACTTGTGATCAAGCGGTTTGTCGATCTCAATTGGTGATTCAGCGGTCACGGGAACGAGTACCTCAACCGTCACGTCGTGAAGTTCGGCACCACCAGGCGCACGCTCATCGGCAGTCACGACACCAGTCAATGCAAGTATGGTACCAATTTGCATTCCACGTAGTTTTTCTACCTCATCTTTATTGTCAATAAGATTTTGAGCGATACCAGAGCGGTCACGCAGTGTAATAAAGTTAAGACCACCAAGTAATCGCTTTTTGTGAAGCCATCCTTCAATGGTAATTGTTTCGCCGATGTGGGCGCTGAGTTCTTTAGTAAGTGTACGAGTCATACGTAGTACTATACCATTCTGACCCCTATAAGGCCAGTTCGAAAAGAGGTACAGCTAGAGGTCGATGTGGTTCTTGGGCGAATTGTTTGTGTGAGATAATTTCTCGGCAACCGATCGAAGATCTTCATGATTATCATCTTCATCAATAATCTGACGACCAATAAGCGCCTCCATGACATCTTCAAGCGTCAGAAGTCCAACTGTCTCGCGGTACTCGTTAATCACGATGAACAGATGATGTCGCGATTCAATGAACGCAGCCAGCGCGTGCTCCAGGCTATCATCATGACGAATATAGAATACTTTTGGCTCCATTGCTTTCTCTGCCGTGACAGATCGCTTCACATCAAGCGACAAGAGGTCATTCAAATGTAAAATACCCACCACGTGATCGATATCTGCAGCAATCACCGGCAAACGACTATGTCCCAGTTCGTGTATTTCGCTGAGGACGAGTGGGCCGAGGAATTCTGTACTTTTGACGGTCTTGATCATACTTTTTGGTGTCATGACACTTTCAACACTTTGATCTGCAAATGAAAGACCGCTCACAATAAGTGTTTTTTCGTTCTCGCTCAACACACCACCCGATTGCTCGATAAGGCGCTGTAATTCTTCGCGCGAATCAAACCGATGATATGGTTCAACATGAGGAATCGACACCGCACGCACAACGCGAAAGAAAGGCTCTAACTTTTCAACAATATCCAGGTAAGGCGCTTCGTAACGATTATAGATGCGCTGTGAAATTCGATTCACTGGTCCCCAGTGCGCAAGCGTCGGATACAAGAGCGCTCCTGCAAGCGCAATAATAATACCAATCGCCCATCCGAATGTGACGATTGATAAAGCAACAAATGCAACAAGCAGGACAGCTAATTTCGTCGCAATCGCACCATAGACATCAGGAAGTAAGAGTTCACGGCGATGCTGCCATTTTGCCTCTTTACTATTATGTGATCGCCGATGAAGTTCAAAGCGACTCACAAGATACGGTGCCGGATGAAGGCCCGCAACGATAACGAGCATACAAAAGACGAGGATGGTCACAATAAGTAGGAACATAAACATTATGCCATTTATTGTACAGTACTTGGTGCCCCTGGCGGAAAGCATTTATCTGCTACAATAAGTATAGTTAACTTTTGGAGGTTTCTTTTCAATGAATAAGGTGAGATGGATTATTTTTGGCGCAGTTATTGTGCTCGTTCTCGGTGGACTAGTCGTGTATTCACACGTTTCTAACCCATCAATCAATGTCAGTAATATTAACGCGAACAGCCAAGTTGCTGCCAGCGCACAGAATGGTCAAATTGCCGACCATGTCTACGGAAACCCAAACGCGAAGGTTACCTTTATTGAATATGGTGATTTCCAGTGCCCTAGTTGTGGCGGTGCATATGCACAGGTAAAAGCAGCAACAGAAGCATACAAGGACAAGGTTGCCTTTATCTTCCGTAACTTCCCTCTCACTACCATTCACCCGAATGCACGTGCAGCGGCTGCAGCAGCTGAAGCAGCGGGCCTTCAAGGCAAGTACTGGGAAATGCACAACATGCTTTACGAAGGACAAGCTGACTGGGAAAAGCTTACTGGTGAACAACGAACCGACGTTTTCTTGAACTACGCAAGTTCACTCGGTATCGATAAGGAAAAGTTCAAGACAGACCTCGCTTCAAGCGCAGTCAACAGCAAGATCTCGTTTGACCAAGCCCTCGGTAACAAGATCGGTGTCAATGCGACTCCTACCTTCTATATTGATGGCACGCAGATTAACTCAACAGACTCTGGCCAGATCGTTCAAGGTAGCACGACAGTCCTTACAGGCCTCTTCGACAAGGCACTTGCGAAGTAAGCTGTACCATAGGAGCACTTCTCCTTTAAAAAGTGAAAACACCCCGGTGCCTTGGGGTGTTTTCTTTTTGTATACGGTCCTCAAGAACGAGGATCTCTTAGTGAGCGATAAATAGTCGCCAATCGGCGGGCACCACATCCACTGCGATCTTTTTGCGCCGTGATGGCACAAATTCGATTGCTATAGGCATGTGACAGTTGTACTCCTTGTACTATGTACAGCTTCACGCACTCCGACCTTTAAAAAATTAGTTTGGCGTGAAACACATCATTAATAATATCAATTCCAAAGGAATCAGTCAAGAATGCGTGTGTGATCACGCTATTGTTTTAATCTTATGACAATTCAAAAAAGAGCACAAGCTCTTTTTTGAATTTTGTCACTAGATTGTAAATAGCGCTACAGTTGCTACATTTCCATTGGCGTATCGCCAGGCTTTGCCATCTTCAAAGGACGTTCCTTGAGCATAAAGATGAGCACTGTTGAAATCGCCATCAAGATCGCTGCGATGATAAAGATGCGTTGCAAACTTTCAGAGAACGCGTGGGTCACAATACTTGAGAATTGTGATTGGTTCTTTGTAAAGGTGTCCTTCGCAGCTGTCGCAGCAGAGGCAACAGGGATCTTCATGAAGCTCGCGTCTGCGGCAGCAGTAATTTCTTTCTTCACGCTTGGCATATTAAGCGTCAAGATCGTATTAGAATCATTGATATCACCAAGCTTTGAAACCTGTGCACTTGAGCTAATCGCTTGAACGTATGGTGTTGATTGGATGTTACCAAGGTGAGACAAGATTCCCGCTGTTAGTACCGCACCAAAGATAGCCGTACCAAGTGTCGAACCGAGGCTTCGGAACAACTGGCTTGAACTGGTTGCGACACCGAGATCTTTTTGCTCGAATTCGTTTTGAATCGCAAGGTTCAATGTTGGCATTGCGACACCCATACCTAATCCCATGAAGAACATCGTGATAGCTTCTTGGATGTAGAGTGAATCTTGGTTCAAGAAGGTCAATGCAATCATACCAAGTGTTGCCATGACAAATCCGATTTGCATGAAGATCTTGTACTTACCAATTCGTGAAATAACTTGTCCTGAAGCAATACTGGTAATCATGAGTCCAACGATAAGTGGCAGAAGCATTAATCCAGACTGAGTAGGTGTTGCACCAAATACTTGTTGGTTGAACTGTGTGAGGTAAAGGATTGATCCCATGAATGCAGCACCGAACAAACCAGCAGCAGCAATCAATAGTACGTAATTCTTTTTCTTAAAGAATGACATTGGAAGGATTGGTTCTTTGACCTTACGTTCAAGCAGGACAAATCCAACACCGGCCGCAGCGACAATGGCGTACATAACAAGACGAATCGTGAGGAGTGAAATACCAGTCGCATCCATGAAGCCACTAAAGATTTGCTCTGTGTTGTCGACGGCAAGGATGAGGACACCCAAGAAGACCGCAAGGAGGCCTGCACCAGCAAAGTCGATCTTCACACGAGTCACCTTCGCATGTCGTGGTGCAAAGATTGCAATCAATGCAAAGGCGATGATACCGATAGGAACGTTGATAAAGAATGTCCAGCGCCAGTCAGTCGTGAGACCAAAAACATGCTGGTTGTCTGTCAGGAATCCACCAAGGAGTGGTCCAACAACAGAGCTGAGACCGAAGACGGCACCAATAAGCCCCTGCCATCGTCCCCTTTCACGAGCGGCAAACAAGTCACCAACAATCGTGAAGGCGTTAGCGGTAATAATACCCGCACCAATACCCTGGAAGGCACGCCACAACACGAGGTCAACGACGTTTGGACTCATACCACCGAGGAGTGATCCAAGTACGAAAATACCGACACCGACAAGGAGGACATTACGACGTCCGAAGATGTCAGATAACTTACCCGCAATTGGCACGGTAATGGTGGTAGTTAATAGATATGCTGTAACAATCCAACTGAGTGAATCATACGCGTTAAACTCTTCGACAATCTTGCCGAGAGCGGTTGAAATAATAGTTTGGTCGAGGGCAACAAGAAACAAACTCGCCATGACCGAGATCATGATGATGAGCTTACTGCGCAACGTTAAATGGTGATGCATGTATCTTCCTTAATAAGTAATATTTAATTTATTTTTCTATGTTGTCGATAGCTGAACGGTATTGTTCAATGTTATCTGTCAGACTTTCTACCAGTACGCGCAGTTGGTCTTCTTTCAAAAAACCAATCCACCCCGCCTTACTTGATCCAACGACATATAAACGATCTCCGGTTTTTATATCAAAAGCTTCACGAGCATCAGCTGGTATCACCACCTGGCCTTTCGTTCCCACGGTTGCTGTACCGAATAGTTTCTTATCGTGCATACTATATATTGTATACTAGGTATGAAATGTATGTCAAGTACTACTCTGCAACAGTTAACGGCTGATCGTAGCGAATCTTATACTTATATACAGATAGGTTGGGAGAGAAATCATGTGAAGCAACCCGTTGATAGTGTGCGTCATAATAGTTTTTTAATTTCACATTATAACCTTGATCATAACTGAGCATCAGAAACGCATACTGATACGAACCGACGTTCTCCTTTGTCTCTTCGGCAACCTTGGCTTCATTAAATGCAGGAACAGCACCAGAGTTAAAGCGATCCCATAATGGCTGCGTTGTCAGCTTGGCATCACCTTTGTAGTAATACTCAACTGGATAAATCGTAAAGGGAGCCGCGAGGACCACAACATCACGCGGGCGAGCGTTGGCATCAATATATTCCACCGCTTCCTTATAGTTCTCTTTCACTGGCGTATTCGGACTCATAACCTGAACAGTAAACAGAAGCCCAATAACCACTACGAGAATGATACGTATAGTGCGTGCAATCCACGGACGATACCGCGTCAACAACCATGCGATAAAGATAAATAATGTTGGCAATGCCACAATGAGATAACGACTCAGGAAGAATGGCTTAATGGTAATACTAATCAAAAATGCACACAGCACAGGCAAGGTCGCCAGCAGCACAAATGAGGTGATTGCAATTGGGATCTGCTTTTTACTTCGTTGCAAGGCAAAGAATGCGAGGAGCACCGCGACTGGCCATAGTGAGATAATCAATGTATTCACCGTTGATACCTGGAAGCCAAATACAAACTGCGCATAGGTATCGAACAAGTCTCCGGCCGATGGCTCAGCGAGTGCTGGCTGTGTATTGCTGGCGAATCCTAGTCCATAGACATACATAAGCCACGGTAATAATGACGCACCGGCAATTGCTCCACCAATAATGATATTTCGAATCGCGTGTTCACCATGCAATTTCTTACGAAGGAGAATCACTGACACAAATTCTGATAACAATACAAAGATAAAGAAGTAATGTGTATAGAGTCCAAGAATTGCCGTCAGTGTCCAGAAAATCCATCGGCCTCTTCCCTCTTGCTTTAATATCCTCACGAAGAAGTACATATGCAACACAGTCATGAAGGCCAGCATAGTGTACATACGAGCTTCCGATCCGTACCACTCCATAAACGGTGAAATCGTGACAAGGAGCGCTGCAAACAGTCCGATACTACGGCGACCCAAGGCATATGTTGCAAGAATGTAGGTCATAATAATTGTGCCGACAAAGAACACTAATGACATAATGCGGGCGATGTATATATCTTGCCCGAATAATAACTGCCAAAAGTGAAGCAGTGTATGGTATCCAGGAACGTGCACATCCTGCGCAACGAGGTGCAACATACCAGGAACATCACGCTGAGTTTGGAATAAACTTTGTGCTTCATCGAGACGAAGACTCGTGTGGCCGAAGACATTCAGGCCAAAGAAGACGGCAAATGCTGCCATCAAAAAAAGAAGCCCCCAGATACCCAGACGTCGCCACATACTTATTTGGTTCATACGACTGCCTCGATCTTTTTAAGCTTCGTGTTCTTTGGTTTTGAAACTTTTCGGGTACCTTCAAATGCTGCGGAAATAAATGGTGCGAATGCGGCAATATAAATGAATGCCCAAGCAATGTTAGACAGCATTGATGCACTCCAACCTTCGCGCATGACGCCCCACGCAACCCCCGCAATAACCAATGCGATATAAAACAAATGCGGTGACACTAGCTTTCCATGATTACCGTTCACCTTTGTTTTTGATGTCACCGCAAAGCCGTTCTTTTTACGGATAATCGTGTGCCAAAGTGCCTTCATATAAATTGTTGATGAACCAAGACTAAAAGATAACGCACGGAAGGTGTACGTAAAGTTACTGGTCATTTGCAATGTATACAAAATAACAAAAATATATGGCAAGAAAATTAACGCTAACGTCATGGTATTAATCGTGAGGGGCTTTAACCCAAAGAAAAAGTATGTCAGTGGAAGTAGCGCATTAATAAGGATGATAATCCCGGAGACATAATAACTAGACGACGCAAGGTACTGTAGTTTTTGCGCAACCGTGAGGCCGCGACGAAACAATGGATTGTAGGAAAAGAGCAACTCAAGACTTCCCCTTGCCCATCGAAATTGTTGCTTGTAATACGAAAGAAAATCTTCTGGCGCTAAGCCTTCGGCAAGCACCTTGTCGACATAAACGGACTTCCATTTTTTCTCATGAATCAGTAGTGAGGTAAGAAAATCTTCAGCGATGCTTTTCTCACTCATACCACCCGCTGCTTCAAGTGCAATGCGTCGAAGCACCATATTTGTCCCACACATGAACGTTGCGTTGACGGTATCTTTTCCCTTAAGTAGCGGTCCGAAAAAGAGTGCTTGCTGCTCCCAAGAGCCACCAGCAACCTGATTGACATCGGCATTCTTGTAATACTGTGGTGATTGCACAAAGGCAACTTTTTCATCGACAAAATACCCCATCGTTGCCTGGAGGAATTCAGGCTTTGGCGCATGGTCTGCATCAAACACGACAATGTACGGTTCGTGTGTTACGGCAGTAGCGTGATTAATATTACCTGCTTTTGCACCACCAGGTACGGTTCGTGTGATACAAGTGACATTTTGCCGTGCGGCAATTTCTTCTGCTTCGTGCCAGTTCTCGCGGTTCGCAACTTTTCCGTCATTCAAGATATAGATAGAAAAGTTTGGATACGTCATCGCCTTTGCAGCCTTAACAGTTGATTCAATAATATCCTTAGGTTCACCACAGGCAGTAATAAAAATTGCCACGTGCGGCTGAAAACGAGGATCGAATTTCTTCTCACGTTTTCGATACCATACTGTGTGAATGAACCCAAAGACTTGCCATATGTGAAAGACTTCCGAAACGACAAGCAAGGTGAATAGGGGCCAGTTACCAATAGGAAAGACAGCGACGACACAGTAGAAATAAACTACTGCGAGCACAATGTTCAAGATCAGCAAAAGTTTACTCACTTGAATTGATTTAAGGAAATCCACTACTTCGTCACCTTTAAATCAGCGGCAAGATTTGGCAATTGATCTTCGTGTAACGCGATACCAAACCATACCCAGTTTGACGCATAATAGGTCAGGTCTTGCTTCCAGGCATTTGTATTTTGATCATACAATGTCTTGATCTTTTGATTATAGACTTCATCGACGACCGTCGGGTTCGCAACGTCATAATACGCAAGGGCTGTTCCATAACTTTCAGCCACCTCATCCTTTTTCACAATAGTTCCGTCGTGACCATACGTTGAATAAAGTGCGCCATTATTTTTCCATTGATCGGTCAGGAAGCTCATCTTTTCTAAAATATCTTTTGAACGAGTATCTTTGTTCCACTTGTAATCAAGTCCAATCCGCCATGGAGTTCGCATTGCATCAAAACTATAGTTCGTCGTCAACCCACTCGCGGTTGGAGCAGATAAGGCACCGGTGGTTCGATCCATCAGTACCCAGTCTGGTGGCATGCCATTACTCTTTGATTTGTCCAAGTTTTCGCTCATTGATTTTGCGAGGAACGTATATGATGAATCGACAACCGCTGTCCAGTTATGCTTTGTATCAACCTTCGCAAATTCACGATACGCATAGGGCGCAAGGTAGGATGGATTCATCACAATCGGACTCGACGACTGTTTCTCAAGATTATTTGAAGCAAGGTACGGGACACCCGCAACAGTCACGACTTCATTTTCGTACATACTACTAATGATTGCTTTCGCCTCATTCAAATACGTTGCATCCTGCCATCGATCAGCCGCCATCAGAAGTGCCAACGCTATATCGCCATCAGCATCAGATGCAGAGTTCTGACCATTCACATCAGTTAAGACACCGTAGGTTTTATCGGCTTTTTGACCCCAACGCCATGAGAATAATTTATCCTGACGTTGTAACTGCTCTTTTGTCCAACCCCATGATGTATCAAAGGTTGTCTTATCACTCACCCACACAGCGCGGAGCATCGTATAACTTTGTCCTTCTGATGTCGTAATGTCATTTTGTTGCTTATCAAGCGTGCGTCCGGTTGAAGCTTCAATGTATTCAGTTTTATATGAATCCCATGTTCCTTCAAGGAGCGTATGTGGTGCAAAAACGATATTTTGATCTACCACTTTTTTGTTACTCGCAAGGACCGCATAGGTTGTTGCACCTGCCGCAACGACAATAAGTAAGATGGCCAGCAATCTGAAAATGAATGGCCGGGAAATTGAACTGGACATTAACGAGGTATACCCTCCCTTACAGGAACAATGTATCGTATTGGAATATTACGTCGAGTCACAGGTGCCGCCACACTAATAAAGCTAATTGTATAAAGCAGCGCACCGGTGATGGTCGCAACCCCCGCAAGCATCAAAATACGGTTACGCGTCTCATCTGAAAGCTTACTCGAAGTGTACGTGACCGCCTGAGTATTTTTCTCAGCCTGAGCGCTCGACATATTCGCAATTGCAGGCGCAGTATCGACGGGTGTGGGTGCAGAAACTATCTGTGGAGTGACGGGTGCTTTTGCCACGACTGGCGTTGCTGTTTGAGCAGTAGCCGGCGCAGGAGTGGTAGGAGCAGGCTGAGGTGCAGCCGGAGTCACAGGTGTTGCGGGTGGTGGTGTTTTAGTAGATGTCTGAGTAGACGTAGTGCCCCTGGAAGGCGTTTGCGTTGTTTGGTTTGATCGAGAAGCACCGCGATTCTGACTTGAGCCTGGTGAATAGTAATTTCTTGAAGAAAAATTATCACGTGCTGATGCAGATTGCATGATGCCACCGATGCTTCCTGCGAGCAATGTCCCAACGAGCAGTGTCGCCGTAATCATCGAAAAGAGGTACCGTTTGCGATCAGCTTTGATGGTATTCACCGAAGAGCTGCCTCGCATGTGACGGGCCCAACTACTGGTAGAACTTTGTGCTCTTATCGGGATTGTGAGATTCATAATCCTCCTTCCTGCTTTGTTTTCTATCGTAGTTTCCTACCTTCTTATTATACACCCGTATTTCCGCTGTCAGAACTTTGAGAGAATGCTGAAAGCGCTTAACCTTAGTAAATTTTGTTAAAAAATTGTATTTATATACTGTCGGTTTTCTCTAATAAAACGTTGGAGAATTTTATACTCATCCATATCAAAATTAGGATCTTCTGCATCATATACTGGGTCACCTGACTCATCGATATAGCCCTGAATCATCCAGTTTTTTATAATGACTTGTTCGCCTTTTGTATTAACTGGTAAGGAAATTGACGTATCAAACGGCCATGATTTTAAGCGGCTATGCTCCATCGCAAGCTCAAACCGCCGGTTATATAATTCAGGTGACTCCTCACCAATACAAGCACCTTTACAACGCCCAAGACTGTACGAGAAACAAGCGCCAGTAGCCTTTTCGAATCCCATTAGTTTTGGACATAGCTGGAATATACGAGTCGTTTCAATAATACTGTTTTTTGCTTTCATACGGCTGGGATACATGCCATATATCGTGTCGAGGTCGGTATCAGCCTCAACATTCCCCTGTTTGATGCTAATGATTGCATAGTCGCCATCCATCGATTTGACCAGCATCGCATAGGAAGTCACTCGGCGTAATCGACGATTAAAAATCGGCTTTAATTCTTTGACTAGTTTTGACTCTAATAAGAGGGCGGCCAATTCGTTACCGGTGGGAATCGTCTCGACGTGATGGACGTTCTGACTAATGCGAACTTCTTTGCTACTGGTGACATCTTGAAAGTGCGACATGATGCGCTTCTTCAGATTAATACTCTTCCCAACGTAAATCGGTTGATGTGTTTCATCCTGAAAGATATAGACGCCGGGAACATTCTCGATAGTATCAAGCTCGAGTTTGTCGAGGTTTGGCGGCAATGACTGAGATTTTAGCTGATGAGTAATCGCCGCATTAAACAGTTCCGCACCGTGCTGCTCAAATGCCATTTGTGAGAAATAAAGAATTGCACGAGCATCGTCTAGAGCGCGGTGGCGATTCAAAAATGGGATATCGTAACGAGCAATCAACTTCGCGAGACTGTGACCTTGTTCTTGCTTATACAAATAGCGAGAGAGTCTGACGGTACATAAAAGTTTTGGCGCAAAATCCATACCGATCATCGCGAACTCATTCTTAATAAACGAGTAATCAAAACGGACGTTGTGCGCAACAAATACAGCTCCGTTCATAATTTCAGCAAACTGTTCGGCAATATCAGCAAATACGGGCGCATCCACGACGTCGCCTTCATTAATACCCGTTAATGACGTGATACTCGAAGGGATGTAGGTTTCTGGATTAATCAGCGAACTAAACTCAGCAGTTACTTCACCATTCTCATAGCGAATAGCAGCTACTTCTAAGACACGACTGTTACGGTAACTTCCCCCAGTCGTTTCAATATCCACAAAAACAACAGGATATTCAAACATTACCTTCTTATTATATCTTATATACCAAGATCGATTTCAACAGTCACCGCACGGTGATCAGATAGCTCATCGCCTGACGTAGAAAGTTCAGCAAAAACCAGAGGTTTTGGAACAAGAATATAGTCGTTTCGTTTGTTCATTGCAGGATAGGAAACATACGGAATTTTCGTTGAGGCTTCGTATTGTTCATCCCAAATATCGGATAGTTGTTCAAGGTGATCAATATTAAAGTCGCCAGCGATAATACGCTCTTCTTCTTTGTTTTTAATAATCTCAAGTGTTTCCTTTAAATGTGCCGTCGCAAAATCAGTCGTGTCTGTCAATGAAAAGTGAACATTCGCAAGGAGCACTGCATGATCGCCAATGCGAAGATCCGCGAGTTGCAAAATACGATTATGCTCGTCACCTACTTCTTGCTTGAGCACTACTGTATCGGTCTTGGTAACAGGGTACTTACTCAGCATCGCCAGGCCTTCACGGAATGTTGTGTACTCGTGACTTGGTTGCAACCTAGTCACCGCGCTATGTTCGTATGGATAGTTCAACTCTTCGTTAAGAATTTGTACTTGGTTTAGTGGTGATATATCAGGAATAAAGACTACTTCTTGGAATAAGATGACGTCTGGATCGGTTATTTTCAGATATTCAACAATTTCGGGTTTACGCTGCTGCCAGTCGGTAAAACCCTGGAGGTTTAGGGTCGTTAATTTCATCACTCTTTAGTGTAGCAAGGATTTCGCTTATGGAAGGATAAATGAGCCAAGAAGTAAGACTGCAAAGACACCCATGACAGCAAATGCTGCCCATAACCCCAGTTTTGACCAGAACTTACTTTTATATGTACCCATGATATCTTCACGACTCGAAAGCTTCGCGATAAAGAAAATCAGTGGCACTGCGGCAATTCCGTTAAAGACTGCAGTAAAGATCAATGCCTTGATCGGATCGAGACCAATAAAGTTGAAAGAGAGGCCAACGAGCGTCCCGACAATAATAATGACGTAGAATTCACGAGCCTGTTTGAAGCGGCGGAATAATCCCTCTTTCCAGTTGAACGTTTCAGAGATCGCATACGATGATGACCCAGCCAATACAGGAACACTCAAGAGACCAATACCAATCACTCCAACCGCAAAGATAACCTTTGAGATGTATCCGGCGTTTGGAAAGCCCTGAACAAGTGGCTCAATTGCTTTTGCAGCATCTGCAGCACTATCCACGTTCATAATGCCATGCGAACCCAAGACGACCGCACCCACGACGATAATGAACCAGGCGGTGACGTTCGAAAATAACATCCCAACAACCGTATCGATACGAAGACGGCGGAGATAACGACGAGAAATCTTTGGTGTTCCACCTTTTTGTGGCAATCGGTGTTCAGAAATCTCATCCTCCACGACATTACTTGCCTGCCAAAAGAACAAGTACGGTGAAATAGTTGTCCCAAAGATAGCGACAATCATATACAAGAACTCACGGTTGAATTCGATGTGCGGTGTGACAGTTGCCTTCAATACTTCAATCCAGGGCACGTTTACGAGGAAAGCCGTAATAAAGTACGAGAACAATGCCAAAGCAAGCCATTTCAAAATACGAACATACATACGGTATGGAACCAGAATCTCGAGTATCAAGATAATAGCCGCAAATGCCACCGCAAGCAGTGAAAACGGAACACCTGGCACCAGCAACTGCGCACTTGCTGCCATCGCACCAATGTCAGAGCCAATGTTAAAGGTATTAGCCGCAACAACTAAGAGAACAATCGGGAATAATACTTTTTTAGAATAAGTATCGCGAATAATTGCAGCAAGCCCTTTACCCGTTACTGCCCCTACCCGTGCACAAGCCTCCTGGACGGCTGTCATCAAAGGGTAGGTAAACAACATCGTCCATGGTAATTGCAGGCCAAACTGAGCTCCTGCTTGGGTGTAGGTTGCGATGCCAGAAGGATCATCGTCTGCGGCACCAGTCACAATACCAGGACCAAGGATACGCATGAAGCGACTAAAACCTTTTTTCTTTTTCTTCAGCGGCGGATCATTGGGAGATTTGAATAGCTCTTCTTCTACGTCGCGAATTTGCTCATCAGGGGTTTCAATTCGTAAAGCCATGACTGTAACCTACTAGCGTCGGTAGCGGCTATTACCGTGTGTCTGACGACGGAGGCGGCGCTTGATGCGGTGTCGGATAAAGAAGATAATGAAGACGATTAGCGCGATGAAGAGGACGAGGGCTATGATTGCGCCGATGATGTAGGCTTGAGGAATGACCCAGAATGATTTAGAAATATCGATGGTCGTATTCTTTTGACCATAGGTCAAAGTTCCAGTCACTGTGTAGTAACCAAATCCTGTCACATTCTTTAGGGGGACATCCCAGCGACGCGCGCCATCAGGTAACACTTGGTCACGTGGTGTCGTGACATTGAAGTCTGTTTCGTAAACAACTTTTTTGCCGTTCTTTACAGATAATTTACCGAACGGACCCTCTTGAATGTTGCCCTTGTTTTCAAAACGAACCAAAACACTTAAGTTATCGCCAGTCTGGAAAGTTGTCCCAGTGTGATTCTTCTGTTGCACGTCGAAGTTGGTCAGGTTTAACTGCTCAGTTGTCGGACCTGGCACAGTCAAAAGTACGAGGGAAGCGACGCTTGGATTCAAGTTCACTTGCCCTCCATCAGTACCTGATGCAGGTGTGAAACGAATTGCACCGTAATATCCACCAGCTTGCGTACCAGCAGGAACGGTGATAACAACTTTAATTGTCACTGATTTTAATGCTGGAATAGTTGTGTCGGGTATCTTTGTTAAAAATCGCTTCAAACTGTGCGTCGGTGCATATGTGTTTGCATCAAGAATAAGTGCAGGTGCACCTTTTTCGTCAGCTGAAATAAAGTCGTTTTCGATTGGACTCACAACGACCGGCGCGTTCGTTAGATTTGTAACCGTCATTTCGACTGTTTTTGAAGTACCTGCTGCAATTTCAATGTCAGTACGTACAGGTGATGCCTTAAGGACATTTGTCGAAGATATAGCAGACTGCGCAAATGACTGGGATCCTGAAAGGAGGGCGAATGTAAATGCAGCGAAGATCGCTATCCCAACACTCTTTCGGATATATTTTTTTGTTAACACACTATGTTTCCCTATTACGTGATTACTTTCCATCATAGCAGGTACGCTTATGTTTGGAAATGTTATTTAGAGAAAACGGCACCCCTATTGAAGGGGTGCCGTTTTCAAGTTTTGATAAACTAGAATTTACCAGTAGCAATCATGCTCAAGCTTGTTGAGTAATTACCGGCTGGGGTGCTGTTTGTCACACTCGCACCGAAAGTAAGGTCCATGTTTTGGTTATTTGCAGGAGCCCCCGCAGTGTCTAGGAATAGATCACCCATTGGGCCTGTTACACCGGAGGTTGGATTATTGCCTGCAATATAGTTGAACTTATAACCTGTGTTGTCATAGATACCACCAACAGCAGGCTGAATAGTCCCGTTAGGATTATCACCTGTACCACTTGCTGTACCTGTCTTAACTCCAAACTTTGCAGCACCTTTAAGGAATGTTGTCGTGAGTGCTGGAGCGATATCACATCCAGTTGCACCAACTCGCTTTAACCCACCACAATCTGTTGAGCTCTTCAAATAGATAACTGCACCAGAAACTGCGTTCGTAGATATCTGCGTGTAAAGTGTACCGGTACTTAGGTGGTCAGGATCAAGTGCCTTAGTGTTTCCTACAGGTTCACCAAGTGCAAGCACCGGTGCGTGCGATGCGGCGTCGCCACAGTTTGCAGTAATGACTGCATTAGCGACACAGAAAGTCATACTTTCAAGCACTGCACCAGAAACACCAATTGTTGGGTTGATAGAGATAGCAACACCACCATTATCAACGCCCGCAGTACCATCAGTGTCAGCTGCCGCAGCCGATGCATCTACGTATGTTGCTATACGTGCATATAGCGGTCCGGCTAATGTTGGGTTATGAATACCCGTGACATCAACTGCAATTTGGTCACTTGCCGCAATTGTACCCGCAACCACAAAACTGTTTGCGGTTGGTTTTGTGACAGTAGTGAATCCACTTGTCGTAGATGCAGCATTTGCTGTACTGAAACCACCAGGTGCTACACAGGCGGTCGCCGTGTCTGGACTATTGTTACAAAATATAATGCCAAAAGCACCACCACCAGCAGATGATACTGGGACTGTAAATTTAACTTGATATGTGACGTTATCTGCGTTTGCAGATGAACTACTTAAACCAACTGATCGTTCCGTTACTTGGGCAGCCGAAACTAACCCTGGCACGATAATAGCAACAGACAACACAGCTGCTGCGATTAAGTACCCAATACGCTCTTTTGCTACTTTTAATATGTTCATTTTTTCCTCACGTGTTCCATCACGTTCACTTTCCTAAGGATTAGTTTGCATGATCCCGCTTATGTTTGTCAAGCATTTCCTCAGCAAGGTTTTCCACAGTTTGAATAAACAATTATTCTTTGTAAGCTTCTTGCTCTTTTGCCATCTTATTGCGAAGTGAAACAAGTTGACTGCGACGACCTAACCAATAGGCTGGAAATAGAAGTGCAACAGCGATTGCAGCTGGAATCCAAAGAATTTTAGTCGTTATAGTGGTTGGACCGGCTGCAGGTGCAGCGGCTTCCACTTTTCCGTTACCTAGGCCAATGACCTGTAAGAATGCACTCACTCCATTAACATCAGTCACCTTGATGTTAATTTGATAAATACCCGCCTTTTTATAGGTATGTGCAATGTTCACGAGTCCTGCAAGTGGTTGGCTCTTCAATTCTGTTGCAGATCCATCACCCCAGTCAATACTAAAGGCATATGGCCCCGTTCCACCAGATAGCTGTAATGGCCAAGTTAATTCGCTGCCGGCATTTGCAGCACGCCGGCCATAAGAACTCGTTAAGGTAATGAGTGCACCAAAAGCGCTAAACTGCGTATTGGTGTAATTTACTGTGGCGATATTAGAAACAGGACCCGCTTGATCAAGTTCGTCGTAAACAATTGCCGTAAATTCGTTTGTGCCTGCGAAGAGGCTCACTTGCAGGCTAAAGCTCCCATTCGTACACATCACCGATCCAACCATTACGCTGTTGTCATAAATTTGTACTAATAGCCCATTGGGACAAATACCATTGACGGTTGTTGGCGACGTAGAAAATGACGATCCATTACCTGGAGTACTAATGGTTGCACCCTGTGCTGGTGGTGCTTGTAATTTTGTCGCCGCAATACCATATGAGCCAGGTTGCGGAGGGGGCGTCGGTAGCTGCGTGATTGCCCCTGCCCTATCTGTCATCAGTATAGAAACAAAAAGCGCCAGTAGACACGCCGCGATAATCGGGAGTGTCCACTGTGCGCTAAAACGAGTCTTGTGTATCATGCTTGTGTTTATTGTAGCTTGCTGACGCTATATTCAAAAGTGTTCAGCGTTTGTTTTGGTTATCGGCGGCGGCGAAGTGCACGTCGTGCTTGTCCACCAGAGAGCTTTCGGCGGATACCGACGTAGAGGCGCCAGACGACGATAACGATGATGGCGAGAAGGACGAGGAAGACGATAACGAACCAGAGTGGCAAGTACCAGAATGAACCAACACCGGTGATTTCCTTGGTTAAATTACCATTTTGACCATAGAAGACATCTAATGAAATCTTGTAGTAACCAGGCCATAGGCCAGGATTGACACACGAAGATGCAGTTGTCTTTGAGCCACTAAAATCGACTTCTTGTGATGCAAGTTTAATACAACTATTGTATGTACGCGTTTGACCAATGAGAGCCAATGAGCCAGAAGGGTTTACTTCAGTAATTTTTGTCTCGCGACCAAAAAGATCTTTGAGCGTAATACTTCCTACGGGTGACTCTGTGACGTTACCAGTGTTTTGAAGTGTGTATCCAATAGTTGTAGGCTGTTTATCAACTATAAACTTGTAACCTTCGATTTTACCTTGAGCTGCAGGATCATATACACCCAACTTCTTTAGGTTGAGATTTTCAGTTACTTCACCAGGGATTTGAGTAAAGACAAGCGTGACACCTGATGCGCTTAAACCAACATTTCCGCCACCAGAAGGTGCGCCTGATGAGTAGACGATTGCACTGTAGTAACTACCAGCTCCGTGCCCTGCAGGAATCGCAACTTTCATTTTTACTGTTTTTGTTCCACCAGCAGGAACACTAACTGTTTCAGGAACTGTCATATATGGCTTAAGAGACCATGTTGTTTGGGCAGCGTCCGGATCAAGGAATAACTTTGGTGTTCCGCCGTTATCAGTAAACGTAAAATCAACGACACGCATTGTTAAGTCGAGTGCGCTCGTCGTATCTAGATTTCGAATAAGAAGCGTGTCATCGACAGACTTACCGGGCTCAATTAAGTAATTCTTTTTGGGCGTAATGCTCAGCGCTGCTGAAGACTGTGCATTTGCAGAGGCGGCCGGCAATAAATATACAACTCCCATCAGAAGTGCAATAGCAACTAAGGCAATGCCTTTAAAGCGTTTCATGTGTTTCTCTTCCCTCACGTTTAACTTTTTTTAAGTATAAGCCGTATTGTAGCATCAAAATCGACCACTGGCTACGTAGGTAATCGTTGTGCTATACACACCAGCCTTAAGATTTGGGTTTGAATTCACAATGTAACTAATAGTAAATTTTTTCATTAAGCTGACATTGGGTGAAAAAGCCACAACATCACCAGAGACGTATTTGTATTGATTCGGAATTCCATAGTCTGGCATAGGAACAGCATTCGTGAATGTACCTTCAGGATCAGATCCAATAGCAGGTGCAGTGTTTTGCACGAGATTAATACCAAATTGATTCACACCAACCTTACTTTCCGTAGGATTCGCGAGTCCATCAATAACACTTGTTCCTGCTGCCAGTGGTGTCCCTACGGCCGTGACAGCGAATCCCCCACTCGCATTCGTCCCCACCGCTATCTCGGATTTTGCAACGAGCGTTGAACTAGCCTCAAGCTGTCCCATGTCTGTATAGTAGGTTTCATCAGAATCAGTACATCCAAGCGCTACCTGCCTTGCAAGACAAAATATCAGTTGCGGAGGCACTTGAGTTTCAATATAAATACTCGTTTGAACCTGACCTTTAACCGAACCAAAGTCAACCTGTGAACCAGTTCCATCAGACGACGTGAGTGTCTTGAGTCGAATTGAAAACGACTGGGTGGTATCCGTCGGGTTTTTAATATTATTAAATGTATAGGAAGAAGGCGTGCTCGCAGGTATCGCAGATTGTGAGCGGCTCAAAACAATATGATTAGTCGACTGGGACAGTATAGAGTATCCCATCTCACCAGTTTGCGCAGATAGTGTCGCTAATGACGCATCTAGACCTTGAGGAGTCACACAAGCCTCATACGGGATTGGGCTCACACAAAACAGCATATCAACTGAATTGATCGGCGTCGGCGTCATATAGCGAAATCCTATTGTGTACGAAGTTGTTGCGCCTGGTTGGTTAATGGCCATAAAGAGACTACGATTCTCAAGTCGTGTTGAAGCCGATGCGGGTGCAACAAATACAAAGAGTGCCAATAATAATGCCAGAAATTCTGGAGTCCACACGGTGCGCCATTTCACAAAGGCGAAGTGATGTATTCGTACCATCCGATGGTGCATAGGGTTATTGTACTAGATCACAAGCATTATGCGTAGAGGTGTAAGACAATCAAAAACCGACCCTCTTTCGAAGGTCGGTTTTGTTTGATAACGTATCGAGTCTTTAGTTCTAAGCGATCGGCCTAGTACTGAGGAGCTGCGATGTAGTTGATCTTGGTAGTGTAGATACCAGCTGGAGTGGTCGCAGCGATGTTCGCAATGTAGCGCATCTTTGCTGTGACACAGTCGACAACTTGAGAACTCTCGCTAGCCAGTGCAACTGGAATCTGCTGAGAAGTTTCGTCAAATGCGTATGCAGTATCAATAGCCTGAGTACCTGAGTAATTCGTGTTGTTTACTCCTGCACCTTGATTGTAATTAGCATCTGCTGCAAGTGGGTAGAGCTGTGGAGCGTGCCAACTTGCGTTTGAACCAGTGTCTGTAAGTGTTGTTGCATCAACACCTGTACCGGCTACAATTCCTGAAGCAGTATCGTCTGCACCGTATTCAAACGGTTTAGTAGATCCATTTTCTGAGTTGTAGTTTACTTGGTAGCCTGTCGTGAAAGCAGGTGTATTCCCGTTCGCTGGTGTCACAACTGGAGTAGCGGTCGAGTTAGCAATAGCTAGTCCAAATTGTTCAGCACCTGCAGTAGGGGCTTTCTTCACATCACCAATTGCTTTAATCTTGTCGTTTACAGTGTTACTCAGCGTATTACCCGAGTAGTAAACAGTCGCACCTGCACTTGAGTTTGAACTCAGGCGCCAGTATGAGTGAGTACTGTAAGTCGTTGTTGTTGATAGTGAGAATTCAGATGATGGATCACCCATTTTTAGGGAATTCACTTTTAAATCTGTATCGGTTGGGTCCATGGTCGTTGTAATACGGTTACATGGACTGTGAGCTTCGTTACCAGTTGCTTTATAGAACTGGCTTGAACCTGCTGTACCACCACTCGCGAGAGTGTTAGGGTCAACGGTACCAACAGAGAATTCCATTGTTTCCAGGACCTTTGTTTGAATTTGGATCGATTGGTTCATGACGTTTGCAACAGTCACACCACCATCGATGATATTCGTTTCTGCACGAGCTGTAGCGTCGTCATAAGTGTTGATCTTGACGAAGAATGCACCAGCACCGGGGTTAGTGATGTAGTTAGTATCTGTCGCAAAGAATACAATCTTTACAGATTCACCAGCAGCAAATCCTGCACCATTAGTGTTGACTAATGTAATTTGGTTTTTCTGAGGAGATGCAGTACCATCTTGTGCGACCTGTGCTGTCATTTCCCAGCCTTGGCTTTGCACCCAGTTAGCGCCAACTTTAGAGTAAACTACAAAGTTTTTACCGACCGTTGTACTCGCAGGTACAGCTTTTACAGCACCTGTGGTTGTATTAATGTACGTACTAAAATCAGTTGAATTGTCTAGCTCTGAAGCGGCCGGTGTTGTAACAATTTCAAGGTTACTTTTGTGGGCAGTTTCAGTTGCTCCACTGTTAGCAATCGTACCAGCACCTTGTGTAGGGCTGTCTGAAAAGTTATTTCCCGGGTCATAACACATACCAGCAGATAGAGTACAGTACTGGAAAGTAATGGCCTTCATCTTGTCAGTTGTTGTGTCGGTACTTACCTTAAAGGCAAAAGTATTACCAGTCTTCTTACCGTTTGCTCCACTGTTAGGTGGTGCGTACAGAGCGTTACCAGAACCGTCCTTATAGTCCCATCCTGGTGATGAGCTTGAAAGCGTCAAGCTACGATCAGTTAGAGGGTTCAATGCGTCCGCGAAGGTAAGCGATGCTGGTGCGAACGCTGCTGCTACAACAGCAAACACTGCGCCAAACATCGTCCCACGTCGGACGATTGACTTGAGTTTATTTATACTCATATTTCTCCTTATGTTTGTTTTATGGTGGCCCTTTTCTTAGGGGTACATCGGCATTTTACCACTAGCGGTATCACTAAAGCAATAGTGTTGTAAAAGTTATCCACAGGCTTTCTTAAGCAAGTGCTAGTAGACTGGAATCACGACAGCCGAGAAGTCACCAGAATAGTGACCTGCAGGCGTTCCGCTTGAAATATTGACGATCATACTAATGGTGTAATCGGTCTCGCCAGACGACTTCGTACTATGTGCAACATTGTCACCAGACTTAAACATAAAGAGGTTTGGTGATTTGTAATTATCATAGACCATACCAAAACTTGTCTTCGCATCTGGAACCTGAACTAAGTTAGCACCAACGTGCGGATTAGTGTTTTCAGCGGCATTAATCCCAAACTGCTCGGTTCCTGGAACAGATTGCACCGGTGTATCAGAGGTGCTAAGCGTGTGGCCATTGTACTTTGGCGGATCACCGATCACTTGCAGTACATACCCGTCACTCAAATAGCTACGAATCTTAATAATAGTCGTTTTAGTAGCGGTTGTTTCTGAGGTCAGCGTTCCGAGGTTTGACTGCCCTGCTTCGACGATCACTTCGAGCAGCGGATCACTGTTGGTGATTGTTCCAAACTTTACGTTATTCGTAGCACTTGAGGCATTACCGACCGCCGAGTCACCAATTGAGACTTTGGCACAATACGATCCCGAACAACTTTGGACCGATGTCCCCGACGTAAACTGCGTTTCTGTCACACTATAATGCGACGAACTGGAGGTGACGGCGAGCGCAGTTCCATGGACTCCAAGCGGAATAAGCACTGCAAGTAATACAGGCAAAATATATCTCCACAATCTCCGTTTTTGCATAAGCTAAATACATTATGACACAGCTAGCGCCACACCGTTAAATATAGTAAGCTGTACATAAGCATAAACGTAAAAAATACAAGACTTACACACACGCCATGGAGCCAGAAAAAAAAGACGAGCCTACCACTGAGAACAAACCCTCAGAAGTAGAACCCCAAGCACCGACTGATGCCCTCAGCCGTACTCCTGAAGATCTTGAGCAAGAAGCCGATAAGGCCTCGAATGAGATTGATGCCGAATCACTTGCTGAAGAAGCGCGTGCCAAAAAGCTCTCACCTCTTAAGCGTATTCTTCGTAAAGTAAACGTCTACCTTCTTATTTTTATTTTGCTCGTCGTCGTCGGTGGCGCCATTGCGCTCGTTCAGTTCCTCAACAGCCAGAAAGCACCAGTTGTTCCGGATGTTGCCAGTCAACAACTCAGTGCCGATGCCTTGAAGCAGCTAAACAACACCGATGCAACAGTTGGTAACTCATCTCAAACCCTGACCATTCAAGGTAATGCCATTATTACAGGCCAGACGTTAACGCGCGGGAACCTAAACGTTGCCGGTAACTTCCAAAGTGGTGGCGGTATTACTGCGCCGACCATCACCGTTGCCGGTGCAGCAAATCTTGGCGCAACTCAAATCAATAGTTTGCAAATCGCGACCACACTTGCCGTTCAAGGCAGCACGACTGTTGCAGACTTAAATGTTGCAGGGACAAGTTCATTTAGCGGCGCAGTCACTGCCTCACAAATCACCGTCACTCGTCTTATCCTCAGTGGTAATGCATCGCTCACTATTCCAAACCACATCGCGTTTACTGGTCCATCACCAACACGAACCGTGAATAGCGCAGTGCTTGGTAACGGTGGAACAATGTCTATCAATGGTTCAGACACTTCTGGAAGCATTAATATTAATACCGGTAGCAGCACGGTTGCCGGTTGTTTTGCAAAAATCACTTTCCAACAAGCCTACACTAACCAACCACACGTCATCGTCAGTCCAATTGGCGCCGCTGCGGGACAAACCCAGTTCTACGTTGATCGTAACAATACAAGCTTTAGTATTTGTACTTACAACGCAGCACCACCGAACCAGACATTCGGCTACGATTTCTTTGTGACAAACTAAGCAACGTTTCTTTACACGTCGACGAACACGACAACACGCTCTGCTTTAACGTGCATCAAAGCGCGTGAGATCTTGATGACTTTTCGGCCTTCTGGTGTTTCAATCAGCAGATTACCTGGAATAAGCATGCAGAGGAAATTATGATGATGAGGCAAAATATCAAATGGCCCCGTCTCGTTCACTGCGCTGAGGCTATAGCCTTTGCCCTCGTAATAAACTTTGAACGGCGCATAGACCTTAATATCAATTGATGGCCTTTCGGTCTCTGCCATTATTTAGCTGCTTCCTTTTGTTCGGGTGGGAGGGGTTCAATGACCTTTTCTGCAGGTTTTTCACCAAGTGGTTTTTCCTCGGGTGTATCACCAATACCGCTTTGCTTGTTTTCATTGCGTCCAATAATCGCTTCAACACCATTAAGGGTATCTTCACGGGTCATGTGTTCACCAGGAACACCAGTTACCTTTTCCATCACATTAAATCGTTGCTTAAAGAATTCAACCAACTCTTTGGCCTTGTTGTAGTCATCGCGGTCCTCAGCAGATAGTTCGGACTCACCAATAATGGCAATGATGCCTTTCAATGATTCGTATTTCTGCAAGATTGCTGTTGCGCGAGTCGCTAGGTCGTAGTGTCGCTCCCCAACCACTTCAGGCGTCAGAAGACTCGACTTAGATGCCAAGATATCAACTGCTGGGCGAATGCCCTGGGCAGCAACGGCACGGCTGAGGACGATCGTACTGTCTAATTCGTGTTGGATCATTTGGACCGCTGGGTCGGAAAGGTCATCGGCCGGGACGTAGATTGTCTGCAGTGCTGTAATTGACCCATTCTTGTTCGTTGACAAACGGTCTTGGAAGGTTTTCACATCCGAGAAGACAGTCGGCTGATACCCACCTTCTGCAGGCGTTTGGTCGATAATGGTTGAAACCTCATTCTTTGCTTGGATATAACGATACATGTTGTCGGCGAAGAGAAGGACGTCTTTCTTTTGATCATCACGGAAGAACTCAGCAAGTGTAATTGCACTCAGTCCAATCAAACTACGTTGCACTGGATTCTCATTCATTTGTCCAAAGAACATGGCAGTTGTTTTCAACAGGTCATTATCACCCAATGTCTTGAAGAGTTCGTGACCCTCACGAATACGCTCACCAATACCAGCAAAGATTGAGAGCGCACCAGAACCAGTCGCGACGTTATTAATAATCTCCATAGTAAGGACTGTTTTACCCACACCGGCACCACCGACGATACCGATCTTGCGACCTTTGACGAACGGCGTAAAGAAGTCGAGGACCTTGAGGCCAGTTTCCAGCACGTCATCAGATTTGTTTTCGAGGCTTGATTCTTGGAAAGCTGGTGCAAAGATTGGACGCTTGATCATTTTGTCGAGCACAGCTTGATCTAATTGCGGCTTTCCATCAATCGGACGACCCATAGCATCCCAAACACGACCAACCATTTCATCCCCAACCGGAATTTCAAGGCTATGGCCACTTCTCGTCACTGATGCACCTTTTTGAATACTGTAGTCTCCACCGATATTGAGGCAGATCGCCATATCACCGTGCTCAAGTCGACTGACTAACAGAGGTGACTTCTTTTCATTATCGATATAGAGCATCTCGTTAAGATCGGGTAAATCTTCATCAAACTGGACCTTAATAACCAAGCCCTTCAACGTTCGGACGATACCTTTTTTATAGATTGTTTCTTCGGCCATTATTCTGCTCCTCCGGCTCGTAGTTTTTTCAGACCCGCCATAGATTCTTTCAACCTGGTGTCGACTTGGCTACGTTTTGCTCGGTTATATTCAGTATGTAATCCAGCAACATTGGAAATGGAACGCTCTTTCGCAGCCGACATCGCTTTGAAACGACTCGCAACCTGCGCCAAACGACTATCGTAAATAAACTGAGAGATAGTCAAACGCAAGATTGAGTTCTCGAGGTGTGCGGCAACAGAATACGAGTTTGGTTCAAAGATATATGTTTTCTCGGTAATCTTGTCATCACTGACGGTTGCGAGGTCAGCCACACGGCCACGACTCGATACCACTTCGCTCAGATCAACATCTTTAATTTCTTGTTGCGAAAGCGAAATATAGTTCTGGTAATAGATCCGGCTTTTAGCGTATTTGCGAATGATATCCATCAATGGATCGACGTTAATATAGTCGTGTTCAGGAAGGTCAAAGTAATACGTGTAATCAACATGTGCTTGTTTGAGTTTCGTTGTTCCGTGGTGCCCAATAACTAATACGTCATTCTTCGTTTCGTCGTAGTGTTCCATGAATTTGCGAATCAGACGGTTATCGATGTCACCGCTCAATCCACCTTTGGCAGTAATCAGAATAAGGAGCTCTTTTTTGTTCGGTGTTTCACCAACGACGCGCCCATAGTTAAACATGACGTCGACACGAATTTGTTTGTAGATATTCCATACTTCGTCAAAGAATTGGTTACTGATCAACACTTTGTTTTTCGTTTTCGCAATTTGCATACTACTAATACTTTCAAGTGCTGATGTCAGGCTCACCACAGATCGAGCTGCAGCTTCTTCGGCTTTAATTTCAAGAGGACGACGCATCTACTTTTTCTCCTCTTTCGCAGCAGCAGGCGCAGCCGTTCCAGCTTCAGCTTGCTCGGCATCTTCAGCCTGCTTTTTCTTCTCTTCTTCAGCCTTTGCCGCCTTATCCATTGCAGCCTTTTTCACTTCGTCAATTGTCATGACTTCAGCCTTCAATGCTGCTTCAATTTCGTCGTAGTTACCTTTCATGTCTTTGTCTTCTTGAACCTTTGGACCATATTCATGGACTCGTTCTTTTAGCTTCTCGACATTGATAATCTCTTCAGGTGTACTGCCAAGCACGATACCCATAAGCAACTGCTGTTCAATAAAGCTATACACTTCACCGATACCCTGGTTCATTAATTTAAAGAGGACTTTACCCTTTTCGTAGTCGGCCTGTGCTTGAGGGCTCAGCTCTGTACCGAAGTGAGCATATTCTTCGGCGACACGATAGCCAGCGAGTGTTAAGTTCAACTTATCAGCAAACCCTTTTTGGCGCTTGTTCTGACCAACACCACCCACACGCGTCACAGACAAGGCTGTACTGACTGCTGGGCGCATCGTTTCAGCAAAGATCTTGCCATCAAGGATCCATTGACCATCGGTAATCGACATGACGTTTGTTGGAAGGTAGGCAGTAATATCACCACCTGGCGCATAAATAATTGGGATCAGCGTTTGACTGGCGTGATTTGATTCCGTCTTTCCTCCGCGCTCCAAGAGACTCGAGTGGGTATAGAACATGTCACCAGGATATGAGTCACGACCTGGAGAGACACCGGCGATCAATGAAATCTCACGATAGGCCTGGGCGTGTGCAGTCAGGTCATCATAAATCACCAGTGTATCCATGTTTAATTTGTGCCAGAAATATTCGCCATGCGCTGCGCCAACATACGGTACAAGATACGTCAGGATGAGGGATTCAAAGGAGTTACTCACGACAACGATTGCTTTTTTCAGGGCATCGTTTTTCTTAAGAGTCGTGACGAGTTCGGCAACGTCGTGGTTACGTTTCGCAATCAACACATAAATCACGGTCACATCGGTATTCTTTTGGTTAATCGCCACCTGGGCAGCAAGCGCCGTCTTTCCCACCTTACTGTCACCAAGCATAGCCATACGTTGTCCACGTGCCAATGAATATTCAAGGTCAAGAATCGTCACACCCGTTTCAATCGGCGTATCAAGCAGTTCACGTTCGTAAAGCATCGGAGCTGCATGGAAAACATCCCACTCTTGATCAGCAACAATCTCGCCTTCACCGTCGATTGGTTCACCGAATACATTGATGACACGACCAATAAAGTTTTTACCCACAGGAATCATAATATCGAGTGCTTCAATTACACAAACCATGCCAGTATGCAGTGGCGAGGGATCAAGCTTCATCACGATTACGTGATCTTCAAGGACCTGGTGAACATAGCCACGAGTATCATCTTCGAAACGAACTGTTGCATGCACGTTGGTAGGCTGTAACCCGCGGACACTCACCATAAACGAGTCGATACCAACAATCTCCCCAACAGGATTTCCAGCAGCAACCAGCTTTTCGTATGTCTTACCTGCTGGCACGGAGTGCTCCTAATTCTTCAACCAGCTTGCCACGACTATTCTTAAGCATCGCACGCAAGCTAAGGTCATGAACATGATTTGGTGTTCGCAAATACACACCCGCAACGAGTGAAGGCTGCAACCCAACTGAAATCACCGCATGCGGATCAATCGATTCACGAACATAGAGCGCAAGTTGCTGCAAACTTTCAGGATCGGCCGTGACAGCAAAGGTCATATGCAATACAGGCACGTTGTCTTTCAAAAGACGTAACTCTTTAATGAGTGTTTCGCGCATCTTGCCGTCTTCAAGTGTGAATTGGTTCTGCGCCAAGAAATCAGTTAAAGGCTCGGATAAAACAGGAACGACAGGTTTCACACCTTCGCCGCCGCGAATTGCGGTCGAGATCATTTCTGCATCAACTCGTTCAACTTCCTCAACCAGATGCGCAACATCAAGATGCGTCACCAAACTAGCTGGGAGTACAAAGTTCTCGTGTGTTTTCACAGCAACATCGGTCATAATTTCATGTCACCTATGATTGCGTCTTTGTTAGCTTCCATTTGTTTGATAATAAGTGGGAGCTGCGCCTTCAAATCGAACTGATCACCCAATGCCCCAAGCAGGTAGTGTTCAACTATTTGTGCCATATTATCTTGGAATGCAGTCAGAACCACATTCTCTTGGTCCTCAATGTTCTTCTTGAGTGTTTCACCCAGTTGCGCCGCCTGTGTCTGCAATGATACAGCGCTATCCTTAATTGTTTGAATAGCAGAAGCCTGCTCGTCCTTCATTGCGGTCATACGACTCATGTTTTCTTCGAATACACCGTTGATCATGACGCCCTGGTTAGCGATGCTTTTTTGAATCATTGTCGTCAAATCTTGATATTGCTTCTCGAGCGTTTCAGCACTCTTGTTGAGATTATTTAAGGTCGCATCTTGCGCATCCTTCATCTCTTTGCCATAAGCAGCAAACTTCTCATCAAGCTGTTTGATGGTATGCTCTTTTAGCTCTGTATTTACCTTAGCAATTGAGCCATCAAGTGCCTCTAGCGTGTGCGTTTTTAGTTCATCACTAATTGCAACGACTGCTTCATCAAGGTCTTTTTTAAAGAGGACAACATTTTCTTTAATAACGCTATCAAAGTATTCACGGGCGTGGGCGCGAATCTCTTCACGAAATGATTCGTCAAAGAAATTCTTCTCATTCTCAAAAACCTCAACAATAGGCGATTTCTGATCAGACTGCTGTTTGTGTTGGAATAATCCCACTACTGTTGCCCACCTTTTTGCATCATAGCTTTAATAATAAATATACCGCAAAGAGACCAATAACTAAAATCAATAAACTCGTTACGATCACCTGTAGAAGTGCCCTAAAGATTGATTTCTTTGACATTGGATTACGACCGATTGAAATCACACTATTACGAACGCCCGAATAGAGCATTGCGATGGCTGTAATAATACTCAGGCCCGTAATTGCCATACTGAGGTAGATACGAATCGCACTGACTGGCTTTTCAGCGATGGCTGTTCCAATGCGCTCAAGAAAGTCAGGAACATTCACCTTGGTCGTTTTGTCATTCGGGTTGTGTTTGATATCAACGGTCACTGGAACTGACCCAAGGATGACTGTTTTGTTGTCCTTGCCAGTCGTGTCTTTTAATGTCGTTGTACCTAAAGTCACTCCCTTAGCATCAAACGCTTGAGTCGCTCGGCCAAAGACCGTTTTCTCCTCTGTTCCGGCTTTCATCAGAACCCCGTTTACAGATGACATCGTCAAATAATCACCAACCGCAATCGTTCCTGCCTGATTGCTCACAATTGCGTTGTAGGTACCAGAGACAGCAACAAACACTTCGTTCTTTAATGCGTCGTTTGAAGAGGCGACCAGCAGCTGACTGCGATCCACCGTTACCCCGAACATGTTTGCAAGGTTCGCTTGTGTGGCAATCTTTACCTGACTGGGGTCATCGCCAGAAAGTTGCACAATCGTTCCGTTATCCAGCGGTGTTTCTGTGGCATATCCTTGGACGCTACCACCCCCGTACCCAGACTCGGCAAAAGCAGGAGAAATAACAGAAGCAGTGATGCCAATGACCACTGCAAAGCTAAGAATAATTCGTGATAGTTTCACTGTTTGTTTAAACTCCGACACCCTCAATGTTATCTCTGTTATGCGCTGGGTTCATTATACCATAACCACCATGAGCATTTTATTGTCGAAATGTAGTGCTTATGTTAGAATAAATCCAAGCTTCAGATGGCACCACACGTCTCCAGTGAAATAAACAATATATGCTTACCTCACAGAGGTAGAAAACAAATATAAAGAATGTGGTGCCACCTCCCCACCGTTATTAGACGTAGTCTAGTGCTATTAATGTTAGTGCTGACCACACTGACCGTTGCGTTTACTACAACGCTTATATTTGCGCACGCGTCACACGCGGTTGCGAATACGAACAAAACGATCAACTTCCAAGGCCGCTTGCTCACCGCAGGAGGGGCCGTTGTTCCTGATGGCAACTACAACATCCAATTTAAGATTTATCAAGGTGGATCCGGCAAACTTGCTGGCAACCCAGATGGTTCACTCAAGTGGACTGAAAATTACGTCAATGCGAATAGCACCGGTGTCGAAGTCAAAGATGGCTTCCTATCGGTCAACCTGGGATCAATCAATTCGTTTGGAACGAGTATCGATTGGAACCAGGACAATCTTTGGCTTTCCATGAACGTCGCCGGCTCAGCAGCCGGCTGTTCGACGTTTGGAACAGCACCATGTGGCGCTGACGGCGAAATGCTTCCTATGAAGCAGATCACTGCAACACCGTATGCCATCAACTCTGGTCAATTGAACGGCATTACTTCTGACGGCTTCCTACAAAATACCTCATCACCTCAAACAGCAAACTTCAACATCAACGGTGCAGGAACTGCTGATCTTCTCACCGCGACAACCAAACTGAGCACTGCAGCCATCGACACTGTCGGAGTTGACGGCGTCCTTACTATCGGTGCGACAAATGCAGGGACCATCAACATCGGCCGCGCAAACGACGCCAACAGCAATATTAATATTGGCGTAGGAACGGGATCGAGAACAATTACTATCGGAACAACAGATAACGCTTCATTCATGAACCTGCAAGGTGGAGTTGGCGGTGTCCGAGTGACAACGAACGGTGGTTTCGTGGTTCGTTCCGGATCGAGCAATGTCGATGCCTTCTCCGTAGTCAGTGATGGAACACTCGTAAACCTAAGCACCGATGCAACATTCAAGGTCAAAAATCATAATGGGACAGCACTCCTATCCGTGGACGATAGCAGCAATCAAATTCATACCAGCTATGCATCGACGTTTGTTGCAGATGGCTACGCAACGTTTACCCAAGGGATTACCGTCCAGGGGACAGGGAGCTTAAACTATACAACACCAGGTGGTACACCGCTCACAACGGCAATCAATATTCCAAACTATTCAGTTCCCGCATTCGGATCTGTTCTCTCATTCGGTCTTCCTTCAACTTCTGCCGCGACAGCCCGTGGGCTTCTCGTCGCCGATGGTCGAACAGGCAATCACCAAGCAACAATTGGGGTCTTGTCACCAGATGAAAATGCAATCATGGGCCTCAGCTGGAACGGCAGCAACTCAACTGGTACACTTTCAAATACCGCGAGCTCACTCGCCCTCCAAGGTAATGGATTAAACCTCCTTACTGCAACAAACGCCGGCGGACAAGCAAACGTTGGTATCGGTAATAACGCGACCTCTGGATACGCATTAGATGTCACAGGTGACATTAACTCCTCAACTGAATACCGTATCGGTGGTGTGACTGCCCTCACAAATACCTCACTCACCTTTGGTGGTACGACGAGCTCAACAATCGCTTCATCTGGTGGACAATCACTTGATCTTAATGGCAGCACCGGCGTGAATATTAAGAGCGGCAACACGACCAGCGCAAGCTTCGGTGCATCAAATGTCCAAATTGGTAGCGGCTCAGGAACTGGTACACCAACACTCCTCACCCTTGATAAATCAGGTACAGCGCCAAGTGTCTCTGGAAATGCAATGCTTGGTAGCATGTACTACGACACGACTCTTGGCCAAGTCCAATGTTACGAAGCTAATGGTTGGGGTAATTGTACAAACAGCCCAGACGACTTCGTTTCACTCAGCCCAGAGTACAGCAACGCAGTTATTCACAGCACTGGTATCGGAACAATGACATCAGACCTCTGTTCAGACGCATTGAACATTAATGACGGTAGCACTTCACAACCAACCATTTGTGGTACGAACGAAACCTACAACTACTACAACTGGACATCAGCACAGTTGACTGCGCAGACTCGAAGCATCTATGTGACCTACCAGCTTCCAGGCAGCTTCAAGGAGTTCGTTCCAGGCTCGACCTCACTGATGGGCCTCACCGATGGTTCCGACTCAACCGTGAGCTATGAAGTCTATCGAAACACCAGCACAGGCCTCGTCGCCTGTGGTACCGCAACATCTGTCTCTACTGGTGCGCAAACGAGCTGGCAAAAAGCGATTGCATCAGGCACGGCAGACCCATCAAGCTGTAACTTTGCAGCCGGCGACAGTATCGTCTTTAAGGTCAACCTGACTACAGCGAAAAACGCCAATGCATACGCCAGTACCCTTAACTTCGCCTTTAGCAATCACTAGAAGCACGCGCTTATGGTAAAATGACACTACTAGCAGAAGGGTACGTGTGATGATACAAATGAAAAGAAAGCTTAAGAAGCGAACCATTATTATTGGTAGTATTCTTGTGGTTTTGATCGCGGCGACCATTACCACAATCCTCGTCGTTACCCACAAACCCGGTCACACCATTATTCAAAATACTGGCTATACCACTATCCTGCCCGAGGGTCGCTCGATCGTTCAACTCGGTGGCTGGGTACGTGTCAGCCCTAAAGATAGTGATCCTGTGTATGCCTACGCGGATTCGATAGGCGGTATCCCAATCAGTGTCAGCGAACAACCACTTCCTGAATCTTTCAAAACAAATAGCGTTGCCAAAGTTTCAGAACTTGCGAAAAGCTATAACGCATCCGCAACACTCGCCATTGGTGATACGACTATCTACATCGGTACTTCAGCAAAAGGCCCGCAATCGGTTATCTTCACGAAATCTAATCTATTAATTCTTATTAAATCGGAAAAGAAAATAGAAGATGCGGCGTGGTCAAACTACGCCGCATCTCTGCAATAACCTGAATTGTGACTTACTTACCGTCGGCGTATTTGTCGATTGACTGTGCAACCTTACCGTCAGATTTTAGATTCTCATAAAAGAGTACTTGGTCTTTTGAAATAACCATTGCATCTTCAGGACCGTGAACTTCGCTCCCAAGCTTAATAAGCTGGACACTACTGGTATCTTCAGCAGAACTATTTTGTGGATTCGTTGAACCTGCTGCTGTCGCACCCTGCGTCTGAAGATAAAAGATATCTGTCAGTTTGAGGTAATCATTATTAAATGCCTGCAGTTTCCCAAAGTAGACCTGTCCGTTTGTAAAGAATACCGCCTGGTACTTGCTCGTATCAATACCAGTTGTTGCTGTTGCATGCGATTTAGACCATGCAGTCCAGCCAACAAATGCGATAGCAATCACAACGATCGCAATAATAAGTGGTAAAAGGATCCGCTTGAGGAGCTTGCGCTTCTTTGGCTCGTCGAAAGAAGGAATCTCTGTTCGCTCGCTTCGATAGGTTTGCTTTGGCGCTTCTTGTACTGGCTGCGGCTTTTCAGCTGCAGCATGACGTGCTGTCTCGCGACTTGGTACACGCCGTTCTACTGGTTGTGGCGCACGAAATGGGCCCTCATCCATGTTTGTTTCTCCAATTCCCTATTACTTCTATAGTTTCAGCTTTCATCCATCATAGCACAAGGGGAATAGAGCTATCAACACGCGCCTTGAGGGGCAAAACTAGAAGTCGGCAATAACGAGTTTTTTCATCTGTGACATATGCGCAAAAGCATCTGGTCGTTGCATGAGTTCGCCCATATTCTTTGGAACGATTTGCCAACTCAAACCATATTTATCTTTGCACCATCCGCATTGCTCAAATTCAGGGTGACTCGAGAGTTTTGACCAGAAATAATCGATTTCGTCTTGATCATCACATTCGACAACGAAAGATACGGCCTCTGTAAATTTAAATTCAGGGCCGGCATTAATAGCGGCAAACTTATTACCGTTTAACTCAAAGTTAATGACTAGTTCTTTACCTGCAAACTCTTTTTGAAAATCCTCAAGTTGACCTTCGTCTACTGGGTAGTATTGAGTGTCTGTTATTTTGCTCTCAGGAAAGACCGATGTGTAAAATTCGACTGCTTCTTTTGCGTTATGATCAAACCATAGATTTGGTACGATAATCTTTTGCACGTTGCACCTCCTTTGTTCACGATACTGTCCTTATTATAGCAATTACTCAACTCGACGAGCAAAGTACTCTTCGGTCTCACGCATAAAGATCTCAGCCGTCTTAGGACCGACCCCATAAAGCGTCTGCAGACGTTTCGAAAGCTGCGCCTCGTCGGCGCTATCCTCTAACATAATGTACAGTGACCCCTCGTACATACTGACCAGTTGTTGCATTGAGGTTTTCAGAGCATGTGTCATCACATGTTCGTATCGCGTATACCCACCAGAATGAAGCAGCATCGTCAGCTGACGATCTGGCAATTGCAAAATACCCCAGGGTGTATCGAGTTTTCGATCAAGAAATAGCTTCCATGTCTTCACCGCAACTGATGATTGAATTGGTTTCCCCAATAGGTACGTCAGCAGAAACCAACGAAACATATCGTCATCACCAGACAGGACATCAAGGTCGAAGTCGGCTGCATGATGCTCCGGACGAGGTCGCCTGGCTCTTGGTTTCTTTTCTGGAATAGGTTTTGTCATGTATCTAGCATAACAAAGTTATTTCACCGTGTCCGCGCGACTACTTGAGTGTACGTCGAATCATAAAGAGTGCGAGTGTCACGAAAATGATACCAACAACTGCGCTAGCAATAATAACGAAAAGGTTGACTGACTTTAATCCTGTATTAGGCGTGCCAACAACGGCTGCTGTTTGTGCGACTGCAAGTCCCACTGGGTCAACGATAATACCATTCGCAGTTCCATCTTCATCAAGTGATGAACCATCGGTAATCGTATAACTCACTTTGACTGGGCTAACACCTGTAATAGTCGCAGCAGAAATGGTTGCGTAAGTATTTGTTGTCGCATTAAACTTTCGAACAATGAGTCCACTCGCGTCGTTGACATCGTGATAATACAACGTGACAGCAGTGCTAAATCCCGGGGTACCACAATCAACCGTATAGTTAACGAGTCCAAATGGATAACTATAACTTTCATCTGCATGACTAGTCGATTCAGTCGCGCTGGTTATTGCCGTTACTGAACAGGCACTATTTACTTCAAGAGTGACATATTTAGCGGTCACGGGATTCACAAAGCTGACGACGTTTGCCTGAGTACTATCTTGAACACTGTCATTATTACCATCACCATTGTTTGGAGCTGCGTTCTCTACTACAGTCGAAACCCCATCGTTGTCATCGACTGATGGAAGATTGGAATTCTGACCAAGCGCACCCATGCGCAGTACAGGCAGTTGTGAACCTTGGAAATACCACACATTGTCGATATCCCAGACCTGCGTTCCACTTTGTTTGAATGGTGCATTTCGATAATCTTTAAAGTAACCTGGTTGTGATCCATTCACATTCACTGCTGTACATCCAGCGAGCGCACCACCAGCATCGCATCCTGTTGGACCTTGTCCTGTTGACGTCGCATCAAAGTATACTTCGCTGAGCGGACCGATACCCTGATTGCCCGCAATTGCACCAGAGCCAGCCAGCGCGGTGATTCCTGTTGTCGCAAAAGAATCATTAACCGTATCTTGGAATGAGGTTCCAATTAACCCACCGGTACCGTCAGCTGACGTTGCATAACCACTCGCATACACCCTATTCATTGTATTGAAAGCACTCTGACCAACAAACCCTCCTGCTGGATCATTCGTCGCCGATACGACGCTTGTCGAATAACTATCCTCAATCATTGAGCTATTCAATAATCCCGCGATTCCACCTGCGGCATACCCATTAGAATGAACAGCTCCAGTTGAATATGATTGAGCAACCGTTACGCCGTCTGCGCCACCAATAAGCCCACCAACATAACTATTAGAAGCGATTGCACTCCCTGATGCATACGAAGTATTAATAAGCGAGCCGTAGATATGGCCCACTAATCCACCAGCATAGCTATCTTCAGCAATAACGTTACCTGTTGCATGAGAAGCGTAAATTGAGGCGTATGCCATGTCACCAACCAGCCCACCAGCGTAATAGCCGACCTTTCCAACCTCATCGTCAATCTTCGCAGTCACGTTTCCTGATGCCAACACATTCGTCAGAGTTGATGAGCCTGTTAATTGCCCAACCGCGCCACCAATATATGAGCCTCCGTCAATCGCGGCGGTTGATTGAGAATCACTAATCGTTGCACCTTCTGCATAGCCAATAAGACCGCCAATAATATTGCCGCTCCCCTTTACGAGGCCACCCACCTTACTATCAGCAATTGTTCCGCCCGTCATATATCCGACGAGGCCACCACCATATTCACCATAGCGAGCCCATACACAGAAACCTGGGGTACATGATGTATCAGCACTCTCATCGAGCGCTTGGTTCACTGAACTATTGATAATTGTTCCATCTGACATAAATCCAACAAGACCACCAACATATTTATAGCCCTTAATCATTGCGTGCGTCAGATTAAGATCTTTCACAGTAAGACCACTCCCGTACCCAATGAGTCCTACGTAGTCTTGATTAGAATTATAGTCGGCAGCACTATTGCTTGAATCAGTTGTATCTGGGTTATCATCTGCTCGAATTTGAGTAAGCCCATCAATACTAAAGCCCGCACCATCAAGCGTTCCCGTAAAAGGCCCCGTGGCGTCGTGATTGGTTCCAATTGGTACAAATCCCTGTCCACCATTCCAGTTCGGGGTGTCTGTACAATCAATGTTATGTGTCAGGACATAGCTTGCAGCAAGGTCTTGGTTCATATTCTGCAACTGTTCACAATCGGTAATGTGGTAGGGATCCTGTGGAGTACCGTCGCCAGTTGCATAGGTTCGTGTCGTCGTCGTCAGTGCTATGTTTGCACTCGGAATACCATTTGATTGAGTGGTGTCGTTACCGTACTCAACCACGTAGCCACTCACTTCAGCGTCACAGGGAAGGTCATTCCATGTACCACTCGCAATATATGTTTCCATACAGTTTTCGCTACCACCTGAGTTATTTGGTTCCGTATCAGGACCGGCCCAGTTTGAATATTCGCTTCCTACCGAACTACCTCCACCGACGCCATCACTTCCTTCACCGTTATAAAAATTCAATCCGGCCTCTGGACCATCAACCCACGACCAGTTTCCTTCACCCAAGAACTGTGCATCATCGCTTGCGCCAAGCCATGCATCTCCAGACAAACGATCTTTAATAAAGTAGTTCTCATCTTGAGAGGTAATCGTCGCCAAGTATCCCGTTAAGCCCTGGTACGTCGAAGCTGTTGCAGCGCTACGAGCAGTAAACCAATCACCACTACTTGGAATGTACTGATAGACATGCCCATTTGATGGATTAAAAATAGTATTCTGATTAGAGAGTGAAATGGTTAGCGTATCACTTCCAACAACAGTACTTGAATAATGCAAAGTTGCGAGAGCTGCATTCACCGCAGACCGAGTTCCCGAGAAGCTCACCGTCGAGCCACCTTGCGCCGTCGTAAAGGTTAGGCCTGTCGTTGTCGTCACATAGACGGTTCCAGAGGTTACCGATAACTTCACAGGGAGAATGTCATTGCCGGTGCCCCCAATTGAAACACCATTAACGGCAATTTGCTGGTTTACTTGTCCGGAGGCAGCACTTGAGGCAGTAATTGTTTCGCCTGCAGCATTCGTCGTTTGGGCGGGCGCCTTGTAAATAATGACACCAAAAATAGCCGCAGCAACAAGTGTCGCCCCAATACCCCAAAGAACTCCACTTCTTTTTGTTGTTTTTACCCGCAACATAGTTACCCCTCGATTGTTCTTATGCTTGAGTATAAGTGACAATGCTTATCTATTCAACAAGATCAGTAAAAACAACCAGTCTTTCTGTATACGATTGCGCCGATTTATTCCATGATCCCTGACACGTCACTAAATTGAGATGCGATTTCCCATCATCAGATCTAAAAACAGCTGTCGCATCTTGATTGGGGGCATAGAGTGCCGTGTGGGTCACGGTGAATGTCTTCACTTTTCCATCACTACCCACGCTTGTCACCATATCACCTTTTGTTAATTTGTTCAGATCATTAAAAACCGATGGAACACCATCTTTCCATCCATAATGGCCAGCAACAACCGCGCTACCTTCTTCACCCGGTTTTGGACCAAGTTGATACCATGCGAGTTCCGTAGGGTCTTCTTTAATATCCATGTCGCCATTAGCAGCGATTCCGACAGGATATACAGCCGCAGCAACCTTGATCGAATCAATGCGCATTTTTGTCGGAGGAGTGACACTACTTGTCGTGACCACAGGTTGCGTCGTATTGACCTGTGTAACGACGGCTTTTGTACTTGTCGCTCGAGGCATAAAAGTATAAAAAAGTAGGAAACTAATACAGAGAGAGATAATCGGCACTGTTATCGAAATAAACAGTTTTTGCCCCATACCTTTACGCTTTCGGTACATAGCCACTTTCTAAAGAGAGCGTTTTTTATACGCCGCAAACGCTACGAGTAAGCCACTTGCAATAAGAAGACTTGAAAGAGTTCCCCAGAATAGATAGTTTCCTGTCATCTCACCGGTATTTGGAAGACCAGGCACGACGCCAGTGCCTGAACCACTGCCGTTATCAGCCGTGTCGTTACCTGCACAAATTGGTGCAGTAATGGTGTCATTGATTAATGTAATATTGCCGTTTCGCGCCAGTAATCGTCCTTGGATAGTTGCACCGTTCGCAACACTAATAGAATTTAGTGCAAGAATTGTTCCGACAAAAGTAGCCGTTGAATTGATCGCAGCAGTGTCGACTCGCCAAAATACATTACATGCCTGAGCGCCGTTGATGAGCGATACTGTACTGGCAGATCCGACATTCAGCCCTGTACCACTAAATGGTGCTTGGAAAATAAAGACAGAAGATGCATCGTTTTGACCATCCAATACAAGTGGACCCGCTCCTGCAGTAATACCAAAAGTGGTTGAAGAAGAGTTATAGACACCCGCTACTAGCGTTGTTCCACCAAGTTCAGTTGGAACTGTAGTGAGAGGCGTCCGCCCAGCAGCATCAGTGTACGCAGTGGTGAGGTTATTCTTTGCGGTTAATAGCAATGGTCCGTTCGTGACACGACATGGTAAAGGCCCTGTCGCATCCACAGAATAAATCGTTCCTGTTACCTGCGAGCAAGTTAAAGCGGTGCCAGCTCCAGTTGCAGGACTTAATCCTACGTTTCCATGGATAACAGAGGCATTTCCGGCATCAGTAATATTTGGGGTTCCTGAAAGAATTGCAAAGGGTGACGCAGTGCGAAGATCAACTGTTGCTTGAGCCGCGTGCGCAGAGTGACTTCCAATCATAATGACAGTGAATATAGTGAAAATCGCAAAGAGTGCGATTAATGGAACAAATGTAATGTGAGTCTTCTGCATATCAGCCCTTTTATTTTGTTTAGTTTATTGTCCGAACGTTCCTGTTCATCAAATCCAACCTGAAACTTTGAAAGGGTTGACTGATAATTTCCCCTGGAGATCGTGATCTCAATTGAGGTGCATCTTGTCTATGGTTATAGTAACAGTGTAAAAGATATTAAGCAAATAGCTAGCTTACTCCTGTATAAACTTCGCAACGACAATTGCGCGAGCATCATAGGTCTGCGACGCATCATTAAAATCACCATCACAGGTAATCAGGTGAAGCTCCTGATCAATCGAGGGGTCATCTTTAAATAACGCCGTACCAGCATCCGCAACTGGGTATATTTTTGATGAAATAACTTCAAAGTTTCGCCATGATAAGTCACCCATTTGAAGCGTTAAGGTATCGCCTGCCTTAAGCTGCCCAATGTGTTTGAAAATCCCATCCGTATAGCGGCCACCCGCATGGCCATTGATGATACTTACTCCACTTTCACCTGGAGCGGGATTGCGAACATACCAGCCAGCAAAATTAATATTGCTCGGCGTCGCCATTGCCCCATCGGCAGCAACACCAACGCGCTGCACATAGCCTTTGACATGTAACGAAGGAATTTCAATCACCCGTGGCTGATTGGCAGAAACGGTATATCCTTCAGAATCATCGACACTGATCGTCCGCTCGCTCACCGGTACGTCACGCGAAACCGTTTCAGAAGAAGGAAAACTTTCACCCGAATGAGTCGTGTGATAATAATCGTATACGCCAAATCCAGCAAATGCTAGTAACGCGATACCAACAACACAAATACTACTGATAATGAGAAGGTGGTGTTTCGTAGTAGTCATATCTCTATTACAAAATTTGAACAGAATAATTCATCTGATAATGTGTGCCCCATTTTTGCCCATCAGACGTAAAGCCTGCAACTGATCCCGCATCACATAACGCATCAATGCTACTTGCAGAACTACCGCCACTTTCAAGATGTGCAAAAAGATACGTCGCCTTTACTCCGCCATGAAGGCAAGTGGCTTTCATGTATGCCGATGCGGGCGCTGCATTGTATGATCCACACTTACCACCGCTGTCATACTTGCATCCCGAAGGATCAACAAACTGGCCGTCCTTTATAAACTTGCCATCTTGCAAACAGGTAATCACTGACTTTGGATATAATGCCGCCCCTAAATCACTAGGCCCAGCACTCAACCATCCATTACCGTTTCCGTTTACTCCGCAGCCACTGGAAGATTCAATATAGGTGCCGTAATCGTGATTATATAATTTCAAACCATCAGCAACTTGGCTTAAGTCAGATTTTCTAATGGCATCTCGCGCTCTTGCAGTCACACCTGTATATGCAACGATAGAGATAGCCGCAAGAATAGCAATCACAACGATCACAATAAGAAGTTCGACAATAGTAAACCCACCTTTACGTCCTGCTATATTCATATGCTTCATTCTAGCATAAGCGGCGTCCTAATTCGTTGGTCGAGTCGGTACTGTCGGTGGTGTGGTCCCACCATTTCCTGGAGTAGTTCCACCACCAGTCGTCACCGCACATCCGGTCGCATCAACCGTCGTCCCTGCTGGCGTATTCGCACACTTATCATCGGCATCAATCACACCATCCCCATCCGTATCGGTCGTTGACGGCACTTCTGTTTTTACAGGACAGCCAGTGGCATCAACAGCGGTTGCCGTAGGAGTATCGGCACATTTATCATCTGTATCGACGACGCCATCACCATCAGAATCTTTCACAGGAACAGGGACATTACAATTACCAGATGGTACAGAGCCAACCCTGAAGTATTCCTCATACGTTCCTTCTGTTCCACCACCAACCGCACGCAGTCCGTTACTTCGACAAATTAATACCTTTGTTACGTCCGACGGAGCAGTAAATGGTTGATTTGTCTGACCCTTTAATCCTGCCAACATGACTGCTCGCCAAATTGGCCCAGCCATACCCGAGCCACCATTGGACATCGCGGCATTATCGTTGTTACCAACCCATACACCGACGGCAAGTTGCTTCGCATACCCAATCGTCCAAGCATCACGGTTTTCATCGGTTGTTCCTGTCTTCACCGCCACGTCATACCCATTGGTATTCAAGCTACTACCGAAAATTGGTGCTCGCGCAGATTCGTCATCAAGGATATCTGAAATTAGGAATGAAGCCGCTGTACCCATGACGGTCTTTGGTGTTTGCGATCCTTGTTTAAAGATTTGTTTATCGAATTTGTCGTCAATATTCGTAATCATTGAAAGATCATATTGCTGACCACTATCGGCCAGTGACGCATAAGCGTTTGTCATCTCAGTCAGCTTCGTTTCAGCCGTTCCCAGCGCAAGTGACAATCCATAATTTTTGTTGCTATCAATCGTGGTAATCCCCATTCGCTTGAATGCATCCACAGCATTGCTAACACCGAGCTTTTGCATGACTTCAACCGAAGGAATGTTTAGTGATTGAGAAATTGCACTACGAACCGTTACATCTCCACGGAATCTCTTGTCAGCGTCGAGTGGCTTATAGCCATTAAAATCAGTCGGCACGTCCTGCAAAATTGTTGCCGGAGTAATCACCTGTTTCTGCAAAGCTTCAGCATAATAGAGCGTCTTGATGCTCGACCCTGGTTGTCGCGCAGTTGTCGCCATATTCACTTTTCCAAAGTCAGCGTTGTTATAATCAGCACTTCCCACAAGCACTCTAATCTGACCGGATGTCGGATCTACCGCAACCACAGAGGCATTTGAACCGCCGTACGACTGAATGTAGCCAATGTGACTCGCCACCGCATCGTTCGCTGCTTTTTGTAAGTTAAGGTCGAGCGTGGTCGTGACACGGAAGCCCGAACGGTTCACTCGGTCTTCCCCGTATTTGTCATATAACTGATCAACTACCATTTGTGCAAAGTGTGGCGCAACTGCATTCACGCTATTTTCGTCTTGTGGTGCGTAGGCGAGCACTTCTGCTTTAGCGGCATCAGATTCGGCCTGTGTAATGACTTTGTTATCCACCATTCGAGCAAGCACTGTCGCTTGTCGCTCTTTCGCATACACGGGGTTTCCAGAGATTGGATTATACGCCGATGGAGCCGGCAAAACACCAATCAGCATCGCACTCTGAGCAAGGTCCAAATTAGCTGCATCGGTACCGAAGTACGTCTTAGCCGCAGACTCAATACCAAAGGCGCCCTCACCGTAATAGACAGAGTTAAGATACAGATCCAGAATGTCATCCTTACTGTATTTCTGTTCAATCGCCGTCGCAATCGTCAATTCTTGATATTTTCGAAGGAAGTTTTGATTACTTGAAAGCAACGTATTCTTGGCAAGCTGCTGCGTAATGGTCGAGCCACCATAAGCCGTCGCGTCACCACTTGTTATATTTGCGATTAATGCCCCTGCAATGCTTACTAGCGAAACGCCACCGTGTTTATAAAAGTCCTTATCCTCAGATGACAGCAATGCCTTTTCGGTATAGTCAGAAATTTGGCTCAATGGAATGCGTTCACCCCGATTGGCAGTTCCCGAGCTATATATGGTTTGTCCACTTTTATCCAGCAACACCACTCCGGTATTGTTATAGTTCATCAATCGATCTGGATCAGAAATAGCGTTCGCAAAGTAGATGTAGGTGAAGGTCGGCACAAGCACCAGAAACGCTACGATTGGTGTCGCAATGACGATGGCCTTCTTTGGCTTACTGAGGCCTTTATACCAACGGTAGCGACCAACGAAAAAACGAGGCAATGGCTTGTAGCTTTTCAGGGGCTTTAAAGACTTAAGATTTTTCGGAGTACGAGGAGTCACCGGTGTTTTTCGCGCCGGACTGTAATATCGATTGCGGGTAAATTTTTTCGGCATTGTTGTATATAGTATAACGCACTACGCGTATTTAGAACTCGGGCAACATATATATATGTTTGCTAAAATAGAAAGTGAACGAAATATATTCACCAAGGAGGTCAGACATGGCAACTATCAATCCTTATATTAACTTCAACGGAAATGCCGAGGAAGCCTTCAATTTTTATAAATCTGTCTTCGGTGGTGAATTCGAAACAATTATATACTTTAAGGACTTAGAAAGCCCTGAATTCCCTATCGCAGCTGAAGATGCAAATAAAATCATGCGCATCGTTTTGCCGATTGGCGATACCGTCTTAATTGCCAACGATGTCCCCGAAAGTCTCGGTCCCGTGAATGAAAACGAAAACAGGTCTAAAATCTCCGTGACAGCAGAGAGTCGCGAAGAAGCCGAGAAGCTATTCAACGAGCTAAGCGTCGGCGGAGAGGTTGAAATGCCACTCACTGACAGCCCATGGGGAACGTATTTTGCTATGTTTAGGGATAAGTATGGGATTGAATGGACGGTGGAGGTTGCTTCGAATTAAATCAATGTATTTGCAAAAATCTGAAGAGCTAGAGCTGCCTTTGCAACAAAACTAAGGACAATATATGCCCGTTCACCGCGTAAATAATCTTTCCACTTACCTTTTGCTTGATACTGCTTAAATTGTACGTAAGCAAACGTATTAAAGAGCACGAAGATCGAAATAATAATGCCATATACAAATCCCGGAGGAGTCGCATCCGTTGGAGAGTTCGGTGACAACACACTAATTAATACGACAAGCCATGGAACAGTACCGGCGATACATCCAAAGATAAAAGGAAGCCAGTCGCCACTTCCGGGCTTTACATACCTTTCTTGTAGCCATCCAAAAAGTATCATTGAAGCATTTACGCCGATAATTCCGATCAATGCGCCATAGTTACTAATGCCTGTTATTTGCGCAATCAAGAAGACCATTAATGACGAGCTCAATGAATACTCAACCCAACGAAATATATTGATGTTTTTCTTTAGACCATTTTCGTACCGTCCAAAAAACCATTTTGATGCGACAATAAAATGAAACAGAGACGAAAGACCCAAAAAGAGCGCAACCGCGTAACCAGTTCGTACATTAAAAAGGGTCACCGGATCTGTAAAGATACTTCCTGGAGGACCAGCTAGATAGCTCGCTGTAACCGGTAGCGAAAAATCATTAGATAAACTGAGGATGACAACTGCAAGAATAAGGTGAAATATTCCAGCAATAATATTTAATCTACGGAGTGATTGAAGGGATTTTTTCATAGTATTTATACTCTACTCCAATACAATACTGCCGTCTACAAAGCCGCTTTTATGTGGATACAAAAAATCAGAACTGAATTAACAGTTCTGATTTTGTTTATCATGCCTTGGCTCCGACGGCTGGACTCGAACCAGCAACCTCGAAGTTAACAGCTTCTTGCTCCACCATTGAGCTACGTCGGAATACAAAGGTTATTATACCTTTACCCCTGTCGAATAGTCAACGCTAACTACTTGGTAATATTTTTAATATTACGAGGGTTTTCTTTAGATGCTTTATCTTTTGTCAGATAAAGGCGAGGTGAACCCAAGACAGGTAGTTGTAGCCAGATAGGAACCTTTGCCTGGAATCCAATATAGAAGAAGAGCGCAATAGCGACAATACCACCAATGATACCGTAGAGCATCCATATACCCTGTCCATCGACAAGTTTTCCATACGTGTACGATCCAATTGCTGCAAGTAGCAAGATAGCGACTGGTGCAGCGTATTTATTAATCGCCATAGCACCGAGAATCGCACCAACAATCAGCGGCAAGGCAACACCGCTAATAGCAAAAGAGATCGCCATGATTGTATACCATCCAGGTACTTCTGGGCCGTAGTCGGTTGCAAAGAATACGTCACCGAGTGCACCAAGACCAAACCCAAGTCCAGTACCAATAAAGATCCAGGCAATGAGCCATCCGGTCATTACTTTAATAAATTTGTCGCTAAATCGATAGTTGTTGCCTTCGTATCGGCCGTTCGCTAATTTCTTTTGCACTTGGGGGTTCTTGTCTGTCATACAGCTATTATACCTGTTCTGCGAAAATCAGTGCACGTTCATCGTATGTTTTTTCCGAGGCAATCCATGTACCTGTACACGTCATGAGGTTTAATCCCTTTTTTGCATCACCATAAGGGGTAAGCATTTTTTGCATATCAACATCAGCTAAAGGGACTGTTTCGGTATGTAAAACTTTGTATGTCAGTTTTGTTCCGTCGCCTTTTTCAATCTGAATCTGATCGTCAACCTTTAATGTATCGAGGTAACCGAACAATCCTTGTCGCGTTTTACCTGATGCATGCCCATCGATGAGCATTGCACCGTCTTCACCAGGTTTCACACTTGAGGTATACCATCCGGCATCATAAATATTCTTTGGCGCCTGCAAACTACCATCTGTATTCACATTCATTGGCATAAGGCGTGCTGCAACGTTAATCTTATTTATATATAAGGCTCGCGGAAGGTTCGGCGACACCACATAACTATCAAGTGCACTGGCAGGTGGCTTGGTCTCATCAGTTCCTTCTTCGGCTTGCGCAACGTCAGCACTTGTCACTACAGCAGTACTGACAGGCACCGATTCAGCGCCAACCTTTAAGCGATTGTTCGTCATCCAAGTATCGAATCCAACATAGCCAGTTGAAAGTAAAATAACAGCACTCACTAGAACAAGGCTCGCTCGTTTAAAAAGTGTCTTTTTGCGGCGCTCTTTATCAAGATCCTTACGCGCCGTATCAAGCGCTTTCACCATAACACTCACCTTCTGTTCAACAGGAAGCTCAGGAACTGATCGCACATCAGCAACTGGCTGCATCGTGACCGTTTCAATTTCTTCAACAGTCGTGACCGTCTGAGCTTTAATATCAAAGTAAGTTGAGCGAGTGGCAACACGATGAGTCGAACGTACATTTAATGAGCGAGAACGATCCCCATATTGAGGTCGCCTCGACCAGTTTGCCGGTGGGGTGATATCGCGCATAGTTGTGTAAATGTGTATTTTTAATGATTAGTTTGTACGACGTGGCCAAGCAACAAAGAGTACCGCAGCCACTGATGCGAGACCAAATATAACAATCGCAAATGGGCTTTTGATCTGCAGATTCTTTAGTGGAGTCATGGCAAGTGGTGAAATACCTGTGTTTGGCGCCGTTACCGTTTGTGATGTCCCAACACCACCAGCATTACCAATGTTATCTGTTGATCCTGGTGAGCCTGTTGAGCCAGTTCCAGCAGTGTACGTATAGTTTGAGATCATCGCACTCGGACCGGTTCCCTGTGCATTAATAGGGCTGATACGGAAGTCGTAGGTTTGTCCATCCGTTAGGCCATTCAAAATTTCAAAACTTGTTCCCGTAAAAGCAGTGTGAGAAATTGTGCTCCAAGTTGACGCACTACTTAGTTTTGCTTCAATCAAGTAGTTCGTAATTGCTGATCCACCGTTTGAAGCAGGCGCCGTCCAGTTCAAGACAACGTTGTGACTCGTCGCATTCACTGAAGCACTTGGGAACGTAACAGCACTTGGAACGGTCGCCGCAGCTGCAATATTTACACCAGTAATCGTGACATTACTACCAGTACCAACACTGTTCACTGCAGCAACGCGGAAATCATAGCTCGATCCATTAGTGAGGCCGGTCACCGTTGCAGTTGTTGCCGTACTTGCGCCATGAGTAAAGGTTGTCCACGAACCGGCACTCGATAGTTTGTACTGGATTGCATAATCGCTAATCGCAACACCACCATCACTTGCTGGAGCACTCCAGCTGAGGGCAACTTGTGCACTCGATGGAGTAGCGACAAGGTTAGTTGGTGTACCTGGCGCGGTTGTTTGCGCTGGAGTCGTAATGGTTCCGTTGTAGCCAGTTGCTTTCGTAAACGTAAAGCCGTTGCTGGTGTATGGTCCACTCACTGTCAGGTTGTGGTCTTGTCCAGCGTAGAGGAAGTTGCTTGTCAGAGTGACCGGTGCAGTCCAGCTATCAACATATGGAGGAATTGTTGCACTATCACCACTACACCCACTTTGGCTCGCCCATTGGATGCCGAGGTTACCTGTACCACCAAGTGTTAATGGCTCGACACCAGTGAAGTTTGAGGTAGCATAAATCGAAACGCGTCCCGTACCAGAGACTGTCGTCCCAGTACCAGTTGAACCAAACATCCCATTTGGACCAACCATCAAGCCTGAATTAACCGTAATTGCACCCGTAAAGCTTGGGTTACTGACGAGTCCTGTTGACCCACCAAAAGTACCTGTGCCACTAATGGCGAGGTTACCATTTCCAACAATCGGAGAACCGAAGCCTCCACAAACGTCATCCGTCACTGCAGAGATATTGTGTCCTTGTGTATCAACTGAATGACCTGATCCAACCAGAACATTATGGAACGTTGTATTCGCAGACAATGTGAGACCAGTGTTGAGTACCAGTACATTGATCGTGGTACCCGCAGCGTTAGTCGCAGTACTTTCTACCGTACCGGCAACAGCCATCGTGTTGCCTGATATTGTATACGAAAATTGATTTGCGCCATATTCAGTAATACCAGCAAGTGACAAACCGGTGATGTCATTCAAAAGTGTTGTATCAGCAGAAAGTCCCGCTGTATTAAAGAGAATACTGTCGCCATTTGTCGGAACAGCGTTACCACTCCAGTTTGTTGCAGTGCTAAACTTGTTGTCGCCACCAGTACCTGTCCATGTCTTCGCCGCAGCAAATGATACCATGCTTGTTTGAAACTGAAGTACAGTGACACCAATAAGAAAAAGAGCCGTTATTAAAACACGTCGAATATTTTTTGATGGTTTTTTCATTTTTTAAATTCTTCTTTTTTAGTTTTTTGTTTGTATTTAAAACTTATGCTTTTAGTATATGCCTACTATCTTAGCTTGGCAAGGCGAGCCTTCGTTGACTCGTGGGCACCGTCAAGCCCAAGAATTTTCAGCGTACCAATCAATACATATAGCTCATCAAGTGTCATTTGATTTGGCGTCTGATCATAGATTGCAAAGCGGTCGTTAATCGCATCAACTAGCCATTTTTCTTTCGCTGGACTGACTGTTTTCGATTGTGCCGCAGTCGTTGCGTTTGTCGTCACCACTTCAAGAGAACGTGCTGAATTATCTGTTTTTCGGAGGAATCCTTTTTGAATCAGTCCATCGATGTGAATTGCCACAGTCGAAACTGATTTGTAGCCAATTGCATTCATAATCTCACGGTAGCTAGGGCCATAGCCGTGTTCTTGAATAAACGCGTCAACGTATTCAAGCAGCTCTTTTTGACGTTTTGTTGATCTTTCGGCCATGTGTATCTCCTTTCGGCGCGAGGGCAATTGCGGCCAGCCCCCACCATATAATTGCTACTGTATCATCAACCCAGACCGGGAGCAAAAGCCCAATCAGCACCATACCAATGCCACTTGCGAAGACCCCTAATGCAAAGCCATCAGTCCGTTTACGCCACAAGCTTCTGAGCACCAAGAACGTTATAGAGATAAAGAGTACGAGTCCGATCCATCCTGATTCATGTGCAATAAATAAGAATTGGTTCTCGACGATCAATGGTTTAGTTCCATAGAGAGACGCAGATCCAGTACTACCGATCCCCCCACCAAGCGGTTGATGCACCATCGCATTCACTCCATCTTTTAGTGACGAGACGTGCCCAGCATTCGAATCAACTGAAGCGCCAGTCGAAGCATTATTATGGAGCAACACATTTGCAACGAAGTTTGAATCTCGGCCAGCAACTAATGCGCCGACCACGAGAACAACGACAATACTGGCGATAATCCATGCCCTTCTTGATACTCGTCGGCCCACCATCGCAACGATAATAGTAAGGATTGCCGCAACCGCAGCAATTAATGCACTCCGTGAATAACTTGCCCATAATGCCACAGCGCTTCCTAGAGCGATCACACTAATGACGAGGCTTTGGCGCTGCAATTTAAGCCCGCTCAGTTTTAACCAGAATGCGAACAGTAATGAAATGACGATGACCGCATATGCCCCGAGTGGATTTGGTCCCCTCAGCGTACTATTGATACGAATAAAGTCAGGGTTCTGATCTACCGTCAGGAACGGTGCAATCGTGGACTTGCTATACCCGATGTATTTCAAGACGTCGTGAGGTAGCACAAACACCTGTAGTAAAGCAAAAGCCGCCACGACAAAAGCCCCGACAAAGAAGGTCGTGATAAATGTCTTTCGCAGTTGCGGGTAAAGGTTCAGTGCGACATATACAAGGACGAAGAACAACAAATAGCGCAGGTCAATAAACAAGCCGGCAATACCAGAACTCACCCCTTGGAAAGAAAAAGGAATTAACAGGAGGTGTAGTAACGCATACGCCGCAATAACTAAAATGAGGGGTGACTTCAGCAGTGAGAACTGCTTTTTCTGATACAAAATAACTAACATCAGTAGGCCGGCGACCAGCATCAGTATCTCTTTCCAAGATTTGATCAGCAGTTCAGCCGAAGGAAAAAGGGCGCTCAGTCCGACGCTCAGCGGTGCATGCAGAACAATGCCTCCAAAAATAACTAACAGGATGCCGACAAACACTTTGTCGAGGAAGGTCAGTTTTGTAATTGTCTTTACCTGCGTGACTGCCATAAGTACCTCTTAGTGTAACGTAAAGAATGCTATAATAGCAGCACTTATGTCACGCCGAAACAGCAAGCTCTATAGCTTTATCCTGATTCTCATCGATGCCCTCGTTTTGATCATTACGTTTGTTCTTGCCTATGTTGCCCGCGTGCAATACGACCCTCGCCCACTTCTCCACAATATATATGCATTCGATTACCTCTTTTCGTTCCTCTTACTTGTTCCGTTCTGGATCCTTATTTTTGCGATTATTGGCCTCTACCTACCACGAACCTATAATCGCCGCCTGGTCGAATGGGCAAAGATTGCCGTTGGTGCATTTCTTGGTATCCTGCTTGTTATCGGCTGGGAATATGTCAGTGATAAGACAATCTTCCCTGCACGCTTGGTAGCATGGTATGCACTCATTGGCGCCTTCGTTCTGATCGTCCTGGAACGCGAGATCATGCGCCTGATTCGAAGCCTCATGTTCCGTTACGGACGCGGCACGAAACGAGTCCTCCTGATCGGTTCATCGTCTGCATCCAGTGACATCGCAAAGAGCATTTCTGACACCGCACGTAGTGGGTATGAAATCGTTGCCTTTGCTGGTCCAAAGAAAAACCTACCCGAAAACTTTAACGGCCATCATTATTCATACGTCGAAGAAGCGCTCAAAGATCTTGAGATCAATAACATCACCGCTATTATCCAAACAGATCTCTATGAAAATGCTGAGCGAAACCAAAAGGTTCTTTCAATGGCGCAGCAAGCACACATTGATTACAGCTTTATTCCCGGTGAGTCAGAATTCTATTCTGGAAAAAACACTGTCGACGTTTTCCTCGGCTATCCAATGATTAGTGTCTACCAAACACCACTAGTTGGTTGGGGTGCAATTGTAAAGCGAATCTTTGACTGGATTGTTAGCCTTCTGCTCATCATTGTTTCCTCACCATTCTTACTGATCTTTATCATCATCAAAAAGATCGTCGATCGTGGACCAGTTTTTTACATCAGCAAGCGCCTCAGTCGTTTCTCTGAACCAATCGGACTGATTAAGTTCCGCAGCATGGGCGCACAATATGGCAGCAAAGACGCTGCAGATGAGTTCCGCGAAATGGGTCGCGAAGATCTAGCACTCGAATATGAAAAGAATCGAAAAGTTGAAAATGACCCGCGCATTACCTCATTTGGTAAATGGCTTCGTGCCACATCAATCGATGAACTTCCTCAAGTGTTCAACGTCTTTAAGGGTGACCTAAGTCTTGTGGGGCCACGACCGATTCTGCCACAAGAAACAAAACTGGCACATGGTCGAACTGCACTACTGCATAGTGTGAAATCTGGTGTTACCGGACTCTGGCAAGTATCCGGCCGAAGCGAACTCGACTTCGACGAACGTATCGAACTTGAATTATTCTACGCACAAAACTGGACCTTCTGGTTAGACCTCAAAATCCTCTTCAAAACCGTCCTCGTCGTGCTTCGTGGCCGCGGAGCGAAGTAAAAAATGAGTGCGAAATAGGAATGGGAGCGAAATAACATATGGCTGCACCAAAAATTGCAATCGTTCATGATTGGCTCACCACAGCCGGTGGCGCCGAAGTGGTTGTCGCCGAACTTCATAAACTCTTTCCAAAAGCACCCATCTATACCTCTGTCTATAATCCAGACGCACTACCAGGACTCAAGGGTTTGGATATTCGTACGACCTATTTGCAAGACAAGCTTCCTGCAAAACTTCGCTATCGCCATACACTGTGGCCAACGCTCCGTGCAAAAGCATTTCGGAAACTCGATTTGTCTGAGTTCGATGTCATCATCAGTAGCTCAAGCGCCGAAGCAAAAGCCGTCCGCAAAACTCGCCCGGGGCAAATCCACATCGCCTATATTCACACCCCAATTCGGTACTACTGGAGTCACTATGAAGAATTCCGTAAAGAATTTAAATTTGGTGCATTCACCCCTTTTATTCGTCCATTTATCCCATCACTCGTGAAAAAGATGCGTAAACTCGACCTTGAATCAGTTAAGGATATTGATGTTCTGATTGCTAACTCTGAAGTCACCCAACAACGTATTAAAAAGTATTACCACCGATCATCAACCGTCGTTCACCCCCCAGTGACTATTGATAAATTTACGCCACCACCAAAAACAGAACGGAGTGGCTATGTACTCTGGGGCCGACATGTCCCCTACAAGCGATTTGACCTTGCTGTCGAAGCCGCAAATCAATTAGGTGTTCCATTGACCATTATTGGATCAGGGCCTGATACAGCACGCCTGAAGAAGCTGGCAGGACCAACTGTTACATTCACTGGACGTGTCAGTGATAAAGAATTAGTTCGCCTTGCCCAGTCGGCAAAAGGATTCCTCTTCCCTAACGAAGAAGACTTCGGTATTTCTGCCGTTGAAGCACTCGCAGCAGGTACACCCGTCATCGCCTACGCTAAAGGCGGTGCATTAGATATCGTTCAAGACGGCGAGACAGGTGTTCTGTTTAAAGAGCAGACTGTCGAAAGCCTTGTTGCTGCGATAAAGCGATTCGAAACGCTCTCATTCCTCCCTGCGACATTGCACAGGAAGGCGAAGCGGTTCGATAAGAGTTTGTTTGATACGAGGATTTTGAAGATTGTGAAGGATGCTATTTTATAACGTGATACACAGTCTCTAAACGAGAAGCACAGTGTTCCCAATCCGAAACCTCAAGGGTATCAATACCGAATTCTTTAACAGGGTAATCATTTCCACCCTCAGCAAGTCGATCACCAAAGAAAAGAATGTCTTCTTTGCTAATATTAAGCATGTCCATGAGTTTTTGCATGCCGTACGCTTTATCGATGCCAGGTTTTGTAATATCAATTGATGTTCCACCACCAACACGAACTTCAAACTCTGGAATTAAGTTTGCAACATAATCACGAATAGCATTCTTCTTAACAGTATCTGGGTCCCACTCTTCTTTTAAGCGAACACCTTTGTCACCAAGTTCAGCAACAATATCTTGTCCGAGTGCAGAAAAAGTAATCTGACTACCGCGATCTTCAATGATCTCTCCATACACCTTTGATTCACGGTACCCAAGCGTATCAATACCTTCATTCAAAGCTGCAATAATCTTAGCCTTTTCTTCTTCAGTAAAGTTTTCTGCATACACTTGGTCCCAGCTCGAACTATTGAACTTGTAATACTGGGTACCACAAGTAGGCATAAGGTGGAGTCGACTTAACTTTTCATTATTAGCACTTAAGCCTTCAAGTAGCTGTGTTTCAAACTGTCCAAATTTTCCACCTGAAATAACACAAATCTGGAAGTAGTCCAGGAGTTGATCAAGCAATTCACCCATGCGAGGTGGTAGAGTCGATTTACTTGGCGCAAGTGTACCATCTAAGTCGAAAGCAAGAACTTTTTTCATTACGCCTGATCTTCCTTGATCTTTGCTACCGCTTCCTTTACGCGCTGACTGAGGTCTTTACGTGCAACAAGGATACCGTTCGGAGTGTTAATAACCACAACGTTATCAAGTCCAATAACAACAACTGGCTTTTCTTCATCATTTTGAATATAGACGTTCTCTACTTCATCATCGTAGATCTTTGTGCCTTTAAAGAAGTTTCCTTGCTCGTTAGAATCATTTGCTTCATGCAGATCCTTAAATGAACCAATATCCATCCAGTCAAAAGTAGCAGGCACAACCGCAAGATTATCCGACTTCTCTGCGAGTTCGTAATCAATAACTAAATCGTCAAACGAGAGATAAGTCTCGTTATAAGCCGGGTCAGTAATATCTGCAACAGACGAGAGACTGTTATAGCTATTTTCAAGATTTGGAGCAACTCTACGAATCTCTGACATAAACGCATCGACAGATCCGACAAAATAACCACAGTTCCAGAGATAGTTTCCCGCACGAACATATGACTGCGCAGTTTCAAAATCAGGTTTCTCTTTGAAAGATTCAATATTAAAGGCGTCCGTACCACCTACTTCACTATCACGCTCAATATACCCAAACCCAGTCGAGGGGAATGTTGGCTCAATACCAATTAAAGTAACCTTGTTACTACTACCAGAGGCTTCTGCTGCTGCCTGAAGTGATTTTGCATACCCCTCAACATCTCGAATGTGATGATCGGAATGAACAAAAGCAATTGGTTCATCATGATCATGGCGGCGGCTAATAACATCAAGTGCAAAAACAATACAGTTGCCTGTTCCTCGGCGCCCTGGTTCAATTAAAAAGTTTTCGTCAGCAAGTTCTGATAGCTGATCTTTTACATGCTGTGCGTGACCAGCCTCGGTTACGACATAGACGGTATCGCCTACTTCTTTTGCACGATCATAGGCAGATTGCAAAAGACTTCGGTCACCAGTTAGTTTAAGTAAGTGTTTCGGATAGTCACTTGTTGAGAGGGGCCACAAACGTGTACCAGACCCTCCGGCAATTATTACGGTAATCATTTTTTTATTATAGCATCTGTCTATTTAAGTACGATGATTATACTAAGTCTTTGATTTCAATATCTGTTTTTTCCGCACCTCTACTTTTTACCTTAAAGATAACATGCTTGTACATCATAAAGTTCCAAACCATACCGATTAATACAGCAACTACTTTCGCTACATTGAGTTCTAGAAAATCATTCTGTGCGATATCCCTTACGATGAATAATGAACGACTAAAGTCTGTATTAAAGAATGTTTCAAATGAAGCAATAATAAGGCTTTGGATAATAAGTGAGCTAAATCCAGTAACAACAAAGAACATAATAAACTTCTTAAAGTTTAACTTGTCGCGTAAACGAAATACAAAATAATGATTAAGTATATACGAGATGCAGATCCCTATACATACAGATAGTACGTTAGCTATGAGCGGTATAGCGCCGAATAAAAAAACAAAAGTATTAAGCAAGATAAAATCAAGACCCGTATTAAGTCCGCCCGCTATAACAAACCTGATTTTTTCATGCCCAAAAAACTTCTTCATCTGATATACTCTATAACAAACTAACCTATAAGTATATGCTTATCTCCCGGAGGGTTCTGGTGAAAATTGCAATAGTTACACCAACCTACAACGAAGTTGGAAACATAGAAAATCTACTGAAATCCCTACTTAAAGTTGGCATTGAAAATCCAAAGGATCATTTTTCTGTTTTTGTCGTAGACGATTCGTCTCCTGATGGAACTGCAGACCTCGTCTTGAGTTTGGCTCCAAAGTTAGCTATAAAAAATTTTGACATAAACCTAATTGTACGCAAGGAAAAAGATGGCTTAGGCAGGGCCTACATTTACGGGTTTAAACAAGTATTAGCTCATAAAAACAATTATGACTATATTCTTCAAATGGACGCAGATCTATCTCATAATCCTGCCTATATCACAGGGTTTATACATCAAGCACGCGAAAAGGCGGATTTCATTGTAGCATCGCGCTACATAAACGGTGGAGGTACACCAGATTGGCCAATATACAGAAGAGCTCTTAGTGTTGGCGGCAACCTATATACTCGAATCTTCCTAGGCTCAAAAATCACTGATTACACTGGTGGGTTTAATATGTACCATACTAATCTGATGAAAAAAATGAACATAGATGACATCGGTGCTACAGGCTACGGATTTTTAATTGAGCTTAAATACAAGGCTCTTCATAATGCTAACCAGGTTGCAGAAATACCAATTGTTTTTATGGACAGGCAACATGGAAGCTCAAAGATACCAAAAACAACGATTCTAAAAAACTTAATACTAGTACCTTCTATCCGCTATGCTAAAAAAAAGTAATATAAATATTCGTGAGCTACTTAAAACAATTCTAAGATTTGCTTGGCCAATTCTGCCCTTAGGAATTGCTATTTATGTAAACTTTATTCATATTGCTTCTTCGCCAGGCTGGAGAGATCTCTATCTTTATCATGGTGACTCCGTTACGTTATCAATGATCTTGTCTTCAATAAAGAACGGTGAACCATTTAATTGGGTTCTCTCGTCTCAGTTATTTATCTTTCCCGAGGGACTAATCTATGCAATCTCCTCTGTTTTGACATCCAATATATATGGATCTTTGGTACTAAATACTATTATAAATTTTACAGCCTTAGGTGCTCTTTTCTGGACTATAGGCCGTCAGTTATCGCTCAGTGTGTTTAAATCTCAACTATTTTCAGTTCTTGGAGTAGCCATTATTGTATTTTATGGGATTCTCGAAAAACAACCGCTAGTAAACCAGAGTACATTTGTAACACTTTTCTCATTTAACACATATTACTACGGTGTCATACTCGCTTCACTAGCCCTATTTTCACTAGCTTTATTAATAGTGCGACTCATTAATCAAAAAAATAGTCTAAAAAAATTAATAATAACAATGGGCTCCATGCTACTTGTGGCAAGCCTTACTCAGCTCTCCAACCCGCTACTACTACTGCAATTTATTGCGCCACTATTATGTACGCTTTTAATCTTGGTACTTATAAATAGACTACGTATTAAAACGGCACTCCTAATAGCCGGTACGAATATATTAGCCGTGGTACTTGCACAAATAGGTAGAAAATTATTTGAACAATACATAGGATCTTCAGTAGGAAGCTACCTTAATTTCGATAACATACCGTCAGCTATTAACAGTATAGATTCCACCATTACCCAAATACTATCCAGTAAATCTAGTACTATTGAATATATCTTTATTTTGGCAATTGCTCTGCTTTCTCTGTTTTACGGGTTTTATATTATATATTGCTCTACAAGAAATAAGGATACTGATATAAAAATAAGTTTATATGTCTTTGTTGCTGTATTCGCATCGATAACACCTGCTATTGTTTTTATACTAACTATTGCAAGTGGGAGTGCGTATACAAGATACTTTCTTCCGATCGCATTCATACCAATATTAAGTTTTGCGGTGCTTATGACGAGAAATAAAAATAATCGAATATTTGCAGCTGTAACATACGTTGGTTTTGGTTTACTATTCTTAGCGCTTATTAGCTTCATGATTTTGCACATATCTCAGGCAAAGTCCCTCACATCTGCAGACCAAAACGATCCAGTTGTATGTTTTGATAAAAAAACAGCGGGGATTCAAATAACAGCCGTAGGCAGTTTTATGACCTCACGTCCATTGGATTTATATACTAAAAAAGATTCTACGACCGTATTACAGGTTTATGACTCATTAAAACCTTTTATATGGATGAATAATAAATCAAATTATGCATCTAAGAAATTTAACTCCGTTATAGTTGATCACGTAAAAATTGCACCATCCTATATAACAGCTCAGGATGTGGCAATACTTGGTGAGCCATCAGTCAAATACAAATGTGACGCGTTTGATATTTACTACTTCAAAGACGGCTCAAGCGGTATGATCAAGCTCAATAAATTAATTTCTAGCTGATTACGAGTACGGTACATAAGTATAATATGTTGTTTTATTGAACATGTTGACACTTAGCATAAAGCTTATGTTATAATTATGCTATAAGCAGATAGAAAAAATGAAAACAACACGACAAAAAAAATCAAAAAAGATCTTACTTTCGTTACTGGCGGTCTTAATACTAATATTAATTGCATTTGGATTAATATTCACATTAAAACATAATTTTTCAAGCAATACTCCAGAACAGATAAACTCAACAAATAAACCAAGTAGCCAAGAACAAGTAGATAATGGAAATTCTATCAAAGAAGAAAATGCCAAGCCATCTCCACAACAAGACGAAAACTCAACAGACAATACTAACGGACAATTCTCTGTTACTATTTCTGCAGCAAATCAAACAGAAGACATCATCCAAATTAGAACTCTAATTCAAACAATAGCAAATACCGGAAACTGCACACTGACACTGACAAATGGTAGCTCATCACTACAAAGAACGGCATCAATACAGCCATCTGCGTCAAACTCAACTTGCCAAGGTTTTGACATCCCAAGAGCAGATTTATATCCAGGAACCTGGTCTATCAAGATAACCGTTGCTTTACCTCAAGGAACATCATCAACTACAGGGACAATAGAAATACAGTAATGATCTTAGTCACAAAAAGCAAAATTAACGTCATATTTATTGTAAGTATTTTAATACTCCTACTCGTTAGTATATTTATTATCCTCACAATACGACCCGCTAAAGCTGCTCCAGTAACAGGTTTTAACCCTGGTTTAATAATTGATGATAGTGTATTTACGAATAGAAATAGCATGTCTGTAGGTGATATACAGTCATTCTTAAACTCGAAAGTACCCGTTTGCGATACAAATGGCACACAAGTCTCTGAATTAGGTGGAGGAACGCGCGCTCAATGGGCGGCAGCGCGTGGGTATGCGCCACCGTTCACCTGTCTAAAAGACTTTAAAGAAAATAATAAAAGTTCAGCACAAATCATATACGATGCAGCACAAGAATTTAGCATTAATCCACAAGTGCTTATTGTATTGCTACAAAAAGAACAAGCTTTAGTAACTGACACGTGGCCAATTCCTGGCTCATCACAATATAAATCAGCAACGGGTTATGCATGTCCAGACACAGCCGATTGTGACTCTCAGTATGCTGGATTAACAAATCAACTAAGATGGTCAGCGAGAATGTTTAGAGCAATTCTCAATAATTCACCAACTTGGTACACGCCTTATGTACTTGGGAATAACTACATTAGATGGAATAAAAATACTGATTGTGGTGGAACGACAGTAAATATACAAAACCGTTCAACTCAAGCACTTTATAACTATACGCCCTATCAACCAAATCAGGCAGCACTAGCTAGCGGGTACGGCATGGGTGATGCTTGTTCAGCTTACGGAAACCGTAACTTTTATCAATATTTCAAAGACTGGTTTGGTAGCACAACAGGACCGGACTACGCCGCATCTTTCAAACCAACAGTATTATATGCTGACCAAAATCTTACACAACGAATCCCAATGGTTGGATCAAAATACATAGTTTCTCCTGGCCAAAGTTTATATACAAAAATTGAAGTAACTAATACAGGGCGAGGGACTTGGAATACAAATACAAATTTGGGCACCGCTAACGAACGTGACCGAACAAGCAAATTTCAATCTAGCAGTTGGATTAGTGCAACCCGACCCTCAAAGCTAACAAATGCTACAGTCACTCCCGGTGCAGCCGGTACGTTCTCACTCAACCTAATTGCACCACAGAAGCAAGACATCTACACAGAAGGGTTTGGTGTCGTACAAGATGGAACCGCATGGATGAGCGATATACTTTCATTCTCGATTCAAGTTAGTGCTTCAGTAGCTCCGACTTACGGGTCCGAGAAATATCAACTAAAAACAGGGTCAACTTTATCTATAGGCGATACACTACTTTCAGCAGATGGTTTCAGCTCCTTAATGGTCAATCCTGATGGTAAGATTGTGCTTCGAACAGATACACAGATCGTTTGGACTTCACCGCAAAGTGGCGGTGCCGGAGCTAGACTGGTGATGCAAAATGACGGAAATCTTGTCCTGTATGACATAAACAATAAACCTGTCTGGAATAGTGAAACCTCAGGAAAAGGCACTTCATCATTAAGCCTGCAAGAAGATGGAAATCTAGTAATATATAATACATCCGGTGCTACCTGGTCCTCGGGAACCAGCATAGGAATGAGCCATTTAACCTTCCCTACCAGCGCAATGCACAGCTTTGGAGAAATATACCGTGGACAATCGTTAATAAGTAATGATCGCAAATACGGACTTTACTTACAAAATGATGGAAATGTAGTTTTGTACTCCAACAACATACCGCTTTGGAACTCTGGTACTTCAGGCACGGATGGGAATAGATTTACCCTGCAGGCAGACGGAAATCTTGTGTTGTATACAAAAAACAATCAAGCGATATGGTCTAGTGGGACAGCAGGAAAAGGCACATCTGCGTTTTACGTCCAAACAGATGGAAATCTCGTCATATACAATACCCTGAGAGACACATGGAACAGTGGAACATCTCGATAACGAACATTTAATATATAAAAATACTCCGCAATTAATTGCGGAGTATTTTTATATATTAAATTTACAGCTAGTTATGTGATATAAATTTTGCGACTTCAGAACTTGTAGTACTCCATTGAGTCAATTCTACCGAATTAATAGCTTTAGATTTTGCTTTTAATGTTACAGGGTCAAGGTTCTTTTTTATAGTTTCGAGGAATTCATTTGGATCATAAGGCGAAAAATATTCTATAGCGTTGCCGGCTACCTCTGGTATTGATGAGCTATTAGATGCAACACAGAACTTGCCATAAGCAATAGATTCGGCCACCGGTAGACCCCAACCTTCGTAGAGTGATGGGTAAAGAGTAAATAAACAATTTTGATATAACCATCGAAGATTTGAGTCGTCTACTTGTCTTAACCATATGATCTTATCTTTAATACTCTCGTCTCGATCAAGTGCAGCAACAAGATCGTCAGCATGCCACCCATGCTTACCTGCGAAGATAATAGTAGGGAGCTTCACTCCTCTTTCTTCTGCTAGCTTTACAGCCTGATACACAAGCTGATGATTCTTGCGCGCCTCAATAGTACTGACAAATAATAAAAACTCTTTTGGTTCTTGGTCTTTTGCAAATGGAGATCGAGATAGACCCTTCACGTTTATATCAGACCCTAACCTTACAACAATATTCTCTTTAGACTTCATCCTAATTCCGTGTTCATCTGCGTAATTAGTGAGATCTTTTTTTGTATTTTCAGATATACAAATCCAGTTATCAACAAGCTGAATTGCTTTTTTAATTTCCCTATTAAAATCAATATCTGTTACTTGCGTACAAAGTTGAGGCATAATTGCAGGAACCATGTCATACATAAAAGCCGTAACCTTAAGTTGAGTATCTTGCTGCAATTTTCTAATACCCTCAAGTTGACCAGTCCAAAACGCACCGGCAATAAATAGTGTATCACCGTCTTTAATGGGTATTTTTTCTTTTAATGAAACATAGGGAGGTGAAGTATAACTAATAACAGACTTAAGAGCAATCTTCACCCGACGTGGCAATAGTTTTTTAATAAGCACCGCAGGAGAACTTTTCGAAGCTAAATTAGACACTACGACCGGTTTATCATTTACATGTTCAACAAATTCATAGTCTGTTTCGATAAACGCCTTACGTCGATAATCAAATCTACAAAGCCTTAGATTAATATTTTTATCGTCATGCAATTCTTTTCCAACATTATAAACAACCCTCTGAATCCCCGTAAATGATCCAGACCAGTTTTTTAATTCACTAATATCGAACCATACGGTATTATTTTTCACTACTAGTCTCCTTTTCTGTTAATTTACTTAGATAGTTTTTAATTGAGTGGTTTCTATTAATATCGTCAATTCGCTCAATCTGTTTCGCATCTGTATAGTTATTTGCTATATTCCCAACAGAAGCTATAGCCTCATCAATATTATTCACTTTATTAACAAGGTTATCTGGCAGTTCAGCAAACCATCCATTGTTATTTACGATGACATTTTTTCCAAATCGAATTCCTTCAAGGGTTGAGTAAGAGGTCTCACCGTGATAAGGATGTCTGAAATTTAATAAAACATGTGACTGTTCAAGCTCAAATAAATAACGTGTATCCGTTGGTGATTTAATGAGTTCAATTGATTTGTTTTTAGTTAATTTCTTTACCACATCTGGCTCTAGCATTGAAAAACCAAATATCTTTACTTTGAACATATAATCCTTATGCTTAATATTGGTTATCCTGTTAGCAAGGTCAATACCCTTCGATTCGGTCATGAGTCCCGCCATAGCAACGTAGACAACATTCTTAGGGCTCGTGAGGTCGACATGAAATGCACTTGGTATTGCGAGTTTAAGATAAGATACTTTCGGTGCATTAGCTACATCGACAACAACACTTTTGACTGCCTGTTCTGCATGTAACGAATGAACGATAACTTTCTTCTGTTTATTTATAAGGCTGACTAAAAATTCACCATTTTCACTTTTAATTAGTTCATTCAACCTATCTTCTGCAGCATACCTCTGGTCAGAAATAAGCCCCTGAGATCGCACAACGTTGTAGAGCCCACGAATTCGCGTATCGTGAAGAATGACCGTATCTGGATATGAAAGTGCCTTGATAAGCGTAGTAACGTGATATTCACCATTTCCTATGTGATAGATGACCTGATCAAACTCTGCACGATCCGTTTCAGAGAAACTCCAAGGATCCCTGACATCTGATGCAAATTCTAAATAATTTTTTCTAATTTCAGTGTCTTGTGCTTTTTCGGATATACCTTGCTCAAAATAATAAGTTACTTCAGCTATACGCAGTAACTCATAATGCTGTTCTTGTACAACTTTTCCTATACCCGAGAAGCCGCTTGGTTTTGGGCTAAACACTGCTACTTTTAACTTTGGCAAGAAAACATCTTTAGATACTTTTTTTAGTACCTTGGCCATCTTATCAGCAGTAGCACCCCAATTATACTTCTCTAAGACCTTACCGTAAGATACCTTATTTGGCTCTGGTCCATTTATAGCATTTTCGATACCTTCGGTAATACTACTTTGTTTGTATGGGTCACAAAAATATAGATCAGTATCATTTATCTCTTTAAAGACAGCAATATCAGAACATAATACTTTCTTATCAAATTCAATTGCTTCTAGAATTGGTAGTCCAAGTCCTTCTGCATAGGATAAAAAGAGCACTAGTTCAGATTTATCATAAAGCCAAGCAAGTTGTGTTTCCGTTACATTTCCAGTAAAGAAGACGTTTTTCGACAGCTTCTTAAGCTCACCTACTGTTTGTTGAGTAAATGCCGATGTAATAACCAACTTAAACACATTACCGTGTATCTTATTAAATTTTTCAAATGCCTTAATTGTCCTTGCGTTGTTTTTGCGAAAATCTTCACCGGAAGGAAAAAGTATAATGCGTGCATTTCTTAAAGAGGTAATTTCTTCAGTCACCAAATGACGACGCTGATGAGGCGCACCATAGATCGGTGTAATTCGTGATGCAGGAATCCCTAAGTGTAAGGTAAGATCAGTTGCTACAGACTGTGATATAGGGAAAAAATGATCAGCTTCAAGAAGAGTATCATACCGTGACATATAGTTTACAGCAAGGTCTTCGGCCTTCAGGTAGGGGTCAAAAAACTGTAAAGGTATGAGGTCATATACAATCACAGCCTTTCTAGCGCAATAGGTGGGAAATACAGAGACTTCTGTTTCTTGAAATAATGAAAGAATCACGTAATCAATTTCTTCATGCGGTAAGCGATTAGCAATATAATCGTCAATCACACCTCTGTTGTATTTGCGAATCTCTTTATAATCAAATCTATTATTTAGGTGTTTAAATCCAAGAAACTCAAAGCTAAAACCTTTTGCAGCTTTTTTAACCGTTTCCATTTCATCGTCAGAAAGATACCCGCTAATATTATTGAATACGAGGATTTTATGAGTATACTCGGTTAGTCGTTCAGCCAACTGCTCAATTAAGGAAAGTGAGTACTTGCCCATTCCACGATGAAAAGTATAGCTCTGAAAAAGTTGAGCATCTAGAATAAGAGTTCTCGATTTAGCGGCCATTTTTAATCCTAGCTTTTACATTTCGCAAAACATGAAGTCGCTTTCTCATTTGCACTTCAAGTTTTTTCTTAGTCTTTGAATATATTCTTAGAACACGATCATTGATATCATTTGATGATTTTAAAACTAATTGACTAAGAACTGTTTCATCATAATTATTAATAGACTGAAGAATAGCCATTACACTACCATCTGTCTCAACATTCAATTTTACAGTATTACCTGTTAAATTCTTGTACTTTGCTTTTGTTAGTATTCTGATAATTTTATTATCTATAACTAACAAATGGTGTTTTATTTCCAGTGCAGTCACGCGCTACTTCTCTCGTTTTGCATCAAGTTTCATATTAGGATAGACAACCATACCTGGTATAGTTCCTCTTGTCACGGCAAATTTAGTCGCCTCGTCCCACCAGTCATAGCCTTCGGAGTTAGTGCTCTCGGCTGATACGTTAACGAAGTACTCTCCGTCGCCTAATATACCAGGCACTGTCCACTCTAGTTCAATTACCTCACCTTTTTTTAGGTCTTCAAATTTTATTTTTTCATTCTTTGAATTATTACCATACATTAGGACATCTGCGCCATTTTTGACGGCAAAACCAAACATGGCGTCTTTAACATCTTTATTAACTTTCAGCTTTGTTTTAATAACAAGATCATCAGTATCAATGATTAATGAAGGAGAGATAGTCAAACTTGAATAAGTAATATCCTTATTCCCCCATCGGTTGCCTTGACCTTTTATAGTACTTTTTTCTTCAGGAGCAACAAAAAGCTTATCGTATTCACGAGCTACCTTATTAGCAGTACCGACAATAACCACAGCACTTTCATCAATAAGAGCAACCCTATCACAATACTCACGAATAGCATTCATGTCATGGCTCACAAAAATAACGGTTTTTCCTTGTTTCTTCAGTGCTTTGAAATATCTAAAGCACTTACGCTGAAACTCTGCATCGCCTACAGCAAGAACTTCATCAATAAGCAAAACATCAGAATCGGCCAAAACAGTCGCTACAGAAAAAGCCAACCGTACCTGCATACCAGAAGAATAGTTCTTAAGTTTCTGATCCATAAATCGCGTAATTTCGGCAAAATCTACAATTGCATCATACTTTGCATTAATTTCCTTGTGAGAAAAGCCCATAAGCGCACCATTAAGGTAAACATTTTCACGACCTGTAAGTTCTGGATTAAAACCAACTCCTAGTTCGATAAAAGGCACCAGCCTTCCATTTACCGCAACACTACCTTTACTTGGCTGATATATCTGAGCAATAATTTTCAATAATGTACTCTTACCACTACCATTACGACCAACGATACCAAAAAATTCACCTTTTTTAATTTCAAAAGAAATATCTTTAAGCGCGTGTTGAGTTTCTACTTTTTTGCGTTTCTTAAAAGGATGAGCAAAAAGATCTTTTAGGGAGTTAACTTTTTCATGTGGGAGCTTAAAGTCTTTATATACATTCTTAACCGATACAGCAATTTCATCATTGTTCATTTTAGATTTCCTCCGCAAAACTAGCAGATTGCTTTCTAAAATAAAGTGCCGCTGCTACAGCAAGAACGATAGTAATAGCTATAGGAATCAGGCGAATATAAGGATTGTCGTAAAGAGTAGCGACTGTTGGTGTACCTGACCACACTACTGCCGCCCTTACATCTTGAATTGTTTGAGCAACAGGGTTGAGTAACATGATTTTTGCTGCAGCAGGATAGACAGCTATAACCATACTTATAGGATAAACAATAGGCACTGCGTAAAATCCAGCTTGAAGAACAAGTTCCCAAATATAACTAATGTCTCGGAATTTAACATATAAAGCACTGAGAAGGAATGCTACAGCAAGTCCAAGAATGAATATTTCAACAATAAGCGGGAAAATCCATAACGCAGACCAAGTTAAAACGACACCATTGATAATAATGAAAAGAATAACAACAAATAAATTTATAGTTAGGTTTATAAGCGCAGAGAATGAACCTGCCACAACAACAACATATCTAGGGAATGATAGTTTTCGCATAAGATCACCTTTTCCAACAATGGCAGAAAGTCCTTGCGAAGTAACTTCAACAAAATAATTCCAAAGCACCACACCTAGTAGTAGTGCTACCGCGTAGTGCGGTATGTCACCTCCAAATTTTAGAAAATGAATAAATACGACATATAGAACAGCGAATAATGCTAGAGGTCGCAAAAGACTCCATACATACCCGAGAACTGAACCTTTATACCTAAGCTTAAAATCCGTAATAACAAGTTGCTTCAGGAGAATAATAGAGTAGTTGTACTTACTCTGTGTTTTTTTCAATAAATTCACAATACTCCCTATTATAGAGATATCTCGAAGTGTAAGCAATGATATACTAGTATTAATCTATGACTGAATCAAAACAAGAAATTGTCGTCACCGGTATAAATGGTTTCGTAGGTGAACATCTTGCCCGTCACCTACAGGCATCCCATTACTCCGTTCGAGGCATTGGGCGTGAGATAACACCTAATAAAAACGTAGCGCCTTATCTTGATAATTATCAGCAAGCTGATTTATTAAATAAAGAGCAGGTTGATCAATTAGCCTTAAGGCATGCGGCTGCTATTATTCATCTCGCCGGTCTTGCCTCTGTAGCCGACTCGTTCAATAAGCCCGATCTATATAAAACCGGCAATGCTGAAATGACAGACAATCTGTTATCTACAGCCGAAAACCAAGGCTTTGAAGGCCGTGTTGTCGCAGTGAGTACTGGTGCTTTATACGATCCGAATCAACCGATGCCTTTAAATGAATCTTCGAAAACAGTTGAAAATTCTCCGTATGCAACTGGGAAGCTTCGTGCCGAAGAAATTATCAAACAACATAAAGCAAATGGCCTCGACGTTATTATTGCACGCCCCTTCAATCACATCGGTCCAGGACAAGGTGCTGGCTTCCTAGTTCCAGACCTATACGATCAACTCATCTCTGCACAAGAAAAGGACTCTCCTACTATTCTCGTTGGGAATCTATCGACGAAACGAGACTACACGGATGTTCGAGATATTGTTACAGCATACACAGAGCTTGCAGTAGCGGATTCACTCGCTTACGACACATACAATATTGCATCAGGAAAATCTTTTTCTGGGTTTGAAATACTTGAATACCTCAAAAAAGCAATGGATCTAGAATCAATCGAGCCACTTGTTGATCAATCACGGGTTCGTCCCACGGATTCGCCAGATATTATCGGTGATTCGAGTCGTCTAAAAAGTGAGCTTGGCTGGACAGTGGCGTCTAACCCGAATACAGCAATTATCGATTTCGTAGCGCAACGTTACGAAGAATTTACTGACGAGGCTTCAAAAACTCAGGCAAAGTAAGCGCCAATGCAGTAATGTTGTAGGTCGTATCAAAAACCCCACCATAATCAGACATCTCTGCAGTAATCAGATGAACCTCACTGATTGATTCTGTTGCTTCGTGGGCTACTTCTTGAACTTTTACCGCATTCTTTGCACGGACAATATGTAGTTGATGATCAAGTTTTGAGGGGTACTCATATGTTGTACGAATAAGTTCAAGTTCATTTGATTGATATCCCGTCTCTTCGAGCAACTCAAGTGCAGCAACCTCTAAGGGAGTTCTGCCATTCTCTACACTTCCAGAAGGTAAATTCAAAATAACCTTATCAATTGCATACTTATATTCAAATTGGGTAATGAGCCGGCCTTCAGTATCTGTCGCAACTACGACAACACCACTCGGAAGTGTCGCAACGGTATAATCATCAAAAATAGCTCCCGTTGGGAGCTCAACCGTATCTTGATAAACTTTCATAAACTTCGTATCAAGCAGCGTCTTACGATCAAGACGCTGCCATTTACGAGGTTTTGAATCCATTTTCTAGAGTTTTGTTGATTCAATCGCGAGATCGTGATCAACCATTAACTTAACAAGTCCAGGGAAATCGACTTTTCGCTTCCAACCGAGTTCAGCTTCAGCTTTTGTCGGATCACCAAGAAGCACATCGACTTCAGCAGGGCGCATGAATGCAGGATTTTGCTTTACATATGGCTTCCAGTCTTCGATACCAACATGCTTGAAAGCGATATCAAGGAATTCTTCAATCGAGTGTGTTTCACCAGTTGCAAGAACGTAGTCTTTTGGTTCATCTTGCTGTAACATTCGCCACATTCCTTCAACGTAGTCGCCAGCGTAACCCCAGTCACGCTTTGGCCACAAATCGCCTAATTCAATGTGATCTTGGAGGCCAAGCTTAATACGTGCAACCGCGTGAGTAATCTTACGTGTTACAAATTCAACACCACGACGGTCACCTTCATGGTTAAACAAGATACCAGATACAGCAAACATGTCGTAACTCTCACGGTAGTTCTTCGTAATCCAGTAACCGTAGAGTTTCGCAACTCCATAAGGACTACGTGGGTGGAAAGTTGACTCTTCTGTATAGCCCTTTTCCGGACGGTTATATTCAAGACCACCAAACATTTCTGAAGTAGATGCCTGATAAAAACGAACTTTATTTTCTGGATCTGTCAGCCGAATTGCTTCAAGCATGTTCAAAACACCCTTTGCAGTCACGTCATTTGTGAGCATCGGATCTTTAAAAGAGTATCCAACATGGCTAATTGCACCGAGGTTATATACTTCGTCTGGCTTTGCAATTTGCATTGCACGGACAAGTGACGAAGCATCCGTTAGGTCGGCCTCAATAAGTTTTACATATGGGAATTCTGCTTCAGTCGCTTCACGCTTAGGGTTATGTTGTCCCCTAATAATTCCGTAAATTTCGTATCCTTTTTCGTGTAGTAATTCAGCAAGGTGACCACCATCTTGTCCAGTGATTCCAGTAATTAAAGCTGTTTTTTGAGCCTCGGCCATTTAATTTCCCTCGTAGCATTTATGTAGTTCGTTATTTTATTATACACGAGCTCTAACAGAGTTATATACTAGAGAGTGATGAAACTCCTTGAATACGAAGCAAAAGCTATCTTAGAACCTTATAATATCCCCGTGCCCACCTCTCTCCTCATAAAACCAGGTGATACTCTCCCCACCCCTCTCGTTCTTAAATCCCAAGTCCCCATAGGTGGACGAGGCAAAGCTGGTGGCATCATCCTCGTCAACACGCCCGACGAGCTACAACCGGCAATCACGAAGCTCTTAAAACTAGAAATCAAAGGATTTACTCCTAAAACTCTTTTAGCCGAAGAAAAGTTACATATTAAAAAAGAGTTCTATTTCTCTATCCTGATCGATCGCCAACTAGCTGGGATTAAACTAGTTGCCCACAAAAACGGTGGTATTGAAGTTGAAGACAATACTGATTTTATGTCGTGGCCTATTGAAGACAAATCTCAAGCAGAACAAATTGGTCAATCACTGGCTGAGTACTACGAACTACCCGATCAAACCTTCGTGCTACAGGACCTTATCGAAAACCTTTACGACTGTTTCGTACAAAATGATGCGACGCTGATAGAGATAAACCCCCTTATTCTCACGGAAGAAAATAACCTTATTGCCGGCGACTGCAAGATGACACTCGATGACGCGGCCGCATTTCGTCACGATTGGCACTTTGAAGAAACCCCGGCAGAGGTGAACTTTGTCACTATTGATCCAAAAGGAAACACCGCGACAATTGCAAATGGTGCGGGACTTGCCATGGCGACGGTCGATGCCGCTTATGAGGCTGGACTAAAACCTGCCAACTTTCTCGATATCGGAGGTGGCGCCAACGAAGCAACACTACTGAAAGCATTCGAACGAATCGTTGAATATACCCATCTGCAAGCAATCGTCATTAATATTTTTGCCGGCATTACTCGTGCGGACGAGGTTGCAAACGCTATCGTAGCAGCCAAGCAACAGATCGCTGACCTTCCTCCTCTCTTCATTCGTCTCGCGGGCACAAATTATGAAGCAGCCGAAAAAATCCTCACCGAAAACAATATTGCGCTTTTTCCTGATCTAGAATCGGCCCTGAGAGCCGCCAAAGAGGTCGTCCATGACTAATCTTTTCGAGGGCAACAATGTTATCGTTCAGGGCATCACTGGTGCTCACGGTAGTTTCCAGACCAAAGCCATGCTTGCAGCCGGCACAAACGTCATCGCCGGAGTTACCCCAGGTAAAGCTGGCCAAAAAGTCGAAGGCGTCATGGTCTACGATTCAATCAAAGCAATTCAAGAAACTCAAACAGTTGATATCACCGTTATCTTTGTACCCGCCCCGTATGCCAAGGCTGCTATCCTTGAGGCCATAGCAGCCCATGTGCCGCTCATTATCTGTATTACCGAAGGTATTCCCATTCACGACATGCTTGTCGTCAATAAGGCCTTAAAATCATCGAACAGCACATTATTAGGACCAAATTCACCAGGTGCGTTGTTACCAGGTAGCAACAAACTAGGCATTATCCCAGCAAGTATGTCACTCAAGGGAACAGCGGCAATCGTCAGCCGTTCCGGCACTCTGACCTACGAGACAATGGCAGGTCTGACAGCGAAAGGTGTTGGTCAGAAATACGTCATCGGTATTGGTGGCGATATTATTCACGGCATGGGGTATAGAGAATCACTCGAACTTTTCGAAAAAGACCCAGAGGTGGATCAAATTATTCTTATCGGTGAAATTGGCGGACAAGATGAAATCGAGGCTGCGGCCTACATCCAACAATCAGTCACAAAGCCTGTCTTTGCCTACATTACCGGACACCATGCACCAGCTGGTGTCCAACTGGGCCATGCAGGAGCAATCCTTGGAAACGACAATGAATCGGCGGTGGCTAAGTCTGATGCACTAAAAAAGGCGGGCGCGCAAGTTGCCTCAACAATTACTGAATTAGTAAACATTGTATCCAGTACAACAAAACCCTAAGCAAATCAGAGGTTTTCCTATATAATAACGACATCTGTTATGGCAGCATCACATCCTAAAACACTTTCTATTGTTGTCCCCGTTTTCAATGAAGAAGACGGTATTATTCATTTTCACGAATCTTTAACATCAGCGCTCAATGCATTAGACAACGTCACGTACGAAATTATCTATACAGATGATGGCAGTACAGATGAAACACCGGTTATTATCAAGGATATTGCGCACAACCATGAAAATGTTCGTGTCGTCAGTCTCTCACGTAATTTTGGCAAAGAATATGCGCTTACCGCTGGCATCAGCCAAGCTCGTGGTGACGCAATCCTCACCATTGACGGCGACGGGCAACACCCTGTTTCACTGATCTCAGATTTTGTGAATGCCTGGCGTTCTGGTGTACAAGTTGTCGTTGGAGTACGAAATAAACGCTCACACCGATTTGGCTTCAAATCACTTCGTTCAAAAATGTTCTATAAAGCATTTAATGGTATCACCGGTGAAAACCTTCTTCCCGGCTCAACTGATTTTCGTCTTATCGACCGCGAAGTCCAACAAGCGTTCCTCAAACTTGGCGAATCAGATCGCATTACTCGCGGTTTGATTGATTGGCTTGGTTTTGATCGAAAGATTATCTATTTTGACGTGCTGAATCGTGGATTCGGATCTGCGAGCTATAAAACTTCTCAACTCGTTCGACTGGCAGTGAATAGTTTTGTATCTCTGAGCCCTGTACCTCTCTATATATTTGGCTATACTGGCATTGCCATCACCACACTCAGTGGGTTGCTTGGTCTGGCAGTGATTATCGAACAGGTCCTGCTTCGTGACCCCCTAGCCTGGAAGTTTACTGGTACCGCAATGCTTGGTATCCTCATCCTCTTCCTCGTAGGAATCCTGCTGACATCTCAAGGTATTGTTTCTCTATATATTTCACGTATCCATACACAAAGTAAGGGTCGTCCACTTTACGTCATTAATCGTAAAAAATCAGTCGACGTCGACGAGTTGTAATCCCATGCTCCAAAAACTTGCTCAGCATCAAATTATTCGCTACCTGTTTGTTGGCGGATTTTCATTCGTTATTGAAATAGCTATTCTCTATGTCTTAAATAACGTCCTCCATCTATCAGCAACTGTCTCTGTAGCGATTAGTTTCTGGGTCGGCTTTATTGTGGCCTATCTGTTGCAAAAGATCGTCACATTTCAAAATAAAGAAAAGACAAAGCGGGCAATTGCCAAACAGCTCGTGGGCTACACGCTACTTGTCCTGTGGAATTATGGATTCACTCTTTTGGTCGTGCACCTTTTCCAGGAACGTCTTCCCGTCGAGTTGCTGCGAACCATCGTGATCGCAATCACGACAGTATGGAACTACGGACTCTACAAAGCGTTATTTAAGGTGAAACAGTAGTGAATTACCGCAAGAAAGCCATTCGACTCATAAAAACTCCTCGGTTTGCGAAGTATTATTTCATTGGTGCAATTATCATCCTAACCCTCAGTACGTTACTCTGGTCAATCATTGGCTCACTGATGCAACTAGGGAACGCTGATCAATTAGTTGACGCAGCACTTTTAAAAGACCCAGCGACTTTTAACGGGGCACTGTTTCCAGATCAACATACCTTTTTAGTTAAACTACCCTTCTTCTTGTTGATTCAATTACTCCATGCGAATAGTTTTGCGTATTGTTTCGTTACAGTTCTTGCAGTGCTGATCACCGTGGGAGCGCTCGCCTTTATTCTTTATAAGATTGATAAACGACCGCTGTACGCCGGAACAATATTCTTACTACTCGCCGCCTGTTTAATCTTTGTTCCGACCGAGCCATACGCCGGTTCACTCCTTCCGACAAGTTTCGCTATGATTACGACACGAAATATTGAATATATTATCTTTATTCTCGCCCTGATTGGTATCGTTCGTGCAAAAAGCCTCAAGAGTTGGTACTTTATTGGTGCCAGCGGTATCTTACTCCTGCTTATTGCCAGCGATAAGTTATTCTTATCCCTCAGTCTTGGCGGTGCAGTACTTTCAGCGATCACCTATTTTATCGCCAAACGTCATAATCTTTTTGTGGTGTCATTCCGTTGGTTTATCGCCTCTCTGATTGGCGGCATCGGTGCAACCATCCTTCTGAAAGTCATTACCGTACTCGGTCTTATCCATACCAGCGCGAGTATTGGCGCCGGTCCATATGCCATCGTTCACTCTGTAAAAGATTTCTTCCTTGGGATCGTCTACGCAATTGCGGGTATTTTTACAAACTTTGGCGCCAATCCAGCCTATGACACTCGTTTAGCGAAGGATATTCCCGCACAATTATTCGTTGGTATTTTCAGCCCTGGCGGACTTGGGTTTCTCGCAACCATTGCGATCACGATATACATCTTAACTGTTGTCTATCGAGTCTTTATCAAAAGTATTACGACAAAAACACTGATCCGCAAAAATCACCTGCAACACCCGCTCCTGCTTTCATTGCTACTCATTTGGACATCAATCGTCGCAGTCGGCGTCTTTACGATCAGTAACCACTACTATCCAGTCGATTCTCGCTATGAAACGATTGTCTTATTCGCTGGCTTTATTGCACTCGCCACCTTCGTCAAACAGCGAAAAATAAACGTACGTAATCTTGTCATTACTGGTGGAGTATCGTTTGTTGCCGTACTTATCGGCATCTTCTTTGTCACTCACACATTTTCAGAAAATAAACAAGCGACCAGTGCAGTACAATCGCAGAACACCTATATTGCACAGGTCTTAAAACACCATCCCGTCGATACACTAGTGGGTGATTATTGGCGTGTCCTCCCTATCGCTTCACTATCTGGCAACACACTTCATGTCACCCCAACCGAGTCGTGTACGACGCCTCGTGATGTTCTCTCAAGTAAGGCCTGGCAACCAGACCTCAAAACACATAGCTTCGCCTATCTCTTAACGTTTGAGACGAGCGTCACAGGATATGCAGCGTGTTCTATTGATCAAGTAACGTCGGTCTATGGAAAACCAAATACCAGTACCCTTATCAAAGGAACACTAAAGAACCCAACCGAAATATTACTGTTTTACGATCATGGTATTAACTTACCAAAACAACAAGTACCCGTCGTGCAGGATACGATCATTCCAAGAGCACTCACCACACTTCCAAGTACTACCTGTGAAAAAACAGTGATGAATGTTGTCGCACACCAGGATGACGACATTCTCTTTATGAACCCTGACCTTATGCATTCAATCCAGGCTGGTGATTGCGTCAGAACCGTCTATATAACCGCAGGTGACGCTGGATCGGGCGAAGGCTACTGGATAAAGCGACAACAAGGGGCAGAAGCAGCCTATGACACGATGCTCGGCAAACCTAATCAAACATGGGTAGAGCGCATTGTTGAAGTTGATAAAGGGGAGTTTGCCATCATTGCGAACCCACGAGGTAATAGATCAATTTCGCTCCTCTTTATGCGCCTTCCTGATGGCAATGTTGATGGAAGTGGATTCTCCGTAAACAATCATGAAAGCCTCGGTAAACTTGGGTCAAATCAAATCAGCGCAATTCATTCGGTTGATAAAAGTTCTTCTTACACCTCGAGCCAACTCATCACCGCACTCGCAACCATTATGCACGTTTATCAACCAACCGATATCCGAACTCAAAGTAGCTACCCTGGCACAAAATATATAGACCATAGTGATCATATAGCAGTCTCTTCATTTACTACTCAGGCCTACAATCAGTACACAATGATTTACCCAGACCAACCTGTCCCCTCATTGACCTATTACTTGGGATATCCTGTACACGAACTACCACCAAATGTCAGTGGATCCGATCTTGATCAAAAAAATGCAGCGTTCCTTTCGTTCGGAAACTTCGATGGCGCCGTGTGTCACTCTGTCCAAGAATGTAATACACACGCCGTCTATGGCATCTATTTATCGCGACAATACACTCACCCTAACTAGTGTTGAACCTCTGTTAACATGTTATACTGATGACAATGAAAACGATCAGCATTCTGATTCCCGCATACAATGAACAAGCTGTCCTTGGTAAGTTATTTACTCGTCTCACGACACTTGCCGATACTATCAAAGACTATGATTTTGAATTCTTTTTCGTCAATGATGGCAGTAAAGACGATACGCTCGAAATCATTAAAGACCACGCTGAAATAGATACACGCGTGTCATATCTTAACCTTTCTCGAAACTTTGGAAAAGAAATCGCAATGATCGCCGCGCTTGATCATGTATCTGGTGATGCGGTTGTGATTATCGATGCTGATCTTCAAGATCCACCAGAGTTAATCCCAGAGATGATTAGTTGGTGGGAAAAAGGATATGATGACGTCTACGCCAAGCGCAGTAGTCGCCTTGGCGAATCATGGCTCAAGAAATTCACGTCAAAAATGTTTTACAAAACCCTTCAATCAGTGACACGAATTCCTATTCAAAAAGACACGGGCGACTTCCGTCTGCTCGATCGACGTGCGGTCGAAGCATTAAAACAAATTCGTGAAAGCCAACGCTACACAAAGGGTTATTTTAGCTGGATTGGATTTAAGAAAAAGGAAATTACTTACAAGCGAGATCCTCGTGCTGCTGGTGATACGCACTTTAATTACTTCAAGCTCCTTAACTTGGCAATCGAAGGAATCGTCTCGTTTAGTATCGCGCCGCTTCGCCTGGCTACTGTCCTCGGGACAGTCGTCGCGCTGGCAACGTTTATCTATCTCATCGTTGTCGTTATTCGGACTATCATCTTTGGAACTGACCTTGCTGGGTATCCTTCAACGATGGCCGTCATCCTTTTCCTTGGTGGTGCACAGTTACTTTCACTCGGTATTATTGGTGAATACATCGGCCGTATCTTTAACGAGACGAAGAATCGACCCCTATACCTAATCGAGGAGCTCCACATTGGAACTAGCAAAAAAACACGCTGAAAAAATTAGGTTCGGTATTGTTGGTATTGCCAACACCGCACTCGATTTCGCCATTCTCTTTATCTTAGTAGCGCTTGGACTTGATAAGATTCCTGCAAACTACGTTTCTACGGGTATATCCTTCATCTTCAGTTTCTTTGTGAATAAATCATTCACTTTTAAATCAAAAAGCGGCAATGCAAAGAAACAATTCCTCTACTTCATCATTATCACGATTATCGGTCTATGGGTGATTCAGCCGTTGATTATTACGGGACTCAGTACAGTCCTCGCGAATACTGGCTGGTCATCAGGGGTTATTCTCTTTGTTGCTAAGATCATCGCAACAGTTGCCTCACTTATCTGGAACTACATCTTTTATTCACGTGTCGTGTTTAAAAAGGAAGAGGACAAGTAGTATGGCTCATATTGCGATCGATGCGCGTATTATCAACTCAACTACTGGACGCTATGTAGAGCGCCTCTTAACCTATCTCCAGGAGATTGATCACACCAACGTCTATTCGATATTGGTTCGTGCAAAAGATGAAAACTTCTGGAAGCCGACTGCGCATAATTTTATGATCAAGGTTGCTGATTTTGATAATTATTCACTTGCGGAACAAATTGGATTCAAGCGTTTCTTAAAAAAACTAAACCCCGACGTGATTCATTTTGCCATGCCACAGCAACCGGTACTGTATAAAGGTAAAAAAGTCACCACCTTTCATGACCTCACCCTCGTAAAGACCTATAACTCAGATAAAAACTGGTTCGTGTTCCATGCCAAACAACTTGTTGGTAAATCAGTCTTTAAAAAAGTCGCAAAAGATAATAATCATCTCATCGCTATTAGTGAATTTACAAAAAAAGAACTATTAGAATTTACCGAAGCAAAAGACGATGACGTCACAGTTATTTATGAATCAAGCGATGTCAATCTTGGTGCTTCAAAAGTATATAAACTACCGTACAAACACTATCTTTTGTATGTTGGGCAACAATCTGATTATAAAAATATCAAACGTCTTGGTGATGCACATCAAAACCTTTTAAAGACATATCCTGACCTAGGTCTCGTACTGGTTGGTAAAAAGAATGCCAGCACACTGGCGAACGAATCGTACTTTACGAAAAAAGGCTACAAAAATATCTTGTTTACTGACTTTGTCGACGATGCACAACTTAACTGGCTATATGCACATGCGACCGCCTATATTTTCCCTTCACTCATGGAAGGGTTTGGCTTACCTGGACTTGAAGCAATGGGTCACGGCACCCCAGTTATTAGTAGTGATGCGACGTGTCTTCCTGAAATTTATGGAAAAGCCGCCCACTACTTTGACCCAACGAGTACAGAAGATATGACCCGAGCCATTACCGAGGTACTAGGTAACGAAAAGTTACAGCAAAAATTATCTATTGATGGTTATCAACAGATTAAAAAGTATTCTTGGAAAAAGATGGCTGAACAGACGCTGAAAGTCTACGAAGACGTTTTAAAGTCTTAAATTAAGAACTTGCCTGTGCAATCGTAATCGTACGATCAATACCCTCGCCCTCAGAGAAGGTGCGAATATCAGAGTATTCAGTCGCAACTTGATGCACAATACGTCGATCAGCAGGATTCAGGTGGGCAACATGTGAAGTACCAGTTCGGCGAACTTCCTCAATCCAGACACGAGCTTCTTTTGCCACACGTTCAGCACGAAGTTTTTTGTAGTCAGCAATATCAATATTTACGCGCCATACAGCAGCGTCTTTATTACGAAGAACGGTAGAAACAAGGTACTGTAGGCTACGAAGCGTCTCTGCATTACGACCAATAAGAAGACTATTAAGCTCTGTTGAAGGAACAGCTAGTTCAATCACGTCGTCTTCGGTTGAAGCAATCACTTCAACGTTGATTCCAAAAAAAGAGAGTAGGTCTGCGAGGTACTTTTGCGCGAATTCAGTTGACTGTGCTTTGTTCATGCGTTCTCCTTCTAATCACCTTACTTATTTCGAGGCGTATCCTTTGCAGTAATACGGGTCACTTTTATTTCTGACTTTGTCACGGTTGCTTCACGAGCTTGTTTTTCACGTGCTTTTGCAGTGGCTTTCTTACCCGCTTTTGGAAGTACTTCGCTGGCAATTTCATCCATCTCCTTCGCGTCACGCTTCAAGATATAATGTTGTTGCACTGCAGCAAAGAGGTTTGATGTCGCGTAGTAAAGTGCCAAGGCACCAGGAAGCCCAAGCATAATAAAGAGCATAAAGAATGGCAGAATCTTGGTCATCTTACCCATCATGACGGCATTAAGTTCTGATTGGTCAGCCTGTTTGCCTTCGGCAGCTTCAGCCATGACATCACGGAATCGCTTTGTGCTCGTGTTAGGGTTTGTTTGACGGCTAATAAAGTACTGTGAACCGGCTGCAAGAATCGCAAGAAGGATAAGGAAAATATTAAATCCACCTGGACCACCAATTGCGTGTGAGGTAAGGTCAATCACCCCAAGAAGCTTTTCGTGGAAGTTCTCTGGGTGGGCAATTAATTCTTTAATAGGACCGACGTTTTTCAAGAAACCATAGGTAAACTTATCAATCTGATCACGGTGTGTCGTAAAGATTTGAATCACTTGGTAAAGCGCGATAAAGATAGGGAGTTGGATTAACAGAGTCAGGATAGAACGGAATGGCTTTACGTCGTGTTCTTTATAAAGTTCAAGCATCTGCATGCTCTCAAGCTGTTTGTTGCCCTTTGTGGCTTTCTTGATCTGTGCAAGCTTTGGTTGCAGCTTTCGCATTTGCTTCACTTGGTGTAGTTGACGGACAACAAGTGGCCATAACGCAAAACGGACGAGAATCGTAAAGATAATAAGGGCGACGCCAAAGTCAGCACCTGGAATAATGCTATACAACCCAATAAGTAGGTTAAAAATTGGTTGGACGATTAATGTTTCAAAAATATTCATCTAAAGTAAATGCCTCTCCTGGCCTCTGTGGCTATATCTGTTAAATTATACCATTTCTACAGTGTTTTATACACACCAGCTTTTTCGAGAAGGGTGTCCATCTGTCCAGAAAGTTCAGAATAGGGCATATCCCTTAATTCTGGCGATGTAGTAATCACAACAATATCATAGACATCGTTGAGTTTATCGAGGTGTGTTCGGATATATTCATATAAACGTCGGCGAATACGATTACGTCCAATAGCACTTTTTATTACCTTTTTACTCACCACGACAGAAATACGTGGTTTTGATCGGTGAGTGTTCTTCACCCATTTAATCGTGAGAGGTTGCGAACGAACTGCTTTGCCGTTTGTATAAACGTAGCGCAGACTGTTGTGGCCGTGAAAACGAAAGGGTGAGGGGATCATATGTATTTAAGTATAAGGGATAACTCGCCACACAACGGACTGAAATAAAAAACCGCATCTTTCGATACGGTAATTTTTATTAAACTGAGAGTCGAGCGCGACCCTTGTTGCGGCGGCGCTTCAAAACCTCGATACCACTCTTAGACGACATACGAGCACGGAATCCGTGTGTACGTGCGCGGTGGCGTGTGTGTGGTTGGTGAGTTCGTTTTGGCATATCTGAACTATGGTAGCATTTCCACCTCTATTATTCAAGTCTTACCCCCTTCCCTCATTTGATTTTTCCAGAAATAGTTATTTCGTATATAAAACTTATCCCCTAGTTTTTCATAGTTATCCACATATTTACAGGGGTGATGCGTGACTGTGTATAACTCGAACCTCTATACTCCCCTTTTTGGTCAGAATAATTCATATGTCATTTATGGTTGTGGAAAACTCGGTTTTTGCCTTATACTAAAGGGTAATAAAACAATCAAACGTGAGAGAAGAGTCTGGGGATAAAGTAGGATGAATGCGTTATGGCAAAGTGTATTAGGTGAAATTGAGCTTTCAGTTTCTCATGCGACGTATACAACCTGGTATAAAAATACCGAACTTGTCAGCCAAGACGAAGACGAGATTGTTATCTCTGTTCCTAATATCTTTGCGAAAAAACAATTTGAGGTAAAGTTTAACGATCAAATAAAACAAGTTCTCGCTAAGAATGGTGTAGAACCAAA